>Ga0118677_10002720_pt1 | contig 34930 bp, 23 predicted proteins | sample AliMusrvi5mmetaG_FD_86154 | JGI IMG/M metagenome (GOLD analysis project Ga0118677, IMG submission 86154)
CCCCTGACACCGATTTCCTCCGTCTGCTGAGGCAAGGCCACGCCGCCTATGCCCGGGGGGAATACGCCCAAGCCGTCGCGCGCTACGAGGCGGCCATCCGCATCAGTTCCACCAGCGTCCTGCCCTGGCTTAACGGCGCGGCCGTCTGGGACGAGGCCGGCCAACCGCGCCAGGCGGCGCTCTGGTACGGCCGCGCGGTCCGGCTCGACGCCTTGGACGACGAGGCGCTCTGCGCGCTCGGCTGGGCCCAGTTGCGCTCCCATGACGCCGCCGAGGCCGCGGCGAGCTTGCGCCGCGTCCTGCAGCACGACCCCGACCACGCCTGGGCCAAGCTGGGGCTCGCCCGCGCGGAGCTCGCCTCGGCCCAGCCCCGGCAAGCCGTGACTTTGCTGACCCGCGCCGCGGCGGCCGGCCCGACATCCAACCTCGACGCCCTCTTCCTCGGCCGCGCCTACGAGGCGCTCACGGACCGCGCCAACGCCATCGCAGCTTACCGCCAGGGCGTGGGCTCCGATTCCTATTTCCTGGAGGCGCGGCAGGCCTTGGGCCGCCTCTACCTGCGCGCCCGCCGGTTCAACGAGGCCTTCCGGCAGTTCGCCAAGGTACTCGATTCCGACCCCCACAATCCGGAGTTCGCCGCGCTCCTGGCCAAAGTCCAGCCGCTGCTCTCGCCGGAAGGCGCCCGGCTCGACAGCGTGCGCAGCCCCATCACCACGGTCGCGCCGTCTGCGGCCTCGCCGAAGGGGATCCCCGTGCTGCGCATCGGCATCGGCACCAGCCCCATGGGCCGGCCCCGCGCCCGCCGGTCCGTGGCCTTCTCCGCAACAACGGACTACATCCTCAGCGACGCCAAGACCGGAAAGACTCTCGCGTCCGTCCGGGCCGACGAGTTCTGGGTGGTCAGGCTCAAAAAGCTCCGGCGGCGCCTGGCCCTGGAGCTCGTCGACGGCTCCGGCCGCGTCCGGCTCGTCCGGCGCGAGCCCTTCATCATCACGCCCCGGTCCCGCGACCAAGGCCTGGTCGCGCTCAACCTCAGCGGCTCCGCCCAAGCGGCGGCCGCGACGGCGGAGAAGCTCCTGCGCGGCGATGTGGAAATCGCGGTCTGGCGGCGGACCCTGCGCGTGGTCAATCGGCTCGACCTGGAGAACTACACCCACGGCGTGGTCTCCGCGGAGATGCCCATCCGCTCGCCGCTGGAGGCGCTCAAAGCCCAGGCCGTGACGGCGCGGACGCACGCCCTGTTCATCAAGACGGTCACGCACCGCCACCGCAAGGACGGCTACGACGTCTGCGACGAGCAGCATTGCCAGGTCTATGCCGGGGCCCGCGCCGAGAGCGAGCGCTCCCGGGCCGTGGTCGAGGCCACCCGCGGCATCATCGTCACCTACCGGGGCCGCCCGGCCCACGTCATCTATTCCTCCGACTGCGGCGGCCGCACCCAGGACGGCCGAGACCTGACCGGATGGGGCAACGTCCCTTACTGGACGGGCATCTCGGACAGCCCCGTCCCGGAAGCAGCCCCGGACTCGCCCTGGGCCCTGCGCCGATGGCTGACGTCGTCGCCCCAAGCCTACTGCAAACCCTCCAACTTCGTGCATCCCTCGCACTTCCGGTGGACCCGCTTCGCGCCTTGGGCCGAGTTCTCCCGCCGCATCGACCACCGCTACCACACGGGCCGCCTCAAACGCATCCGCACCCTGCGGAGGGCTGCGTCCGGGAACATCAACGCCCTGCTCCTGGAAGGGACGCGACGCCGGGTCAAGGTGGACTCCGAAATGGCTATCCGCGGCCTGCCCGGCCTGGGCTCGCTGCGCAGCACCTTGTTCCTCTTCACGCCGGAGTTCGGCCCGGACGGCAAGCCTGAAGCCATGACCTTCACGGGGGGAGGCTGGGGGCATGCGGTGGGAATGTGCCAGTCCGGGGCCATGGGCCGGGCGGAGGCCGGACAGGACTTCCCGCAGATCATCCTTTCCTATTATCCCGGCACCGCCCTCGGGCGCTCGGACTATGCGCCCGAGAGTCCCGAAGCTCCATTGAAATGAGCCTACGGCAAAGGTATGATGACAGGCGCATGCGTTATTCTCAAGCGTTGCTGGTCTGCGGCGCCGCAGCACTGCTGAGCGCCGGCTGCTCCGGCTCCATGCCCCTGCGCAGCGGCCGCCCCGAGGAAGGCATCGCGGCGGTCATCCTGGGCGCGCGCTTCACCACTCCCGCCGGGGAGACGCAGTCCGGCGTCCTCTATGTCAATCTCGAAGGAGAGGAAGGCCGGCTGGCCGAGGTCTACCGCGTGCCCATCCTGCCGCATCAGACCCTGCTCTATCAGATCGAGCCCGACATCTATCGCCTCAGCGTGACGCGCAGTTGGCTAGGCTTTCCCCAGCCGACGCTCAAAGTGCGCATCGCGGGTCGGACCTACCGCATGCCCTTCCCACGCGAGGTCCTGCGCAAGGCGCCGCTCAACATCAAAGGCAAAAAAGTCTTCCCCATCGGCGTCTTCGAGGTCCAGCTGCAGCAGGCTCTGCCCGGCCAGACCCCACAAGTGAAGATCAGCATCGACGACTCCATCCCGACCCGCCGCCAGCTCGTGCAGGACATCATCCACCAGATGATGGACCCCAACGTCCATCCGGATGACCGCGAGAGAGCCATCGCCTGGTCGCGCGCCCTGCAGAACGCCCTCCTGGACATCCTCGCCGAGGCAGAGACCGAGCGCGCGCCGCTCTTCAAGACCCCGTGAAGAAGCAGAACGCGCGACCCAAGGTCGCGCGGCCAGCGCTTTCTTTGGGCATCGACCTCGGCCGCACCTGGCTGCGGGCCTGCTTGGCCGATGAAGCTGGCCGCGTGCTGCGCCGCGGCCGCCTGCCTGCGGTCCCCTGGCAGAGTCTGCCTGACGTCCTACCACGCTTGCGCCGGATCCTGCGATTCCGCGGTCTGCGCCGGCTGACCCTCGGCTCCACCGGGCTCTGGGGGCCGGAAAGCCTCGCAACCGCCCGGCGTCTGCTTCGGTCCTGGGCCGGTCGGGTCGCCGCGGTCTCGGACGTGGAGCTGGCGCACGCGGCCGCGTTCGGCGGGGGTCCGGGCCTGTTGCTCGTGGCCGGCACAGGCTCCATCGCAGTCGCGCGGGACCGGCGCGGCCGCTGGCGGCGCGCCGGAGGCTGGGGGCAGCTTTTGGGAGACGAAGGCTCGGGATTCTGGATCGGACGGGCCGCCCTGCGCGATCCGCTCCTGCGGCGCCGGCTGAGGCTAGGGCCCCCGGCCCTGCCGCCCACCCCGGAGAGCGTACGCCTCGTAGCCAGCCTGGCCCCGCGGGTGCTGCGGCTGGCCCGGACCGACTCACGGGCGCGGCGCATCCGCGATGAGGCCGCGCGGCATCTGGCCCGGCTGGCCCGGCAAGCCGGGCAAGGCTTGAGCTGGGGCCAGGCCATCCCCCTGTGCTTTTGGGGGGGAGTGTTCCGGGACCCGGTCTTGTCCGAGCAGTCCCAGCGCGGGCTGGGGCGGCGCTATCATGTCATCCGGCCGCGGTTGACGGCCGACGTTGCGGCAGCCGTGCTGCCCATTGACCACGTCTCAATGAGGGGGTAGAATCAATCATGCGCATCGCTTTAGGCGCCGACCACGGCGGATTCGAACTCAAAGCGCTCCTGCAACGTTTCCTGGAGCGCGAAGGCCACACCGTCATGAACGTCGGGGTGGATGCCCCGGACCCCGTGGACTATCCCGACTACACCCGCAAGGTCGCCGACGCCGTCCTGCGCGGCCAAGCCGAGCGCGGGATCATGGTCTGCGGCAGCGGGGTCGGGGCCTGCATGGCCGCCAACAAGGTCCCCGGCATCCGCGCGGGCCTCTGCCACGACACCTACTCCGCCCATCAGGGCGTGGAACACGACGGGATCAACGTCCTTTGCCTGGGCGGCCGGATCATCGGCTTCGAACTGGCCTATGAAGTCGTCCGGGCCTTCTTAGCCGCCAAGGTTTCGAACGACGAACGCCACGTGCGCCGGCGCGGAAAGGTGGTCGCGCTGGAAAAGGAATTCCAGGAGAAAAGACCATGAGCAGGACCAACCCCCTCAAAGAACTGTCCCGCTTCGGCGTCAGCGTCTGGCTCGACACCATCAGCCGGGAGCTCCTTGAATCGGGGGAGCTCAAGCGCCTAGTCTGCGACGACGGGGTCAGCGGCCTGACCTCGAACCCCACCATCTTCGCCAACGCTTTGTCTTCCTCCAAGGACTACGATGAAGCCGTCCGCCGCCTCGCCGCGCGGCACCCCGAGCCGCAAGCCCTCTTCGAGGCCCTGGCCGCGGAGGACATCCGCGCCGCGGCTGACGTGCTGCGGGGCGCCTACGACGAGACCGACGGGCGCGACGGCTTCGCCAGCATCGAGCTGCCTCCTGAACTGTCCCAGAACGCCCAAGCCAGCCAAGCCGAAGCCCTCCGGCTGCACAAACTCGTGGGCCGGCCCAACGTGATGATCAAGATCCCAGGCACGGCCGCAGCCCTGCCCGCCATCACCGAGACCGTGGCCGCAGGAGTCCCGGTCAACGTGACGCTGCTGTTCTCGCAGGAGCGCTACGCGCGGGTCATCGAGGCCTATCTGCAGGGACTCGAACTGCGCGCCCGCCAGGGCAAAGACCTCTCCGCCTGCGCCTCCGTAGCCAGCTTCTTCGTCAGCCGGGTCGACACGAGCCTCGACCAGGACCTCCGGACGCTCGTGGCCCGCGGCGGCGCCACCGGCCAGGAAGCCCGGGAACTCCTGGGGCGAGGCGCCGTGGCCAACGCCAAGCTGGCTTACCAGATATTCAAGAAAGAGTTCTCCAGCGCGCGGTTCGAGGCCCTCCGGCGCAAGGGGGCCCGGCCCCAGCGCTTGCTCTGGGCCTCCACGGGCACCAAGAACCCGGACTACAAGGACACGCTCTACGTCTCCGAGCTCATCGGATCCGAAACGGTCAACACCATGCCGCCGGCCACCCTCAGGGCCTTCCGGGACCACGGCACCTGCCGACCCAGCATCGAGGAAGACGTCGCCGGCGCGCGCGCCGCCTGGGAAGGCCTCAAGGCCCTGGGGCTCGACCTCGATGCGACCATGCGCCGGCTGGAAGACGAGGGCCTCTGGGCCTTCGAGAAGTCCTATGACGCGATCCTGGAGACCGTGGACGCGAAGAAGTCCTCCGTGCTGGCGGTCGAAGAGGAGGTCGCGGCCGGTCTCCTGGAGTTCGAGCGCGGTCGCTTCGCCCAACGGCTCTGGAGCAAGGACCCGACGCTCTGGAAAACGGAACCCGCGCACCAGAAGATCATCCGCAACAGCCTGGGCTGGCTCACCCTGCCCGAGGCCATGGCCGCGGGCCTGGGGCCGGTGCGCAGCTTCGCCGCCGAGATCCGCGCCGAGGGCTTCACTCACGCCGTGGTGCTGGGGATGGGCGGATCGAGCCTCACCTGCGAGGTCTTCCGCCGGGTCTTCACACCGGCGCCCGGCGCCCCGGTGCTCGAGGTCCTCGATTCGACCAACCCGGCCACGGTCGCGGCCCTGGAAGCGCGCCTCGATCTGGCGCGCACGCTCTTCTTCGTCTCTAGCAAGTCCGGCGGGACCGTGGAGCCCAACTGCCTGATGGACTACTTCTTCGACAAGGTATCCCGGCGGGCCGGCAACAAGGCCGGACGGCAGTTCGTGGCCATCACGGACCCCGGCACCGCCATGGAGAAGGCGGCCATCTCCCGAGGCTTCCGAAAGGTCTTCCTCAACCCCTCAGACGTGGGCGGCCGCTTCTCGGCCCTGTCGCTCTTCGGCCTGGTCCCCGCTGCGGTCATGGGCGTAGACGTGGGCCGGCTCCTCAACTCGGCGCGCGCCATGGCCCGCGCCTGCGGTATCGAAAGTTCCGCAGGTGCCGCTGACAACCCGGCTCTGCGCCTGGGTGCCGCTCTCGGGCTGCGCGCCAGAGCGGGCCGCGACAAGCTGACCTTGTCTTTGTCTGCGTCCCTGGAGCCCTTCGGGCTCTGGATCGAACAGCTCATCGCCGAGTCCACGGGCAAGGAAGGCCGCGGCATCCTGCCGGTGCATGGCGAGCCCCTAGGCGCGCCGCAGTCCTACGCGGCGGACCGCGTCTTCGTGCGCATGGCCCTGCGGGAACAGCCCGAGCGTGACGTCGAGGAGCGGTTAGCGGCGCTGGAGCGGGCCGGGCATCCGGTCCTACGCTTCTCCTTGGCCGACCGCTACGAGCTGGGGGGGCAGTTCTTCCTCTGGGAAGCGGCCACGGCCGCAGCGGGCTTCCTGCTGGGAGTCGACCCCTTCGACCAGCCCGACGTGCAGAGCGCCAAGGACCAGACCAAGCGGCTGCTCGCCGGCCTGGAGGGGGGGACTCTGCCCAAGGAGACGGCGGACCTGCGCGCCGGAGGCCTGGCCGCCTTCGCCGACCAGGACCTGCGTTCGTCTTTGAACGCGAACCGCGGCCTGGACCTCCCCCTGAGCCGCGTCCTGGGCGCGCATCTGGCCCGGCTCAAGCCCGGGGACTATGCGGCCGTGCTCGCCTATGTGCATCCGGACGAGGGCTCCCGGCTGCAATTGGAAGCCCTCCAGCGGCACCTGCGCCGGATATCCACGGCGGCGGTGACAGTGCAGTACGGCCCCCGCTACCTGCACTCCACCGGACAACTCTATAAGGGAGGCGCGGCCAACGGCGTCTTCCTGGAGCTGGTGGCGCCGGACGCGACGGCCTTGCCCGTGCCGGGACAGGGCTTCAGCTTCGGGACCCTGCACCGAGCCCAGGCCCGCGGCGATTTCGCGGCGCTGTTGGAGGGGGGACGGCGCATCCTGCGCCTGGAGTTGGGGACCGCGGTCGAGGAGTCGCTGCGGGCCGTGGTCAATGCGGCGGCGGAGCTCACGGCATGCCCCAGCTGACCTCGCGCGCCCTGCGGTCCCGGCTGCGCCGCGTGCGCCTGGTGCTCATGGACGTCGACGGCGTGCTCACCGACGGCCGCATCTTCCACCTCGTCGACACCAAGGGCGGCCTCGTCGAGTTCAAGGGCATCCACTCCCAGGACTCCATCGGCCTGAGTTGGCTAGCCCAGTCGGGGCTCAAGACCGGGGTCATCAGCGGCCGCATGTCCCAGGGCGTGGCCGAGCGTTTGAAGATCCTGAAGATGGCCTACGTCTACCAGCATCGGCTCGACAAGAAGCCGGTCTTCGATGAGATCTGCCGGGACGCCCGGGCCGACCCGCGCGAGACGCTCTACATCGGCGACGACCTCCCCGACATCCCCGTCCTGCGCGCGGCCGGCGTGGGCGTGGCCGTGGCCAACGCCCGGCCCGAGGTGCGCCGCGCCGCCGGCTGGGTCACCCAGCGAGCCGGGGGCGACGGAGCCGTGCGCGAGGTGGCCGAGGCCCTGCTCAAGTCCCAAGGGCTCTGGGGGAGTATCCTGGAAAAGTTCCGTTGACACGAGCGAGGCAGAGACAGTAGAATCTCGCAGGAGCACCACCCCCAACGACCATGGTCGACCTTTTCGGGATCCAGAAGGAAACGGAACCCGCCGCCCTTTCCGGGGACGGAGAACGGTTGCCCTCCAAGGGCGGCGGGCCCTTGCCCGCCGCCGATGCGGCGTCCGGCTCGCGCACGCGCCCGAAGCTCTGGGGCGCGCTGCTGGTGATGGACTCCATCCTGCTCATCGTCTTCGGCGGAGCAGTGGCCGCCAAGCTCTACCAGCATCTCTACTCTCCCGTGAACAACATGGCCCCGGCCGCGCGCCACAGGCCCGGCAAGCCCCCTCTGACGACCGGCGCTCCTCCTTCCGCGCCGACACCGCAGCCGACGCCGGCCGCCAAGGCAGCGGAACCTCCGCCCGCAGCCCCGCCCCAGCCGCCGACGTCGACGGCTGGCCCCAAGGCCGCCAAACCCACGCTCTTGGCCGAACCGATGAAGGGCCGGGGAACGCCCAAGCCCCAGGCCGCGGGCAAGACCGCGGCGACGCAGCCTCCCGCCCCGTCCGGGAGCGGAGAACGGCAGACCTCCCGGGAAAGCGCCGCGCCAGCGGCGTCCATCCCCGCCGAGAAGCGCCATTCCGTCCCGGTCGAATTCAAGTTCAAGGAGGCGCCCCATGCCCGCAGCGTCCAACTGGCCGGCGCCTTCATCGTGCGCGGCGGCCGGCGCGAGATGGTCCAGCAGGACGCGGGCGTCTGGACCCTCACCCTGTACCTGCTGCCCGGGGCCGAATACCGCTACTGGTTCCTGGTCAACGGCAAGAAGACCCTGGACCCGGAGAACGGCCAGGTGCAGAGAGGCGCCTCGGTCCTGGTCCTGCCCTAACGCGGCCGTTAGCCGGGACCGGACCTTGTTCAGACAGCCGGCGTCGAGACTCTCGCAGACAGACCGCATTTACCAAACGTTATTGATTTTGTAACAAGACGGTGTTAACCTAAGCTCACGACCGGGCGGAGCAAGCCCGTCGCTTATGCCACGATATAGATTCGGGCTGACAGCCGGGCTCCTCGCCTTGGTGTGCGGCTTCCTGTGCCTCCGGCCCGCCGCCGCCACGAGCATCGCCGCCCGCTACGCCCACACCGCGACCCTCCTGCCCGACCGCACCATCCTCATCGTAGGCGGAGCCATCGACGCCGTGGGCACTCCCACGACCGGCGTCCAGCTCTTCCAGAGCGCCAACCAGGGATACGGAAAGACGCCGCTCAGCGTGGCGCGGGCCTCGCACACCGCGACCCTCCTGCCCAACGGCGAGGTCCTGGTGGCCGGAGGCGTGTGCACGGGCAGCTCATACGGCTGCGCCTCCAACGTCGCGGCATCCGTCGAGGTCTACAACCCGATCTACGACTGCTGGCACGCCCCGCTCACCACCGACAGCGGCAGCAACAACTTGACGGCCCGCCACGACCACACCGCGACCCTGCTCAGGACCGGCGCCAACGCGGGCTCGGTCCTGCTCTGCGGAGGCATAGACCGCTCCGGCAACGTCCTGGCGTCCTGCGACCTCTACACCCCGGCCAACCCCACGGCTTCCGACTCCACCAACAAACCCTCTGGCGGCTTCTGCGGCAACAGCGGCTCCAGCCTCGGCCAGATCACCTCGGGCGCGGCCAGCCTCCAGCAAGGCCGCGCCCTGCATACCGCGACCATGCTGCCGGACGGCCGCGTCTTCTTCGCGGGAGGCTACAACAGCAACGGCACGCCGAACGCTTACCTCAACACCACCGAGATCTACGATCCCACGGGCAACATCTTCATCTCCGCCTACCCCCTCGGCCAGGGCCGCGCCTATCACACGGCCACGCTGATGGGGGATGGGAAGGTGTTCATCGCCGGCGGATTCGACGGCTACGACGTCCTGGACAACACCGAAGTCTACGACGAACCCTATCCCACGACGAGCAGCGGCTGCCTGAGGTCCACCGAGATCTACGACCCGGCCGGCAACACCATGTCCTACGCCGGCACGATGCTGGTGCGCCAGATGATGCACGCGGTCTCGCTCCAGGAGGACGGCCAGCTCGTCTTCTGGGGCGGCCTGGGGAACTTCAACAGCTCTTACCGCACCCTCAGCGACAAGATCACGGGCGGAAGCGTCACCCTAAACTGCTCGTCTTTGCCCTGCACGATCACCAACGCGACCACGGGCGCGGGCTTCTACACCCTGCAGCCGTACCAGCTCTTCGATTACCACAGCAAGCTCCATAACGTGACGGGCGTCATCGCCAATGGCTGGTCCTCCTACGCATCCAATCCGAACAGCTCCAACCCCGCCTCACCCGTGATCGTATTCACCGGCGGGGAGATCGATTTCGACGACGGGACTCCGGCCACAGGCGGCGGCCTCAAGGCGGATCTGGCGGGCAGCACGGTGCAATGCCTCCCCACGAATGCGGACAGTTGCGGTTACGTAACCCGCCCCCTGCACGTCGTCAAAGGGACTGGCAAAGCCTCTTTCACCGTCCCCGTGAGCGTGACGGTCGGCCCCGCCTCCATCAATTCCGGCTCGCTCACTTTCGCCGTCTTCCCACCATTATGCGCCTCGAAATCGGGCGACCAACACAACCTCACCGGCGGGAGCCTCAATCTCAGCCTTTCCCTCACGGGCCTGTCTCAGAATCTCATCGGGGCCAACCTGTCGAATATCTCCCTGACATTGAAAAACGGCCAAGTCGACTATTACGTCGGCGCCAATAAGATGTACCAATTCAACATCGGCTACACCGCCGCCAGCGGGCTCAACGGCGGCCCCGTGGTCCTGGACCCTATAACCAACACCGGGTCGGTCACCTTGAACGGCTTCGCCTTCACCATTAACGAAAATGACGGGATCAACGTCGTGACCCTCTCATCGTCGGCGTGCACTCCCCCCGGGGGGACCCCCACCTCCTCCATCTCGCCCACCAACAACATCACAGGCTTCTCGGGCAGCATCACCCAATACGGCGCCGACCGCATCAATGTCGGGCCGATCAACAGCCAATACCTGACCTTCACCGCGGATTATGCCGTGACCGTCGTCAAGGGCATGATCTTCAGCGACATCAATCAGTTCATGCCGGGCGGGGCCTCGCCCATGAGCTGGACCATCCCGAGCGGAGGCCATTGGTTCGGCGGGCAGCGGTTCGGGCATACCATGACCTTGACCTCGGGAGGGACTCCCGAGTTCGTGGGGGGGAAGTCCTGCGACCCTTCTAAATTGGACGGGGATCCGGCCTCCTGCCCGCTCATCCCCGTGCCGTTGTCGACCGGATCGTTCACCGTGATCGCGGAGAACCCCTTTGCCACGCTGGGCAACACCCTGCAGGCCCAGCACGCCCACCACACGACCACGCTCCTGCCCAGCGGCAAGATGCTCATCGCCGGAGGGAGCAATGGGCCCAACATCATCGCGACCTCCGAGATCTTCGACCCGGTGGCGCAGGCCTTCACCCTGACACCCGGCGCCATGCACGCGGCGCGCGACAATCACACGGCCACCTTGCTGCCCAACGGCCGCGTGCTCGTGGCCGGCGGCGACTCCACCAGCGCCACCTCGACGGGCCCCATCGCCGGCGCCGAGGTCTTCTACCCGGACACCGGGCTCTGGCTCTCCTCCAGCGCCATGAACTCGGCGCGCAGCAACCATACGGCCACGCTCCTGCCCGACGGCAACGTGCTGGTCGTAGGCGGCTCCGCCAACGGCTCTTACCTAAAATCCGCGGAGGTCTACTACTCCACCGCCCAGGCCTGGCGACCGGTCGGCTCCATGACGAACGCCCGCGATCTGCACACCGCCACGCTGCTGCAGGACGGGCGGGTCCTGGTCGTCGGCGGCCAGAATGCCAACGGGGTCTTGAACAGCACTGAGATCTACGACCCCACCACGGGCGCGTGGACCGTCGGCCCGCCCCTCCCGGCGGCATACGTCCGCCAACATACGGCCACCCTCCTGACCAACGGCAAGGTCCTGATCGCGGGAGGAAACGACGGCAACTGGGAGACCGGGGCCTGCTGGCGCTTCGATCCGAGCGGCGCGGGGACCTGGACCCAGGTCCGATCCCTCCCGGTGGCCCGGCAAAGCCATACCGCGACCCTCCTGCCCAACGGGAACGTCGCGGTCATCGGCGGGGCCCAGGCCGTGGGCCACGGCGGCAAGCCCAACGCCTCGGTGGAGATCTACGACCCGACCACGGGTCTATGGTCCGAATGGTCGGGGGGCCTCACGGTCAACGGCATCCAATACAGCCTCCCCGGCGAGCGGGCCTACCACACCACGACTCTGGCCAACGACGGCACGCTCTACGTCATCGGCGGCTACGATGGGATCAACTACCTCAACACCGCGCTCAGCCATTTCCACATGGCCGCGGCGTACGACGCCAACAGCACGGGCGGGCAGCCCAGCACCCGCCTCTCCAGCGTGACCGCGACGGACCTCTCGCCCTTCGACCGCGGCGAAACGCTGACCGCCATTGGGCGCAATTTCCTCGACGTGACCGAAGCCTCGGGCGGCGGGTCGGCCAGCGCCGACTCCGACCAGCGCCACCCCATATGGATCCTGCAGTCCATGGACGGCTCCGGGGGCGGCTCTTCGCAGGGCAACAGCGGTTTCATCCTCGACCTGACCACGCGCATCTACCAGAACAGCGGCGTGAACAGCTGGGCCAAGATCGACTCCTCCATCACGGTCCAGCTGCCGGGCGTGGCCATGACCCAGCCGCCGCCGATCGGCTCCGACAGCGCCCGCCTGCCCTACGGCTGGTACAGCCTGCGCATCGGCGCCAACGACCAATTATCCCCGGCCTACGCCGTCCAGGCCGGCCCCCACCTGCCCAGCAAGCCAGCGACCATCATCAGCCCTTACGCGGCCGGCGGCAGCGTGGGCACGAACTCCCTGACCTTCGCCTGGACCGCCCCCGCGGGCCTGGTCCCGGGCGTCGACTTCAACGGCTACAACGTCTACCTCGCAACCTCCCAGGCCTGGATATCGACCGTGGCCTACAACTCGACCTCCTTCACCCTCAACAACCTCCCCGCCAGCTCCACCCAGCAGATCATGGTGATGCCCTACAACATCTCCGGCGACTACCCCGTCCTGACCTACTCCGCGACGGCCTACACCTTGCCCGTGGAACCGAAGAACGTCTTCCTGGCCACCGGGCCGGGCAACACCTTCTTCGTGCAATGGAGCACCGCCGACCCTGTCACGGGCGCCCCCTACGACGGCCAGGGCACGCTCTACGAGCTCAGCGAATCCCTGGACAACTTCAGCACCATCCTCACGACCTTCAACCTGACCACGGACAACTTCGCCCCGGCCGTGCCTCTCGCGCTGTCTCCCAACATCAAGTATTACTTCCGCGTGCGGGCCTGCAACCTGCACGGCAGTCCCTTCGGCGACTGCTCGGCCTACGGTCAGGACCGGGACACCCCCGCCAACCGCTACGTCTCCACGACGACCCTGGTCGCCGTCTACAACGTGTTCGGGGTGGCGTATGCGACGGACACCGTGAAGTGGTACTGGACCGCGGCGGGGGGAGGAGCACTCTACAACATCTTCAATGCCACCGTCGCCGCCCCCAACAACGTCATCGCCGTCAACGTTTCGACCAACTCCTATGCCCAGGTCGGCTTGACTCAGAACACCCGGAGCGTGATCCAGGTCCAGGCCTCGATCGGTGGCTCCGTAGGCCCGCTGTCGAACTCGGCCACGGCCTACAGCCTGGCGGCCACGCCCGTCTTTACCGCGCTGAGCTGCCCCGGCAACCCGGGCACCGGCATCACGACCGGCAGCGTCGTGACGCAATGGAACACGCACCCGGGCGGTCCGGGCCCGGAGAACAACCCCACCACCTACCAGGTCGAATACGCCACGGGCAACTGGGATCGCAGCGGTCCCAACGCGGGGAACTGGAAACCCGGCATCATCCCCCGAAGCCTAAGCATCATCGACGCCGACCCGACCCTCGTCACCGAGAGCGCCGTGCTCGAGGGCTTCAACCCGGCCGTGCCGGTCTATATCCGGGCGCGCTCGCTCAACAGCGCCGGCCAGTCCGTGGACCCCACGGTCAACCACAACTACGCCTACACGGATGAATGGATCGACCTGGTGTCGTCCTCTGACCCCGACGGATACTCCTCCACCCTCCAGCAGGCGCCGACCGCCTTCTATGTCATCCCGCCGACGGGGCCGACGAGCGCAACCCTGTGGTGGACCACCTGGCCACCCGACTCGGCGCGCGGCGGCAACCCCAGCACCAGCTTCCAGGTCCTGCAGACCACCTGCGTCGTCAACGGCACGCCCGACTTCGCCCGCTCGAGCGGCCCGATGTGCGGCATCGTGCCCCCCGGACTCGACTTCCCGGCCCTGTCGTTCAGCTCGAACACCGCGCTGGTCACCAACCTTAACACCTGGGTCACTTATTATTTCACGCTCAATGTCGCCGATCCCCCGCATTGGGAGAACAACCAGCCCAACATCCGGGAAATCATCCCGATCATGGCCGCTCCCGTCCTCTATTACACCAACATGCCCGGCGTCACTCCGGGCTCACTGGCCGTCAATGTCAGCGCCCTGTACGGCGGCTCCATCAGCAGCGCCACGGTGGGTATCTCGGCCCCGCCGCAGCAAACGCAGCACGTTATATCCTTCAGCGCGCCGGGGGGAGCCTTCCCCTCCGACACCGTCGTGACCATCTCGACCTTCGACTTCCACACCGATCCGAGGCTCGTCTCCTGCCCGGGAGCGCAAACCACGCTCTGCGGCGGCGACCCCAATCTGGCCTTCGAGATCACGGCGAACCCGCCCCTGCAGCCCATAGCGCCGCTGTATTTCACCGTGGCTTACAACGGCGGGGAACCCCAAACCAATGACAACGGAGTGCTCCAGCCCCTGGACCCGAAACAGGCCGTTCTGCTGCGCTTCGACCCCGCCAGCTGCAAGTGCGTGCCCGTGCGCAACCCGGGCTCGCCCGATAGCCTGAAGGTCACCGGGCAGCTCAACCATCTCTCCATCTTCCAGGTCGGGACCGTCGCCGCCACCACCACTCCTGAGTCCATGCGCCTCTACCCGAACCCCTACTACGCCTCCCGCGACGGCTACCTGACCATCGACGGGGTCCCCGCCGAGTCCCGGGTGCGGATCTTCACGCTGCGCGGCGAGATGGTCTTCGACGGCAGCGCCGACAGCCACGGCATCTTCACCTGGCAGGGCACCAACCGCGGCGGCCGCGCCGTGGCCAGCGGAGTCTACCTGGTGGTCGTTGAGGGCAACGGAATCAAGGCGATCCGCAAGCTGGCACTGATCCGATGAGCGACGCGAGCGCTGGACGGCGAAGGCCCGACCGCAGGCTCCCCCGGGGGGGACGGCTGGCGCTCGCCGTCCTGACGGCCGTCTTAGAGTGGGGGCTCTGGGCGGTGCCCGTCCGCGCCGCCAACGATTTCGCGCCCTCGGCCATCGGGACCGCCGGCTCCCAGTTCCTGACCCTCGACATCGGCGCGCGCGGCATCGCCATGGGCGGCGCCTACACCGCCGTGACCGACGACGCCTATTCGCTCTACTGGAACCCCGCCGGCCTGGCCAAGATCCCGCGGCTCTCCGTCGCCACGATGTACTCCATGTACGTCCAGGACATCAGCTACCAGTCGGCGTCCTACGCCCAGCGCATCGACGACAACGCCGTGGTGGCCGCGGGATTCCGCTACCAGGACCTCGGCCCCATCGGCCGGACCGACATCAGCGCCAACCCGGTCGGCAGCGGCTCCTTCGAACCCCGCAACTACGTCGCCGAGCTGGGCTGGGGCCAGTCGATCTACGACCTTTCGGACAGCGAAGTGGACATCGACATGGGCGTGACCGGGCGGTGGCTCCATTCCGAGATGGTCGAGCATGCCAACGGCTACGGCGGAGACCTCGGCTTCCAGGCCCATTTCTACAACAACATCCTGCCCTATGACCTGGCCGCCGTGGTCCAGAACATAGGCGTGGGCCAGAAATTCGACCAGACCCGGAACACCCTGCCCACGCGGGCCAGACTCGGCGGAGCCATCCGCCCCGCGCCAGGACTCACCGTGTCCCTGGAGGCCCTCATCCCCGTCGATAACTCCCCGGCCGGCGCCGCGGGTTGCGAGTACGTCTGGGAGGTGGACAAGTCGGTCAAGGCGATGCTGCGCGGCGGCTTCAACAGCCAGGATATCTTCGACCTCGATGTCATGGCCGGCATGAGCCTGGGCCTGGGCTTGACCGTCTCCGATTTCACCTTCGACTACGCCTTCGTGCCCATGGGCGTGCTGGGCGCTTCGACGCACCGATTCTCAGTCAGCTTCAATCTGCCGGCCCGACTGTCCCACCGGTACCGCGAACGGTGAGGCCCATGACAACAAAAAAAATTCCTCATAGCTGTCAGGCCGTGCGTTCGGGAGCCCTCTCATGAGCGAGAACGAACCGGACCACGAACCTTCGCCCCAGCCCGCACCGCCGCCGGTCCCGCCGGTCCCGCCGCCGCCGGAAATGCTCCGGCCGACGGTTCCGCACGTGCCGCTGACGCCCATGATGGATTTCTTTCAGCGGCGCCTGGAGGCCCTGGAGCGGGAGCTCAATGCGGAGCGCCAGCGCGCGCAGGCCGCGCAGACCCTGCTGAGCCAGCAGGATGCCATGCGCTCCGAGGTCGAATCCAACCTCAAATCCCTGCACGAGCAGCTGCGCCACGAGAAGGTCGAGAAGGAGACCGAGGCCGAGAAGTCCCACTCCCGCGGCCGCATCGACGCCCTCGAAAAGAGTCTCGACGAGATGCACCAGACCTGGGCGGCGCTGCTCAAGGAGACCGTGGCGACGCGCGACGGCCAGGACCGTCAGGCCACCACGGCGCAGGCAGAGCTGGGCCGCGAAGTCGGCGCCGTGGCGGACGGTCTGCGCAACCTCAAGGCCCAGGTCGAGGCTTGGCGCGCCGACGTCGCCATCGTCCCCCAGGCGGGATCGACGATGGCCCAGCTCGCGCGCGAACTGCCCGAACGCGAGCGGCGGCTCCTGACCCAGCTCCAAGACCGATTGACGGCGTTCGCCGCGGAGTTGGCCGACCGTCTCTCCGCCTGGGAACAACGACACGGCCAGGAGGCGGAGCGGCAGGACGCGCGGCTCTCCGAGCTGGGCCGCGAGCGCGCCGCCCTCCAGAGGCAATGGGAGGAGGCCAACCACGCGGTCCGCCAGGAGTTCCTCCAGGAGCGCATCGCCCGCGAGGAGGCCCTGGCCGGGAACATCGCCGAGGTGTGCCGGCGGCTCGACGCCGTGACGGCGGGGGAGACCAAGGCCGAAGCCGCGGCGGCCCAGCTCAAGGAAGAGGTCGGCCGCATCCACTCGCTGCTCAACACCTCGCCCAAGGCCAAGGACGAGCTGGTCGCGGAGCTGGAGCGCGAGAAATCCGAGCTGCTCAAGGCCCTCCGGGACCGCAGCGACCTGCTGGCCCGGTACATGTCCGAACGCCGCGAGGTCGAGAAGACCATGGGCACAAGCCTGCTCGAACTCACGTCGAAGTTCGACACCGAACGCGACCGCGGCCGGCAGCTGCAGGGCCGCGTCGCGGAGTTGGAGCTGCAGGCGAAGTCGGACGCGGATCGGGCCGAACGGGCGACCGCGGATCGCGACCGGATCTCCGCCACCCTGACCGCAGAGCGGGATGCCCTGGCCCGCTCGCTGGTGGCCGAGGCCGAGAAGGTCCGCCTGCAGGTGGAGAGCCGCGCCCAGGCCGAGGCCGATTGGCTGGCCCGCCTCCAAGAGCTGCAGAAGCGCCTGGAGACGGAACTCACCCACGGCAGCGAACTCGCCGCGACGGTCGCCGACCTGCGCGCGCAGGCCGCGACCATCACCGAGCACATGACCAAGGCCCTGCAGGAAAAGGACGCGATGGTCAACCGCTTCGGGACCTGGAGCGAGGAGCGGGAGAAGCTCCTGCAGACCATCCGGGAGAAGGACAAGATGATCTCCATGCTCTCGTCGACCTTCCAGGGCATGCTGAATAAGGACTGACGCGCTCTTTCTTCTTCAAAATTGTAGACTCTCCAGCGTGCCCCGCTGGTTCTGGCTGCTCCTGGCCCTGACCGCCACGGCCCCGTTCTGGGACCTGGGCCACCCCTTGCTCGAGGTCGACGACGCGCGCTACGCCGAGGTGCCGCGCGAGATGGCGCTGGGGGGAGACTGGGCCACTCCCCATCTCAACGGCCTGGACTACGTCGAGAAGCCGCCTCTCTGGTACTGGCTCTGCGCCGCCTCCTATAAAGTCTTCGGCGTCAACGAGGGCGCCGCGCACCTGCCGCTGGCGCTCTTGGCCGTGCTGGCGCTGCTGGGCACGGCCTGGCTGGGCTCCTGGCTCTACGGTCCGGGCCAGGGCTGGACCGCGGCGCTGCTGCTGGGCAGTTCCCTCTTGTTCTTCGCGCTGGCCCATTTCATCACCCCGGACCTGGGGCTCACGGTCTGGCTGCTGTGGTGCACGGCATTTCTGCTGCGCTGCCTGCTGCGGCCCCAGGACTCGGCCTGGGCCGGGCCGGCCGCCTGGGTCTGCGCCGGCTTGGCGGTCCTGAGCAAAGGCCTCGTCGGCCTGGTCTTTCCTTTGGCCTGGGCCGCGGCCCTCTGGCTGCTCTGCGCCGAGTGGCGGCCTCGCCTGCGCGCCCTGCTGCGGCCCCTGGGGCCCGCGCTGTTCCTGCTCCTGGTCGCGCCCTGGTTCGCCCTGATGGAACGGCGCCATCCGGGGTTCCTGCGTTTCTTCTTCTACGAGCACCACGTCCTGCGCTTCGCCACGCAGAAGTTCAACCGCGACAACCCCTGGTACTTCTTCCTGCTCGTGCTGCCCGCCGGTCTCATGCCCTGGACGCCGGCTGTGGCGGCGGGCGTGGGCCGCGCGTGGGCCGCGCGACGCCAAGGCGACGGGCGCGGGCTCGCCCTGGCGGTCTGGGCCGTGCTGGTCACGGCCTTCTTCTCATGCTCGCGCTCCAAGCTCCTCACCTACATCCTGCCGGTCTTCCCGCACTTGGCCGTGCTCGCCGCGGCGGCATCCGAGCAGAAGCCGCTCTGGGCCAAACGCCTGGGGACCGCGGCCGCCATCCTCCTGCTCGTCGCCGCGGCGGCGGCTCTGCCGGTCTCCCGCTTCATCCCGACGGGGGAACTCCCCTTCCCGGCCGCCCCGGCCTTGGCTGCGGTCGCCCTCGCGATCCTGGCCGGAGGTCTGCTCTGCTGGAGCTTGGACATCAAGCCCCTCGCCCTGGGCACGACCGCCGGGCTTCTGGTCGGCGGCTTGGGGCTCTTCGCTATGCGCTCGGCGGCCGAGACGCTGAGCGCGCGCGACTTGGCCGCCGCCATCGCCAGCCGCCGCGGCCCGGCCGACCTCGTCTACGTCTACGGCACCTATCTGCACGGCCTGCCGTTCTACACCGGTCGGCGGGTGGACCGCATGGTCGAGTGGCGCGGCGAGCTGGAGTACGCCGGCCGGGATGAGGGCGTGCGCGCCGAGCGCTTCGGAGGAGCCGACCGCATCTCGGCTTTGCCCTTGGCCGACCGCCGCGTCTTCGTGGTCTGCCTGCGCCGTGACGCCGGCTTCGTCTTGAGCCTGGTCCCGGCCAAGAAAGTCCGGCTGACGCAGGCCTTCGGACGCTGGGTCCTGCTGGAGTATTAGCGCGCGGGAGCGCGCGGGTGCTGACCGTCCTCAGGAGCGGGCCGGGGCCCCTCGATGCGGACCCAGGTCTTGGCCCGGTCCTTGGCCACGCCCGAGATCCGGTACTTGCCCACGCCCAGCTCGATGCGGAAACGGTTGGGATCGAAGATATCGGCCATGGCCTTACGGAATTCGGCCGGGTCGCCGCTGGACTCCACCAGGTCGGGCAAGGCGCTGGTGTAGGAGCCGTTCCTGGCCTTGTAAGCCTCCTCGATCTGGGCCATGATCCGGAGTCCCTCCTGGGCTTTCTGCACGGCGAGCAGATCGGAAGGCAGGGGCTTATGTAGGTCGTAGTAGATGTTGCCGAAGAACAGGGCGCAGATCGCACAGGCCGCGCCCAGGAACAGGATGAACGCCTCGGCCGAGTTCTTGGCGCGGGTCTCCACCACCAAGGCGCCGGAGAGCAGGTCGTGCAAGGTCCGCGAATCCGGATGCACGAAGGCGATGAGGAACCCCAGATTGCACAGCGGCATGCTGAGGAAGTAGCCGACGGCGCGCACCAGACTGCGCGCCACGCCCAAAGGCCGGCCATCGAGCCGCACCACCTTGAGCCCCATGAGCCTCTTGCCCACAGTCCCGCCGATCAGGTTGCCGACGAACTGGTACGCCAGGAGCAGACCGGCCCAAAGCGCGCCCGCATGCAGGAAGGTCCCGGCAGACGGCGGCGCGGGACGGAGCTTGAACTCGATGAAGAGCATGCTGACGATGAAGCCGCCCAGGAACGGCGCCAGGTCGAGGAGGAAGGCGACGAAGCGGTCGCTGACCTTGGCCGGGGCCAGTTCCACCTCGGAGCCTCCGGGAGCGGGGAGGGGGGAAGTCTCAGGCATGGGAAGAGTATAGACTCTGCGCGGGGGGATAATCAAGCGGATTTCCATCAGGCCCTCGGTCCCACATCCCCCTGGGCCGATTGCCCGTCGGCGCAGGGCCCACAAGACCCTCTCAAAACCCACGGCAAAGGCCTATAATCATGCTCATGAGCACCAAGACCCCGCTGGCCACGAGACTGCTCTCATCGATCCTATGCAGCACCCTGCTCCTGGCCTGCCCCGGCCCCAGCGCCTACGCGGCCGCCGGCCAGATCATCTCGGTCCAGGTCAACGCCCCGGTCAACTCCCCCGTCGGGGCCGGCCTCGGCAAGGCCTCCGTCTCCGGCACGCTCGACGCTCGGCAGACAGGCTTGACCACCAGCCTTTCCGGGATCCTCACCCCGGCGCCGGCCGCCCCCACGGTCTCCGTTCAGGACCCGGCGGCGAGCTTGGGGGCTCCGGCATTGGCCCTGCCCGCCGAGGCCATCCGGACCGCCGTCCCGGTCGCCGCGCCCGTGGCGCCGGTCGCCGCGGCTCCGGCAGACGGATCCCAGGACTCTCCCGCCGCTCTCCCAGAAGGCGCGGCCGCGGCGCAGGCCGAGGCCATCACGGCCCAACCCGGCCGTCTCGCGGCCCCGGCCTCGCGCATGCGCACCGGCGTCATCCTCACGCTCAAGTCCCTCTTCTCCTCTCGCCAAGACGCCGGCGCTCTCCCCGCCGCGGTCGACGCCTCGCCAGTGGGATTCCTGCCGAACTCCGACAAGACCGCCGCGACCCTGAACCCCAGCGCTCCGGCGCAGGCTGAGACGAAGCCGGACACCCTTCCCGCGCCTCCGACCGCAGACGGCAAGAACGACGGCAAGTCCTGGTTCGGCCTGGGCAAGTCCGCGGTCATGTTCATCGGCGCGCTCCTCGTGGGTCAGATCGGAGTGGAGGCGCTGGGCGCCTCGATGCCGGCCCTGGTGCAGAAGACCTTCGGCGATTTCACCGTGGTCGCCCAACTCGGGATCTTCGCCTCCATCGCAGGCATCATCGGCCGGACGCTGGGACCGATGGCCGTGGCCAAGTTCGGCCTCAAGAAGACCTATCTCGGAGCCACCGTCTCGCGCTTGGTCTCCATCACAGCGCTCTGCGCTCTGCTGGCGACCGGACACATGACCCTGCCCCTCATGATGGTGTTCTACTCCATCAACGGCTTGCTGCAGGGCGTGGCCCTGACCGCCGAGACCAGCATCCCGCCGGCTTTGGTCGGACAGAACCCCGCCGCGCTCGAGCGCTTCTACACCTGGGAGCAGACGCTCCTGGAGATCGTCGGCGTGACCGGCCCCATCGCCACCGGAGCCGTAGTCGCGAGCCTGGGCTTCCTGCCGGCCTTGATCGCCTTCCCGGTCTCCTTCGCGGTCGCCATCGTCATCCTCGCCCTCACGCTCAAGATCCCGCAGAAGGTCGAGGCCATGCGGCTGGCGGATCTGCAAAAGAAGGCGGCGGAAGGCAAGAAGATGACGCTCGGTTCGGTCTTCAAGGAGTTCTTCCACAAGATCGGGCACGGCGCCCAGGTCGTCTGGAAAGACCCGGTGCTGCGCACCGCGTTCCTGGGCTTCACAGTCTACATGATGCTCAACCCGTTCCTTTACAGCATGCTCGCCCCGGCCTACGGGATGCGCCTGGTGGGCGCCTTGCACCCGGAGCTCTCCGCCAGCATCTATGGGACCATGACCGGACTCTACAGCCTGGGCGGATTGCTGGGCGGCCTGCTCATGATGATCGAGCAGAAGAAGATCAAGTCCCTCAAGGAAGGCAAGAACGGCAAGGCCCCTATCACGGACGCCGAGGAGAACGAGCTCCTGCGCAAGTCCATGCTGCGCTGGATGCTCTGGGGCACGGCGGGCCTAGCGGCCATCGCGACCTTGGCCTTCCCCCTGCCCGCCTTGGGCACCCTCGTGGCCCTGCCCTCTGCGCTCTCCTGGGCCGGAAGTCTGACCCTGCCGGCATTGGCCCTCATCCCCTTCGGCATCGCCCAGGTCGTCAGCTACCTGAAGCTGCGCAGCTTCTTCCAGTCCAAGGTCCCGGGAAATGAGATGGCCGACGCCATGGGATTCTTCGGCTCGGCATCCTTGGCCGTGAGCACGACCGGGCTGCTGGCGCTCAAGTACCTCTTCAAGGGCCTAGCGGGCTTCACGCCCTTCACCTACATCGCCCTGGCCCTCATCCCGCTGGCCGCCTACTATCTCTACCTGACCAAGCACCTCGGCAAGGTCTCGGCGCCGCAGCCGGGGACGCCCTCCGACACAAATAGGCCCTAAGTCCCAATCCGGGCTGGGTCTATGGGCCCTACCGCCTCTGGGCCTTTGCGTTACACTCAGGATAGGTCCCATGGTTCCCCGAAGACACCCCAACGTCCTACCCCGGAATCCCGAGCCTACGGAGGTCCCAATGTCAATGTTGCGCCGAGCAGCGCCTTTGGTCGCCCTGCTGTTGCTGGCCGCTGTCACGTCCTACGCGCAGAACAAGGAGGAGCCCAGGTTCTCCATCCTCGAGACCCAGGCCGCGCAGGAAGACCCGCAGGCTTACACCTTGGACGAAGGTTCGGTCCGCATCCAGAACCTCGGCCCCGCGGCCAAATCCGACGGCACGATGCGGGTGCTGGATATCGGGGACGGCGGAGCGGACCCGTTCGTGATCATCGACAAGATCATCAACCTGGGACAGAAGATCTGGTCCATCATCGAGGCGAACAAGCCCGTGGTCAACATCCAGACCCAGTACGGCACCGCCACGCCCCAGGGCATCACGCACTGGAGCCAGCTCGCGGGCTGGAAGCCTCCCGAAGGCACGGTCTACGGGTTCTCCGCCAAGAACGCCTACGGCATCAAGGTGGTCGACGTGAAGTACCAGGTGCTGCGGACCTACGGCGGCAGCTACAACGGCAAGGGCAAGTACCTCACGGCCGTGACCATCCAACCCCTGACCGTCGACGTCCTGTGGGGCTACAAGTTCAACCTCAGCGTGGAGATCCCCGACTCCAGCATCGTCAACGTGGGGACCGCCCAGGACCCCGTGGCGGCCATGCAGCCCTTGGTCAAGTGGACCATCGCCACCGCCATCAAGAGCTCGGACGGCCGGAGCACGTACTACGTGCAGGGCGACGGCCTCTTCAAGGAGTTGGGCGGCCCCTTCGCGCAGAATTACCAGGATGGCGTTGCCAAAGCCATCGACAACGCGGTAAAATACAGCTTCCAGTAACCGGGCGCGTCGCTCGGAAGAACCGTCCCGACACCCGCGCGGGTGTCGGGACGGGATTTCTTCATGAGGAGAACAACGATTGAAAGTCGAGATACTCAAGCAGTTCAGCGTCTTCATGCCCAACCGGCCCGGCGCTTTAAGCGGCCTGGCCCGGATCTTCTCTGAGAAAGGCATCGACATCAAGGGTCTGGCCTCCGAGGTGCGCGATGATTCCGGGGTGGTCCGCATCGCCGTGGCCGCCGACGCCGACGTCTCGGCCATCCTCTCCCAGGGAGGCTTCTCCAGCGTGGAGACCAACCTCCTCTCCGTGGAGCTCGAAGGGACCGCCGGCGAGCTGCACCGGATCGCCAAGACCTTGGCCGACGGCAAGATCAACATCACGACCGTCTACGGCAGCTCCGGCCATGGCGGCGGGATCGCCCGCATCCTCATCGCGGTCGAGAACGTCCAGAAAGCCCGGGCCCTCCTGGAAAGCCTCTCGGTCTCAGCCAGCCCCAGCTGAACGTCGGCCCGGATCCCTCGCCCGCGACGCAGCCCGCGCCAGGCCGCGCCTTGAACGCCGTGCGTCTTTATGTTTTAATCCAAGAGGAGACTGAGACCGGATGAGATATCTGTTGATGACCGTCGTCCTCTGCGTAGCGGGCTACTTCGCCTGGCAGCAGTTCAAGCCCAAACCGGCGCCGCTCCCGCAGCCCCCGCCGCCGCCTATCCTGACCGAGCCCGCCCCGCTCATCTCCTCGGAGGAGCAGACCAAGGTCATCAAGTCCGCCAACGACCAAGACCCCGAGGTCCGCTGGCAGTCCATCGTCTTCCTCGACAAGATGAAGGTGTCGTCCGCCTACGATGTCATGTTCAACAAGATGCAGAAGGACACGGACGTCGAGCTGCGCATCAAGATCATCACCCTGCTCGGGCAGCGCGGCGCCCAGAAGATCATCATGGAGTCGAGCCCCAATGACCCGCTCACCCCGATCGTGACCACGGACCCCGTCTCACGGGAGAAGCGCATCACGGAGATCTCGCAGCACCTGGTCGCCTCGGCCAAGGACCCTCAACCGGAGATCCGCATCGCGTCCCTGCAAGCCTTGGACACCCTCGGCGACTATTCGGTCGGCTCCGCCGTCACGGATTGCCTCAAGGACCCGGACGAGAAGGTCCGCCTGCAAGCCCTCAAGACCCTCAACAGCTTGCAGGACAAGAAGGCGGCCATGATCGAGGCCGAGAGGAAGCGTCAGGAGGAGCTGCGGCGCAAGGCCGAGGAGGCGGCCAAGAACGGCCACTGATCCCGCGATGAGTCTCGCCCCGTCCCCGCGCCGCCGCGCGGACAGCCCGATCTGACGTGATCCTGAATCCGGAAAGAGAGGACTCCCACCATGGAACTCGGCATCAAGGAGATCAACAAGAAGGTTTCCGAGGAAAGCCTCTTCGTGGCCGAACTCAAGCGCGAGATCGCTCGCGTCATCGTCGGCCAGGATGAGGTCATCGACCGCATCCTGACCGGCCTGTTGGCCAACGGACACATCCTCATCGAGGGCGTCCCCGGCCTGGCCAAGACCCTTACCATCAAGACGCTGGCCCACTGCGTCGACTGCGGATTCTCCCGCATCCAGTTCACGCCGGACCTGCTCCCGGCCGACCTGACCGGGACCCTCATCTTCAACCCGAAGGACTCGAATTTCTCGGTGCACCAAGGTCCGCTGTTCTCCAACATCATCCTTGCCGACGAGATCAACCGGGCTCCGGCCAAGGTGCAGAGCGCGCTGCTCGAAGCGATGCAGGAGCGGCACGTCACCATCGGCAACTACACCTACCCCCTGCCCGAGCCGTTCGTCGTCCTGGCCACCCAGAACCCCATCGAGCAGGAGGGGACCTACCCCCTGCCCGAGGCCCAGCTGGACCGCTTCATGCTCAAGATCCGCATCACCTACCCGTCCAAGACCGAGGAGCGATCGATCCTGGAGCGCATGACCGCGCTGACCGCGCCGCAAGCCTCGAAGGTGGCTAAACCGGAACAGCTCAACCGCGCGCGGCAGATCGTCTCCGAGATCTATCTCGACGAAAAGATCAAGACCTACATCCTGGACCTGGTCTTCGCGACCCGGGATCCAGAGGCGCACAAGCTCGCCAAGCTCAAGCCGCTCATCACCTACGGGGCCAGCCCCCGGGCCACCATCTACCTCGCCCAAGCGGCGAAGGCTTTCGCCTTCCTCAACGGCCGCGGTTACGTCACTCCCGAGGACGTCAAGTCCATCGGCGCCGACGTGCTGCGCCACCGCATCCTCGTGAGCTACGAAGCCGAAGCTGAGAACGTCTCCTCCGAAGAGATCATCCGGACCCTCTTCGAGAGCGTCGAAGTCCCCTAGGGGGTCAGGTCTTGACATTTGACTTATGGGAGCACCCCCTTATGTCAAATACCGGCTCATGGAAAATAATCCTAGATTTACGACACCCGTCCAATATGTCAAATGTCAAGACCTGACCCCATGATCCGGCACCGATTCTCATGATATCCCCAGAACTCCTCGCCCAGGTCCGGCGTATCGAGATCATGACCGGGCGCCTCGTGACCGAGACGCTGGCCGGGGAGTACCTCAGCGTCTTCAAGGGACGGGGCATGGAGTTCGCCGAGGTGCGCGAGTACGTGCCCGGCGACGACGTGCGCACCATCGACTGGAACGTAACCGCCCGCACCGGGCGCCCCCATGTCCGCCAATACGCGGAGGAGCGCGAGCTCACCGTGGCCATCGCCTGCGACCTTTCGGGGTCGCAGTTCTTCGGGACCTCGACGCGCCTCAAGAAGGAGGTCTCCGCCGAGCTTTCCGCGGTCCTGGCCCTCTCCGCCCTGCACAACAACGACAAGGCTGGGCTCTTCGTGTTCACCGAGGACGTGGAGGAATACATCCCGCCCAAGAAGGGGCGCCGCCACGTCCTGCACCTCATCCGCGAGGTCCTGGCCTACCAACCCCGCCGCCACGGGACCCGGATCGGCCGCAGCCTGGAGACCATGGTCAAGGTCCTCAAGCGCCGCTGCATCCTTTTCCTCATCTCGGACTTCCGCGACGCCGGCGGTAAGGAAGTCCGTCCCGCCGGCACCTGCGGAACTACCGATACCGCAGGCGCCGACTTCGAAGGCCCTCTGCGCCTGGCCGCCCTCAAGCACGACGTCATCCCCGTCGTGGTCTCGGACCCGCGCGAGGCCGCGCTGCCCGCGCTGGGGGCCTTCCTGGACCTGGAGGATCCGGAATCCGGCCGCCGCATGCTGGTGGACGCGGCAGCGCCGGCGCTCCTGAATCGGCACCAGCGCGCGGAGAGCGAACGCTTGCTCCGGCTGGAGGATTTCTTCAGACGCTCCGGCCTGGATTTCATCCGCATCAGCACGGACCGCCCGTACCTCGATCCCCTCATCCGCTTCTTCCGACAGCGCGCCCGGAGGCTGCGGAGATGAATATCTTCGCGGCGCTGGGCCTGGCCGCGGCCTGCGGCTGGACCGCGGGCCCGGCATCAGGACCGGGGGGGGCGACCGTGGAGTTGGCCGTGCCCAGCTCGTCCGTCCTATTGGGAGAGCCGCTCACGGTGCAGGCGAGCGCGGCCTTGGGGCCCGGCGAGGCGGTCGCCCTCGATCTGCCTCGTTCCACGACGGACAGCTTCGCCATCACCGAGGTCCGGGAGCTACCGCCGGCGGGACGCCGCTTCGAGATCCAAATCATCCCCCTGGACGTGGGCCAGCACGCCTTCCCTTTATATTGGACCCTGACCAGCGCCGGCATCACGCGCACGCTGTCCGCCACGCTCCCTCTCGACGTCCACGAGCCGCCCGAGGCCGCCAAAGCCCAGGACGTCAAGGACATCAAGGAGCCTCGCAGCGCCAGCCCGCTGCTCTGGCCGTTCCTGCTCATGGCCGCGCTCATCGCGGCGGCGTGGTACTGGGGCACCTGGCGCAAACGGCTCCAGGGCGGACTGGCGGCCGCGGCCGGCCCGCCGCCTGACACCCGGTCGCCTGAAGAGATCGCGGAGAGCGAACTGGCGGCTTTAGAGGCCTCCCGCGCCTGGGCGGAGGGCCGGCCCAAGGAATTCTACGGGACCCTCACAGAGATCCTACGGCGCTATCTGGAGCGGCGCTTCGCCTTCCCGGCGACGCGGGAGACCACGACCGAGATCCACCGCCGGCTGCGCCAGCTGGAGCTCGACCGCCATCTCCTGACGGTTTTCAAGGACCTCTTCGACCGGGCCGACTTGGTGAAGTTCTCGAAGATCCCCGCGCAGGCCCGCTGGGGAGACTCCGACCTGGCGGCCGCACGGCGTCTGGTACGCGAGACGTCCCCCCAGGATGTGGCTGCGGCGACCGCGCCGCCGGCCGGTGGCCAGCCATGAGATTCGCCCATCCCTGGATGCTGCTGGGCGTGCTCCCAGTTCTGGCCGCGGCCTGGTGGGCGGCGGCGCGCCTGGAACCCGGCCGCCGACCCACGCTCCCCTACCCGGCGCTCGGGAGCTTCGCGGCCGAACCGTCGCTCCGGTCGCGGCTGGCTCTCTGGCTGCCCCTGGGCCTGCGGCTGCTGGCCTTGCTCCTGGTCTGCGTGGGCCTCGGCAGGCCCCAGAAAGTGACCCGCCGGCTGCAAGGCTCTGGCGAGGGCATCGACATCATGATCGCCCTCGACACCTCGCTCTCCATGAACGCGCTCGACTTCCAGCCCCTCAGCCGGGTCGAGGCGGCCAAAGACACGGCCGCGCGCTTCGTGCGCGGGCGCGTGGAGGACCGCATCGGGATGGTGGTCTTCGGCGGCGGGCCCATGCTGGCCTGCCCCCTCACGCTCGACTACGACGCGCTCATCGGGCGCATCGAAGGCCTCAGCGCGGGCATGACCGGCGCCGACGGCACGGCTCTGGGGGAAGGCATCATCTCCGCGCTCAACCACCTCAAGGCCGGCGCGGCCAAGACCAAGGTCATCATCCTGCTGACCGACGGCCGCGGCAACGTGGGCCTCGACGCGGTGACCGCGGCCAAGACGGCGGCGGCCCTGGGCGTCAAGATCTACGCCATCGGCACGGCCAAACGGGGGGAAAGCCTGATGCCCGTCGACGACCCGAACCTCGGCCGGGTCATGGTCCGCGTCGAGGAGGACCTCGACGAGGAAGGGCTCCTCGAGGTCGCTCGCCTCACCAACGGGAAGTACTGGCGCGCCACCAGCCTCTCCGAGCTGCGCTCCATCTACGCGGAGATCGACAAGCTGGAGAAGACCAAGGTCAAACTGCCCGAGATCGTCTCCCGCGCGGACCTCTACGCCCTGCCGGTGCTGGGCGCGGCGCTGCTCCTCCTGCTCGAGGCCGTCCTGTCGCAAGGCCTGCTCCTGAGGTGGCCGTGAATCCGGCCGGAGACCGACGTGAGAGATTTTCTAGACTATGAATAAGCTTCCATGCTGAGGAACCCGCTGTATCTGCTCTGGATGCTGCTCGCGGTGGCAGCGGCGGCGGCCCTCCATGTCTGGGCCGCGGCCCGCCGCCGGGACATCGCCAAAGGCCTGGGAGACCCGGGGATGCTCTCGCGCCTGATCCCGTCCGAGACCGCGACTCGGCGGCGTCTCAAGGCTGCGCTGCTGCTCTCGGGCCTGGCCCTGGTCTTCGTGGCCCTGGCCGGGCCGCAATGGGGGATAGAACTGGTCACCACCCGCTCCGACGTGCGGCAGGTCTTCATCGCCGTGGACACGTCCCTGTCCATGACCGCGGAAGACGTCTCGCCCAACCGCCTGGAGAAGGCCAAACGGGAACTCGCGCAGCTGCTGGCCTCGCTCAAAGGCGACCGCGTCGGGGTCATCGCCTTCGCGGGAGACGCCGGCGTACTCTGCCCTCTGACCACAGACGTGGAGGCGGCCAAGCAGATCCTCGCCGGGGTCTCCGTGGGGGCCATCCCGGTGCCGGGCACCGCCATCGGGACCGCGGTGCGCCTGGCCGCGAGCGTCCTGCAGCGCTATCCCGGCGGCAAGGCCCTGGTCCTGCTGACCGACGGCGAGGACCACCACACCGACCCTTCGGGAGCCGCAGCCGAGGCGGCGGCCGCGGGCGTGAAGATCTACGCCATCGGCATCGGCACGGCCGAAGGCAATCCTCTGCCCGTCAAGGAAGAAGGCAGCGGGGCGCTCACCGGCTACAAGAAGGACCGCAAGGGCGCGACCGTCATCAGCCGCCTCGGCGAGCAGACCCTGGTCGACATGGCGGCGCGCAGCGGCGGCGCCTACTACCGCGCCAGCCCCGCCGAGGACGAGGTCGCAGATATCGCGCGCCGCATCGAAGGCCTGGAGAAGTCGCAAGGCGTCACCGGCTCCTCCCAGCAGTACCGCAACCGCTTTCTCTTCCCTCTGGCCGCGGCATTCCTGCTGCTCCTGGCCGAGATGCTGATCCCTCTGCGCGGTTCGCCGGCCGCGACGAAAGCCGCGGCGCTCCTGCTTCTGCTCCTGATCCCCGCCTCCGCGCAGGCCGCCGGCAGCGAATCCGACCTGCGCGCCGGGAACCGGTTCTACCACAAGCGGAGCTTCGAGGCGGCCCTGGAACGCTACCGCGCGGCGCAGCGCCCGGGAGACCCGCGGCCGGATTTCAACGCCGGAGACGCCCTCTACCGGCTCGAGGATTTCGACGAGGCGGCCCAGAAGTTCCAACGCCTGGCCGAAGACCCCAAGGCCCCGCGGGCCGCGCGGGCCGCCGCCTATTACAACCTGGGAGACGTCCTGGTGCGCAAGCAGGACTACGCCGGCGCCGTGGCCGCCTACCGCGGGGCCGTCGTCCTGGCTCCCCAGGACCGGGACTCCCGGGAGAACCTCGCCGTGGCCTTGCGCATGCTCAAGAACCCGCCGCCGCCCCAGAAGAAATGCGACAAGCCCAATCCGAAAAACAAGGATGACAAGAAGGACCAGAAGGACAAGAGCGGAGGGGGGAAGAACGACTCCAAGCCGCCGCCTCCGGCGCCCCGCCCGCAGGACCAGATGTCCAAGGATGACGCGCAGCGCATCATGCGCTCCGTCGCGGAGAAGGAGAAGTCCGCCAAGAGCCGGATGCAGCAGATCTCCCCTCAGAAACGGCCTCCGGCCGAGGAGGATTGGTGAGGCTCTGGCTCGGCTTGGCCTTGGCGCTCGGCGCGGCGTCCCCCGCCTGGGGGCAGCTCTCCATCTCGGCGGAGGTCAACAAGACCCAGGTCGCTCTCGATGACCAGGTGGTCCTGGCCGTCACCATCTCGGGCGGCCAAGCCTCGCTGCCGGACCCGCAGCTGCCGGCCCTGCCGAACTTCAGCGTGTATTCCTCCGGCCGCAGCCAGAACATCTCCTTCGTCAACGGTCGGGTCTCCAGCTCCGTCACCCACACCTTCGTCCTGGTCCCGCGGGCCGTAGGCAAAGGCCTGATTCCTCCCATCACCGCGACCGCCCAAGGCGCGACGGCGCACACCGACCCTGTCGAAATCCAGGTCGTGCCGCCGTCCAACGCCGTCCCGGCGGCGCCGGCCCCGCCGGGCCAGGCTCAGCCTGGTCCGGGCCGTCCGGCCGCCCGGCAGCGGCCCCCGGGCGCCGCCGCGGCCGGCGGGGGGGCCCCCGACGTCCTGGTGACCGCCGAACTCGACAAATCGAAAGCCTCGGTCAACGAACAGGTGACGCTCTCCGTGAAGTTCCACACCGCGGTCCCTTTGATGGGAAATCCGGAGTATGTGCCGCCGAAACTGGAGGGCGTCCTGAGCGAGGACCTGCCGCCGCTGCGGCACTACAACATGGTGCTCAAAGGCCGGACCTATGATGTGACCGAGATCAAGACCGCGCTGTTCCCTCTGCAGGCCGGACGGCTCAAGATCGGCAACGCCGTCGTGCGCTGTCAGGTCCAGCAGGACTTCAACGCCGATCCCTTCTCTCCCGATTTCTTCAACAGGTTCTTCTCCCAGGGAGTCACGGCGCCCCAGACCCGGACCATCGCGTCCCAGCCCCTGGTCCTGGACGTCGCCCCGCTTCCCGCGGCCGGCCGGCCGGCCGGCTTCACCGGCGCCGTGGGCCGCTTCTCTCTGGCCGCGAGCGTCGACAAGAACCGCTCCAAGGTGGGGGATGCCGTCAACCTCACCGTCACCGTGCAGGGGACCGGGAACCTCAAGGCCATCGGAGAGCCGACCCTGCCCAACCTGCCTTCCTGGCGGGTCTTCGACCCGGTGACCTCGGTCAACCTGGAGAAAAAGGGCGACCTGGTCCAGGGCTCCAAGGTCATCCGCATCGTCCTGGTCCCGCGCGTCTCGGGGGATCTGACCATCCCGCCGATCCAGTTCTCCTATTTCGACCCAGCGCGCCGGGAGTACGTCGGGGCCAACACTCCGCCCCTGACCGTCGCCGTCGCTCCGGGAGAGCCCAACGCGGCTCAGGCCGTGGGCTACGTGGCGCCTTCCGTCGCCACGGCCCCGGGCCTCACGCGAGTCAACGAGGACATCTCCTACCTCAAGACCCGGACGCCGCCGCCGACTTTCACCCGGGCCTTGGAAGCCGTGGCCTCGGCCGGACCGGTCCACGCCGTGCCGCTGCTCTTCTTCTTCTGGTCTTTGGGTTTGGCCTTGTTCAGGGAGCGCTTGGCCTCTGACCCCAAGGGCGCCCGGTTCCGCGGCGCCTGGAAAGTCGCCATGGTCCGGCTCCGGGCCGCCCAGCACGCGGCCGACTCCCGGCAGGCGGCCGGCCTGCTGACCGAAGCCCTGACGGGCTTCCTCGCCGACAAGCTCGGCGAGCCGGCCTCGGGCCTGACCATGCGCCGGGTCGTGGAGCTCATGCAGATGCGCCAGCCCCAAGTCCCGGAGCAGGCGCTCGAGCGCATCCGCGCGCTCTGGGAAGACCTCGATTCGCGACGCTTCGCCCCTCCGGCGGCGGGCTCCGCGGGAGATGGCGCGGCCGCGCGCCAGGAACTGACCGATCTGCTCCACAGCCTGGAGAAGGAACTCAAACGATGAACCAGGTCGAATCGTCCCTGAAGGGCCGGCGTTCTACGCTCCCGAAAGGGGCGATGGCTTCCGTGCTCCTCGCCGCAGCCGTGCTGGCCGCGCCGCTTTGGGCCGGTGAGCATGGGCGAACCGTCCCTGAAGGGCCGGCGTTCTCCTCTCCCGAAAGGGACGCCGCCTCAACCCGCTCCGAGGGCCAGCGGCTCTACGACCTCGGAGATTTCCAAGCCGCCGCTGACTGGTATACCCAAGCCGTCCGTGCCGAACCCCGCAACGCGAGCCTGCAATACGACCTGGGCGACTCCCTGTTCAAAGGCGGCAAGACCGGACGGGCCATCGCCGCCTATGAACGGGCCTTCCTCATCCGACCGCGGGACGCGGACATCCGCCAGAACCTGGACTACGCTCTGCGGCGGGCCGGAGAGGAGTTGGTGCCGGCCGGCGTGCCGCCGCTGTTGTTCCTGGCCTTCCATCTCTTCAGCGAACGCGAGCTGGCCGGCCTGCAATGGCTGGCGTGCTGGCTGGTGCTCGGGCTGGCGGGTCTGTGCCTCTGGCGGCCGGCCCTGCGCCCGCGCCTGCTATCCTCGACGGCGGGAGCCGCTGCCCTCTGGCTCATCCTGGGCGGGTGGTGGCTGGCGATCCGAGGAGTCACTCCGCAACGGCGCGGGGTCATCGCGACCTCGGCCGCGGAGCTGCGCAGCGGCCCGGGAGAGAACTTCAACGTCAGCTTCACCGTCCCCGAGGGCCGGCGGGTGCAGATCCTTTCGACCGACGGAACCTGGCAGGAACTGGGAGTCCTAAAGGAAGGCGTGAAGGGCTGGCTCCCGGCCGCGGCAGTCGAAGAACTTTAAAACGCGCGCTAGCAGCCCGTGGCAAAAGTCCCCAGCGGCCTGACGTAAAGCGGTAAAATTCCTCAGACGCAGATCGCGCCGAGGAGAACCCGCCGATGGCCATGAGCACGCGCAAGCCCGAGTCGCAAGAATCGCTGTGGGTGGAGACGGCGGCGCTGCGACAATCGCCGGGGCACCCATTCTACGAGAAGCTCAATGAGCTGTTTCGCGCGTACGGCTTTGATGCCTTTGTCGAGGGTCGCTGCTCGAAATACTACCACGAGAAGATGGGCCGTCCGAGCATCGCGCCCGGCATTTACTTTCGGATGCTGCTGATCGGATATTTTGAGGGGATCGATTCGGAGCGCGGGATTGCCTGGCGCGTGGCGGATTCGCTGGGACTGCGACGATTTCTGGGCTGCGAGCTGGGTGATTCGACGCCGGACCATTCGAGCGTGAGCCGGACACGGCGGATGATGGAAATCGAGACGCATCAAGAAGTGTTCGGGTGGGTTCTGACGCTGCTGGCCAAGGAGAGCTTGCTCAAGGGCAAGACGCTGGGCATCGACGGGACGACGTTGGAGGCCAACGCGGCGCTTCGCAGTATCGTGAGGCGCGACACCGGCGAGAAGTATCATGAATACCTGACGCGGTTGGCGAAGGCGTCCGGGATCGAGACGCCGACGAGGGCTGACCTGGCGAAGCTGGATAAGAAGCGGCCGAAGAAGGGCTCAAACGAGGACTGGGAGCATCCCGAGGATCCGGACGCGAAGATCGGGAAGATGAAGGACGGCCGGACGCATTTGCTGCACAAGGCTGAACACGCTACGGACATGGAGACAGGCGCGGTGGTTGCGGTGACGCTGGCCGATGGCAATGAAGGCGACACGGAATCCGGACCGTGGACGCTGATGCAGGCGCAGGAGAATCTGAAAAAGGTCGGCGAAGATGAAGCGGCGAAGAAGGAAATCAGCGAGACGGTGAAAGAGGCGGTGTTGGACAAGGGCTACCACAGCAACGATGTGCTGGTGCATCTTGAAGAAGAGCAGGTCCGTAGCTACGTTTCGGAGCCGGACCGCGGCCGCCGTCGATGGGAAGGCAAGGAGATCGAGCAGGCGGCGGTCTACGCCAACCGGCGGCGAATCAACGGTGAGCACGGCAAGGCGCTCATGCGCAAGCGGGGCGAGATCGTGGAGCGGAGTTTCGCGCACTGCTATGAGACTGGCGCGATGAGGCGGCTGCATTTGCGGCACAGGGGCAACATCTTGAAACGGCTTCTGGTGCATGTGGCCGGATTCAACTTGGGGCTCGTGATGCGCAGTTTGATCGGCAGAGGGACGCCCAGGGGGCTAAGAGCCCTGCTCGGACGCTTTTTTGACTTCGCAGCGCGTCAGCTGAGAGCTTTGTTCGAGCGGCTCGTCCATTTTGTCGCGTTCGCGCCGATTCGGCAACGAAATCACGCCGGCGCCGTTACGTCCGCCGAAATGACTACTTCTGCCACGGGCTGCTAGAGCAGGGTGTGGTCGCCTTCATCCACAAGCCTGTCGAATTCAATTCATTGCAGGCCGCCGTCACCAAGGCCCTGAAAGAAAAAGAGGCGCACGACTAGAAGCCCGTTCATCCGATCTGCGATCGAATAGAAAAGCCCGCCGTTCCGGCGGGCTTTTCTATTTTCACTTATTTCAATGTCGTCATATTGATCCACTGGAGATTCCCTTTGACATAGTCCTTGGACCAATGCAGGATATTCCCAGTATACGGGTCGAAAAGCTGAAGATAATAATCATTATCCTTGAAGTAGGCAGCATAGGCGACGACCACATGTGCAGTAAAATCCATGGAGCCCTGTCTATTGAAATGACCGATCGCGACAGGATTCCCTTTTTTTATGCTATCGACCGCTTTGTAGAAATCGGGCTGGGCTTCCACGGCATTGTAGCCATATTTCCTGAGCGCTTCGGAAACATCA
>Ga0118677_10002722_pt1 | contig 34917 bp, 27 predicted proteins | sample AliMusrvi5mmetaG_FD_86154 | JGI IMG/M metagenome (GOLD analysis project Ga0118677, IMG submission 86154)
AAATAAAAAAAATACATATATGAAAAAAATCAAATTGGTTTTTATTCTGATCGCCATCTTCGCCTTGCCCCTGATTTCCTTACCTGATCCCCCTGGCCCTCCAGGTAGTGGTACTCCGGGAAGCGGCCAGGGAGGCGGGCAAACTCCTGTCGGAGCCCCTATCGATGGTGGTCTGGGAATCCTGCTGGCACTTGGATTAGGTTATGGTGGCAAGAAACTATATCAGGCACGCAAGGCAAAGCAGGAAAACATTGCTGAGCCAGGGAGTTAACCTTGCAAAACAATAATTATTCAACATGCTTTTACACGCCAGACGTAATTAATCAGCCTTAATTACCAACATATTGACCTTATTGCATTTCATGCAATAGGGTCAATACATAAATGGCCATTGAGTTACAAAAAACATTCATCTTTAACCAACTACAACTATTATGAGAAAATTCATTTTTATTACGACCTTCGCACTTCTTGGAATCTATGGTTTTTCACAACAAGTGCCAACTGAAAAGGTTCCAAGTTACATTAAGGAACGGTTGCAAGCCAATTTCCCGCAAACAATGGACATTCCGGTATCGTGGTCCATGGATAAGGGTAATTATAAGGCCACTATCACTATCATGGATTCACCCGCCTTTATGGTAATCGATACGCTTGGTAAAACCGTGCGCATCGAACGTAAAATTCATGAATCGTACCTGCCTAAAAAAGCGAAGGATCAACTGAAAGCACTTGATCCGAATTACCAGGTTGTGAGCGTCATGCAGGTTACCGATGACAAGGCAAAAATCACCTATAAAACCGTTGCCAAAATAAGCACCAATTTTACTTTTGACAAGGACGGCAACCTTGCCGGCACAAAGAAATAACGCTGTTGTTATTATTACTGAGGGCTGATCAGGTTCCCTGTACCCCCGTGATTGTTATATTCACGGGCATACCAGGCAGCTGAATCAGCCTTTTTTACATCGTACTGATAATAGAGACTCAGGCTTCGGTACGCAGCCGTCAGGTCAGGTTTAGAGCGGATAGCACGCTTCCACATGGATGCAGCACGCTGCTTTTCGCCTACTGTTACAAGATAAATGCCAAGGTTATAGGCAGCTACACCGTTTGAGGGGTCATTGACAAGCGCCTCCTCACAACGTGAAATTGCTTTCGCGTACAACCCTTTTTTAAAATAATCACTGCTGGATTCAATGCAGAGTTTTACAAAGTTTTCCCTGGCTTCAGTGCCTCCATATCCCTTTTTAAAAGCTTCGGAAAAATAGGAATAGGCTGCTGCATAGTTTTTCTTCTCAACCAGTTCAACCATACCCAGGTGATATTTGAAATCGGGATATGACTTCAGACTGTCGGCAATAAGCAGATAATGCTCATATTTTACATAATCTTTCTGCTTAAAATAATAGCGTCCCATATAGTAATGAAACCATGCCTTTTCCGGCGCATATTGAATTGCAGATCCCCAAAAACTTACAGCATCCTTGTACATTTTCTGCCGGGCGAATGAGATGATTGATAAAAGTAGCAGTAAACCGATCAGGACGATATTGTATGGTTTCACATTCAATGCAAACCATTTCTCTGGGCATGGGGCCAGGAGCATGATGAGGAAACCAACGTATGGTAGATAGGTACGATGCAGAAGATATTCAAAACTATCGCCCGCAGAGACCAGCCTCACAAACATATTCGGAAAACAAAAACCAATAAACCAGGCTGTTCCCAAAAGGATAAGGGGAAGCGAACCTGTGGTTTTATTAATGAACAAGAAAATAATTATGGCAATGGCAGCAAGAAACCCGGCACCGGTATAAAACGATGAAAAAACAGGGGTCACCGGTATTACGAACGGGAGGAAAAACCTTGAGATTACCTCCGGGATGAAAGGCAGATTTTCGCGCAGAGCAGTCATCCCGAGCTGGCCGTCACTGCGCTGGTCAACAGAGATCAATCGCAGACCATACCAGGATGCCAGAACCATGAACCATAACCCGTATATTATCAACATTTTCCGGTTAATCAGCTTCTCCTTTTTTAAAATGAGCCAAAACACGAAAAGCACCGGGAAAAATACCGATGATTCCTTTGAGAAAATGGCTCCCGCAAGACACAAAACATGGAGTAGGAGATGATGAACCCTCTTATCCCTGAGATACAAAATAAACAGGGAAAATGACAACAAGCCAAAAAGCGTGACCATAATGTCACCCCTGGCAGGTATCCAGACAACGGCATGCCCAATCATGGGATGAACTGCGAAAATGAGCGTACCGATCAGGGCCTTGGGTTTACTCAACCCCAGCAGCGACAATAGCCACAGGAGACTGAGACAGGTCAGCATGTGATAGATGACGTTCCCAAAATGATATATGGCCGGTGACGGGCCTCCCAGTGCGGCATCAACCATAAATGACACGTTCATGAGCGGGCGGTAATAGGGGCTTATGTTGGCAAAAAAAGCATCGGAGCGGAAAGCACGGCCAAGGTTCTCTATGTGACTGATTTTTTCGTAGTTATCAACTATTAAAATATCATCATCCAGGTAAACGAATCCCAACCGGAGTGCGCCAATGTAAACGACAAAGGGAATGAGAATGACAAGGAGCGCTGAATAACGGTATAATTTCGTATCTCCTGGTGTAGGGTATTTCTTCAAAGTGTTCAGGTTAAAATGGCAGATAAAGGTAGAAATATTTATCATTCAGCACAAAATTTGTAATTTCGCCCATTCTAAAAATTATGAAAACAACGAATCGCCCTTTTTCACTTTTCGCTCTTCCTGCGTTTTGGATGGTGGTTATAGCCATCACAACTTTTATCGCTTATATCCCGGCATTGAAAGGAACCATTACCAATTGGGATGACATGGTATACATTGGTGCGAATCCATATATCAAGTCACTTTCGGCAAAGAATATTGCGGCCATCTTCTCTGAAAATTTCATGGGGAATTATCACCCGTTGGCCATGTTGTCTCTCACAATTGATTACCAGATAAATAAACTGGATCCTTTTGTTTTTCACCTGGTGAATATCCTCATACACATCATGAATTCCATCATGGTTTTACTGGTTCTCAAACGATTGACCGGTAAACTTGAAATTGCGGTAATTGCAGCTTTACTTTTTGGCGTTCATTCGCTCCATGTAGAATCGGTAGTATGGCTTTCGGAACGGAAAGATGTATTGTACACCTTCTTTTATCTTCTGTCGTTGTACAGTTATATCCGGTATATACCTAAAAGAGAGCAGAAATGGTTTGGACTTAGCCTGCTTTTCTTTCTTCTTTCCTGCCTTTCGAAAGGACAAGCCGTAACACTCGCCGTAACACTCTTCCTGGTCGATATTTTCATGGGCCGCAAGTGGACTGAGCTGAAAATTCTCATGGAAAAAGTGCCATTTCTCATCATGGCGTTGATATTCGGTATTGTGGCATTCAAGGCGCAGGCCGGGGCAGATGCAACCATCATGGCCAACTTCCCGATCCAACAGCGGGTGGCGTTTGCATCTTATGGCCTAATCATGTATATCCTCAAACTTTTTTATCCCTTTGCCTTGTCTGCTTATTACCCCTATCCTATCATTGGCGACGTGGGTGAAGTTCCTCTAATTTACTGGTTATGCATTCTTCCTGCCATCGGTTTTATCCTGCTGATGTTCTTTACCTGGAAGCGTTCCAAAACTCTTTTCTTCGGTATCGGGTTCTTTCTTGTAAATATTGTTCTCCTTTTACAGCTTTTGCCTGTTGGAAGAGCCATGATGGCCGATCGATATGCATATATTCCTTCTATCGGCTATTTTTTCCTGGTCGGATATTACCTCACCGACCGAAAGTACATCAAAGTTAAACAAGTCACCTGGGCGATTGTGGCTGTCTATACCGTTATCCTGATGTTCCTGACCTTTCAGCAAAGCAAGGTGTGGCTGAATTCAAACACACTATGGAGCGATGCCATCGCAAAAAACCCAAGGATTCCGGTAGCATGGTACAACCGGGCGAACACCAAACTTGATTCCTCTGATAACAAAGGAGCTATCGCCGATTATACCGAGTGCATCAACCTTGACAAGACTTTCTGGAGGGCCTATATAAACAGGGGCAATGCCCGGAGCCGTGTGAAAGATTACATCGGTTCCATCGAAGATTTTGATGCCATGATCAGATTTGATTCAACCGCAGTAAATGCCTATATCAACAGGGCAATGTCGCGAAGGATGCTGCAGGATTATGACAACTCACTGAAAGATTATAACAAAGCCATCCGGATGAAACCAGACCAGGTGGAACTCTATACAAGCCGTGCAAACGTTAAATTAGACCTGAAGGATTATGATGGTGCCATCGCCGATTTTGACGAGGCGATAAAGCTAAATCCTAAATACGCAGCAGCCTATACGAACCGTGCCATCGTTAAAAAGGAAAAAAAAGACCTGGCAGGGGCCCTGGCAGATTATGACAAAGCAGTTGAACTTGATGCCGGCAACAGCGAGTTTTACAACAACCGTGGCAACCTGAAATTCCAGCTGAATGATCTCCAGGGTGCCGTGGATGATTATTCGGCCAGCATCCGCATCAGTCCGAAGGATTTCCTGGGATATAAAAACCGTGGTGCCATCCGTTATTCGCAAAAACAATACGAGGAAGCCCTGACCGACCTTGCGGAAGCCATCAGGTTAAACCCCAAATCGGGTGAACTTTTTTATACACGTTCGATGGTGAAAAAAGCCATGCATGATCCCGCCGGTGCCAAAACCGATTATAAAAAGGCTGTTGAACTTGATCCGAACTACGCCGCCGAAGGATACATGAAAAATATCGGTATTTCTTCAAACGAAATGCCAGGTTACCAGCCCACGCAGCTGAATGAACAGGCCCTGTCAATGGAGTCATCGGGCAAAGTGCAGGATGCCATCGTGCTGTATAAGAAAGCATTGGCCATGAAACCTGACTTCCCGGAAGCATGGTTTAACCTTGGCAATGCCTACGGTAAATTGAAACAATACAGTGAAGCGATGGATTGCCTGAACAATGCCATCAAGTACAAAAACGATTATGTCCAGGCTTTGTCGAGCAGAGGAATTGCTTATGCCAGCATGGGTAAAACAGACCTGGCAATCAGGGATCTGGGTGCTGCAATCAAGGGAGATCCGGCATATGCCATCGCTTATTTTAACCGTGCGCTGGTTTATCTTAACACAGGAAAAAAAGATCTTGCCTGTACCGATCTGCAAAAGGCTGTGAAACTGGGTTACAACCCGGCTTACCCGATCTTTAAAAAAGAGTGTGAAAACAAATGATATGAAGCAAAAACCAGTTAATAAACCTCCCAGCAAGCCAGTGACCAGACCGCCTGTTGTCAAAGAGATTAAAAAGGCACCGGTCAAACCATTTTTTCTTGATCCGTATGTGGAAAAATACGGTCTCCTCGTCACGCTTGGGTTGGTTTTCATGTTAATCCTGATCATTTTCCACAATTTCATTGCCGGGAATGTCTATTATTTATTCAAGGATATCGGGAGTGATTCGATCAACCAGGCATATCCTCATTTTGTATTGTTATCAAAGTATTTGCGCACTGAAGGATTTCCCCTGTGGTCATTCGCACAGGGTATGGGGCAGGAATTGATGTCGGGCAGCATCAACGACCCGTTTTCTTTCTGCCTATCCCTTTTACCCCCCGGTCAAATCGCCTATGGCGTGGTATGGATGGAGATTGCCAAAATATTCCTGACGGCCATCGTTTTCTATCATCTGCTCAAACGCTGGAACCTGCAGCCAATGATTCTCCTCGCCGGCACACTCTTATATTGTTTCAGCGGATTCATGATCGTGGGCGGAGGCTGGACCATCTTTTCAACCGAGACCCTCTATTTTGCATTGCTGTTCCTGGCCTTTGAGAAACTTTACCAGCAGAATTCATGGTACCTTTTTCCGATTGCCATTGCGCTCATTGCCATGTTGCGTCCTTTTGACCTTTATATTTTTGGTTTATTCCTGATACTTTATTTTTTATTCCGTCATTTTTCTTCCGAGCAGCCCACCATGCGCAAACTGATTGTGTTATCTGCGCAAATGCTGGCCCTTTCAATTCTTGGACTGTTTATCAGCATGTTCTTTTTCATCCCCGGAGTGCAAATCATGCTCGATAGTCCAAGGGTGGGAGGCACCGCCGGCTATTTTAGCAAACTTCTCTCAAAGCCTGTTTTTTTTGTTGAGGACAACCTCTATTTTCAGACCCTTGTCGCCCGTCTGTTTTCCAATGACCTGATGGGAAACGGCAGCGGGTTTAAGGGCTGGTACAATTATCTTGAAGCGCCCCTGATCTATATCGGGCTGCTCCCCCTGTTGCTTGCACCGCAAGTGTTTCTGACACTCAGTACGCGGAAAAAACTGATCTATGCCGGGTTGTTCCTGGTTTTCCTGATTGCAGCGATCTTTCCATTCTTTCGTTATGCCTTCTGGTTCTTCGCAGGAGATTATTTCAGGGCATTTTCAATTTTCATCGCCATTGTGATTCTGTTTTATTCCCTGGAAGCCCTCAATGCTGTAAAAGGAAAGAAAGGAATAAACCTGATTGTCTTAGGTATCACCATGATATTCTTACTTTTCCTGCTCTATTTTCCCTGGCAGAACGGTCAATTGATTGACTCCGACCAGCGCTCTGCTGTCCGGAATTTCCTGTTCCTTTATGCTTTGATTCTGGGGCTCTCCCGCTTTTACAGTTCTCCATCGGTCCTCCATATCTTGCTTGTAGCTGTCATCTGCCTCGAAATAAGCTATTTCAATGCCATCAATGTGAACAGCCGCAGCGTACTTACAAAGTCGGAGGAAAAACAAAAAACAGGATACAATGATTATTCTGTTGAGGCTGTTTCGTTTATTCATGGCAGAGATCACCAGTTTTTCCGGGTCAACAAGGATTTCACTTCAAACCCGGCCATCCATATGAGTTTTTGCGATGCGCAGATACAAGATTATTACGGAACCATGTCGTACAGTTCATTTAACCAGAAGTACTATATCCGGTTCCTGGAGGAGATGAATCTCATAGAGAAAGGAAACGAAATGCAGTCGCGCTGGGCCCTGGGATTGATACAATTTCCTTTGCTGCAGAACTGGGCAAGTACCAAATATAATCTCAGGATTCACAAGGACTCCCAGGTTGGGCTCCCGGAGGATTCAATTGCCACCTTTGGAAACGTGAAGGTGTGCCAGAACAAATTGTTTCTCCCGCTTGGTTTTACCTATGCAAAATATATCCCAATGTCGGTCTTCCGCACGCTGCCAAAGTTTAACAAGATTCTTGCGCTTTACCAGGCAGCCATCGTAGAGGAGCCTGTTGACCCGACCATCAAAAACAACCTGACCGCTTTTAACATCCGGGATACATCCTCCAATTATGGATTTAACGAATATTCCCGTGATGTGAAAGCCTTGAAACAGGACACCCTTAACATGACCCGTTTCAGTGAGAACAGGATTGAGGGAACCGTTAAAACTGAGCATCCGAAATTGTTGTTTTTCAGTATTCCTAGCGACCGTGGATGGCATGCAACGATAGACAACCAGGCTGCTACACCGATTTTGACCAACATCGGATTTATCGGGCTGGTCATCCAGCCGGGCAACCATAAAGTTGAATTATTCTATAAACCACCTTATTTTAATATAAGCCTGTTCGTTTCAATTTTCAGCCTCCTTATCTTCGGTGCAGTGGCTGGTGTGTCATTCTTCATGAAAAGCAGAACCGGGAAAGATCCCGGCAATGCATCAGAAAGCAATCATTGACGAACCACATCGAGCTTATAAAACAGATTTTATGAATAAAACCATCAATGTAACGCAACCGTTCCTTCCTCCGCTCGAGGAATTCAACGAATATCTCAGGCAGATCTGGGAATCAAAATGGCTCACCAATAATGGGCCTTTTCACCAGGAACTCGAGAAAAAATTATGTGACTACCTGGGGGTGAAATATATATCACTTTTTTCAAACGGCACCCTTGCGCTCGTGACGGCACTCCAGGCTTTAAGAATTACAGGTGAGGTGATTACCACCCCTTTCAGTTTTGTTGCAACAACGCATGCCATCTGGTGGAACAATATCAAACCGGTATTCGTTGATATTGAGCCCGATACTTTCAATCTTGATCCGGATAAAATTGAAGCCGCCATTACTCCGAAAACAACGGCGATTTTACCGGTGCATGTGTATGGCAACCCCTGCAATGTTAAAAGAATCAAAGATATTGCTGATGCATATGGATTGAAAGTTATTTACGATGCCTGTCATACTTTCGGTGTGAGCGTTAACAAGGTTCCTGTTTTAAATTTTGGCGATCTCTCTGTCATGAGCTTTCATGCCACCAAGGTTTACAATACATTTGAAGGGGGTGCCATAGTTTGCCATGATGAAGCCACTAAAAAACGCATCGATAATCTGAAAAATTTCGGGTTTTCCGGGGAAATTACCGTCGTAGCCCCCGGTATCAATGCAAAAATGAACGAAGTGCAGGCTGCAATGGGTTTGCTCCAGTTGAAGTATATAGACAAAGCCATTGAGAACCGGAAAGCGATCACAGAATGTTACCGGGAAGGACTTAAAGGAATAAATGGCATATCCTACCTCGAAGATATGCCGGATGTGGAGCATTGTTATTCATATTTCCCGATTTTAATTGACAAAGAAAAGTTTGGAAAAACCAGGGATGAAGTTTATGAAGGACTGAAAACGAGCGATATTTTTACCCGTCGCTATTTTTACCCGCTCATCAGTCAGTTCCCTACCTATCGCGGGTTGGATTCGGCACAACCCGGGAAAATGCCTGTCGCTGAAAAAATCACCGAAGTGGTGCTTTGCCTGCCCATTTACAATGATCTGGACCTGGCAACAGTTGAGAAAATTTGTTCTTTGATTAAAAACAACTAAAAATGAAAGATATCATTATTTTGGGTGCCGGGGGGTTAGGTCAGGAAGTCGTATGGCTGGTTGAAGAGATTAACGATACCAGAAAAGAATGGAACATCCTGGGTTATCTGGATTCTCATCCTTCCGTTAAAAATATGACACTGATCAATTACCCCGTATTGGGGCCGTTTGAAGATGCTTGTAAATACCCGGAAGCTTTTTTTATCGTGGCATTCGGGGATCCCCGGATGAGAGAGCAGGTTGTGAACCTTGTCTCAACATTCAAAATCAAATGGGCTACACTCATCTCTCCCACCGTAAGGCTTCACCCGTCAAACAAACTCGGCGAAGGTGTTGTTATAGGCCGGTATACTGATCTAACGCTGGACTGTACCATCGGGAATCATGCCATGCTGAATATTCATGTTGTACTGGGCCATAAAGTTGAACTTGGCGATTATTCAATTGTCAGCCCGAACGTGACCCTTAACGGAGGTGCGAAAATTGGCAGATCATGCTCCATTGGGGCGAATGCATTCGTCAGGGATGTGACTGTCGGCGATTATGTCACCATCGGGGCCAGTTCCTGCGTGATCAAACCCATAGAGTCTGATTGCGTTGTTGCAGGAGTACCGGCAACGGTAATCCGCAAAGGAGCCCCTGTGCATAGTGTGACAAAGATCTTGCGGGAACAATCATAAACGGTTTATTCTTTTAACCGGCTATTGTTATTCCCCTTTTCGCCTCATTTTTAAAATGATAATCTTAGCATAATGAATGATTGCTATTCCATAGTCGTTCCCGTATATAACAACCAGGGCAGTCTGATTAAACTTGTTGAAATACTTCAGGAGAAAGTTTTCAGCCAGTTTCAGCAAAAAAATTTTGAGTTGATCATGGTTGATGATGGCTCTGCTGATGGGTCATACCAGGAACTGCTTGAGATCAGGAACAGGTTAATGCCCGGGATAAAAATAGTCAGGCTGACGCGAAATTTCGGCCAGCTGGCAGCTATATTAGCCGGCTACAGTAAAGCCACCGGGAAATGTGTCGTAAACATTTCTGCAGACCTCCAGGATCCCCCCGAACTCATTTCAGAGATGCTCGGGTATTTCGAAAACGATCAATACGAGATTGTCATTTGCACAAGAATCGGAAGGGATGAGAATTTCATCAGGAGATATACCTCCAAGGTTTTTTATCGGTTGATCAAGGCTTTGAGTTTCAAGAATATGCCTGAAGGCGGGTTCGATTATGTTTTGTTGAGTGATAAAGCAAAAAAAATAATACTTGAATCGCAGGAGGTGAATCCCTTCTGGCAGGGGCAAATCCTGTGGACGGGCTTTAAAATAAAATACATCCCCTATCTTCGTTTGCAGCGGCCCGTAGGAAAATCGGCCTGGACATTTGGCAAAAAGTTAAAAATGCTCATCGACGGGGTTTTAAGCTATTCCTATTTCCCCATAAGGCTGATGACCGTGCTGGGCACTGTAATTGCCCTGATTGGTTTTGTTTATGCACTGTTCATCATCGTGGCGAAGATCTTCGGGAAAGTCCCTGTCCAGGGCTGGGCTCCCATCATGGTGCTGATTCTCGTTCTGTCGGGAATCCAGATGCTGATGCTTGGCATCATAGGGGAATACCTTTGGCGAACCCTGGACCAGGTGAGGAAAAGGCCTCACTTTATCATTGAAAGCATCCTCGAAGAAAACACCATCAATAGGTAACAGGCCACCAGGAAAACCCCTGTTCCTGAAATCAGGAACATCGCCTTTGGGCCAATGGAATACCATAAAACTCCGGCAAGGGTGCTGGCCAGCAGCGTGAAAAGACTGGCCAGGCTGTTGTAGAACCCAATGGCTGTCGCAGTATCCGACTTTGCTGCCAGGTTTGAAATGAGTGCTTTGGAAATCCCCTCGGTGCATGCTGCATAAATCCCATAGAAAAAGAAGAGGATTGCGAACATTGCGAGCGTGGAAACAAAACCCATGGCCATGTAGACAAACGCGAACAGGAAAAGACCAGCGACCATCATCGTCCTGAGACCGATACGGTCGGCCAGGACTCCAACCGGGTAAGAAAAGAGCGCATAAACCAGGTTGTAAAAGATATATACTCCGATCATACTTGTATCAGACACATGCTGTTCCTTCAATGCCAGCAGAAGAAAGGCATCCGAGCTGTTGAACAGGGTGAAAATCAACAAACCTGATACCAGGTAGCGGAATCCGGGTGATGCCTTCTGCCAGTATTTGAGAAAGGCGAAAAAACCAATTTTGACGGGTGGCGGATTAACCGGGTGATTTGTTGACCGGGCAATCGGAAGGACTTTGTCTTTTAGCAGGAAAGTCAGCGCCACGGCTACCAGACCAGGGAAGAATGCGATGATGAACATCCACTTATACTGGCCGGGGTAGAACCAAAGGAAGACCAGTGCCAGTAACGGGCCAATGGCGGCACCAATGGTATCCATGGAACGGTGAAATCCAAATACTTTGCCTTTGTGTTCAGGAGTGGTTTCGTCGCTGAGCATGGCATCGCGGGCACTCGTGCGGATACCCTTTCCAAACCGGTCGAGGGTGCGGGCGAAGAAAATCCAGACCGGGAATATCAGCATGGCCATCATGGGTTTGGAGATGGCGCTCAGCAGGTAGCCTGCACGGACAAATGGAACACGGCGGTGGCGGACATCCGAAAGGTGTCCGAAATAACCCTTGCTCAAACCGGCGGTAGCTTCTGCCACGCCTTCGAGAATTCCGATCAGTAAAACCGAAAATCCTATGGATTTAAGATAAACCGGCATGATGGGATAAAGCATCTCGCTGGCAATGTCGGTGAACAGGCTTACGAAAGAGACGACCAGGACTGTTCGGGTAAGGATTTTACGGTTGTCGGACATGGTGATTGGACAATAGTATTAAATTTCAGTAAAACAGGAAAACGACAAGTTACCAATTTACCGGTTCAACTGCTCACAAAATTTAAGATACTCTTTTGCCGTGCTGCTCAACTTATTGTTCCAGTGTTTGCTGGCAGCTTCAGCAAATTTCTTCGTTTCCGGGTCTGTGTATTTCAGTTTTTTCAACAGGTTGAAGGCGTTCATGCGGGTTTCGAATTCGTACACAGGGCTACAATAGCCGATGAGTTCAGGCAGGTGTTCCATTTTTCCATTGGCAAGGGCAACGGCGAGCCACATCATGCGTATGTTCCTGCCACGCCAGCCTTCCATTTCCCTGGTGAGGTCGAGATAGTGATCAACATTCTTTGGATATGATGCACACAGCGCCTGCAAGGCATATTCAACATTCAGGTAACTGGAGTCGCAAAGCATCTCTTCCACTGTTTCTTGCAGCAGGTCGGGAACCGGGTTCATCAGAACAATGGCTGATTTCCTCACATTTGCATCCTTGTCGCGCAATGCCTGGCGTAATATCTCAACTGATTCCGGAGAGTTTGCGGGCGAGAGTTGTTGCAGAATCTCTGATTTTATCAACCAGAATGTTTCCCTGTGAAATGCGGATATCAATGCATCAGATTTTTTCATAACCGGTTCCGTCCGCAGCGCCACCCATGCATCATAACGGTCGATCATATTTTCTGCTTTCTGGGCCTGGGCCATGAGTCTCTCAAATGGCTGGACAAAGGTTGCTTTTTTAAGGATCTTCCGGCTTGGATCAAAAAGTAAAAAATCGATCTGCTTTTTCAGGGGATTTGGAACAGACACTGTCGTGTACTGTTTTTCAACCCAGCTTTTCAAACGATCGGAGGTTCCATCCTTGTAATGCACTTCAAATTCGACAGGCATTTTAAAAAGTCCGTTCAATTCGTTGACTTTCTGGACCTGCCAGATTGTGAAACAGGTGACCCTGTTGCCCAGAGAATCATTGGACTCGGAGTCTTTAACCAGGTAATCAGGTTCACCACCTTTCAATATCCACTCTTCAAAAAACCAGTTACAGGGTTTCCCGGTTGCCTCGTAAACACAACGCATGAAATCGTTTGTTTCGGCGTAACTGAAAGCATATTTTTTCAGGTATATTTTTACAGCGTCCTTAAACCCACTCTCGCCCACGACATCGTTAAGCATCCCCAGCACGAGGGAGCCTTTCTGGTAGATGCGCTGAACGCCACCCTGGCTTCCGCCAACAGGGAAATCGTTTTTTTTCGCTGCTTCAAATGCAAGATGCATTTCATCCATGCGGATATTCTGGTAATAATCCCCGCCATAAATGCTCTTCTCGAACATTTTTGCATAATAGGTCGCAAAACTCTCGGTAAGCCACACGTCCCGGTTCACGAAATGGGCCACGCAATTCCCAAACCATTGGTGTGCCAGCTCATGGGCATTTACATTCACATAATTCCGCTGCCACCAGGCCCCGGGCGAAATCTGCAAATAATCGCCAAACACCGTGCTTGTTGTAGTTTCCATGGCACCATACATGTAATCTATCACAGGTGCCTCGCGGTATACCGGATAGGGATAATTAAAGCCTATCTCTTTTTCAAGGAAATCGAACATCTTCTCTGTGTACATATAGGTAGTGCCAACACGGTCGGGCATATCGGAATAGTACCAGAATTCAAGGGGAACTCCCCGTGAGGTTTGGGAACTTTTATAATTGTAATCACCGATTACCAGGGCAGTTGAAAAGAAAGGGTGGTCCTTTTTCATGGAATAATGCCAGGTTTTGGTTCCATTTGAATTTTCCTTTACCTCGAGCCGCTCACCATTTGAAAACACCTTGTATTTTCCATCAAAGGTTATAAACATGTCGACGGTGATGCGACCATCCATATATGGGATCCACCCCATCGGACGGTGTGCCCATACTTCCCTGCGCTTGCCTGATTCTTCGGGTCGCCAGCCGATGAAATAGATGGAGCCGGAGAGTGGAATAGCGGTGTAGGATATGAGGATGCGGGATTCGTGAAAAGTGACAGGTGACGTGTGACTCGTGACGGGTGACTGGTGCCTGATGCAATTTCCGGGATTAATAACCAGGTTGTTGCCTGATTGATGGTAACTTACTTTCTGATCATCTATTTTAACTGAAGAGATTTCGAAATCGGGTGTTTGAAACACGATGGAGTCAATTTGCTGCCGGTTCGGAATGAAGGTAAATTCGGCGGTACCGTTCACCAGGTTTTTCTCTGGTTGGAAACTGATATGGGCGGTGAGATGCCTGATGGTTACCGGGAGATCGGGCGGTACGGCTGCCGGATCGGCATAATAGGTGACCGTTTTTTCCTGGGCTGAGATATTTTGCAGGTTGATAACGAAACAGAAGAAAAATAAAAGGAGGAATGTGGTGAAAAAAAAATTACGTGTTTCTCTTACAAATAGTGACCTCATAGATACTTATTTTTATTATGTTTGCCTATGCATCAAATTCCTTAGCGGATTGAGATGATTCAAAAGTAGTAAAAAACAATGAAGATCGACTCCCTCAGCGAAAAACTCATACTGTACTTCATATTGCTGGGCATTGGCGCCATCATGATCATCAGCGCCGTTGCATTTTACAGCACCCGGAAAGCGCTGATGAGCCGGACTTTTGACCAGCTTATCTCCCTCCGCATTGTCAAAATGAACCAGATTGACCAGTTTTATGCCGACCGGGCGAGGGACATCACTTTTCTGGCAGGGGCTCCCACCCCCAATCCTGATCCCTCCCATGGGATGGAGGGGAAATTTGCAGGCAGGTTTCGTTCCCTTGGGCAGTATTTTAAAGCGTTTTATATCTTGGGGAGTGCAGGGGTTTTTGAACAGGGCTGCTTTGACAGCAATTGTTCCAGGCCTCCTGCCATACCTGATCAATATTTTTCAAAAATCCGGGACAAGTTGGACAACATGCCGGTTGTGGTTGGCGACGAATTTATAGATTCACAAACCGGGCTCCCTTTCCAGTTGATCGCCACCAGGATCGTCAATCCAGACGCCGGTAAAAAAAAAACCGGCAACATCCTTGTACTTGCCATTTCCACAGACGCGATCAATGCAATCATGCTGAACAATGACCCTCTGAGCGGACTCGGTCTAAGCGGGGAAACCTACCTGGTTGGCTCCGATTTCCTGATGCGTTCCACCTCAAGATTCCAGCCCGGTTCGATCCTGAAAACCTTTGTGAGGACTCAATCGGTGGCTGATGCAATGGCCGGCAAAACCGGAGCCATCATCACAAATGATTACCGCACCATCCCGGTGCTTTCATCCTATGGCATGATCGATGCAGGAGGGCTGAAATGGGTGATACTGGCTGAAATCGACGAGCAGGAGGCCCTAGTCCCAATTTATGAAACCCGCAACCGGATCCTGCTCATCAGTGTCATCATGGTGGTCATCTTCTTCGGTTTCGTCATGTTTATTTCACGGCGTATTACCAAACCTCTGATCCGCCTCAGGGATGCTGCGGTCAACCTGGGAAAAGGAAATTTCAACATCGACCTGCCTGTTGAAACCCATGACGAGATCGGAGCGCTCACCGAATCATTCAACATTATGGCCCGACAGATCAAGGAGAAAACCACCGAACTTCAACTGGAAAGGTTCGGGCGTATCCGGTCGGTATTCGACGGAGAGGAGATGGAACGGCAGCGCCTTTCGCGAGAGTTGCACGATGGCATCGGGCAGTCGCTGATCGCCATTAAACTACGCCTTGAAAACCTTTTATACCAGGACCGGAAAGACACCCGCGATTCCATCCAGGAGTTGAAGAACTATTTTGACCAGATCATCGATGATGTGCGCCGGATATCGAACAACCTCATGCCATCCGTGCTGGAGGTCTTCAGCATTCCAATCGCATTCAGGAACCTCTTTTCAGAAACAGAGGAACACAGCGGTTTGCGCATTCATTTTGAGGCGAAAGGTAATTTTGACGACCTGAACAAGAAGATCAAGACTTATCTTTACCGGTTGACGCAGGAAGCCCTGAATAATATCGTAAAACATGCTGAAGCCAGTGAGGTCTGGGTTTCCCTAACACGGAATACCGATCAGCTGACGCTGGTGATCCGGGATAATGGCAAGGGTTTTTCTCCCGGGAACATTGGAAAGGAAGGTGGAAACGGAATCCACAACATGCGCGAAAGGGCGAGTTTACTCCAGGGCCGGATTGAAATAGACTCCGTTCCATCGAAAGGCACCACAATAATATTAAATGTTCCAATCATTGTTACCTATGTCAAAAATTAGAATTTTTCTCGTGGATGATCACCAGCTCGTGAGGGATGGAATCAAAGCTTTGCTGATCAGTGCTGAAGACCTTACGATCCTGGGGGAGGCCTCTTCCGGCAAGGAATGTTTTGAAAAGATTGCCATTGAAACACCCGATATCCTTATCCTGGATATCTCTTTGCCCGACACCAATGGCATAGAGATCACGAAACGCATCACGGCCGAATACCCCGGGACGAAGGTACTTATCCTGTCCATGTATACCAATGAAGATTTCATCTTTAACTCGGTGAAGGCAGGGGCTCGCGGGTACCTTCCAAAAAATACTTCCCGTGAAGAACTCCTCAGTGCCATTCATGCCATCTACGACGGGGAGGAGTTCTTCTCTGACTCCATCTCCCGGATTATGCTGAAAAGCTACGTCCGTAAGGCAAAGGAGGATGACCTTACACCCCAGCGGGGGCCAGTCCCGCTCACCACACGCGAAATTGAGATCCTGAAGTTATTCGTAGAAGGATTTATCAACAAAGAGATCAGCGACCAGCTCGATATCAGCATCCGCACCGTGGAGACCCATAAGAACCACATCATGAAAAAACTCGAGTTGAAATCGACAGTTGAACTGATCAAATATGCGATCAGGAATAAGATTGTGGAGATATAAGGGCAATGACACGTACCCCATAAGAAATTCACGTAAGACACCGGCCGCTTTCAGCGGATTAAATATCAGTATTTTACAGGATTGCAGGAAATTGGCGATCGCCCTAACATTGCATGTGAATAAAATAACAAAACACGATAAGATGAACAGGACCACTCATTTCAGATCATTTGCTCTGGCAGGGTTGCTGATGGTTTTGGTATCCAGTGGATTCGCCCAGTTGCAGGACGAAAATAAAATGGAAGAAAAGACCGGCAATCCAGCTTCCTTCAGCGTGGGGGCCGACCTGGTGAGCCGCTACATATGGCGTGGCGCTGATTATGGGGACTCACCAGCCATACAGCCTGCCCTGGCATTTTCCGTATCCGGGTTTAAAGCCGGTTTCTGGGGTTCTTATTCATTGGGCCAGTATTCAAGACAATTTAATAACGGCACCGTTGTAAACATGGGGCACTATGCCGAATTCGACACCTACCTTTCCTATACCCTGAAAGGGTTTACAATAATGGCTTATGACTATTTCCTGCCCAACTCCCTTGATCCCAACAATGGAAACCGATATTTTGATTATAACAATAAAACTACCGGTCACACCTTCGAAGTTTGTCTCTCCTGGGCAGGCCCTGAGAAATTCCCATTGCAACTTTATGCAGGAACCCTGGTATATGGTGCGGATAAAGACAAGGACGCATCCGGAACCTACGGGATGGGCAGCAAGAACAACTTTTCCACCTATTTTGAAGCTGCATACCAGTTCAACGTCGGAGGGTTTGGGGTAAAACCAGCCATTGGCGGAATCCCGTTTGGTTCGTCCTGGTATGGCCCTTATGGCGGAGTGATAAACCTTGGATTTACCGTGTCTAAATCCATTGTCATTTCCAAGGAGTATTCACTGCCGGTATTCTGCTCAGCAATCACCAACCCGCAGGCCCAAAGTGTTTTCCTGGTGTTTGGGATCTCACTGTAAATGGCAATATATATTTTGGCAAAATATCACAAATCGTAAATCGTAAATCGTAAATCGTAAATTTAAAATCCAATCTATGGGAACAATCGATGTAGGTTCAACCGGGTTCATGCTGCTGTCGGCGAGCCTGGTAATGTTGATGACGCCGGCACTGGCGTTCTTTTATGGCGGTCTTGCCACTAAACGGAATATCCTTGGGATCATGATCCAGAGTTTTGCCTCCCTGGGATGGACAACCGTATTGTGGTTCATTTTTGGTTATTCGCTTTGTTTCAGCGGGGGTGTCGGTGGAATATTCGGCAACCTGGATAAGGCGTTCCTGAATGGGGTCAGCATAGACTCAATGTATTCGGGCAATGGAAAAATCCCTGAAATCGTTTTCATTGTTTATCAGATGATGTTTGCCATCATTACCCCTGCGTTGATCACCGGCGCATTTGTGAACCGTGTCACCTTTCGTTCCTATATGATCTTCCTCACTGTTTGGCAGATCATGGTGTATTACCCGTTTGTTCATATGATTTGGGGAAACGGCTTACTGGCCCAATGGGGTGTTCTTGACTTTGCAGGCGGGATTGTAGTGCATGCCACAGCCGGTTTTGCAGCACTTGCCTCTGTATTTTATGTGGGTGCCCGAACTGATAAGAATTCAACGCCGAACAGCATTCCCCTGGTAGCCATCGGAAGTGGTCTGCTTTGGTTTGGCTGGTATGGTTTCAATGCCGGAAGTGAATTACAGGTGGATAAAATCACAGCCGTGGCTTTCATCAATACCGATGTTGCGGCATCCTTTGCAACTGCGGCATGGGTCGCTATTGAATGGATCAGGGAGGGAAGGCCGAAACTGCTTGGTTTATTGACCGGTTCCATTGCAGGATTGGCAACCATTACGCCCTGCGCGGGGTATGTGCCGATGTGGTCGGCTCCCATTATCGGAATCGCCGCAGGGTTGACATGCTACCTTGCTGTCCAGCTGAAAAACAAACTGAAATGGGACGATGCGCTCGACGTTTGGGGAGTTCACGGAATTGGGGGGGTTCTTGGCACCATCCTGCTGGGTGTTTTCGCCACCAAAATGATCAACCCGGCTGTATTGACAGAGGGATTATGGTTTGGCCAGAGTTCATTTTTCTTTAAACAGGTGATTACGGTGGTTGCCGCTTCGGCTTATGCTTTCATATTCACCTATATCATGCTTGCTTTGATAAACCTGCTAACCCGTGTTAGGGTTTCCCAGGAAAATGAGAAGGAAGGGCTGGATGTGGCATTGCACGGAGAAAAAGCCTACGACGAAGGATCACTCTGATTTTTCAAAGGATAACCTGCCAGGCTGCCATAAAAGCAACATGCTTTTATGGCAGCCTGTTATTTTAAGACCTGCAAAATCGCCGGACCCAATTGCTGGATTTCATTTTTGCTGATAAATCCCGAAGCCCCGGCCTGCAGGCATTTATTTCGGATTTCGTCGCTGATCGACCCGGTGACAACAATAAAAGGAGTTTGAGGTGCGTGTTGGATGGTGAGGTTGAGTGCTGTACGCCAATCAAAACCAGGAATGCTGAAATCCGATATGATGAGGTCGGGTTTAAAATCGACCAGTGCTGTTAAAAATGCTTCCTTTTCTTCAACAATCTGGAATTCACAAGGATCAAGTACTTTCTTCACCTCTCTTTTTACCAGATAGGCATCGGAAGGAAGGTCTTCTATTTGCAAAATTCGGTACATAACAATTATCAAGTTAAATACAACTATTGTAAAACCGCCTGGAATCTTAGATGATACACCTGGCCGTTTAAAAAATCAATGCTAATATACGATGAATTTGGAACATATCAGAGTATCACGGGATAAAACGTCGGGATTTTCAAATATCGTCAATTAATTCAATAATCATTTATCTTTGACAAACGGGAAATAAATCAACCGGTGATGAAACAATTCAAACGTATTGCAGAGATAGCCAGCTACCTGAAAGGCAAACGCGACAGCGGGTTAACAAGCGGATTTGTACCCACAATGGGTGCCTTGCATGAAGGTCATCTTACCCTGATAAGACGTTCAAAACGGGAAAACGATCTTACCGTTTGCAGTATTTTTGTAAATCCGGCACAGTTCAACAATGCCGAAGACCTTATAAAATATCCGCGAACACTGGTCCGGGATTTGGAAATGCTGGAGGAGGAAGGCTGCGAGGTTGTGTTCGTACCGGAAATACCTGAGATGTACCCTGAAGGAGAAAATTACCCTCTTGATGTTGAATTCGGGGAACTTGATAAAGTGATGGAGGGTAAATTCCGTCCGGGCCATTTCAATGGAGTTGCCATCGTGGTTAAAAAATTATTCGGAATAGTGGAACCTACACGTGCCTATTTCGGGAAAAAAGATTTCCAGCAATTAGCCATCATTCAACACATGGTTAAAACATTGAACCTTCCAGTGGAAATCGTCCCTTGCGAAACAGTCAGGGAGCCCGACGGGCTGGCGATTAGTTCAAGGAATACCAGGCTTACCGGCGTGGAGCGCAGCCTTGCACCTTTGATTCACCAGGTTCTTTTAAAAGTAAGAGAGAATGCCGGGAAGCAGCCTGTTCACGAATTAAAAGACTGGGCGATAAAAAAAATCCAGGAAGATCCGGCTTTTCGGGTTGAATATTTTGACATCGGTGACAAAAACAGCCTGATGCCGCTTGAGACCTGGTACGTCAAAGATCGGGCAGTCGCCTTTATTGCTGTTTTTCTGGGTGATGTGCGACTGATTGACAATATTGAACTTTTTTCGTAATTTTGCAGCATGATGCAGATTCAAGTATTAAAATCGAAGATCCATCGTGCCACCGTCACCGATGCCGACATTAATTACATAGGCAGTATTACAATTGACGCAACCCTGATGATTGCCTCGAATCTCATTGAATATGAGAAGGTACAGGTATTAAACATCAACAATGGAGAACGGATCGAAACATATGTCATTAAAGGAAAACAGGGAAGCGGCACCATATGTTTGAACGGAGCTGCCGCCCGTAAGTTTTTACCCAACGACCTCGTAATTATTGTTTCTTATGCTTTGATGGATTTTGAAGAAGCAAAAAAATTCAGTCCGAGCATTGCTTTCGTTGATTCCAAAAACAAACTGGTCAAGGGTAAAAAAACAAGGTAATGGCCGACTTTTCAATTGAAGAAACTCCCCGGACAAACCCGGCAATTACCATTATCAAATTCGCACTTTTCCTTGGATTGGGTATTGTAATCATATGGCTGTCCCTTAGGGGATTAACCCCTGATGAACGGGTCCAGATCATCCATTCCTTCCGGGTTGCTAATTACAACTGGGTAATCCTGACCATTCTCCTGGGAATTACAAGTCACATGCTGCGTGCATTGCGCTGGATGTTGTTTTTTGAACCCCTGGGCTACCATCCTTCGCTGAAAAACACCTTTTTTGCAGTAATGGTAGGGTATTTTGCCAACATGGCGTTCCCGAGACTTGGTGAAGTGACCCGCTGCGGCATACTCGCCCGTTATGAAAAAATCCCTTTTAACAAATCATTTGGAACGGTTATCACCGAACGGGCCATTGACATGATAATTTTCATCTTTCTTTTCTTTTTAATGATCGTGACGCAAGCCGGCACCATTGGAAATTACCTGAGCACTAATATCTACCCAAAACTGGCGGAGAAATTCAATAACCCGATATTCAGCAGGGTATTTATTTTTTCATCGGTATCAATAGTCCTCATTTTCATTGCAACAATTTACCTGATGCGCAGGAAGATTGCAGCCTCCTCCATGTTCCATAAGATTAAGAACCTGATTCTTGGTTTCTGGGACGGGCTTAAATCACTCAGCCAGATCAACAAACCGGGACTTTTCATTTTCTATTCACTGGCCATCTGGGCACTCTATTTTTTCATGCTCTACGTTTGTTTTTTCTGTTTCGGCGATACGAGTACCCTCACTCCGGGAGCAGCACTTTCAGGACTGGTCCTGGGAAGTGTCGGAATTATGATCACCCCCGGAGGCATCGGATTGTACCCGGCAATCATCCAGGAAACAATGCTGCTTTACGGCATTGTGCGCACAACCGGCCTCGCACTGGGTTGGATTTCGTGGACTGCCCAGACCACCATGATTTTATCATTAGGAGGGATTTCGCTTATCTTACTTTCATTCAACAAACAAACAAATGGAAAGGCTTAGCATCATAAAATCAAAAATATACACCTGGGACCATCTCCGGAGACAGCTTGCAATATGGCGTTTCAAAGATAAGACCATCGTGTTTTCAAATGGTTGCTTTGATGTGCTTCACCTTGGCCATGTCGAATACCTTTCCAAGGCCCGCGATCTTGGCGACATCCTGATCGTCGGGCTCAACTCTGACGATTCGGTGCACCGGATTAAAGGTTCACACCGCCCGGTTAATAAGGAAGAGGCCCGTGCCATCACCCTCTCGGCTTTGAGTTTCGTAGATGCCGTCGTCCTCTTTGGGGAAGATACACCTTATGACCTGATCAATTTTATCCAGCCCGACATCCTTGTAAAAGGCAAAGATTATGAAGGGAAAGATATCGTTGGCAGCGATGTGGTTAAAGCCCGCGGTGGCCAGGTGGTGACAATTGAACTGACCAAAGGATATTCAACAACGCATACGATTGAATTGGCACAGAAAGTTCACCTTTGAAAATCAAAACTGCATTTTTTTGTCAGAATTGCGGCACCCAGGCCCCCAAATGGATGGGCAAATGCAATGCGTGCGGGGAATGGAACACCTTTGTGGAAGAGGTGATTCAGCGCGAAGAGAAAGGATCTTTAGGATCTGCGGTCCGCGATCCGAGATCGGTTATTCCCGTGAGGATCTCCGAAGTAACTTTCAGCCATGAAGCCCGGATCAACACCTGCGACCAGGAATTAAACAGGGTTTTGGGCGGTGGACTTGTGCCAGGCTCGCTGACGCTGATCGGAGGTGAACCCGGAATCGGAAAATCGACCCTGATGTTGCAGGTCGCCCTCAAGTGTATTGGCCAGAAAATACTTTACATTACCGGAGAAGAGAGCGATCAGCAGATCAGGATGAGGGCCGAAAGGTTAGGAATAATCAACAATAACTGCTTTATCCTCACCGAAACCAACACCCAGGCCATATTCCACCACCTCGAAACACTCAGGCCCGGTATCATCATTGCCGACTCCATTCAAACCCTGCAAACCGACCTGATCGAGTCCTCCGGAGGAAGTGTTTCACAGATCAAAGAGTGCGCTGCGGAATTGCAGAAATATTCAAAGCATACCAATACCCCGGTTTTCCTTATCGGACATATTACCAAAGATGGCAGCCTTGCAGGGCCAAAGGTCCTCGAACACATGGTCGATACGGTGCTGCAATTTGAAGGTGACCGCAATTATGGTTATCGCATACTCCGTTCTCTTAAAAACCGTTTTGGCTCAACCTCCGAACTCGGAATCTATGAAATGAACGACACCGGTTTGCGTGAAGTTTCGAATCCATCGGAGATACTCCTCAGCCAGCGTGATGAAGCCGTGAGCGGGATTGCGATTGCAGCCATGATTGAAGGACAACGCCCCATGCTCATCGAAACGCAGGCGCTGGTCAGTACGGCGGTTTATGGCACACCCCAGCGATCCACCACGGGTTTTGATGCACGACGCCTCAACATGCTGCTCGCAGTGCTGGAGAAACGCAGCGGCTTCAGGCTGGGACATAAGGATGTTTTCCTTAACATCGCCGGGGGCATCAAAGTGGAAGATCCGGCAATCGACCTGGCCGTTGTGGCTGCAGTGCTTTCGTCAAACCAGGACACCCCGGTTGACTCCAAGACCTGCTTTGCTGCCGAAGTCGGCCTGAGCGGCGAGATTCGCCCGATCAACCGGGTTGAACAACGAATCTCGGAAGCTGATAAACTGGGATTCGGACGCATCTTCATCTCCAGGTACAACATCAAGGGATTGGATTTTAAACGTTATTCGATCCAGATCATCCCCGCGGCGAAGATTGAAGAGGTTTACAGGAAGCTTTTTTCGTGACAGGTGACGCATGACGGTTGACACGTGACGGGTGACGGGTAAAACGTGACACGTGATGGGAGATGCGTGGCAGGTGAAACGGGTCAGACAGTATCGGAGGATTCAAGTTCCTTCAAAATCCGGCCAACATCCTCCTCCGTTGAGGTGAGTTTATTCTTGCAAATTCTGATCAGAAGAGCAGCTCTTTTCACTTTTTCGGATAATATATCAACAGAAATTTCTCCTCCTTCTATTTCAGATACGATATTCTGAAGTTCCTCATAGGCTTCAGTATAATTTGGTTCTTTCGTCATGGATTTCAGTTTTGTTTACCGATTGTGTTAAACTTATGATGCTTCCGTCGGCAAGGATGGTTTCCAGCAGGGTTCCCGCGCTTATCCCTTCAACCGAATTCAGTCCTTTACCGTTGGCCAGCGTGATGCTGTAACCCCTGTTCAGCACGTTGACCGGGTTCAATATTTCAATGTTCTTTTCAATGCCCGTGATGTCATTCCATTGAAAACGGAAAAAACCTTTAACGATTGTGCCGGCATGAATGGCGGCAGTTTCAAGAACTTTACCCTGTGATTTAAGTATCTGTTCTAAGCCTTTCTGTATCAGTGCCTGGTTTTGATCGATGTGCAGGTGCCTTTTCCTTTGGATAAACCAGGATGTTTGCTGCTGAATTGCTTTCACCTCCTGCTGAATTTCGTTTCTGCTTTGAGCAAGCCTGGAGAGGGTGACCGATTTAAAATAGCGCACCGTGTTCAGAATTTTTAATTTTTCATTCTGAACAAGCCTGGTACTTTTGCCGGTGATCATCTCCTGAGCGGATTTTAAGGGGACCGAAAAATTATGAAACTTTTGTATCAGGTAGTCGGCCAATTCCGTTGGAGTAATGGCATTTTTGAAAGCGACCATTTCAACAACAGTTTCATTGGTTGCATGCCCGATACCTGTAATGACTGGTAGCGGAAACAGGGCAATTGCTTTTGCCAGTTCATAATTGTTATAACAGGTCAACCCGACATCGCCGCCTCCGCCGCGAATAATTGCCACCGCATCGAAGTGCAGCCTGACACGTCTGATGCGCTCCATCTGAGTGAGTATCGACTGAACAGCATTTTCACCCTGGAGCAAGGCCGGGAAAAGCATGTGAAAGAACGAATACCCCCAATCGTTGCCATCTATGATCTTGCGAAAGTCGGCATATCCCTTGCTGGTTTCGACGGATACAATCGCAATTCGTCCGGGCAGCAAGGGCAGTCTCAATGAACGGTTTGTGTTGAAAATCCCTTCCTTCCTGATTTTTTCAATGGTCAGCTGTTTTTCTTTTTCAAGTTCGCCCAACGACCACGAAGGATCAATGTCGAGAATCCTCAGGCTCAGTCCATACACCGGATTGTAAGAGATTTTCGCCTGGAACAGTATCTTTATACCACTTTTCAGCGGTTCATGCAACACATTCAGAAAATTGTCATTAATGCGCTGGAAATCATCCTTCCAGATCGTGGACCTCATTTCTGCGACAATTTTGCCATCGGTTTTTTCAACAAGGTCAGGGTAACAATGGCCCGATTGGGGATAATGGTTCAGTTTGTTCATTTCTGCTTTGATCCAGAATGAACTGGTGTAACGTTCATTCAGTGTTTTCTGGATGCTCAGCGCAACTTCGGAAAGAGAAAAAATGGTTCGATCAGCTGATTTTTCGGGCATTTTACGATTTTCGACTGAAGATTTTCATTTTGGGGTCAGACTCTCGCAGCACGGATGATATCGGCAAAAATTCCAGAGGCGGTCACATCCGCACCTGCCCCTGCTCCTTTTATGACCAGCGGTTGGTCCGCATAACGGTTGGTGTAGAACAGCACCACATTGTCTTTGCCATAAAGGTGGAAAAGATTGTGGTCCTTTCCCACATGCTGCAGGCCAACCCAGGCTTTTCCGCAATCGAGACTGGCTACAAATTTAAGGATGCAGCCCTTCTCTTCAGCCTCACGATACAAGGAGAGGAAATGTGGTTCGTGTCGCTCCATCTCCCGGTAGAAGTTTGCAACATCGCCCTGCATGCAAGCTTCCGGCAGGAACAAATTGCTTTTTATATCCTCCATCTCCATCCTGTATCCTGCTTCCCGTGCGAGAATGAGAATTTTTCGCATCACATCTGCACCACTCAGGTCAACACGCGGATCCGGTTCCGCATACCCTTCTTCCTGCGCCCTTTTTACGATCCTGGCAAAAGGGATGGTGCCGTTGTAGTTGTTGAATACAAAATTGAGGGTGCCCGACAGTACGGCCTCGATCCTGTTCACCTTATCACCGCTGCGTAACAGATCGTCAAGGGTGCCAATGATTGGCAAACCGGCGCCTACATTGGTTTCAAAAAGGTAGGATGTGTTGTACTCCCGGGCAAGGTGTTTCAACAAATCAAAGTTCTCATAGGAAGAGGAGCTGGCTATTTTATTGCAAGCAACAACTGCCACGCTTTTTCTCAAAAGCGTTTCATAATATTTTGTAACAGGTACACTGGATGTGACATCAACAAACACGGAGTTTCGCAGATTTTTCTCTTCAATAAATGAGATGAATTCCGCCAGGTTCATGGGAGCACCCTCATTCAGCTCCTCCTGCCACTTAAGCAAATCCAGGCCTTCATCATTCAAAACCATCTTTTTACTGTTGCATATGCCAACAACCCTCAATTGAAGACGCATTTGGTCCAACAGGTATTGCTGCTGCTTCTGCAGTTGGGCCATTAAACGGCTGCCTACATTCCCGACACCCGTCACAAAGAGGTTTACCTGTTTATATGCCGTTTCGAAAAACTCCTCGTGTAAAACGTTGATGGCCTTTTTAACATCAGTAGTATTGATGACGGCCGATATATTTTTTTCCGATGAACCTTGCGCAATGGCACGGATGTTGACACTGTTGCGCCCCAGCGCCCCGAACATTTTCCCGCTGATGCCGGTATGGTTTTTCATATTGTCGCCTACTAGGGCGATGATGGAGAGTCCGGTTTCCAATTGGAGCGGTTCAACCTTCCCGGCGATGATCTCACTTGAGAATTCCGTATCAACAGCTTTCCTGGCCTTATCGGAGTTACCTTCGTCGATGGCTGCACAAATGGAGTGCTCCGACGAACTCTGGGTAATCAGGATGACGTTAATTTTTTCTTCAGCCAGCGCTCCGAAGAGCCTCCTGGAAAAACCGGGAATTCCAACCATGCCGCTGCCTTCAAGGCTCAGAAACGCCATTTTTCCCATGCTGGAGATCCCCCTGACCATGCTTCTGTCTTCCGAAACACTGCTTTCGATCAGGGTACCGTAATCGTAAGGCGAAAAGGTATTTTTGATCCATACAGGAATCTCTTTTTTCATTACAGGCTGAATGGTTGGAGGGAAAATAACCTTGGCTCCAAAATGAGAAAGTTCCATGGCCTCCTTGTATGAAATATAGGGTATTGCCCTGGCATTGGTTACCAGTCGCGGATCGGCTGTCATCATGCCGCTGACATCCGTCCAGATTTCAAGTACCGATGCATCCGAGGCGGAAGCAAGGATGGCAGCGGTATAGTCCGAGCCTCCCCTGCCCAAAGTGGTAGTGACCCCGTTGTGGTCGGAAGCAATAAAACCGGGAATGATGTAAACCTGCGCCGGGTGTTGGGCCAGGCGGTCATTGACGGTTCCTGCAATGAAACCGAAATCGGGAGCCGCAGCGCCATACGAGGAATCGGTTCGAAGGATTTCCCGGGCATCAAGCCATTGGTTTTCTATCCGGAGCGAATTGAGTGCGGCAGAGATGATCAGCGAGGAAAGCAGTTCGCCCTGGCTTACGATGCTGTCCTGCGTCCGGGGCGACAGCTCCCTCAATAAAAACACTGCTTCGCAGATGTGATCGAGCTCACTGCACTTTTCATTTACAATATGAATGAGGTCCTGCAACTGGTTCGCGGGGAGCAACTCCTGCACGACCAGCATGTGACGATTCCCGAATTCGTATAGTTTTTCTTCATAAGCCGGATTGTGGGCGGCCGCAAGTTTTCCTGCTTCAATCAGCAGGTCGGTTGCACCACCCAGCGCCGAAACTACAACAATGGTCTGATCCTTAATACTTGCCCTCCCAACGATCTCTGCGACTTTGCGAATGTTTTCGGAATTGGCTACCGACGTGCCTCCAAATTTTAATACTTGCATGTTTTATGGATTGAAATGAGATACAAATATAGAAATATTAACATGTGTGATGTACCTGTTGTTGAACATTGACAATTTGTTTTGAATTTATCATTGAAAATAAATTCCATATAAAACCACATGACATTTCGCAAAAATAACTATATTTATTGCAGCATTGCAAGGTTGAATTCACACCTGTCTGCTTATGAAAAACATGATGACACCCTCTGAAAAGCTTCACCTGGAAAATGAAATTAAACGTGTACAGGACATGTTTGAAACTGAAATGCATCAATTAGGATACATTGAAGACATAGAAGAACTGCGTTATCTCCCATCGGCAGTTTATCTGAAACTCCAGGATTATCAACACGGACTTGAATACAACCAATGGGTTGCGGAAAATTTTGTCGATGACTGCGAGCCTCCTGATTTTCTTTTTGAGTGGTCAGTTTTCTTGTTTATGAACGGGAAAATCAAAGAAGCTGAGGTTAAGTTGTTGGAAACGTTCTTAAGCAACACTTATGTCATTGACAAATTCTTTGGCAGGCCAATAACACCTATTGATAAAACTGAATATTCAGAATTTGAGCATGTTGAATTTGTTGAAAAATTCAAATATTCTTTTGACCAGGATGACTTAGCCCCATTTGTCAAATGGTTCACTGAGTTTGAACAATCGGAAATGTTCAGGTCAGTGGCAAAGAGATTTGTTAAGTCCCAGGTCCTTTTAAAGGTTGAGGTTGACCCTGAGATGATTTATTACCTGACCAGGGTTGACTTTCAAATACTGAATGAACTCAAAGAATATCTGGCTAAAACAACCTGAGAGACCAGGCAGGGATCGGGTTCATGACCTGAAGAATAACCTTTTTTTCCATACTTTTGTACCCGTAAATCCTCTGATAAAATTGATATGTCTTTTTTCCCAAAACTTCTGCTGACTTCGGTAGCCATCTTGATTTCAGGGTACTTCCTTCCAGGAATTCATGTCAACTCCTTTTGGACAGCTTTGCTGGTGGCCCTGGTGATCAGCTTCCTCAATGTTTTCCTGAAACCGCTGATGGTTATCCTCACGATTCCCTTTACAGTGATCACGTTCGGTCTGTTTTTACTGGTGATCAATGCTTTCATCATCATGATCGCGAGTGCCTGGGTGAGTGGTTTTAAAGTGGATGGCTTCTGGTGGGCTATGATCTTCAGCATCATCCTCTCTTTTGTTTCTTCACTGTTGGAAAGCCTCGTCAAACACGATGAAAGCGCGCGCAATTTCTGAAAAAAAAGAACTCGTAGACATTATTCAACGAAGTCGGTATTGCCACCTCTCCATGGTGGATTCTGATGAAAAACCCTATGTGATCCCGATGAATTTCGGCTTCAGGGATGATGTGATTTACCTTCACGGGGCGCAACATGGCAAAAAGATCGACATCCTGAAACAACACCCGGATGTTTGCATCAACTTTACGACAGACCACGTTTTACGCTACCAGAATGAAGAGGTGGCCTGCTCCTGGAGCATGAAATACCGAAGCGTGCTTTGTTACGGTCAGGCAGAATTCATTGTGGATCCTGAAGAAAAAATCATGGCATTTCACATCGTTATGGCTCAATACACAAGCGGAGAATTCAAATTCAATCCCCCTGCCATCCGTGAGGTTTGTGTTTGGAAAGTGAAGATTGCAAGGCTCGAAGGAAGGGTGTATGGATATTAAGTCGTGACAGGTGACTCGTGACAGGTGATCCGTGATGCGTGACAGGTGATGCGTGACAGGTTACGCGTGACGCTAATTCGAAAGGGTATTCAGGACTGTTTGCCAGCCCGGGCGTACCTTCGCCTAATCTCCCTTGAGATATTTACTGCCAACGTTTGATTCAAGAGTACCAGTAAGCCCCGCCACGGTTTTTAGTGTTGTCGCGGTTTTTGCATCTTTCATCCATTTGTTTTTCAACGAGCCCCACCCGGCATCCATGGCCGGCGGAAGCAATCCTCCCTCAAGTGTCTGCAAGGCTGAAGCAGCTCCCGAGGCAACTTTCACATTGCCGGTTTTCGAAATAAAATCTCCCTTGCTCTTTTTAAATGTACTGGTTAATGCATCATCGGATATGTTATTTGTGAGTTGCCCGATAAAGCCGCCCATGAAAAAACCGCCCCGGTTTCCCGGGACGGTCCAACCAAACACAATACCATTCTATTTTTCCCAGTGAATTCCACCCTGAATTCCCCCCGGAAAGGGAGGGATTTGGGAGCCCTTCCCATGTCGGGGAAGGGGGGCGGGAGGATATGGAATGCTACTGTTTAATCAGTTTAATGGTCTCTGTATAACCTTCGGCTACAACTTTTACAAAGTAGAGCCCCGTTGCCATGTTGGAGAAGTTGAAATCATGCTGTTTTTCACCGATCATGGTTTCGGTCATCACCCTTTCGCCATGCATGGTATAAACAGCAACCTGCACATTGCCATATAGTTTATCACCCTTCTGAACCAGGGTGAAGTTCCCGTTGGTAGGATTCGGGTAGATGCTGAAATTGGCCTGCTCAATGGTGAACGGGTTTTCCTGCTGTCCTGAAACAACGGCAACCATCGGTGCTTTTGCGACTCCGCAATAGGTACCGGTAGAAATCGAACCATGCATATACCCTCCCGGCTCAACGATGGTTCCCGGAAAGTAGATGATGTTCACACCAGCGATGAAGGTAGCCCGACCACCGCTGTGGACATCAAATGTGTTGTCAAAACCGGCAACCGTGATGGTATTGGTGGCATTGTAACAGGTATCCATGGTGCTGGTGACGTTCCCTGTAACCGAAATGTCGCCGCAAACAGGCAGGGTTTGTCCCACCGTCCAGGTCCCGTTTTTCACACAACCATTGTTATCGGTAACCGATACGGTATAATTACCCGTTGCAAGACCTGTGATATCCTGGGTCGTTGCTCCGTTGCTCCAGAGATAACTGTATGCAGGAGTACCGCCGGTCACGGTAAGATCGATGCTGCCATCGTGCATGGTCGGGCAGGTTGCAGCAACAATGGCTGTTGAAAGACCGATTTCAGACGGCTGTGTAACCACCCAGCTCCCGGTTGCAGTTGAACTTCCGGAATCGGTAACGGTTACCGAATAGGCTCCTGCTGTTATACCGGTGAGCGATGAAGTTGTTGCCCCGTTGCTCCACAGATAAGTATAGGATGGCAATCCACCGGAAACAACCGTACTGATCGATCCATTGGCATTTCCGAAACAACCGGTAACATTGGTAACCGTTCCGGTAACCAAAAGGGGAATCAGCAATGGTGTCGAGAATGTCATGTCGTTGCCATAGATGGTAACCCCCGAAAAGGTGACGGCCCTGATCCTGAAATGGTATGTTGTATTTGACGTAAGCCCGGTAACCGGTGCATCGATGTTCAGCAAAGTGCTGCCATTGACGATGAAAGGGGTTCCATTGATGGTGGTTCCGTAGCTGGTGTTGAGGCCATAGTCAAAATAGAGATTGGCATCAAAAGCATTTGGATTGATCGTACCGTTCAATATTGCAGAATTTGCCAGGATGCCGGACGCAGCCGTGGTTGTTAAAACAGGAACTGCCGAGAACTCATACGCTCCGATATCCGGAGGGTTCGTGCGGGTCACGCCTGCATAGTCGGTCGGGAGTGTTGAAATATAGATTCCCGCTTTGGGCATTGCAGTGGAAGTTGGCAACAGGTTCGTGGCGGATGTAAATACCGGGTCGATATTTATTGCATGCGCATCCTGTAAAACTGCTGCCTGCCAGGCTGCCAGGGTCGTCTCATCCACACTGTTGTAAGAACCGATCTGCGCCCCGATCCCGTTGCAGAAGTAGTCATTGTAATCCAGCGTACTGAAAGCCGACGGGCTGTTACCGACAGCAATACAATAGGATTTTGACGCCGGTGAACCGGAAACAGGCTGGGATGAGTTTTTAAGCAGGTTGTTCCGGAAATCGATGCCGGTGACGAAGTTCCTGATATAAACACAAGCCGAAATAGCAGCGGTGGTCGCATTCAGGTAACTTCCTTCCATCCAGATCGAATTGTGCTGGATTTTGAAATTACTGCCTGAATTGATAAAAATGCCAATGGCATTTGCTCCGTTAAAATTGGTTCCTGACCCGGCACTTTTGATATTATAGATCAGGTTATCGGAAATTTCGGTCACCGTCGTACTATTGGAACCATAATAGATCCCGGTGGATGCCATTGCATCCAATGAGTACAAATCATGGATGTTATTGTGCCTGATGGTTAAGTTGTCCACTCCGCTTGTAATATTGATACCGATCGGTGATCCGAGATAAAACCCACTCATGCCCGCAGGAGGACCAAGGATTTCATTACCCTCGATCAGTACATTGTTTGAATAGGTCGCTGAGATACCATAAGCGGTAATTGCCTGCACCGGATCAGCCGAACCAACGATATTATTCGTGACCACCGCGTTGGTGCACAAACCTGCACTTATCCCGGCAATCTGTATCCCGAATTTCCCGGCCATCACCGCATTATTTGTGAATAAAAGGTCGTGGTACCCTCCATTCCCTACGATCGTAAAACAGACAATGCCCTGTTTGTTTCCGACATAATCGGTCACTGCCTTTACAATACAGTTCTTGATGGTGATGTTGCCTGCTCCGGCTGTTCCGTTATTATGCAGGCCGATGGCAACTGCACCACCTACACCCGAAAAAGTGTTGCTGATGGTCATGCTCCGGTCGGTGCCACCGCTGTTTGAGCCGTCAAATGTCACATACTGGACACCATTCAGGCTGATCATGCTATAATAATAGGGACCGACAGTGCCAATTGCTGTTCCGATCACCGGCGTTTTACCGGCAGCGGGACGCATGGTGACAGTATTTACCGCACTGGTGCCAGGAATGGAGTTGATCATAAGAGGCCATGTTTCATTCGGGTACGTATCGTCAGTAAGTTGGAGAACAACCGGGCAATTGACTCCTTCTGCCGAAAGGTCCCTGAAAGCTGCGGTAATGGTAGGATAATACTGGCCAACTCCAACGGTGAGCGTACCGCACCTTCCTGCTATGACCTTGTAACCATTTGCCGGGGAAGGCGGAACGGATGCGGTTGGTGGAGAGGCTGAAAATCCGCCGGATCCGATCAGGGGATAGGTTCCGACAACCGGTACGGTGAACTGGTCCTGTGCCACAACATAATAATAGACACTGTCTCCAATACTAACACCGCCGCCGAACGTAAAGGTATACTGGCTGCTCCCTATGGAAACACCGTCAACATAACTCCATGTTCCTGTGGCAAATTTTTTCCATGCCAGACGTGGCAACCCGTTGCCGGAGGTCGGAACTCCGTGGGCATCCGCTATCGTGGCGGTAAGAACGCGTGCATCTGTCGATGTGGAGTTAGCCAAAGGTGTGTAGATGATCGCCGGGGCAAGTTTGTCATCAGGAATTCCTGCAAACTCATCTGCACCCATATCCGGTGCAACCGCCGGGTAGGAGGAATTGTCGGGATAGCCGGCATTGGGATACCTTGCATCATTATCCCAATCGTTCACGATGCTCACCGGTGTTGAAACAACCGTTCCGGCACTTTCACATTGTGTCGGGATCGAAGCGTTCAAATGAAGATTGTACGGGGATATTGCTACATTGACAAATGGGTGGTTCTCCGATACAGAGTAACATTCCCTGGGCCATTCAAGAACCTTGTAGTCGCTCAGAGTCATTGAGGTGCCGAAGTTCGTCCCGTCGGTAATGTAAGCGATCAGGTGCGTTGATGACGGAGTTCCCGCATAATAATTGTTGTTGTTAACTGTTGAACTGAAATTCACTACCCCGGGGATATACAAGCTGAACTTATTCGATTTCAAGGCAATGGCAAGTCCGGTGCCTGTCGGAGTGGTATTGTTGACCACGATATTGTTTCGTAAATCAATCGAAGCTGGTCCTGATCCAACATAGATTCCCACGGTGCCAAATCCTGAACTGGTTGAGGTGCCATCAAGGTAAATAGTATTATTATAAATACCAAGGATGGAAAGACCACTTCCAAAACCATATATGCCATAAATAGCATTTCCGGAGAGGGAATTGGGTGCTTTTAATTCTCCGACATAATTGTTATAGGCATACATTGGTCCTCCTCCACTGGAGCCCTGGAGCCAAATCCCATAAATAATGTTGTTTGCTGCAACTGTCCCCAGTGTCTTCAGATTTTGTACTTTGTTATTATACACAGACTGGTTATTCCCTTCAGACATATAGATCCCAGTAATCTGACCATTAGATTGCTGAATGTTAGTGATGGTATTGTTGTACAAGTTCTTTATGCTGGCCCCGCTGTTTAGATAGAGTCCATAAATAGCACCAGGATTATTTGTATTGTTTGTGTCATTTGACGCAATGTTGTCATGAATATTCATCATTGCGGCAGTACTGCCAATAATTTGAAAACAATAAGTAGTCCCAGCATTCAGGGCGGCAGATTGTTTACGGACATTCCCAATGTAACTGTTTCCATAATAATTGGTTGTGGGGGGTGTGGAGGGATTTCCGAAAGTGTACATCCCGTATACAGCACCGGATGCTGTGGCAGTCGCAGAACCATAAGTATTGTTGGTTACCTGGTTGTTATAAGTGTTCATCGTTATTGCAGAAGTCCCGTTGAAAATATAGTAACAGGAGTTTGAAGTAGCATTTGGATATGTACAATTTGTTACCGTATTATTATAGAAGTTGCACATGTTATTTACACAAGTTGTCCCCTGGTTGTTGTACAAACCATAGAAATTTGCAGTACCGTTGTAAGCGATACTAACAGTATTGTTATAGACATTCACATTAGCATTGTTGGCCGTATTCAATTGAATACCAGCGCAGGTTCCTGCTCCGCTGCTGGTTACTGTACCGTTTACAAGGTTATATGCAATGGTCAGGCGGTCCTGGTAGGAAGTGTAAATGCCATAACATGCCGTAATGCTTCCGCCGGG
>Ga0118677_10002723_pt1 | contig 34910 bp, 24 predicted proteins | sample AliMusrvi5mmetaG_FD_86154 | JGI IMG/M metagenome (GOLD analysis project Ga0118677, IMG submission 86154)
GGCCAACGCCATCCGCGGCATCTTCGAAGTACGCGTGGGAGATATCGGCGACACCCACTATTCGTTCAACCTGGCAAAGGATTTCCTGCGCACCGGCGTGGTGACCAATCCGCGTGCCTGGACCGGCGAGATGGAGACGACGACCCGAGACGAGGCGCTGGCACGTGGGTGGAGCGGCGTGTGGTTTAGCTCTGAATACGGTATCATGAATCTGATGCCGGAACTGCTTAACGCCCCCTACGGCTCGATCATTGCCGACGTGGGGGAGGACCCACTGTCCGGCAAAAACACGCAACAAGTATTCATCGACCGCTTGCGCCACGAATGGGGGTTTCTGCGTGGAGAACCGTCCTGTCTGGGCGGCGCTTATTTTTCCTGGCTCTGCGGCGCTGAGGGAGGCAATCCATGGGGGTGGACGATTTGGGCGGAGGATAATGATTGGGGTATCGTCACTGCGGACCTGCAACCAAAATCCTTTTTCTGGGCCATGCGCGCACTCTTCAGCCCCATCTGGTTGCCGGAACGTGTGGCCTGGCATGTCGGCGAGGAGTCTATCGTGTTCCCGGTGAGCAATCACTTCAATGCCATCGATCTGCGCGAGTGCACGTTGCGCACGCTGATGGGTTGGGGATATGGTATGAGCGCCATGCGCTGGCAAGATGTGCCCATGTCCTGTGCACCAGGCGACACCTGTATGGTCGAAATTCCACTCTGGTATGCGGGTACACGTGACGCGCTGCGGCAAGGCTCCCCCAGCATCTGTCGCTGTGTCCTGTTGGCCCCCGGCGGGTCACGGTTGCTCACCAGCGACATATTGATCGTGCCGGAAGAAGTCTCCGCCGCGCAAGCGGCGCTGGCCATCGGGCCGGACGCGATTCTGACTTAACACCCCGCCACTACCGCGAGGGAGGAAGGGACCACCATCATGGGAATCGATGCCACCCTACGGACCCAATACCTGGGAATTGTTATCTTTACCCGCCGGATGGCCATCATGGTAAAACACGGCATCACGTTGCGGGAAACGCTGGATCTCCTGGGCGAAGACAGCTCGCTGCCCTCGCGGGAAATGGTACAGATGATCAGCAACCGCCTGCTGGCCAATGAACCTTTGTCAGCGGCACTGGCGGAATTTCCGGATGTCTTTTCGCCGTTCTACCGGACCATCGTCCGTGCCGGCGAGATCGGTGGCATCCTCGATGATGTGCTCAGGCATCTGGCGGATATCCTGGAACAGGACTGGAAATATTCCCAGGCGATTTGTGCGTCTGACCGGTTCATGCTCTTCTTCGCCGAGGCCGCGCCGGCGCCCGACGATCTACTGGCGCTGAATGCCGTGCAGCAACTGATAATTCAAGTCTTCTTCTGCCGTTGTTTTGGGCGATTACTTGCGTCGGGAGTGCCCATACTGCAGAGCATGTCTGTTACCGCAGACTTGCTGCCGGCCACACAGCGGAAGACCTGGCTCGCGGTGCGGGAAGGGATTCGCGAAGGGAAGCGCCTGGAAAATCTCACCTTTCTTCCGCGTTTCACCCAGCGCCTGATCGTTGTCGGAGAAGAAACCGGCACTCTGGATAGCGTCTTTTGCCATGCTGCGGATATTCTGCAGCACGAAATGGAGTGCCGGCTGGCTGGTTGCGATCCCCAGATTAGTTGACCCTAGCCCGCTTTATTCGCGAAGCAAATAAAGCTTTGGCTAGCTGTAGCATTATTCATGCGTTCATGAATAATGCGGGCTAGCGGTGATTGCAAATATGGTCTGGCGTCTCGCATCGATCTCGTGGCAACAGGCTTTGTTGACGATTTTACGTTTATCGAGCCGTGATAAAGTGTAAAATCGTCGCCGCGCCTGACCCACGATGTCGACACGAGACACTCAGGCCAAATTTTCAATCACCTCCCCAGACAAGACTGCATCGGTCGGAAGGGCTTGGCACTCTCGACGGAGTGGCCTGCGCATCACTTCTTAGGTGGCAGCTTCAGTCGCAACGTCTGCTTCCCGTCCTTCAACTCCAATACCGAAATGGATTTGATCGGATTGCGATCTTTCCCCATGGTGATGGAACCGGTGACCCCCTGGAAATTGGCAGTGACGGCCAACGCCGCGCGGATCTGCGCTTTGTCCGCAGACCTTGCGCGCTTAATAGCGTCGAAGAGTACATAGCCGGTGTCATAGCCCAGTGCGGCAAGCGTATCCGGCATTTTATGGTAGCGGGCGCGATATGCTTTGACGAAATTCTGCACCTTTGGCACTGGGTCAAGCGAGGTATAATGGTTGGTATAGAAGGTGTTATTCAGGTTTTTCGCTCCGGCAATTTCCTGCATTTTCGGGCTATCCCATCCATCACCCCCCATCATCGGCACTTTCATGCCCATCTCGCGGGTTTGTTTGACACACAGCGCAACGGTGTCGTAATAGGAGGGGACGACAATGACATCCGGCTTCACGGACTTGATCTTTGTGAGCAGCGAGGAGAAGTCTTTCTCACCTTTCGCGAAATACTCAACGGCCACCACAGCCCCACCGGCTTTCGTGAATGCGGTTTTCGTATAGTCGGCCAACCCCTTTGCGTAGTCGTTGCCATTCTCCACGAGTATGGCCATGCGTTTGGTCTTTAACTGTTTCGCGGCAAATTCCGCGATGGTCTGCCCCTGGAATGAATCAAGGAAGCAGGCGCGAAAGATATAAGGACCGATGGTTGTAACGGCCGGATTGGTGGCCGACGGACTGAACAGCACTACTTCCTCATCCTGAGCAATTGGCGCCGCGGCTTTACAGTCGCTGGAAATCATGGGTCCCAGGATAGCCACGGCATTCTTCACCGTGATCAGTTTACTTGCTTGATTCGCCGCCTCAGTGGAATTGGACTTGTTGTCCAACACGACCAGCTCGATAGACAGACCGAGTAATCCACCTTTGCGGTTCTGCTCTTCGACCGCAAGTTGGATCCCTTCCATGCCACTGGTGCCGATGGTGGCGACCGCCCCGGTCAACTCCAGGTCTGCTCCGATCACGATCTTCTTGGGTCCGGCCACCAGCGGCAACACCGCGAGGACCAGCGCCGCAGCGAGCACGGCGGTTAGCAGATGACGTTTCATACGCACCTCCACGGATTCATTTCACCACAAAAAACTGTTCTACCCCTCCAGGTCTCGTGTTCAACGGCGCGCGGAACACGAGGCAGGTATTTCCACTTTAGACGTCATGTTTCCTCCGTTCCCAGATACGCGCGCTGCACCTCAGGATTCGCCGCCAGGTCCGCGGCGCGACCAGAGAGTACAATGCGACCGGTTTCGATGACATAGCCGCGATGGGCAATACTCAGCGCCATATGCGCATTTTGTTCTACTAACAGGATCGTCGTTCCGGTCTCATTGATGCGCTTAATGAGCGCAAACACCTCGCGTACCAGAATCGGCGACAGGCCCATAGATGGCTCGTCAAGCAGCAACAGTGCCGGTAGACTCATCAATCCGCGCGCCATGGCCAGCATCTGTTGCTCACCACCGGACAACGTACCCGCGGCCTGCTTGCGCCGCTCGCGCAACCGTGGGAACAGAATAAACATTTCCTCCAAACTCTGCTGTACCGCATGCTGCGCGGTGCGTAAATAGGCGCCGACTTCCAGATTTTCGAGCACACTAAGGTTGGCAAACACCCGACGCCCTTCCGGCACTAAGGTGAGACCGCGTGCCACCATGGTATGGGCGGGCAAACCCTCCACGGCTTGATGACGAAAGTGAATCGTACCCGCCGCGGGACGCTGTAACCCGGCGAGTGCGCGCAACAGGGTGCTTTTCCCAGCCCCGTTAGCGCCGATGAGCGTGACAATCTCTCCTTCGCACACATCTAGTGACACGCCCTTCACGGCCTCGATGCTGCCGTAGGCGACCCGTAGATCACGCACGCTCAACATGGCGTTCCACCTTTTCCCCCATGTAGGCCTCAATGACCAGCGGGTTGTTGCGCACCTCTTCCGGCGAGCCTTCTGCAATCAATTCCCCATATTCCAGCACATAGATACGCGTGCATAGATTCATCACGACATGCATATCATGTTCAATGAGCAGGATGGTCAATGCAAAGCGTCGGTGCAACTCGCGCAACAGCGTCACCAGTTGCATCGTCTCCTGGGGGTTCATCCCAGCGGCCGGTTCATCAAGCAGCAGTAATTGTGGACCCGTCGCCAGCGCACGGGCTATTTCCAACCGCCGCTGCTGACCATATGGCAGACTGCCGGCCATATGGTCGGCGACGTCGCGTAATCCGCAGAGCGCCAGCAATACTTCCGCTTCATCAATCAAACGCCGTTCCTCGCGAACGAAGCGCGGTGTGCAATGCAGTAATGCTTCCCATAAGCCGTAGCGTACATGGCGGTGCAAGGCGATTCGCACATTGTCCAGCGCGCTGATATTGGTGAACAGGCGTATATTTTGAAAGGTGCGCGCCACGCCGCGGCGGGTAATCTGATAGGGTTTGCGACCGACCAGATTTTTCCCATTGAACAGAATAGTTCCTGCCATGGGGCGATAAATGCCGGAAAGCAGATTGAACACCGTGGTTTTACCGGCGCCGTTCGGGCCGATTAGCGCTGTCAAGTCGCCATCCGCCAAACGCAGCTCCAGGTTGGTCACCGCATGCACGCCGCCGAATGCCATGGTCAGGCCGTGGGTTTCAAGGTGCATCGGTGGCCCCTCCCACTGGTCGCGCCCACGGCCAGCGCAGTCTTCGCCAGAGCAATGCGCCTCCCTGCCAGACCCCCTGCGGCAGAAAAATCATCAGCACAATGAGCAGGAGTGCGTATATAATCATGCGCCAATTTGTGAAACTAGAGGTAAGGGCATTCACGATGGTCAGCAACGCCGCGGCAACCGCTGAGCCGGTCAGCGACCCCAACCCACCCAACACGACTATCACCAGAATCGCTACCGAGTTCAAAAACCCCGCGCTGTCGGGAGCGATGGTACTGATATCATGTGCCAACAAACCCCCGGCCACCCCGGCGCACATGGCGCCGATGGTGAAGGCCAGAACTTTGAAATACGTCGTATTGATCCCCATGGTCTCTGCCGCCAATTCATCCTCGCGGACTGCCACGCACGCGCGACCATGGGAGGAATCGATGAATTGGCGAATCACGAAGAGCACCAGCACCGTGCAGAGCAGGCTCCAGCCCCACATCCCATAATGCTTGCTCCCGATGTGCAGCAATGGCGACGGACGCGGAATCGCGGTGAACCCCGACGCTCCACCCAGAGGTTCAATATTCTCGAAGACCACGCGAATAATCTCCCCCATGCCCAGGGTGGCAATGGCCAAATAATCGCCTTTCAAGCGCAGGGTAGGCATCCCGACCAGAAAGCCCAGCACCCCGGCGCATAACGCCCCGAAAAGCAAGGCGACCGGGAACGGCAGGCCCCAGAAGGTGGTTGCGACCGCCGCCATATAACCACCGACGGTCATAAATCCGGCATGACCCAGCGAGAATTGCCCGGTAATGCCGTTAATGAGGTTGAGGCTGACAGCCGCGATGATGAAGATACAGATCTGTACCAGGATCAGGTATAGATACCCGTTGATTATTCCCGCCGTGAGCAACCATTGTCCGGTTGGATAGATGACCAGGAAAGCCGCCAGCCAGGTGAGTGCGCGCCACGGTGTGATGCGTGGAGACGCCGATGTTGTTGTCGAGATGCCAACCATCGGCTACACCTTCTCCCGGGCGAATTTCCCGAGTAACCCGGAAGGCTTGAGGAGTAGAATGACGATCAGGATAGCGAAGGCGACGCCATCGGCAAAGAGGGAGGGGCGTAGATTAAAGAATTCAACGTGCAGGCCTTTCACCATCGTTTCTACAATGCCCAGCGTGAAGGAGCCACACACTGCACCGGGGATCAGGCCGATACCACCGAGGACCGCGGCAACGAAAGCCTTTAAGCCATCCATCACCCCCATCAGCGGATCGATCTGGTATTGCATGCCGATGAGCACCCCCGCGGTGCCGGCCAGCGCTGACCCCAGTGCGAAGGTGAAGGTAATGATGCGGTCAACATCAATGCCCATCAACCGCGCCGCATCCTGGTCAGTGGCTACCGCGCGCATCGCCTTGCCGATCTTCGTGTAATGCACCAACAGTTCCAGCGCGATCATTAATACCACCGCCACCGTGACTGCCACTAAGCGCTGGTTGGAGATCACTACGCCAAATCCTAACGCACACTGCTGCGAAAACCATGGGTCAGTTTGGTAGGCTTGCCGGTCAGGTCCGACGAGGAGCATCATCAGGTATTCGAGTAAAAAGGAAATACCTATGGCGGTGATGAGCAAGGTATAACGCGGCGCCAGACGCAATGGGCGATAGGCAAAGCGTTCAATAAGCACTCCGGCCACCGCGCACCCGAGCATAGCCACCGGCACTGAGAGAAAGATGGCGAGTGCGACATGCTGCTGGAAGTATGCATTGGAGCGGACCAGCCAATTGGAGACCCAGTACCCGATGAACGCCCCAATCATGTAGACGTCGCCATGGGCGAAATTGATGAGGCGGAGAATGCCGTAGACCATCGTATAGCCCAACGCGATGAGCGCGTAGATGCTGCCGACGGAGATGCCGTTGACGATCTGCTGCAATAATTCGCTAGGTGTCATCTCAGTGCCCCATCCCGATCACGAGCACTACCTGCACTCGATCGATATCGACTGCCGGCACGACCAGCGCGCGACGGGATGAGACGGCCGGATCGGCGATCACTTTTTGTACTGTGCCCAGCGTGTATCCGGCAGGGAAAAAGAAACTGAAACCAGAGGTTTCCACCAGATCACCGGGTTGCACATCCTGATCGCCTTTCAGGTATTCCAGTACGCACAGCCCATTGCCGGCGCCTTTCAGCATACCGGTAGCATGGGTGCGACGCGTGCGCGCGCCGATACCACCGCCCCGTTCGGTGTGGTCCGCGGCGGTCAGCGGCAAGACATTCGCGGTGTGGCCGGTGACGGTTTGTACCTGCCCTAACACGCCGTTCGGGGTAATGACCAGCATACGCGCGGCCAGACCATCCGCACTGCCTTTACCCAACAGCACCGCCCCCTGCCAGGGGTTGGGGGGCAAGACACGCCCGATAACGTCGGCGGCGATCGCCAATTGCGGCAGATTATCGCGCAGTTGCAGCGCCGCGCGCAGTTGCTGATTCTCTTCCTGTAGCTGAGTGTAAGCGTCGACGCCGATAGTGGTGGTGATGGTGGTCGTGGGATCACGCACCAGCAGATCGCGTACTTTCGCCGTAGCGCGTGCTGAGGGCGCCAACACCTCAGTCAGCAGATGCTCGATCGGCGTCGCTATCCCGTGGCGGCGCGCGGACGCCTGCCACAACCCGAGAGCTGCCGCCACTATGCATAAAAATAACACCAGCACGATAATACCGCGCCGGCGCGCGATGATTTGGCGCGAACGCATAGATAATTGGTTTCGCCATGCCTGGCGTGTGTTCCTTGCGGTAGTCGCAGCGCTCCCACATCATTCATGATGCCAGGACATCAGCGATGCAGCAGATCGACGGAGACACGATACGGAAAAACTACACGGATTTCACCGCTACGTCCTCCGGCAAGGCCAATATGGCGCCTTTACTCGCGCTGGTGACCAGTCGGCTATAGCGACCTAGCCATCCTTTGTTGATCTTCGGCGCGGGTTGTACCCAGGCGGCGCGACGACGGGCCAATTCGGTTTCGCTAACCTGTAACGTCAACGTGCGTCCGGGAATATCGATCAGAATGCGGTCGCCATTTTCCACCAGGGCAATGGGACCGCCTTCCGCGGCTTCCGGGCTGATGTGTCCCAGACACGTACCGGCGGTGCCACCAGAGAAGCGCCCATCAGTAATTAGCGCCACCAGCTTGCCCAGTCCCTGACCCTTGATCATGGAGGTTGGCGAAAGCATTTCCGGCATACCGGGGCCGCCCTTCGGGCCTTCGTAGCGGATCACCACGACATGCCCGGCTTTCACCCGCTGGTGCTCAAGTGCGGCGATACATTCATCTTGCGAGTCAAAAACAATGGCCTCTCCGTCAAAGACGTAGCAGTCCGGGTCAACGCCAGCGGATTTAATGACAGAACCTTCCGGCGCCAAATTGCCAAAGAGCACCGCCAGCCCACCGTCGGGGCTGAAAGGATCCTCCAGAGAACGAATGGTTCGGCGATCGGTGATCTCCGCCGCGGCAATATTCTCCCCGAGGGTTTTACCGGTCACCGTGGGGGTCTCCAGATGCAGCACGCCGGGTTTCCGGCTGATCTCCTTCATGATGGCCCCAATACCGCCGGCGCGATCCACATCCTCCATATGCACGTCTGGTTTCGAGGGTGAGACCTTGCAAATACATGGGACATTTGCGGAGACGGTATTCAGCCGCGCCAGCGGATATTCCACGTCTGCTTCATGCGCGATAGCAAAGGTATGCAGTACGGTATTGGTGGAACCGCCCATGGCCATATCCAGCGCGAACGCGTTGTCGATTGATTGGGACGTCACAATATCACGTGGGCAGATATTCTTCTCTACCAGCACCATGATTTGTCGCGCGGCAGCGCGTACCAATTCCTGGCGCCGCGGGTCCACGGCAAGGATGGTGCCATTACCCGGTAGCGCCAGACCTATGGCTTCCAGCAGGCAGTTCATGGAGTTTGCCGTGAACATGCCGGCACAGGAACCGCACCCCGGACAACAACTGTCTTCCAGCGCTTTTAAGTCCGCCGTGGTAATTTCTCCAGCTTGCAACTTGCCTACGCCTTCGAAAATAGAGACCAGGTCGCCGCTGGTTCCGTCCGGTTTGATGCCGGCGCGCATAGGACCGCCAGAGACGAAGATGGTGGGAATATTGATGCGCAATGCACCCATCACCATACCCGGGGTGATTTTGTCGCAATTCGGAATGCACACCAGCGCGTCGAAGCAATGGGCCATGGCCATGGTTTCCACGGAATCCGCGATGAGTTCGCGACTGGGCAACGAATAGCGCATGCCCAGGTGTCCCATGGCGATGCCGTCGTCAACGCCGATGGTATTGAACTCGAAAGGCACGCCGCCCGCTTCACGCACTGCTTGCCGGACAATCTTCCCGAACTCCTGCAAATGGATATGCCCGGGCACGATGCCGATATATGAATTGGCGATGCCGATGAACGGCTTGCCCATATCTTCATCCGTGACGCCGCACGCCTTCAACAATCCGCGATGCCCGGCACGATCATGACCGACCTTGATGGTATCTGAACGCATAGCTACTACTCCTTATCCGGCTACTCCAACCGCCGATGAAAATCGCGATTATTATACACGATGCCTTGTCGAACACCAACCCGATCTAGCCAGATATATGAATGATAAGTAAGTAACTTCAAAAAGCATTATTGTTGCGCACAATATCGATGTATGGTGCAAAGCGTGGCGTGTACCATTCGCGAATGTGTCCAATTGAAACCTTCCTTCCATACCCCGCAATAAGACGAAAAGGCATCACCCGCGGCACGCCGAATTGAGTTGTCGTGTCAGCACTTACGGATACCAGACCACCGACGTTACGCCGCTTCATCGCTTCGGCGTTATACCTGGGGATTGCCGCTTATGGCGGCGGTCCGGCGATCATCGCGATGATGCGTGACCTTTTTGTTGTACAGCGCGAGTGGTTGCATGACGAAGATCTGCATACGGCGATCAGCATCAGTCAACTGCTGCCCGGCGCCCAGGCGGTGAGTGTCATCACCTACCTTGGGTATCGACTGGCCGGCACCTGGGGCGCCTTGTTGGGTAGCGTATTCTTCCTGACCCCCTGTTTCCTCCTGATGTTGTTGCTCAGCGCGCTCTATTTCGCTTTCGGCGGTGTACCACTGGTGCATTCGATCTTCACGGGATTGGGAGCAGTGGTGGTAGCAATTCTGACCAATGCCACCGTCACCATGGGGCGTTCGGCGTTGATCGATCTCTGGTCCATCTTTATTGCACTCGCGACCGCGATACTCCTGTACGTGTTCCACCCTCCCTTTTTTGTGCTTATCCTCACAGCGGCGTGTGTGGGATGGTTATTGTATCGACAGCGAATCCCCCCAAATGACGACGCGGCGCGCGTCATACCGACACCAGTGGGGAGTTGGTTTTGGTGGACCAGCGGAATCCTTCTCGCCGCTTGTACCGCGTTGCTGATCGTCACCCACACCAATCCCATCACGCGGTTAGTGTTGGAGATGTTGCATGTGGGTGCGCTGACTTTCGGTGGCGGTTTCACGGCAATCGCCCTCTTCCAACATGAAGCCGTTGAGGTGATGCATTGGCTCACACCGCGCGCGTTTCTGGATGGGCTTGCCTTGGGGCAGGTCACTCCGGGTCCGATTTTTATCACCAGTACCTTTATCGGCTACGCGGTCCTTGGCCCGGTGGGTGCGCTGTGCGGTACCCTTGCCGTCTTTTTCCCCGGCGCTTTTGCCGCGTTTCTGGCAGCGCATCTTCCCGCGGCAACTTTTGCGCGCCCGGCATTGCGCGCCATGGTGCGCGGGGTGGTGGCGGCGTTTATTGGCGTGTTAATCACCACTACGTTCACGCTTGCACAAACTTCGCTCATTGATTGGCGCACCTGGTTCGTGGCGTCAAGTGGCGTCATCACACTACTTCTTTTTAAACGCGATCCACTATGGGTCATCTTCGGCGGTGTTGTGCTGTCGATAGTGTTGTTTCGCTGATTTCTTTTCAACCAGGCGTTCACCTTCAAGAGCATTACCGTGTATTATGAATATATACTTCGCGCATTACGGAGGTCATCATGCGCACATTGAGTTGCATCGTGGGCTTTTTGATCTGCTTCATGATGGCTGTATCGCCGGTGCATGCCGCGGTCACCCTGGTAAAAGATGGCGACGGATATCGCGTAACCACTCCGAGTTATACCGCGAAGATGGGCAAAGACGGCCTGCTCTCGTCCATCAAACTGGGTGAGATAGAGTTGCTGGGCGGCAAACTCGGTTATGGTCTGGTCTGGCACACCAATACCCCATCACCAGCCGGCGTTTTGGTACAAACCGACCCGCGGAAGTTGCTGGCGATCTTTGGCGTGCAACCACCGCGGGAAGACCCGGACAACCCGAAAGATGCGCCGGAGGACGTATCCGCGACTGATCTGGCCGACACGCACCCCGCGATCACCTACACCTTTGACGACAACGGCCTTTCGCTCTCCGTGGCCAATAAAGCCAAGGACTACGACTCCTGGATTGCCGTAATTGCCTCGTCTCGCGCGCAACTGCTCTTCAACTCCGGGCTCCCGTTGCTTACGGGAATCAAATTGTCGGCACTTGTCGAACTCACCTATGACGACGGCTCCACGCTGACCTTGACGCATACCGGCCCCGGCAATCCCTTCAATGATTGGGAAAACGGGGGGTTCAGTAATTATCAATGGCGACGGCGTCTGAACCCGAATTCTACCTATGACTTCCATCTGGCATTCGTAAAAGGCAAACCTGGTACACATGTCCTCTCCGCACCACCGTTCCAGCTTACATCCACAAAGCCACGCAATATCTTCCAAATCGGTGATCCATTAACGTTCACTATTACCTGTAAACAGGAGTATTTCAAGAAACTTGACGGCGTGGTGCCTGATGCACACTTCTCCTATAGTGTGCGCGATCTCTGGGACCGAGTGGTCGCCACCGACACCTTCCCGGCCACCGTGAATCTGGACGACGAACAGACCCGCATTCCGTTCACAGTCAAAAGCACCGCGAGAGGGTGGTTTACCCTGGATTGTACGTTGCGCGACACCGGCGGGTTGCTGACGCCCACTACCGTGACCCTATATTACGCCGTCATCACCCCTACCCCGGGCCTGGCAAATTTGCCGATCAGCGCTGATGCCGGTGATTATGAAATGAACGGCCTGCTCGGTCTGCAGTGCCAGCGCGAATCGATCAGCCTGAAAGATCTGGCGCCCGTCGACTTCACACCTAAAACGAAAACCAAGGATGATATTGGTGGGGATAAAGAGTTGGATCCCGAGGAGTTGGACGATACGGCGATCAAGTGGGATAACCTTGACGCCCAGGTGAAACAGGCAGTTGAGCACGGCAAACGCTATCATGTTACGTCCTTCTGGCTCTTGGAGAGCTTGCCTAACTGGCTCAAAAATAACCCCGGCAAGATGGAAGAAACGGTCTATCAAATCGTCAACCGCTACAAGGGACAAATCAACAACTGGATGTTGGTAAACGAACCGAATCTGACAATGGGACCGGATGACTATGTGAAGAATTATCTGACACCGCTGGCGAAAGGCGCGCACCGTGCCGACCCCACGGCGCGGATCATGGGGCCGGATTGCTGCGGCATTAACCCCGGTTGGCTCGATGCGGTCTATAAGGCCGGAGGGCGCCTGGATATCGTCGATATGCACCCCTACACCGGCCACAACCGCGGTTGGGAGGAGCATGGCGTCCCAGAAGCCTGGCAGCAGGTACGGACGATAATGGCTGAACATGGCGATGGAGCAAAAGAGTTGTGGAGTACGGAGAATGGCTTCGATTTCAACCTGGGCACTTTCGCGTTGAAAAATGTCGTGGGGTCCGTCACCCGGCAATTCCCCTTGAGTGAGTCAGTAGGGATAGCACGCAATCATTGCTACTACTATTACACCAGCGAAATGGGTTTCATCAATTTCTTTCTGGCCGACCATCGCTGGCTCAACCCGGCAGGCGTCGCCATGCGTGTGGAAAACGAGCAACTTGCCGGAAAGACCTATGCCGGCGAAGTGCCGATAGGCAGAAATAAACGCGCGTTTCGCTATGTCGGTACGACTGAAGATGTGGTAATGGCCTGGAGTCTGGATTTTTCCACCACGGCCACACTGCAGGTGTTGAGTAAGATCATGCGCATCGTGGACGTGATGGGCAATACGGTGCAAGATCTTTCGCAGGCCAGCGCCATGAACACACCGGTGACGCTCACGCTTTCCGGATACCCGCTCTATTTGCATCTCGATCATGGCGCCGTTGTCGTATGCACGGAGACATTGGGACCCAATCTGGCCGCGCGGCGTTATTGGGCAACGCAAAAACTCCAGCCCACAGTCACGGCATCTTCAACCGCCGCGGACAGTGATGCGACGCGCGTCATCGATGGCGTGTGGAATGCGGAAAACACCGGTAGTTACGAGGGGAAAGTCTGGTGCGCACAGCAAAGTATTACCGAAAGCAAAGACGCTTGGGTCGAAATCGACCTGCCGCAAGCGCGCGTCATCAACACGGCCTATTTGTATGCGCCATCGAGTTGGTGTGGTCTGCCGGGGATCGCTGCCTGTCAACTGTTAGTCTTCGACACCCATAAACAGGAATGGCTCGTGGTGGCTGAAGTGAAAAACGCTTTGCTTTCCTGGGTGTTTGAACTCAAATTCCCGGAAATCACCACGGATAAAGTCAAAGTGCGCATTACTGATTTGAACAATGGCTGGATGATGCGCGAAAAACACCCGTATACGGACATGAAACCGCGCATCACGGAAATCGAACTCTTCCACGCCAATTAACTTTTTTTGCAGCGCCAAACAAATTTCGGCTAACAGAAGCATTATTCATGCGTTCATGAACAATGCATAGAACGTGTCTCAAAGTCCACGTATTTGGATCGCGAGTGAATTTTTTCATCAGGCGAGGTCAAAGATCGTGAGCCCGTCGAACGAAGAGAATTCCACACTTTATCGAAAGGAGATAAACGTGGAATTCTCGACAACGCCTGGCGGAATACGACACCGCGAGGCGAATGCGTGGACTTTGGGACACGCTCTACATAGTCGTCACGAGGATAGCCTTACTTTACACACTACAACTATTTTTGAAGCAGAGTCCGTCATGATTCGACAATTTACCTGTTCGAAATCAATCATACCTGCTACCTCTTAGCATCTTCGCGACTTTGCGGTAGATATTTACTTGAGAAATAGCGAATTTTCCACATCAGACTATACACAAAAAGGTAGTTGTGATATACTGCAGATTGTGCGGAAATCTTTCCGTAGTGGATCCAGGGGCCGAATTGGGTCGGGAAACTTACAGGATTTCGTTGTTGTCACATCTTTCCCCCGCACTAGTAGAGGCCTGGACCTCGAGATGGTATACCGTACTCACTATCGCCTCGTCACGCGTCAGCGATAGTGTTGAGCAACGCCTCCACCGGTTCATCCAACTTATCTCTGGACTCCCTGTAAATTCCGTACAACATCAATATTTACTGGAAACTATTTATGCAGCAGAACACGCCTTCGACCCAACGACAACCGGTCTGCCGGTAGAAACGACCCAGCGACTCGGCTTGGATGCATTGGAATCGCTGCTCAAAGTCAGTACGCTGACAAAAGATGAACAGATCTCCTGCTGGAAACTGTGCACGTTCCCCTGGTTTCACCATCCATATTTTGCCATCGCAACCAGCTATCCTTCGCTAGACCACTTGGACATCGCCGCAACTCTGGTCACGTTGCATGAAGAGTTGCTGCGCATCACCCAGCCCGACGATATCCGCATCTGGCGCTTCATTGACGACGACAGCCCGCTGATCGATATTACGGGGGTCGACACTGACCGGTCTGTGTTACTGACGGAGCACCCGGAATTATCACGTGCCCTTGCGTTGCATCACCCCGCGCAACATAATAACCTGCTGTTTGTCCCAATCTATGCGGGAGAAGCACCTTTCGCGATCGTGGAAATCAAATTACCGGCCAACAGTCGCGCTGAAGTAATGCTCCATGTGCTCGCTCTCTGTTGGAAAGCACGTCATGAACTTTCGCGATCCTTACAACACACTCAGGACGCCCAACCGACTACCTGGCAGCGTGTGCTGGCGCGTATGGTGCGCGTGCTCACGGTCGATCATGATATCGAAGATGTGTTGACGGCGATGACCGAGGAGATACGCCTGGTTTTACCGTGTGAACGCATCACTTTTTGGGAGTACAGTCCAGAGGAAAGCCTGTTTACCTTGCGCGTCGTGAGTGCACGGCTCACGCTAGCGAGTGTACCCGCGGGCGCCACTTGCCCTGCAGAAGATACCCCATTACTGGTCACCTGGCATACCGGGCACCCCTTAATGCTGGCGGCGGGGTGGTCGGCGCATTTCCCCAATTACCCCAACGCCGGCGGCTCCATCAACTCTCTCGCCGTGATCCCGGTGGTGTATGAATACCAGCGTTTCGGCATTATCACCGTTGAGCGTCTGGAATCGCGTCCCTTTGATCGCCGCGATATTGATGGACTAACGCTGGTCGCCAGCCTGGTGGGCGCCGCATTGTCGAATCAGGCGATTCATGCCAGTTTACGACAGGCTCAGGACCACCTGGTCCAACAGGCCAAAATGCATGCTCTGGGTGAGATGGCGGCGGGTATTGCGCATGACTTCAATAATATCCTGATGGCATTACTATGCAACGTTGAACTGTTGCGTATGGCGCCCGACCTTGCCCATGTGCAGGAGCGCCTACCCCGCTTAGAACGCGCGATTCTGGATGCCAAAACCATGGTGCAGCGCGTCAATACCTTTGCACGTCAAGAGGCGAATTCGCCGTATGCCCCGGTGGTTCTTCATGAAGTGCTGCATGATACTGTGGAGATGCTCCACACGCAATTCGTAAAAAACGGCATCAGCATCCACACGGACTATGCACCGGACGTGCGCGTATTAGGGAATGCAGCGGAATTGCGCGAAGTGGCGACCAACCTGCTCACTAACGCCATCCAGGCAATGCCCTATGGCGGCATTTTGCGTCTCTCGTGCGAACGGCATGGCGGACACGCCTGGTTTCTGGTGGCCGATTCCGGCGTCGGAATGCCACCTGCCGTGCTGGCGCGCGCCTGTGACCCCTTCTTCAGTACGAAAGGCGGCATGGGAACCGGCCTGGGGTTAAGCGTGTCATATCGCATCGTTCAGCAACACAAAGGGACGTTGTCCATCACCAGCGAAGAAGGCAAAGGTACACAAATACGCGTTGAGTTACCCGCGCTGGTCGCTGAAGTGCAGGGGGAGCTCCTCCCCGCCACCTCAATGGCCCCCTTGCGAATCTTACTCGTCGAAGACAACGAGGAGATTGCTGAATTACTGGAGCGTCTACTCAGCTCGATGGGGCATCAGGTCACCGCGGTATGTGAGGTTGCGTCTGGAATTCCGCTCTGTACCGAGGGCCAATTCGATTTGGTCATTACCGACTTTGCGCTGCGCGGTGAAACCGGTGATGCGATTGCCATGGCGGCGCGCCACGCCGTACCGCGCATTCCCGTGTTATTATTGTCCGGATCGCTGGGCATCGAAAACTTACGCGGCCATCTCTATGATGGCCAACTCACGAAACCCGTCACTATAGCAACATTGCAGCACGCCATACAGACCCTGCTCGCCTCTTTGTAATTAGTCACGCAATTCGCGTGACCGTACGAAGCCGGCGGATCGTGGCAGAAAGATCGCAGCATGCAGTATCAGCACGAACGCAAACGCGTGGTAATTACCGGGCTGGGTGTCCGGTGTGAAATGGCCAAAGGCATCGACGAATTTTGTGACGCCTTATACAACGGTCGCTCATGCGTACACCTCATGGATGAGTTCGCCAGCGACGATCCGCTTTACAACATGGGGGGGCATATTCGCAAGTTCAACTTCGCGGAAGAGATGCCCAATGTTGACGGCAAGCGTATGCTCCGCTTCAGCCAACTAGCCATGGTCGCCGCCCAGTGGGCTATTGCAGATGCCGATTTGCAACTCGATCTCCTGGATTCTTCACGCATCGGTACAGCTTTTGGTTCTGCGGTCGCTGGCGCCGGCGAGACATTTCACCAGGAAGGCAAACGCTTTTTCGCACGCGGCGGACGCGGCGTCACCCCCTCCGCTTATGCTGAATATACGGCGTCGGCGTGTACCACCCACGTCGCCATCCACTTCGGCTTACGCGGTCCCATCTCCACCCACGCCAGTGGGTGCGTCAGTGGCATCGACACTTTACTCTGGGGTGTCGAACAAATCCGAAACGGAAACGCCGATTGCATGGTGGTCGGTGGCGCCGATTCTCCTTTCTTTCCCCTGCTCTGGGCTGGCGTCTATCGCAGCGGCATTCTGGCCCCTACACCGGAGGATGGGGGCAATATGCCGCGGCCTTTTTCCGCTGATCATGCCGGTATTGCCCTGGTCGAAGGTGGGGCGGCAGTAATCATTGAAAGCGAGACGCACGCGCGCTTGCGCAAAGCGCGTATCTACGGCGAAATACTTGGTGGGGTGACCGTCGATTCCGGGGAACCGTTGCAGAAACTAGACCCGACAGGCGCAATCTTCACAAAAACCATCCATCTGGCTCTGCAGGATGCGGGATTGCCCCCGACAGCGATCGACTGGGTCTGTGCACATGGAACCGGACATCCGATAGGTGATGGTGCAGAAAGCAATGGCATTGAGCAAGCGCTGGGTAGCCACGCCTACTGCCTCCCTGTCAGTTCGATTCGTGGCGCCGTCGGCCAATCCTTCGCCAGCGGTGGTGGGTTTATGGTGGCTGCCGCGAGTCTGGCCATCAAACATCAACGCGTACCGCCAACCATCAACTTCTCTCAACCTGCGGATGGCTGCCGGTTGGATTACGTACCTAATGTTGCCCGAATAGCACGGGTTCGTCGTGTACTCATCAACACCGCGGGAATCGGCGGTCTCCACTCATCGCTGGTCATGGGAGCCTTCGAAGGATGACACATGATGCCTCGGGGTTTTGGAACCGATATGCGCTGAGCGGTTACGATGCGCTCACGGTCCTTTTGCCCTATCAGGAATTACAGACGACCATGGTTGCCGCGGCAGAATTACACGCCGGGGAAAGGGTATTGGTGGCCGGTTGCGGTACCGGCTGGTTCGAATACCAGGCGATCCAACACCATCCGGACTTGCAGATTGAGGGGCTCGATTTCTCCGCGGAGATGTTACGCCGGGCGACGACAAAATGTCGGCGGTATGCGACGATCCACCACCGACAAGCGGATCTCACGCACACGTTGCCGTTTCCGGATGATGTATTCGATGTAGCAGTTATGACCAATGTGTTATATACCTTACCATCCGCGGATACCACGCTGCGAGAAATCGTGCGTGTTTTACGTCCGGGTGGACGTTTGATTATCAGTGACCCCTACCCCTGGCTCGATGCCGATGTGGTGCGCGCGGCGCATCTCGCCGGCGTCCGTGCCTTGCCTTGGGTCGCACGGCTTCAACGGTATCTGCATACCGTGGTGGCCGCACCAGCGTTGCTACAGGTCCAACGCGCCAGTAAACAAATTGAACGTGAAGCAACACTCCTCTACCGATTCCGTACGGCAGACGAAGCGCGCAATCTGGTCACCACGTCGGGCTTCACCATAACACGGCAGAGTGCAACCTACGCCGAGCAGAACTGGCTCCTGGTGGCGTTACGACCCGCAGACGCGCAAATTTACGAGATATTGCATGATACTTGAATGGATCTTACTTGCGGCGGCGCTCTATAACTATGCTCTGGTATTCATTATTCTTTGGCGCACGCATCAATACCAGGCCGGGCGGAATTTCGCCTGGTATCTACTCGGTATCGGCACCTGGACGCTGTTCGCCGCCATCCTCGTCCATCCCACTATCGGACATGACCTGGCCCTCTGGTTTGTGCGTGCCACCTTTGCCACCGCTACTTGTTTCAGCATTGCCTGGCTCTGGTTCTGTGTCAATTTTCCGGTGCTCTCTCCCCGCTATCGCCTGGTAGCCATTATCTTAACTGGCCTGGGCATCCCCTGGTTGTATTTGGCGTGGACCACACTGCTCATAGATGACGTCATCGCCATCCCGTGGTCTGCTCATGCCAAGTTGGGGCCCATGGTACCGCTCTTCACATTATGGCTTATTGCCTGCGGATTCTCCGGGTTAATTCACCTTGCGTTCAAACAGGCGCAAGTCCGCGGCTTTGAACGCCTGCAATTGCGCTACATCCTCCTCGGTGGTGTAGGTTTGATAATCTCCGGGTCATTCCCCGACCTGATTCTCCCGACCATCACGCATAACACCGCCTACTCTGCGTTCGGACCGCTGGCGATTCTGTTTGTCTCGACCACGACGACATACGCCATCGTACGTTATCGGTTGATGGACATCAACATCGTCATCCGCGCCAGTTTAGTCTACTCATTAACTATCGGTTGTCTCTCATTGCTCTTTGCGTTACTTGTCCCAGTCCTTAATGATCTGTTGCGCTTTTTTTTCAAACTACCGATTCAAACCGGCACGTTCATTATGGCCTTTCTCATCGCGCTGGCCTTTCAACCGCTCCGCCAGTATATTCAACAGCAGGTCGATCTGCGATTCTTCAAAAGTGTCTATGACTATCGTATTATTCTTAGTGAGGCGGGCAATGCGTTAGCCACCGTGCGTGACAGCGGAATGCTCGTCACTACGCTGACCAGTGCTTTGGTGCGTGCCCTGCGACCGCGCGGTGTTGCCATCTATCTCCCCAATGAACAACAGCAGTTGAGCTATGCCCCGAACTCCCAAATCATGAATCATCTTCCACTCACCCTGTCACAACTCGATCCTGTCGTAAAATATGCGACATCCGCCGATGAGGTGTTGATCGCGGAAGAATACACACGCCTTCCAGAGCCACAATCAAGCCTGGGACGTCGGATGAAAGAATGGGGAGTTGAGGTCGTGATCCCCCTCATCGCCGGTGACCGAGTGGGCGGGATTGTTTTTCTAGGGGAAAAGCTTTCGGAAGATATCTATACCTCTGATGACGTGTCCTTGTTGCGCATCCTTGGCAAACAGGCGGTCATCGCGCTGGATAATGCGCGGCATTATGATGAAATCGCCTTGCTGAACGAGTATCACGAACGCTTGCTGCATACGATGCAAGACGGCGTCGTGGCCATCGATCCGGAATTGCGCATCATCACCTTCAACCCCACTGCTGAACGTATTACCGGCGTCACGACCTCGCAGGCAGTTGGACGACGCCTGGGTGATATCGGCCTATCGCAACTTCCCACGTCCATCGCGATGGGAGAATCCATTGAGACGGTCCTCACGCGACAGGGACGCGATGAAGTTCCGGTATTGGTGACGGTTACGCCTTTCCGGAGACGCTGGGATAATCGCGACAGCCATCTCATTGTCTTCCGCGATCTTTCACGTTTGCGCGCACTGGAGCAGGAGAAGATGCAGGCGGAACGTTTCAGTTCAATGGGCGCCATGGCCGCGAGTCTGGCCCATGAAATTAAGAATCCGCTGGTCCCAATACGGACGTTTGCACATTTATTGCCATCGCGGTATGATGATGCAGAGTTCCGAGAGGAATTCAGCTACACAGTGGTGAATGAAGTAGAACGGATTAATCGTCTGGTTGGCGAGATGCTCGATCTTGTTCTGAAGCCGACTGATGATCACGGGGCTGTCGATATCCAGGAGATTATTGATAGCCTGCTGGTGCTCAACCGCGTAGAATGTGAACGTCTGGGCATCACTATTGACATTCAAATCGCCGACAACTTACCGGTGATTCAGGGTGTGACGGGACAAATTTATCAATCGATTCACAATGTGGTCACCAACGCGATTCAAGTAATGCCTGACGGTGGAACATTGCGGATTGCAGTACATGGCGAAGGCGATTTTCTCGTTTGTCGCATTTCCGATACCGGTCCAGGCGTGGCGCCGGAAGAACTCTCGCGGATATTCGAACCGCTCTATACCACAAAGGTTGGGGGGCATGGACTGGGATTGGCGTTAACCTACCAATTCGTGCGCTCTCATGGAGGCGAAGTGCATGCGGAGTGCAGTCAAGGGACAGGGTTGACCATCACCCTCCTCTTGCCAGCCGACCCCGTCGCGAAAGATGAGCTGCTATGTTCCTGATCAGTTATCTTGCACTCGACGACCCATCTATAACAGCCGTGCAAGAACGACTTGCATTAGCCAAACCACCATTGGTGCTGGTCGTGGCGCGGTCGGTGCCGGAACTGATCAATCAAGTCCAAACGCTCCCTTTGCGTGCGGTTGTCGTGGATATTTCCTGGCCACGCACCACATGGATGCACCTCATTACCACCCTGCGAGCCACGCATCCCGCACTTCCCATCCTCGCCCTGGCATCATCCGCGACGGAAACCGTCTGGTGGGAACTCGCCGATGATCTGTTACGCTTGGATGAAAGCCTGGAATTATTCCTTTTTCGTTTGCATCGCACTGCGCATATTCCTCATTCCTCGCCGGACCTTGAACAAGTCACGACGACCAATTCGGGGATTTCTGATGGGTCGACGCCGGTGGTTGCTGTCGCACCACCGACCAGTTTATTGGAAAATTCGCAATTCCGGCATTTTGCACAAATCTTCTCGCGGATGGATGAGCCCACCATCGTAGAGGCCTTTGTAGCCTGGGCGCAACAAGCATGTCAAACCAGCCGCGCTGTACTTATGTTGCGTGATGATGCCACCGGAGAATTCATGTGCCGCGCTCATCGAGGTTTACCCTCGACCCTAGTGCCACATTGCCGCTTCACGCAAACCGCACCACTTTGCCGGTGGCTGATGACCAGTGGACGCATATTGCTCCGCGACGGCAGTACGCCACCCCCCTCCGCGGATGTCCTTTCCGGTTTGGAAATGATGCAAGCAGTCGCTGCCGTTCCCATCCTCTTTGACGGTCAACTCGTCGGTATTCTGGGCATCGGCCCGCGTCTTATCGGTCCAGGATACAACGCTATGGAGATCGAAGGGCTCTTCGCGCTTTGCGGTCACATGGCGATGACTATTCATCACTGCCAGATGGTCGAAACCGTTCGCCAGCAGCAACAGATGACCGAACATATGCTGCGCAGCATGCCTACCGGCACCATTGTACTTGGCGATGACGCGCGAATCGCATTTGCGAACGCCGCCGCAGCAACCATCATCGGTTCGACGCGTGCGTCGTTGGAGGGTCTCGATCTGCGTGCCCTGCCGTCCCCTCTTGGCGACCTTGCCTACGAAGTGTTGGTGCGGCAACACGATTTGCCGCGTCGTGTCTTGACTGTCGCAACCACCGGTCTTCCCGCGGCAGTGTCCGGTTTTCCTCTTGCCACCACTCCTCCGAGTGCCATGCTGCTGTTGGAAGATCTGACCGCCCAGCAACGCTTGGAAGAAGAGCGCGGACGCCGCGTCGACCTTGAAGTAGTGACAAATCTGGTGCACTACCTGGCCCATGAATTACGCAATCCGCTGGTGTCGCTCTCGACATTCGGCAAAATGGTCCCGACGCATGCGGGTGATCCAGAATTTCAGGAATTTTGTGCTTCTGTGCTGCAATCGGAGATTGGCCGGGTCAACCTGATCCTGGAACAACTCCTGGTGCTCACCAACCATGCCGAATTCCAGTTCCGCTCCGTCGAATTTGGACAAATGTTGGAACGGGTTATCCAAACGGAAGAAATGCGCGAGCAGGTCGTAGTCAGCACTCCTGTGCAGACCATTACCCTGACCGGTGATCCTCATCGTTTGGAAACCGCGCTCACTTGCATGCTACGGACCGCGATGCGTCTGGCCAGCCAACAAGCGCAAACGACGGTGCGTATCGAACTCGACGGTGAAATGATTCTTTTCCACGCCGTAGTGCCACTGGCGGCGCCGATCGAACCGGAATGGCTCCTGAACCCCTGGCAACAATTGTTGGAGCATGCCAATGAAGATGTCGATTTCGGATTGGCAACCGCGAAATATATCATCGAACAACACGGCGGGAATCTGGCACTTTCCGTGGCCGAAACGGTGATGACGATTGTCGTACGGTTGCCGTTACACGCGGAACAAGAGGTTCCTGGGGAGAAGTTAGATGTTGAAGAAAGTCCTCGTCGTCGATGATGAACGCGGCGTACGCGATTCAATACGCATGCTGCTGAAAGCGAAGTATGAGGTATCGGTTGCCGCGAGTGGGACCGAAGCCGTGACGCAGCTCGCGGAGATACAACCCGAAGTCGTGTTACTGGACATGCGCATGCCGGATATGACCGGCATCGAAGTCCTGCAACGGATTAAAGCGATTGACCCCAGCATTGAAGTCATTCTTGTCACTGCGTATGCCACCGTGGACACAGCGCGCAAAGCCTTGCGTCTGGGCGCCTTCGACTACCTCACCAAACCCTTTGATCCACAAGAACTGGAAAGTATTGTTCAGCGCGCACTTGAACGGCGTACGGACAACCTGCGCCGCTCTGCCACCCTGGAGGCGATTCAACAAGATTACCGCACGCTCCGCCAGGAAGTGGAAATGGCCAAACACCAGATGGTCACACACGTGCGCGATACGATCTACGCCTTGTTGATGAGTTTAGAATTGCGCGATGCCTACAGCGGTCAGCACAGCATGGCAGTGCTCTGGCTGGCTGATCAGTTCGCCATAAAACTCGATCTATCGCCAGAAGATCGCAACCGCTTGCGCCGCGCCGCGCTGGTACACGATCTGGGGAAAATCGGCATCCCGGAAGATATTCTCAATAAGCCGGAACCGTTGAGCCCATCGGATCAACAGATCATGCAGACGCACTCCCGGTTAAGTGAAGAAATCATCACCAATGTCGAAGCCCTTGCTGATCTGGGACCCATCGTGCGCGCCCACCATGAGCGCTGGGACGGTAACGGTTATCCTGATCAATTGGTCGGCGATGCGATTCCCCCCCATTCCCAAATGCTCGCGATCTGTGACACCGTGCATGCGATGAGCAGTGTGCGCTGCTACCGATCGCGCTTGCCGGAACATGTCATCCGCCGCGAGCTCATGGCCCAGCGTGGGCGCCAGTTTAAACCGGAATTTGTTGACGCGATGCTCGCTTGTACCCTCATCTCCGAGATTCACCAGGCAGAAAATTCCGGCAATATGGTGCTGACCAGCCAGCAGATCCGTCTGGTCCTTGGAGAACAGATCCCCGGCGAGCCGCTCCCTACCCTCTCCCTCACCGGAAAAGAATAGCGCGGTCACTGCTCCGTTTCTAAACGGATGGAGATCGGCACATCCCCCTGCCCGGCTTTTACGGCCGGGCAGGAAGCATTGGCTGTAGCCGGCACTACCTGACGAGTAACGTCTTCACCTCAAACGGATGGAATTCCACCGACGCCCACCCGTCCGCGATAAATATTGCTTCACCGGTAGCGTGTTCGAGGAAGTTGACAGATTCAGCTTCACTGATCCCCTGTCCGACGAAAACACGGGCACAACAGGGTGTACCCGCGGTCTCAAACAGACGAAGAAGCATTCGGTCTGTGTATTCTGCATGGCGCAAGGTGGTACATACGACGCTGTCTGCTCCAGATATCCGCACAAACGGCTCTGTAGCATCAACCGTTTCTCCGGTTAGCCTGGATACCAGCGGGCGATTATACGCCATCCCGGCGCGGACCAATTCGGCGTTGCTTGCCGCGGCATACGGTTGAAAGGCAAAACGGACATGGTGTTCTCCGTTATCCGAATCAGGATCAGGACCGTAGCTGTTGCGCAATAAAGTCATGCGCAGTCTTCCACCCAGGGCATCCACGCCATATTTACAATCATTGAGTAATGCAAAACCAAATTCATCTCCGGAAAGCGCCGCCCATTTCTGCGTCGGCTGATCCAACCCATCCGCCGGACGTTCCGTGACAAAGAACGGTCCCTCATAGCGCGCTCGCGCCGCAGACATCGTGGTGGCGAAGGAGACTTTCAGCTGCGGTATCCCTACCAACGGACTTCCTTGCTCGCGCCAGTCAATCTTCGCCTGAAAATCCACACGCGGGAAGGTCTGGTATATGATAATCTCTTCCTCCAGGTGCGAAGCGCGAAATGATAATGAGACCTGGAAACGTGCGAAGACCGGTCCCGTTTCTAGCAGACGCACTGTGGCGCCGCGCAACAGGTTTTCCTCGCGCAGGATATCATTCACCAGCCAGGCAGACATCAGGTTCGGTGCTTCATCGAGAATCTGGAATACGTTGAGCGCCAGGTCGGCTCGAGAAGATGGTACATGGGTTAACGTTTTCTGCACCCCATACCCAACCAGTTCACAGCCCAATGATTTATCGACATAGGAACCTATCGCCCCGGAAGCTTTGCAAATGGTCAGTGTTGCCGTTGCGGTTTCCACAAAAAAGTACGTGTCGTCTTCCCGGACCGCTACCGTCGATTCTGTCACGGTGTTCTTTTCCATGCTATACGTCTTTTGTGCAAATGCCGGGATATTGTCGGTGATGAAGATAAACTGCTCACCATACGATTGCACCGGAATTCGTGTCCCTTCGCCATCGATCAGTGCGGTTGTGCCTGTGGGAAGTGAAGAGCACACTGGTTCGCAACGCACAAACCCCAACGGGTTATATAGCGTAATCGCTGTATAACCCGGCATCGCGAGCGCATCCACTCCCTCACCAATAACCGCGTCGGCCGTTTCCAGTGCCGCAAGCGAACGTCTGGTGGCATCAAGATACGAATCATGCACGGCAGCGCCGTCGAAGATATCATGAAAATGGTTAAAAAGCGTCTTGGTCCACGCCTCGCGCAATGCTGCGCGACGATCGAGTCCAGCAAGAGCGCTGAAGGTCTCCGCGGCGAGTAACGCGCCTTCGCAGGCGCGATTTTCCCGTTTGATGCCGGCATGAGTCGTAAAGCACCCTTCGAAGAGGCTATAGGTTTCCCCAACATTCCGACGCAGCGTTTCGTGTTCATTGGCTATGGACGCACGCAATTTGGCCATGGTACTGAAGCACATGGTCGGCACCAGCGGTTTGTGCCGATATCGTTCTAACACTTCGCGTTGGAAACGTGGGAGCCCACCGCCATGATCACCCAATCCCCAGACATGCAAGGCATCGTGTAATCCAAAATCAAGGTATTGCGCCAGATTATGCAGTACTGCTTCCGGTTGCAGATTTGAGCCATAGCAGGTGGAAAATGCATAGATCGGGGTGCCGTCCACTCCTTCCCAAATGCGCACCGGCCAATTATTGTCGCGGCCAGGGTTGCTGCGCCAATGAAAATAGCAGTCGAATTCCCCAAGTTTCGCCAACTGTGGCATATTACCCGGGTGTCCGAAGGTGTCCGGCTCCCAGAGTACTCGCGCTTCGCTACCCAGATGTTCCCGTGTCCATTGTTTGGCATAAAGGATATGGCGCGCGATGGATTCACCGTCAGCCATATTCAGGTCACCTTCCACCCAGGTACCCACGGCATTTTCCCACCGCCCCTCGCGCATACGCGCCTGTACTTTCGCGAACACGTCAGGATCCATTTCTTCGACGATACGGTACAACGGCACCTGACTGAGCGTGAACGTCACCTCGGGATCATCATCCATCATATCAGTAATCGCTTTGAAATCACGGCGTGCGCAATGCACGGTGTCCGGCCAAGTCCACATCCAGTCCATGTCAATATGTGTATGACCGATTAGGTGCACCGTCAGCGCCTTGGCGCGCGAAGACAGCGGCGCCAACGCGTCTTCCATCGCGGTGATAGACGCCAACACCACTGGCCAATTTTGCTCCTCCAGTGCCGTTAAATCAAGCAATGCTGCCGCCTTTTCCAGCACCGCGCGTTCAGTATCTCCATTCGCGATATGCAGTCCAACGCGGAGTTGCAACACCGCCGCTGCCAAATCAACCGCCAACTCCATCGGCCGTCGCGCCTGTACGCCAACGCTCATTAAGGGACTGTTGTTCGGCACTTCTGTCGGCTCAAGACATAACACCAGTCGAACAGTCTGCCCGGGTCGGATTGGTTCGACTAACGGATCCGCGATCGGGCCCGTCGCTTTCCAGATATGGTCCTCGGCGAAAACTTCCTGCCCGTCAACCCACAAGGTAAAGGGAGCGTACCCGTTAATGAAGATACGCGCCTCGCTGTCCGCCAAAGCGACTCCGCATAGCGCTTCGGGGTAAGTCAGCGTGGCGTAAAACCAGTTTGGCTGCCGTTTTTGCAGCCAGTGCGGATGCTCTTGATCCCATACCGGCCAGTCCTCCGCCGGCACAGCATGCAACGGGTCAGTCGGTGTTTCCGGTGCATAACGCCAGATCATGGGAAACGCAGCATAGAGCGGCCACACCACGGATAATATACGATCAATCGCGAAATGCGCGGTGGGGGTGAGGGTTGTCATGAAGACTCCTTCGGAAATGCAAAAAATATGAGGACATGCGCAACAATTATTCGTCTACGACGATATAGTTCGTCCTCGTACGCGAAAACGGTGCTTCACATACGAGGACGAGGTAGCCATTGATATTGCAATCCACCAGTCTTCTCATGCTTCATCTGCATCGGATGAAACATAAATTCGTTCCTATGCTGGATTCGGCACAAAGGCGCCGCCACGGCATTCTTTGAGATAATTCAGGCCACGTACCTGACCCATCATCTCTAGCTCGCCGCGGTAGACCGGGTCATGCCAGCCTTCGATATCAATACTGCCGGTGAATCCACCCATGCGCAGGATGCTGATAATATCCGTCCAGTTGCTGTCACCAAACCCCGGGGTACGGTGGAAGGCAAAGGGTACCGGACCGAACACGCCGTGTTCGCGCACGACATCCCATAGCACGGTGGCGTCTTTGCCATGCACATGGAAGACGCGATCAACGTATTTGCGCAGTTGCGGAATAGGATCGATGAGTTTCACCATCTGGTGGCAGGGTTCCCACTGCAAGCCGATATTGTCCACTGGCAGTGTATTGAACATCATCTCCCAGGATTTCGGGGTTTGCGCGATATTCCAGTCGCCGCGCGCCCAAGTGCCGCCCATGTCGCAATTTTCAAATGCTAAGCGCACACCTTTGTCTGCCGCGCGTTTCGCCAGCGGGCCGAAGACTTCCGCATATCGCGGCATCGACTCATCGATCGGTTTGTCGATAACGCGACCGGCGAATCCGGTGACAATATTGCATCCGAACAGGTGGGCGACATCGATAAGCGTCGCCCAGCCCTGGCGTGTCTTTTCCGCCAATTCGTCATATTCCAGCGGGTTGCCAAACATGCTGATGCTGCTGATAATGGCCCCACTACCCACCAGCGCTTCCTGCACTTCGGCGGCAATTTTCGTCGGATCGGCATCGCCTAACTGCTGCCAAAAGGTCAGCGAGAAGGATTCGAAACCATAGGGGAGGATCTGGCGGATGTATGCCGCCGGGTGATCGGCGGCGTTAACTAACGTACCGATGCGAATCTGTTCTGAATACATGGAAAGTCCTTTCGCTTAGAGGTTGGGGTCCGCGATGGACACCGAGAGCCCATCCTTCCTTTCAACCCTGGTCAGGATTCTCCTTTTTCACCGACTCGGTTCTAGCCTGCATTATTCATAACATTTCGAATAATGCCACAGTTAGCCCGGCAGTCAATTCGTTCATGAATAATCCGGGCTATAGGCATTATTAGTAGAAAAGCAGTGAATCTGTATGTCGAGTAAGACGCTGCATTCAAATTCACCTATTCTGCTCCAATACGGGAGAATTGCCGTGTAGCGGGACTACAGAGCATGAACAGGTCGAGAGGGATCGGGACACATTTCGCGTATGCTCAGCGGTCGAGCTCATCCTCATCACCCATATTTCATGATTTTTTATCGTATTCCCCGGTGAATCACCACTGCTCCGGCCAGCAATTGGTGTATAGCAACATCACGCAGACCGGCATCGCACATGAGGGAGGCAATTGCGTTTGGTTCCGGGTAACGGCGCACAGAGTCGGGGAGATAGTTGTATGCACGTAGATCGGCGCCCAATAGTCGGGCCATGAGAGGAGGCAAGTAGGCGAAATACAGAAAGAATAGCCTGCGCAGCCAGGGAGAAGTGGGACCGGTAATCTCCAATGAGGCTACGCGACCACCAGGTTTCGCTATCCGCCACATCTCCTGAAACAACGCCGGCAGGCTGGCCACGTTGCGGTTGCCGAAGGCGATAGTCACGATATCGAAGGTGCAGTCGGGAAAAGGTGTATTCAACGCATCTCCCTGCACGTAGGCAATCGGCCCTTTTTGGTGCTGCGCTACTGCGAGCATTTGTGCGCTGGCATCGAGTCCCACAGTCTGCGCACCGCGTTCCGACAGTTCACGCGTTACCGCGCCGGTGCCGCAACACAGGTCCAGCGCCCGGCAACCCGGTGTCACTTCGCTGAGTTCCACCAGCGTGCGGCGCCAGCGAGCGTCCATTCCCAGGCTCATGAGACGGTTGAGCAAATCATAATGAGGTGCTACTACATCGAACATGGCTCGATTGCTGCTTGCTTGCTCCTGTTGCTCTGCGCGCGTTGGAGAATCGGATGATGGTTCGCCACTCATGTGACACCGCACGGTGTTACCTCCCCTACCCAATCATCAGGTGGAAAGGCAAACTCGACGAGATCCAACTGGCGAGACGCTTGCCGGGTGGCGATCTCACCGGCTAATTCGGCGAGTTCGGTAGTGATTACGCCGGTGCGGAAGAAATTCGGGCAGGCCCGGCGCAACACTTTGAAAAACGTCGCACTATAGGTTTCTCCCGCGCGGTTGGTGTTGGCCGGCGTCGTGCGTGAGATAGACGGGACAAAGGTCTCCCTCCCGTGATAATACACATAACTACCATGCGGTCCATCCGTGATCGTAATCACCGGCACCTGGTCGCGCATGAGTTCGCGACCAGCCAGATGAGCCCACTCCAACGCATTCATAGTCAGGTAATGTATATCACCCGCCAATGAAATCAACGGTGGGTCGGTGTCCTGGACATTGCGCATCGCCGGGGCGCACATGACCGGCACTTGCGGACGCCAGGATAAAATCTCCGCGAGAAGCGCGTTGGGGGCGCCACAGAAAACCAGTGCGTCACAGGAGGCAACCAGTGCGCGGTCATCATCATTCGTACACCAACGGACCATAGCCTGACGCACACCGATGGCGAGTTTATCGCCGCGCGCGGACAGCAATAACAGGGTAGTGTCGCTGGGGCACGTTGGCAGCATGTTGGGAGCCACGTGGATCTGTTGTGCGGAGAGCATCGCCTGCACTGCGCGGCCCACGGCATCCGCACCGAGGGGCATACGCAATGTGCCTTCGAACGTCAGGGCATATCCCGCTCCCATACCACCCAGTTGGGTACGGCACTGGGCCACGGGAAAAATGCCGGTCACGGTTTGGGTGGTGTCAGCACCAAGTAAGCGCGCGAGCACCGGTTCAGCCAATGTGCATGTCAGTTCAGCGTCAGTGGATGAGGGTGGCAGTTGAAACGTGAGCGCGTCGCCGGTAGGGCCGAGTATCTGTAACAGCCCATCAGACCGCGGTGCAACATCTACAGCTGGTAGACTTTGATCCAGCAGAAGAGCCTGAGCACCGGGCACCAGCACCTGGTCGGTTTCCACCACCACGTCCAGATAAGCCGGGCCATACACCAGGATGCGCCGGTTAATGTCCATGGCGTTGCGGCATGGCTACCAATGAGGTGAGCGGGTCTACCGGCGCGGGCGCCGGTTCGTCGAGAATCTGCCGTGCCATTGCAATCTCCGTGCAATTAGTAAATTTCGGACACCGGATACACTCGCTCCATACTTTGCGCGGCAACATGTTGCGGTCGATCTCCTGAAAACCGAGTGCGGCAAAAAAGTCAGGACGGTACGTCAGGCAGAACAGCCGGGCAATACCTAACTCCCGCGCCTCGGCGATGCATGCATCGAGTAGTTGCCGACCATACCCGCGCCGCTGATATTGTTCATCAATAACCACGCTTTTCACTTCGGCAAGGTTTGCCCAGTTAACGTGCAAGGCGGCACACCCCACGATCGTACCGTCTTCCTCAATGACGAAGAAATCGCGGATATCCTCATACAATTCATGCAAGGCGCGGGGGAGCATATCACCACGTTCCGCATGCCGGTTTATCACCCGCTGCATCGCCACTACATCACTCACCCGTGCCCGGCGTAACTCACCACTCATATGGTTATTGTACCAAAAAAGCGCCTGAAGCTGCTAACTCGCATAATGCAAGAACTCATGAATACACCGGGCTCCTTGACACACAACACTCCACCTGGATCGATGCTCTGCGTCGCTGATCAACGCTTCGCTGGTCCAGTCGACCCGCGGACGATAAGTGATGTGGGCAGAGTTACCTGAGTGGAATCGGCGGGTTGGCCAGTGACCTGCGCAATGAGTAGACGGGCGGCGGTTTGCCCGACCTCGACTAACGGCAGATGCACCGTCGTCAGTTCATTGCGTCCCTGCGCGCCGGGAAGCGGATCGGTATCGTCAAATCCGACGACGCTGATATCGTCCGGTACCCGGTAGCCGGCTTGTCGCAATACGTGACAAATATGGATGGCATCCGCGTCGTTGATGCCCATCACCGCGGTAATTTCCGGATGCGCGCGCAGATACTCGATGAGCGTCTTGCCTTGCTCAGGCGGCGTCGTCGCGTCACCGTCGATATAGTTCTCCAATGTTTCCGGATTCATCCAGCCGGTAATGAGTTCGTGCTGATGTAGCTGCATCTCCGGTGCGATGCCGCGTTCACGCATCGCCGTGCGAATACCATCCAGCCGTTGGTCCATGCGCGGCTCTTTGTCACGAAACACAAATTGCAATAACTGCCTATGTCCAAGGTCAAGTAAATGGCCGGCGGCCTGATAGGCACCGAGCCGGTCGTCAGTGAGCACGCTCATACTATGTGGAAAACTGCCAAAAAGTACAACGAATGGGCGCTGTCGCAGTCCGCGCGTCATTTGCATCTCCGTTAGGAGCGGTTGGTCGGTCATGGCAGCATACACTACCAACCCGTCAACCTCGCCGCGGTTATAAACGATCGGTAACGATTGAATGTCCGCTAGCTTATCGAGACCGGTGGTGAGCAAGCCGAACCCCTCCGGCGTCAATACTTCCAACAAACCGCGGAAAATGTCGGAAAAATAGCGTGCGCGAATGAAATTCGGCGGAAAGATGATAGCAACCAGGCGATTGATGACTTCCTGGCCATGTTTTCGCAATGCAAGTCGTCGCGCCGCTTCCTGGTGCGCGGCGTCATAGCCAAGTTCTTCCGCTGCGGCTTGTACGCGCGCAGTTGTTGCTGCACTGATGCGTGCATCATGGCGTAACGCCAGGGACACGGTCATTTTCGAGACGCCGCAAGACTCCGCAATATCTTGCAATGTCACTGGTTTCGAGGTGAGTGGACGACGTGAAGGTGTATTCAACTGCCTATACTCCAATATTCTGTTAAGATATCATTCGCCATTCACCATCATCCCCCTTCCGTTTACAAAAGATACTGTGTAAAATGAAATGAAGACTAGCCCGTGCCTATCCCTCCAGCGTATAATACATACATGCGACCACGAATCGGCATCACCACCAGTACGCTTGTCCAAGGGCCCGATGGTCCAATTCCCCCTACTATCGCCACCCATCGCGCCTATGCGCGCGCTATCTACGTGGCCGGTGGCCTTCCGCTGCTACTACCCAGTATACCGGATGCCGACGCAGCGGAAGAATGGATAACGACCGTCGATGGGCTCCTGTTGAGTGGAGGCGGAGATCTGGATCCGACATTGTGGAACGAGGATCCGCTGCCCACGCTGGGACTTATGGATTCGTTGCGCGACCAATTTGAACTCGCCGTAACGCCACTGGCAATTGACGCAGGGCTGCCCGTGTTGGGAATTTGTCGGGGGGTACAGGTATTGGCGGTGAGCGGTGGTGGCCGTTTGTGGCAGGACATTCCTACGCAATGCCCGTCCTGTCTCCCGCATCGACAGACAGACCCACCCGAACAACCCACGCATGAGGTAATCGTCACGGCGAGTTCTCTGCTTTCGCACATTCTTTGGGAGGCACCGCCGCACAATTCTCTGTTGAAGGTAAACTCATTTCACCATCAAGCCCCGCGCGACTATGGTACAATGCTCGTACCAGTTGCACACAGTCGCGACGGGTTGATAGAAGCGCTGGAAGCACCAGGAGCCAACTTCGTGCTCGGTGTGCAATGGCATCCGGAAAAGATGGCGGAAACCGATCCCCGGCAAATGCGTATCTTTCAGGCATTTGTCGCTGCCGCGTACCGGTCGCGTGCACAACGAAAAGGATAAGTCTTCTCGGGTACACAATAAACCACCGGTATCATTCATGTGTGACTGAACGATACTGGCAGGAAAGGTGGTTATGATGACTACAACCATGAAAATTCTCTACGCAGCAGCGGAAGTCGTCCCTTTCGCGAAAACTGGCGGCCTGGCCGATGTCGCCGGCGCATTGCCGAAAGTGTTGGCGGGCCTGGGACACGACGTTCGTATCGTCATGCCGCTGTACGGCAGCATCGATCGGGTGAAATACGGCTTGCACCCGGCGACAGATATCTTCCACATTCCACTTGGGAAAGAATCTGTTGCCGTGTCTATCGAAGAAAGTGAATATATTCCCGGGGTAAAGATTTACTTCGTCGACAACGCGAGTCTGTATGACCGCCCCGCGCTGTATGGCTATCCGGATGATGACCACCGCTTTGTAACCTATTGCCGGGCCTTACTCGAAATGCTGCCGCGCCTGGGGTGGAAGCCGGATATCATCAATTGTAATGACTGGCACACCGGCCTGGTGCCGGTATACCTGAAAACGCTATACGCCGATTCACCTGAACTGTGCGATATCGGCACGCTCTATACCATCCATAATCTGGCGTATCAGGGGTTATTCCCGCCAGAGGTGATGGACCTTGCGGGTTTGCCGTGGGAATTATTTACCTGGAATCAGTTAGAATACTGGGGAAAATTTAACTTCATGAAGGCCGGGTTGGTCTTCGCGGATGCGTTGAGCACCGTTAGTCCGACCTATGCGAAAGAGATCCAGACCGAAGCCTATGGTGAAGGATTGCAAGGCGTACTTGCACACCGTAGCACTGACCTTTTCGGCATACTCAATGGAATCGATCTAGAGATTTGGAACCCGAGTTCTGACCCGTGGCTCCCGGAACACTTTAGCCCGGACGACACCACGGGAAAACGGGCCTGTAAGTTGGCTCTGCAAGCCGAAGTCGGTTTGACGGTTGACGCCGATGTACCGCTGTTCGGCATCGTTTCTCGCTTAAGTGCACAGAAAGGCTTCGATATTCTGGCGGAGATTCTCCCGAATCTACTGAAGAAAGAAACTATGCAGCTGGTGATTCTGGGTACCGGGGATGCACTCTTTCATGATTTGCTGACCAAATTAACGAAGAAATGTCCGGAAAAGCTCGCTATCGCTTTAAAATTCGACAATGGTTTAGCCCACCGCATTTACGCCGGTTGCGACGCCTTCTTGATGCCATCGCGGTACGAACCGTGCGGGCTGGGCCAGATGATCAGTCTGGCCTACGGGACGATTCCCGTGGTGCGTGCCACCGGTGGGTTGGCGGATACCGTCAAAGAGTTCAAACGCAAGAGCGATAGAAATTACAACGACGGGAATGGCTTTGTCTTTGAACCCTATACTGCACAGGCGTTGAAATGGGCGATTACCCGTGCGCTGTCGAAGTATTCCGAGCCCGAGGGAGCCTGGACGCAAATCATCATGCAGGCGTTTCACCGTGATTTCTCCTGGGAGGCATCGGCACGGCAATATCTGCGCGTCTATCACCAAGTCCTCACCCGCTTACACGCGGCATCATCACCTGAATAACGTAGCTGCGCAAGCGTCTCTCCCTCCCCCATTTTTTTCAAAGGTCGGGCTGCCAGAACGAGGAACAGGGAGTCGATAATGTCCAATATCGACTCCCTGTTGTATCCAGCACCACCAACGACACGCGCCTCGCATCAATCTGATGCGAGGCGCATATATATGGTATTTCCCGGCGATGACCAACTCTCCCAAGCGCTCGCGCGCTCAGTACCCTAGGCGCTGGAGGGGG
>Ga0118677_10002724_pt1 | contig 34903 bp, 25 predicted proteins | sample AliMusrvi5mmetaG_FD_86154 | JGI IMG/M metagenome (GOLD analysis project Ga0118677, IMG submission 86154)
ACTCTTGAAGATCTAATAATTAAAGGAAGTGAACTTTCGAAAAGAAGGTTAAAAAAATTAAATGTTAGGCATGCCATTCAATTAGTCCCGAGGTATATTGAGGATTTTTCTCCTTTAACAATACTATCTTCCTACCAATATTTTTTACAACAGATCAAGGAGAAGCTAAATTGAAACTTACATATGATCTTATTTCCTTTATAATATCGTTTACTGCAGATTAAATTTGTTTGTTAAAATAAGCTTGTCCTCGAAAATATCCGCATTAACAAATTTTTATAGGGAGGAACCTTGAAGGATGAGTAACTTAGCAAACTTCTTAAGAAGAAAAACCTCGAGAATTATACTATTTTTCGTGATCGACCAAAGCTAAACTGAATTGTTCTTATTTTTTGATTTCTGTTTTGTAATTTTTTATCTGTAGACTATACCATGGTTGGGGCTTATTCTTATTCCCCCATCGTGCATCAGCCGACCAAGCCCCATCTGGTTTTTCTTTTTTCCTGGTTTGTACAATTAACTCTCCTGTTTTTTTGTCTAATGTCATCAGGTTATATTGTAATGGTATTCCAAATACTTGGTCAACTGTTGACGCACCAAATGTACCAGCACCTATAATTGAGATTCCACGTGGATCATCATATTTGAAATACCCGTTTGAGGCCTCATGAATATGTCCATGTAAACAAATCTGAAAGCCGTTTACAGTTAGTAATTGCATAAAGTCATCATTAATACTTTCTTTACCTCTTACCGGATGATGAAAAACAGCAATCTTAAGCCAATTGTCATATTTTTCTTCAATAATTTTATCTAACGCCCGTGTTAATGCTGGCATATATGCAGCTGCTCTAGTTTTAAAATGATGATCAACTTGCCAAGAAGTATTAAGTCCAAGAAATAATATACGATCATCTGGACGTTCAACCAATAGATATTGGTCAGTAAAATCTTGCGAAAACTCTTGACCACCATAAATTTTTCTATAAAAAAAAGTATTAAAGTAATTAAATCGATCTGTATATAATCTATCATCACGTAAAAGCACACCTGAATCCCCAGCAGGGATATAACGACCCTCTGGTAATATGGAAGGTTGATCATCTTTATAAACAAATGGATAGGCTTTCTTTGAAAGTACCCAGTTTTGATCATGATTCCCAGGTACAATAATCACTCTGCTTGAATCTAGCCCAAACTGTTTAACAAGTCTGTCAAGGAAGGTGAATGCTATCCGGTATTCCTCTTCTGTTGAATGATTGGCGATATCGCCAGAAATTACAATGTAATCAAGTCGTCGAATGCCAAGTTCTTTTCTAATATCAGCTTCTAGTTGGATCCTATATGTTGAAGCCTTGTTATCATTTCGAATGTGAAGATCGGAAATGTGTAATATATGAAGTTGATCATCCTCCTGTAATTTGTATTGCTGCTTATCAACAAGAAACTGCTTAACTTCCTCCTTTGTTCTTTCTTCAACAATTTCAACCAATTTTGTTTGCTTTTCACTTAGTGCAGGGTCTCTACTATATCTTTCCTCAATGCTCTTGGGTATTAAAATTGTGGTTGTACAATATTGGCAGGGTATTTCCAAACTGCCCTCTCGAATACGTGTCTCTATAGCTTCTCGGTTTGTTACTTCCTTAGAACATTTTGCACAATAAAGTCTAATTTGTTCTTGGATATTGATTCCTTTTGCCATTAAATGATCCGTAACAAAGCGGATAAATGTCACACGGTCAAATTCACTGATTCCCGGATAAAAATATATATCTAATTCGCCAGTACCTTCTTCTACCTGGTGCATTGAGAACCCTAAATGAAAACCATCTCTTGTAAACTCAACAGCATATTTCCATTGATCTTCCCTCCTAAAATAATCTGTATAACTTAATTTCACAACTAATGATGCATAAATCGTTTCAATACTTCCTGAAAACCGATAAGCAACCTCCGTTCGCGGAAGTGCTTCGGAGGGAGGTAGTCTGGTAACATTAATTTGGCTTGGAAAGACGAGGTAACCCATCTCTCTAAAGCAAAGGTCATGATGAATGAGTAGTTCTGTAGTGGCATCGAGAATTAGTGCTTCCTGGCTCTGTGGAAGTCGTGCAAACCCAGAAAAGATTATACTACCCGTTAGTACATCTCTTTCCGGAACCGCCCCAATTCCTAACGGATGATTTCTTGCAGCTTGAATTATAGAAGCTCCATATTGATTAACTAGTTCAGGTTTTAGGAGTACAAATGTACTGCCAGGACGAAGATCAATGCGAAAAACCAACCCACGACTCTGTAATAATTTGACAACTGCTTCAATTTCGTTTATAGTTGCTGGACGTTTTTTCAGACGTTTCTGAACTGTTTGGTGAATTTTTTCAAGGGGAATTATTGTAGTTCCAGAATTCTTACAATCCATTAAATATTTACGAACAACCTGAAATAATTGTGATGTACTTGTGCTGGGTAATTCTTCCCAAGGGATATTTTTTATTAAACTCTTTAAGAGTTCTTCTACACCATCTCCATTCTTAGCACTCGTTTTAAAATACTCGTCCAACTTATATTTTGCTAATTCATGATTTATTTCTCGGCGGTCAACTGTTATTGAACTTACATCACATCTTGATGAAACCAAATATTTTAATGCATGTTTCGGAGCATGTTTCCTTAGCACTTTGGCCCAATATGGAACACCCCGAAAAGGATCATTTGAGTCTGAGCAATCGAATAAAAGTAGTGTCGCATCCATATCATCCAAAAAAAGTTGGTGAGTTAGACGATACTCAGGTTGGCCAGCGAGATCCCATAGGGTTAACTCAGCTTGGATATTTGGTGGTAAAAATGGCAAATCTTGGATTGGAAAATGCCAAAATTGAGCTCCATGTGTTGATTCGGTTTTTCGAAATTCCTTTTCAGCAATCCGAATTCCTAACCCTGATTTACCGACACCACTATCACCGAGAAGAACTACCTTAGCATTTACGTAATAAAAAGTTGAAATTGAATCATCCGTCGTTCGAAGTAAATTAAAATCGATATCCCACACCTTGATAATAAATTCCTCTCGACTTATAAAAGCAATGATGGGCAAGGTAGGATGAACCGCCAGTTTTGGGAATATTCCTAATTTACCAATATTATCGAAATTTATCACGTTAGACCAATTATCTGTCCTCCAAATAATTGCATTACCTTTATAATCCATTGAGATCAATAAATGACCGCTATCTATAAAGGAAACTGAAACAATTTTATCAGTATGACCTTCAAGTACATATTTCTGCCTCCCAGTCTCGGTTTCCCATATTCGTACTGTTAAATCATCAGAACCTGATGCAAAATACTGGCTATCTTTTCCAGGTGCAAATGCAATACAATTAATATCTGATTCGTGACCACCAATTGAATAATGCTCTTTACCTGTTTGAATGACCCACATGGTTATGTTTTTTTCCCAGGAACAGGAACATAAATATTTCCCGTCAGGTGACCATGCTAAACTATAAACCGATCTCTTCCCTTTAAGTTCAAAAAGTCTTTTGTTATTTCTGGTATCCCAAATTTGGATCGAACCATCGTCAGAACACGATGCCAGAGAGATACTATCCGGTGACCAGGCTAAATTGTTTATAGGTAAATCATGACCGAGTAAATTATACAAAACCCCTTTTTTCTTATATTCCCACAAAGTGATCTTGCCAGAACCAATTCCTTGTCCAATAGCAAGAAGTTCCCCGTTAGGGGACCATGATACACAGCGTGGAGCAGGGCGATGTTCAATTGTTTGCAAGAGTTCTCCCGTTTGAATATCCCAAATTTTTACTGTATTGTCCTCAGAAGGCGTTGCCAATAAATGTCCGCTCAAAGTCAGAGACATTTGGTAAATACTATTTGTATGACCCTTTAATTGATGCCGAAGTCTTAATGAAGGATAAAAATATTCTGGTGTACGTAAAGCTACAGTATGATTAGATTCTCTATCAATTGGTTTCATCTGTTATTTCTTTAGATAATCATTTAGAGATGTTATTGAAAAAACGGATTTTTAACAAATTTATCCCGAATTATACTTATTCGACGTACAAAGGAACGAGTTGAATATATCAAATCCAAGACAAATATTAAAAAAGTAAAAATTATTATTGACGTTGTAAACACAATCTTCTCGGCAATATTCAATTTTTTCTCCCCGAACACCCGTCATGATTTCGTCCCGGTCACTTTTTTCCCTATTTTTACCCCTCTCAGATATACCCCCCAAAATGCCCCTCAAAAAATCCCAACTCTACTCCTCCCTCTGGGCCTCATGCGACCAACTCCGTGGTGGAATGGACGCCAGCCAATATAAGGACTATGTCCTCGTCATGCTCTTTATCAAGTACATCAGCGACAAGTTCGCCGGTGTCCCCTATGCACCGATCACCGTGCCGGTGGGAGCCTCGTTTAAGGACATGGTGGCGCTGAAGGGAAAGCCGACCATCGGGGATGATATCAACAAGAAAATCCTGGGACCCATTGGTACCGCCAACAAGATCTCCGACTTCCCTGATTTCAACGATGTCAACAAGCTGGGCAGCGGTGCGGATATGGTGTCGCGGTTGAGTAACCTGATCGCGATCTTTGAAAAGAATGAACTTGATTTTTCGCAGAACAGGGCGGAAGGGGACGATATTTTAGGGGATGCTTACGAATACCTGATGCGGCACTTTGCCACAGAGAGCGGCAAGAGCAAGGGACAGTTTTATACGCCGGCGGAGGTGAGCCGGGTGATCGCGAAGATCATCGGCATCGATACGACGAGGGTTACGGCGGAAACTTCTGCCTATGACCCGGCAGGGGGCTCGGGGTCGCTGCTGCTGAAGGTGGCGGACCAGGCGGAACGTAGCATCAGCTTATACCTCCAGGAGATGGATGTGGCCACGGCTTCGCTGGCGCGCATGAACATGATCCTGCACAACAATCCCACTGCCGTCATTAAACAGGGCAACACCCTGGCAAACCCGCTCTTCCTTGACGGGAACAACACCTTAAAAACATTCGATTATGTGGTGGCCAACCCGCCTTTCTCGTATAAGTCCTGGAGCAACGGGGTCGACCCGGTACACGACATCCACCGCCGCTTCCAGGATTTCGGCGTCCCGCCTGCCAAGAACGGCGATTATGCCTTCCTGCTCCACATCATCCGCTCGCTGAAAAGTAAGGGTAAAGGTGCCTGCATCCTCCCGCATGGAGTGCTCTTCCGGGGCAACTCGGAGGCGGAGATCCGCAAAAGCATTATTCAGAAAGGCTACATCAAAGGCATTATCGGACTCCCTCCCAACCTCTTTTACGGAACAGGAATCCCTGCCTGTATCATCGTGCTGGACAAGGAAAATGCCCCCAACCGCGACGGACTCTTCATGATCGACGCCAGCAAAGGCTTTCTCAAGGACGGCAACAAAAACCGCCTCCGCGAACAGGATATCCACAAGATCGTCGACGTCTTCAACAAACAGATCGAACTACCCAAATTCAGCCGCCTGGTCCCCCTCAGCGAGATCAGCGACACGAAAAACGACTACAACCTCAACATCCCCCGCTACATCGACAGCCAGGAACCCGAAGATATCCAGGACATCGAAGCCCACCTCCTCGGCGGCATACCCAACGCCGATATCGATGCATTATCCGAATATTGGGATGTTTATCCGTCCATGCGGAATGGGTTATTCGCAATGGAGGGGCGGTTCGTGAACCGCCCTCGCAAGGGTTATTCCATATTAAATATCCCCAAAGAAGAAATAAAAAAAACCATCTTCTCCCACCCCGAATTCACCGCCTTCAGCCTGGAAATGGATTCGGTCTTCAACAACTGGAAAACCCGCAATGTCAAACTCCTGAAAGAGATCACCTCCGGCGTCAAGCCGAAAAAGATCATCCAAACGATCTCCGAAGACATCCTCGAAACCTACACCGGCCGCAAACTCCTCAACAAATACGACCTCTACCAGCACCTCATGAACTACTGGAACGAGGTGATGCAGGATGACATCTACATCATCTCCGCCGATGGGTGGAAAGCGGAACTCATCGCCCTGAAACAAACCAAAAAAGAGACCACCTGGGGCTGCGACCTGATCCCGAAATCGCAGGTGATCAACCGCTTCTTCAAAACGGAGAAAGATGCCATTGAAAAACTGGAAGCAGAAAAGGAATCAATATCCGCACAGATCACCGAACTGGAGGAGGAACACGGAGGCGAGGAAGGCCTCTTTTCCGTCCTGGATAAGGTCAATAAAGCGAATATCCAGAAGAGGCTGAAGGAGATCAAGGGCGACAAAGAAGCCAAAGAGGAATGCACCGTGCTGAATGCCTACATCGGCTTTTCTGAAAAGGAATCATCACTGAATACGCGAATTAAGGAATTATCAGTGGACCTGGAACAAAGAGTTATTGCACGCTACAAAACCCTGACCACCGACGAAATAAAAACACTTGTCGTCGACGATAAATGGATGGCCACCATCGAATCCCTTGTCCGCACCGAAATGGAACGCATCAGCCAGCGCCTCGCCCAACGCATCAAGGAACTAGCCGAACGCTATGAAACACCTCTTTCCGTCCAAACCAAAGAACTCGCCGACCTCGAAGCCAAAGTCGCCGCTCACCTTCAAAAAATGGGGTTCACATGGAACTAAAGAAGGGATACAAAATGACCGAAGTGGGGGTTATTCCGGAGGATTGGGAGGTTAAGCAATTAGGTTCTTTTGCCAAAATAGGTTCAGGCGGAACACCTAGTAGAACTAATCCAGATTACTGGAACGGAGATATTCCTTGGATTACAACATCAGAAGTTGATTCAAATTATATCACAGAAGCAACCGAATATATCTCTCGCTTGGGTTTAGAAAATTCAGCTGCGAGAGTAGTGAATAAGGGGACTTTATTAATGGCAATGTATGGGCAGGGGAAAACAAGAGGGAAGGTTGCCATTTTGGGATTTGATGCGTCAACAAATCAAGCATGTGCAACAATAGAAATTAATAAGAACAATAATCACGAATTTGTTTTTTATAATCTTTCCGGTAGGTACAACGAAATAAGAACCCTCAGCAATACTGGGAACCAAGAAAATTTAAATGGACAATTAATAAGGGAAATCCAGGTTTCACTTCCCATAAGAGAATCCGAACAAACCGCCATCGCCACTGTCCTTTCCGATACCAACGCCCTCATCTCCGCTTTGGAAAAACTCATTACCAAAAAGAGAATGATCAAACAGGGTACTATGCAGGAGTTACTTAAGCCAAAAGGTAACTGGAAAGTGAAAACTTTAGGTGATATTGCTGAGATTAAAACAGGAAAAAAAAATAATGATGATAAAATTGAAGAAGGCTTGTTCCCGTTTTTTGTACGATCCCAAAATGTCGAAAGAATAAATTCATATTCATTCGATGGAGAAGCAATTTTAATACCGGGGGAGGGGAATATTGGAGGTATTTATCACTATATCAATGGAAAGTTTGACTATCATCAACGAGTTTATAAAATAAGTAACTTCCCAACTGATATTTCAGGCCGATTTGTTTATTATTCTATGATCATGACATTCAATGATCATGCAATGAAAAATTCAGTTAAGGCAACAGTTGACTCGTTGCGTCTTCCTACATTTCAAGAATTTGAGATTTATTTTCCACCTTCAATAAGTGAGCAAAAAGAAATCGTGAATTCGTTAGTAGATATTGAAGGAGAAATAGCACTATTGGATAAAAAGCTAGAAAAATACAAGATGATCAAACAAGGCCTGATGCAGGTATTATTAACCGGAAAAATCCGCCTTATATAGAAACTCATTAAATTTGTTTTTGAATCCCCCATCGGGATGAAAAATGAATAGTAATAGAACTCCCCTCCCCCGAATGGGGGAGGCCGGGAGGGGGCTGATTGAGTCCAGAGGGGGCTGGTGGTGGAAGGAAAAATATTGAATAATCGAACATTGATCAACGATTTTTGAAGTTCGAAATAATTTTGATCAACGAGGTTTGAAGTTCGAACGAAAATTCTAATTGTGGAGAAGATCCGACTTTTCATTAGTAGTGTGCAAAGAGAATTCGCCAACGAGCGGCTGGGATTGTACGATTACCTCGTGAAAGACCCACTGCTGAGCCGCTTCTTCGATCCCTTCATCTTCGAAAACCTCCCTGCCGCCGACCAGCGAAGCGATGAAGCCTACCTCTCCCGCATTGCCGGATGCGATCTCTACCTCGGGATCTTCGGGGCTGAATACGGCAGTGAAGATGAAAAAGGAATCTCTCCTGCCGAACACGAATACAATGAAGCCACCCGCCTGCATAAAACCCGTCTGATCTTCATCACCCCCCACCTTAGCGCCGACCGCCATCACAAAATGCAGGCGCTGATTAAAAAGGTTGAAAAGGAAATCGTCAGGAAATGCTTTACCTCGGAAGCGGAATTAAAGGCCTGTGTTTATGCATCTTTGATTAAATACCTCGAAGAGAAGGAAATTATCCGGACCAGTCCCTTTGATGTATCGATTTGCACAGAAGCTTCCTTAGCCGACATCGACCCCGACAAAATAAAGGGGTTCCTCGGCCTTGCAAGAGCGAAACGGAATCTTCCTTTGCCTGCGGATGCTTCATTGGAAACGGTTCTTACGCACCTCAACCTTATACGTGGAGAAAAGGTTTCAAATGCCGCCCTCCTGCTTTTTGGAAAACATCCCCAGCGCTTCTTCCTGACCTCTGAGATTAAATGCGCCCATTTCCATGGAAAAGAAATCGTAAAACCCATCCCGGCATACCAGGTGTATAAGGGCGATGTTTTTCAACTGGTGGACCAGGCCGTCGATTTTGTGTTATCGAAAATAGATGTCTCAGTGGGTACCCGGGAAATAAGCAACCAGGTGCCGGTAAATTATGAACTTCCGCGGGCTGCGGTTGCAGAGGCCATCGTCAACGCGGTGGTTCATCGCGATTATACCAGCAACGAGAGTGTTCAGGTGATGCTCTTCAAAGACCGCCTCGAGATATGGAACCCCGGAACCCTTCCATTGGGACTGAACACCCAAAAATTGCGTCATCCCCATAGTTCAATTCCTGCCAATCCACTCTTGGCCGAACCAATGTATCTTGCCGGATACATTGAAAGGCTCGGAACCGGCACCGGCGACATCATCCGTTTATGTGAGGAAAAAGGCCTGAATTCCCCGGATTTTATTCAGGAAGAAAACTTCAAAACAATTTTATGGCGCTCATTACTTTCTGATAAAGAAGCTATTACAAAGCCTGTCAAAAAAATCAGTGGGGAAGCTACTGGGGAAGCAGGTGGGGAAGCAAGTGGGGAAGCAAGCCCGGAAATTTCACGGTTGTTACTGGTATTAAAAGGGGAAGCAAAAAGAGCAGATCTTCAAAACAAATTAGGGTTAAAGAGTGACGATTATTTCAGGGTGAACTATATCAATCCATCTCTGGAATCAGGTTATATTGAGATGACAATCCCGGACAATCCCAGGCATCAGGATCAACGGTACCGTTTAACTCCTAAAGGCAGGATACTGAAGACAAAACTTCAGAAACGCAAAAAGAAAACATGATTGAGATCGGACAAAGAGAGCGGCTGACCCAAAACCGCATCGTTCAATTGTTCAGGGACAAGTTACAATACTCGTACCTCGGCAATTGGGAGGACCGTGCCAACAACAGCAACATCGAGGAGGATCTCCTCCGTAACTACCTTAGGAAATCGGGCTGCAACGACGCACTGATCAATATTGCGCTGGATAAATTAAGATCGGCCGCCTTTAACTATGAACACAGCCTCTATGAGAACAACAAGGAGGTTTATAGTCTCCTGCGTTACGGCATCCAGGCCAAGGCGGAAATGGGCGAGAACTTCGACACCATCCACCTGGTAAATTGGGAAAACCCGGAACTCAATGACTTCGCCATTGCCGAGGAGGTCACCGTGCTGGGCAACCGCGAAAAACGCCCCGACATCGTCATCTATGTAAACGGCATCGCCTTGGGGGTCATCGAACTCAAACGCAGCACGGTGTCCGTCGGCGACGGCATCCGGCAGAGCATCGTCAACCAGCAGAAAGAATTCATCCAATCCTTCTTTTCAACCATCCAGTTCGTCTTTGCAGGTAACGATACCGAAGGCCTGCGCTACGGCACCATCGGAACACCCGATAAATATTTCCTGAACTGGAAAGAGGACATCACCGATACCAGCCTGCTTCAGCTGGACAAGTACATGATGAAGCTTTGTGATAAAACCCGCTTCCTCGAACTGGTCTACGACTTTGTATGGTTTGATGCAGGTGTAAAGAAACTCCCCCGCCACCACCAGTATTTCGGCACCAAAGCCGCCCAGGAACATGTGCGCAACCGCGAAGGCGGCATCATCTGGCATACCCAGGGAAGCGGGAAAAGCTTCGTCATGGTGACACTGGCCAAATGGATCATCGAGAACAATCCCAATGCCCGGGTGGCCATCATCACCGACCGCGACGAGCTCGACAAACAGATCAAAAGGGTGTTCGATGACGCGGGTGTTGAAATTTACCGCACCACCAGCGGCCGCGACCTGATCGATCAGCTGGCCCTGGCAAAACCACGCATCCTCTGTTCGCTGGTCCATAAATTCGGAAAACGGGGCGTCGAAAATTTCGAAAGTTTCATTGAAGAGCTGAAAAGCAGCAAGTCAAAAGCCGTTGGCGAACTCTTCATCTTTGTGGATGAATGTCACCGTACCCAGAGTGGTAAGCTGCACCGAACCATGAAAGCCATGCTGCCGGAGGCCGTCTTTATCGGCTTCACCGGCACTCCCCTGCTCAAACAGGACAAGCAAACCAGCCTCGAAGTCTTTGGTCGATATATCCACACCTATAAATTCAATGAAGCTGTTGAAGACGAGGTGGTGAAAGACCTGGTGTACGAAGCACGCGACATCGACCAGAAACTATCCTCCACCGAAAAGGTGGATGCCTGGTTTGAGTCGAAAACAAGGGGATTGAATGACTTTCAGAAATCGGAACTCAAAAAGCGCTGGGGCACGATGCAAAAAGTGCTCTCTTCCCGAAACCGCATGGAGAAGATCATGAACGACATCCTCCTCGATTTCAGCACAAAATCGAGGCTGAGCTCAGGCCAGGGCAACGCCATCCTCATCGCCTCCTCCATCTATGAGGCCTGCCGCTATTTCGACCTGTTTCAGAAAACCGAACTGAAAGGCCGCTGCGCGGTGATCACCTCCTACAACCCGGTCACCCGGGATATCACTACCGAAGATACCGGGGCCAATACTGAAACCGAAAAGGAATATATCTACCGCACCTACATCGATATGCTGGGTGGTACCTCCACGGAAAAGCATGAAGAGGCAGCCAAGGAGAAATTCATCAAAGAACCGGCCATCATGAAACTCCTGGTGGTGGTCGACAAGCTGCTCACCGGCTTCGATGCCCCTCCCTGCACCTACCTCTACATCGATAAAAGCATGCAGGACCATGGCCTCTTCCAGGCGATCTGCCGCGTGAACCGCCTCGATACCGACGACAAGGAGTATGGCTACATCATCGATTACAAGGATCTCTTCCGGAAAGTCGAGAACGCCGTGGCCGTCTATACCGCCGAACTGGATTACGACACCTTCAAAAAAGAAGAGTGCGATATCCTGCTGGAAGACCGGCTGAAGAAAGGCCGTGAAAGACTGGAATCTGCCCTGGAAGAACTCTCACTCTTATGCGAGCCGGTGGCTGCCCCCAAAGATACCCTCGCTTACATCCGTTTCTTCTGTGGCAATCCCGAAATTGAGGAAGAGCTGAAAGCCACCGAAATAAAGCGAACCGCCCTGTACAAGGGAACAGTGGCATTGATCCGTGCCTGGGCAAACATCAGTTCAGAAATGGAAGATGCCGGTTATTCAGAAGCCGAAACTCAGGAGATCAAAAAGCAGGTTGATTTTTACCTCAACCTCCGTGAGGAGATCCGCAAAGCCAGCGGCGAGACCCTCGACCTGAAAACCTATGAGGCCGACATGCGTCACCTTATCGACAACTACATCCAGGCCGATGAATCCAGGGTCATCTCCCCCTTCGGAGATATGCCCCTGCTGGAACTCATTGTAAAATCCGGCATAGCCGAAGCCATCAACAACCTCCCCAAAGGCATACAGTCCAAAAAAGAAGCCGTAGCAGAAACCATTGAAAACAACGTCAGGCAGAAGATCATCAGGGATCACCTCCTCGACCCCGCCTTCTTCGATGAGATCAGCGCGCTGCTGAATGAAATTATCCGGGAAAGAAAGAACAAGGCCATTGAATATGAGGAATATCTTCGCAGAATTGCCGCCTTGGCCAACAGGCTGCATGCAGGCAAGAGCGACGACACCCCGCCCGCCATTAAAACATCAGCCCAGAAAGCCCTCTACAACAACCTCGGCAAAGATGAAGAGCTGGCCATGGCCTGTGATGAAACTGTAAGATACATCAAGAAAGCAGATTTCCGCGGCAACCAGCAGAAAGAGAACGAGATCAAAGCCGGACTCTTCAGTCTGCTGAATAATGTGGACGAAGTAGAACGGATATTCGCCATCGTAAAACAGCAAGCCGAATATTGATGGAACAGATCCAACTCGGAGACATCACCATTGACGTTGAGCTGAAAGCCATCAAGCACCTTCACCTCAGCGTTTACCCCCCCACGGGAAGGGTAAAGATCGCCGCGCCCCTCCACATCGACCTCGACACCATCCGCGTCTACGCCATCTCCAAACTCAACTGGATCAAAAAGCAGCAGGCCCGCCTCCGCGCCCAGCGGCGCGAAACCCAACGCGACTACATCCCCCGCGAAAGCCATTATTACAAGGGCAGGCGCTATCTTCTCAAAGTGATCGAAGCAGACGCCCCACCCCACCTAAAACTCAAACACAGCAACCTGGAACTCCACCTACGGCCCGGCACCCCCCACGACAAACGCCAGGAAATCCTCGAAGCCTGGTACAGAGAACGCTTAAAAGAAACTATCCCCACCTATATCACAAAATGGGAGACCACCCTCAAGGTCGGCCTAAACACCTTCGGAATCAAAAAGATGAAAACCAAATGGGGCTCCTGCAACCCCGAAGCCAAACGCATCTGGCTCAACCTCGAACTCGCCAAAAAGCCCCCCGAATGCCTCGAATACATCATCGTCCACGAACTCGTCCACCTGATCGAACGGAAACACAACGCCCACTTCATAACCCTGATGGACCATCACCTGCCGCAATGGCGGCATTTAAAAGAGGAATTGAACCGTATGCCGGTCGGGCACGCGGAATGGAGATATTGAGCAACTTACAACTTACAATTCGCAACTACAGTTCTGAGCAGCTTAATCTCTGCAGCCTCCCCTGTGGATTTACCATTTTTTCTTGTACTTATATGGGTCTTCTTTCCGACAGGGTGGACCAGAAGAACAAGTGTTGTTAACTGGTTTGAAGCCAGGGGGAGATCCCTGACAATTGACTGGTAATAGTTATCTACATTACGGTAGGTTTTAAGGTTCTGCCAGATGGCAAGCTTTGGGTGAAGTCGTGAGAGTAAGGAGGCCGCCCTAAGGCCAAGTACCAATATTAAACGGGGGCGTTGAAGTTCAATCGTGAACTGGAAAATGTCACGGCAGTGATTACGAAAATACGATAAGGGGATCGGGTCACCGGGATTCAGTCCCTCTCTGCGGGGACTCCGCCGTGCTGTAACATCCGGCATTATACTTCTGGGTACTTTTGATTCTCTCACACCCAGGAGATAATTCGTAAAAAAACACTCGAGGGGATCAATTCCTCCTTGTATAAGAGTTTTTAGGAGCTCGCTCCAGCCATGAGTGGTCCGGACCGTATCCTGGCGAACTCCATGCAGTTTGAGGACATTCAGTTGTGGAGAATACTGGTCGCATACAACCATAACCTTTTTGTTGGACAGCCTTCCTTCCTCCCGGTCATACATCCCCGGACCTGCCGGAAAGAAAAGGGATTCAGTTGAATCGCCGCAGAGGGGTCTGATATCCGGAGGATACCAGGTGTAAGATTTCACTTTATCGACCAATAATTGAAGTTCTGTGGCCATGCATTTGCAATTTCGTCGTTCGTCGTTCGTTGCTCGTCGTTTACTTTCTCCTTGCCTCCTTCTTGGTTCCTTCTTGGTCGCTCCTTAAACAAAAGGAAAAAAAACATTTGTCTAAGGAGCGACCAAGAAGGAACCAAGGAAGTTCCAAGAACAATCCTCTATCCTCCATTCATCCCTATCATTTCTTATGGGGCCCCTTAAGATTTTTCAGCTCTTCCATCCCCTTGATGTTCATGGTCTTTGAGAGCTTTGAAACTGTTGAGAGGTCGATAATACCGGTAAGGCTCATCACCACAACTTCTTTCTTTCCCTTCATCAGCATCACCATTTCATTGATCTTGCCGCTGCCATCCTGTTTTGTGAGGAACCTGACATTGTCTCCGTCATCATTGATCGTCATCAGCTCCTTGTATACTGAGGGGGCAAAAACTGCTGCCGCTTCACTATAGAAAGCAGCTGCCTGTCCCGGCTTTATGGAATCTGCATTGCATGTGAGCACTTTCAGTCCGTTGAGCTGGCCCATCATTTTCTTCATTTCCCTGCCGCTGGTATCCTTGTCATCGGCCATACTGAGAAGCATCTGGAACATCTCCTTTGAGATATTCACGGTAGTAAATCCCTCCTTGCCGGCATATTTATCGAAGATTTTATCCACCGGACTTTGGGCATTCGTAAGAAAGGGGATCAGCAGGAATGCCAGTGCTGCCAAACTCTTGATGATTGTTTTCATATCAGTTTATTTTTTGTGAACGGAAATTGTCGTTCGGATTAATAATTATGGTTTGATATTTGTAAAAGTCGGAAAAGCGTTTCATAGCCTGAACTCCATGGTCGAAATGGCGGAAATGCTGCATGTTATCGAGGCCCGTGTTAAAGTTTACCGAAAACAGTAAAAGTGCTTTTTCTGCCTGGGCGTATGCGATCCGGGAATCCTTAATGGATCCATCCGTGCTGTTTTTCATGTAATCGTGGCGAAAAGTCAGGAAGAGTCCTGCAAGCATAATGATCCCGGCCGCGATCCCGGAAAGGTAGTACAGGCGGTTCCTGTTCCTGTGCAATGGGATCACGGGAACGGAAAGGAGGATTTCTTCGAGTTTGCTGTCAAACTCCGGATCCGGCAACTCATCATTTCCTTCGCGGTAAAAGAAAAGGAACTGTTCTGCCTCTGCAGCAAAATCAGGGGAATAGTTCCCGGAAAGAAAAACTTCCCGCAACTGGTTCTCCTCCTCCAGGGAAGATTGCCCTTCGCAATACCGCTCAAGAAGTCTTGCAATATCTTCAGAATCCATATATTTGATTTTTTCCAAGTGTCTCTTTTATTGCCTTCCGGGTCCTGCAAAGGCTGACCCTAATCGCATTCTCCGTCATTCCAACAACTTCGGCTATCTTGTCATATTCGTAGTTTTCAACATCCCGCAGGTGAATGATCGTCCGCTGGGGTTCCGGCAAGATTTTGATCATATTCTGTATCCGGCTAACAATCTCTGATTGGTTCACCTTTTCCTCTTCGTGAACTGCGATCTCTTCCACATCACCAAACTGGTACCGTTTTTTTCTCAGGACATCGATGCACATGTTCCTTGTTATTTTCATGACCATCACCTCCATGTTACGGTATTCATCCAGTTTTTCCCGCTGATCCCAGAGTTTTATAAACACCTCCTGCACCAGATCCTGAGCATCCTCGGCATCTCCAAGCATCCGTTTTGCCAGCCGGAAGAGTTTACCTTTCAGCGGAAGAACCTGTATTTTAAATTCCCGGAGATCCATAATTCAGGTGTAAGACGGAAAGAGATGGCAAATATTACAGGAATCCCGTAATTTTTTTTCAGTGGTGACCAATTGCTTTGAAAAGATACAAATTTGTTTATTTTTGCATATAGGAATTCCCTGATTTATTCATCACTAACCTCATACAACATGTTTAAAGGACATCCCAAAGGGCTCTTTGTAGCTTTTTTCACAAACATGGGTGAGCGCTTCGGCTATTACACCATGATTGCGATTTTTGTACTGTACCTCCAGTCGAAATTCGGCTGGTCAACCTCGGAAGCAGGCCGCGTTTATGGCTTTTTCCTTTTTGGCGTCTATTTCCTTCCGCTTCTAGGAGGCTATATCTCAGACAATATCCTCGGGTATGGGAAAACCATCCTGGTTGGGATCGTGGTCATGTTTATAGGGTATACCCTGCTTGCCTTGCCGGGAACCGGGGAGTTCTTCATCTACCTGGCGCTCGGGGTGATCTCGCTCGGCACGGGGCTTTTCAAAGGCAACCTGCAGGCTTTGGTCGGGAATTTGTACGATGATCCGAAGTACAGTGGAATCAGGGATTCGGCCTTTAACATCTTCTACATGGGGATCAACATCGGCGCCTTCTTCGCCCCCAGCGCCGCCCAGGGCATGCGCAACTGGATACTCGGAATGAAAGGGTTTACCTATGATTCACGGATCCCCGACCTGGCCCACCAGTTCATTAACGGGAAACTCGCAGACCAAACCCTTCTGGAACAGCTTGCTCATTCCCAGATGGGAAGCCATTTCACAAACGTGATGGACTTCTGCAACCAGTACATTGCCAGCATCAGCTCTGCTTATAATGCAGGATTTGCCGTTGCCGGCATCAGCATGATCACCTCACTGATCATCTTCATCACATTCCGGAAACATTACAAACATGCGGATGTGACCCATAAACAGAAAAAAGCTGCACAAACCACCACCATGGTTGAACTCACCCCGGCACAGACCAAAGACCGTCTTGTTGCCCTAGGCCTCGTCTTTTTCGTTGTTATGTTCTTCTGGATGGCATTTCACCAGAATGGTTTCACCCTCACCATTTTCGCCAGGGACTACACAGTACATACCGTTGATAAAGGAACGGCCATCATCTTCAACCTCTCCACATTCCTGCCGATCCTGATAGGAATTATCGGTCTTGTTCTGCTTTTCGGCAAAGGAAACACCGGCAAGACCAAGGTGATCGGTGGCATCGTCGCTGCTGCATCCGCTGTTGTCGCTTTCATTATGATCAGTCACCTCCTGCCGGCAAACAACCCCATCTCCCCCGAGATCTTCCAGCAGTTCAACCCTATTTTCATCGTATTCATCACTCCGGTCATTATCGGCTTCTTCTCCTTCCTGAGAAAGAACGGCAAGGAACCCTCCTCTCCAAAAAAGATCGGCTTCGGTATGATCCTCACGGCGATCGGCTTCCTCATCATGGTAATCGCATCCCAGGGACTCATGAGTCCGGCAGATCTTTCAACCCATGGCGGTATATCGGATACCCTTCGTTCCCCTTACTGGCTGATCGGTACCTACTTCACCCTGACCATTGCGGAGTTGTTCCTCAGTCCGATCGGGATCTCATTTGTTTCCAAAGTAGCACCCCCGCAATTCAAGGGCCTGGCCCAGGGAGGCTGGTTCGGCGCCACAGCCATCGGCAACCTGGCTGCCGGTTTCATCGGACCATTCTGGGATAAATGGGAGCTCTGGCAGTTCTTCATGCTGCTCGTTGGGTTAACAATCCTCTCCGCAGTTATCATGTTCTCCATCCTCAAACGACTGGAACGGGCAACCACCAGTTAATACTGATAATATCATCAATCTTCCGATATTCCCCTGGGGCCACGAGAGGCGGTTTAACGCCTATTCTGAGCACATCCGTAAACTATTCGGTGGCAGGGTACAGAAAGTGGCCGTAGATGCCGGATTCACCTGTCCGAACCGCGACGGGACGGCAGGCACGGGCGGCTGTACCTATTGTGAGAATGATGCTTTCAACCCCTCTTACTGCGACCCGAAAAAACCGCTGGAGCAGCAGATCAGCGAAGGGATCAGCTTTCATGCCTTCCGGTATCGCCGTGCAACAGAGTTCCTTGTCTATTTACAGCCCTACAGCAACACCTATGCCCCTCTTGAAAAGCTGAAACGTTTGTACGAGGAGGCGCTTTCCCGGCCCGGCGTGATCGGCCTCGTGATCGGGACACGCCCGGATTGTATCGACGAAAGGAAACTGGAATACCTCTCGGACCTTTCGAAACAGGTTTACCTGCAGGTGGAATATGGTATCGAATCGCACAATGATGACACCCTGCTCCGCATCAACCGGGGGTATACGGATGCATTGGCGCGGGCAGTCGTACGCCAAAGCCATGAATATGGCATCCGCACCGGTGGACATTACATTTTCGGACTCCCGGGGGAATCACAGGAACAGATGCTGTCGGCTGCAGGAATTATCTCAGGGCTCCCGTTTGATTCGGTAAAATTCCACCAGCTTCAGATCATCAAAGATACCCGGATGGAGGTTGAATTCCGGGATGATCCCGGTGCATTCCATCAGTTCACATTGGAAAGCTATATTGATTTCATCATCCGCTTCATTGAAAAGCTCAACCCGGCCATCGTTATTGAAAGGTTTACGGGCGAAGTCCCTCCGCGTTTTATTGAAGGACACAACCTCGGACTCGTACGCCACGACGAGGTACTCAGGATGATAGAATCGGAATTGGAAAAAAGGAATACCTGGCAGGGCAGGCTCTATGCATGAATGGAGACATTGGATGCAATGATAGCCCTGCTTGTGGCCAGGTGCACCATTTCAATCATCTTTGTTGTCTCATTCTCCACTTTGTCAAACTGGGCGATCTCCCGGATCAGTTTTCTCAGTTTTGAATAATTCTCATAGCCATGGAAATTCTTTCGAACCATCCGGCAGTTCTCCATCACAGAGACCATCATCAGGTCGTGATCACTGAGTTTGCGTCCATTGAGGATATTGTCATAAAGTTCCTGCTGCAATGCTCGTTTAACCTCTGTGTTGAGTATGGGGTACTTGAACTGATACATCACCCATAAAAGACTGTACTCTTCCTTTTTGAGGATCTTCTTTTCTATCAGGCTCTTGATCACGGTCTTCCGGATCATCAGTTTCTTCATCACAATACGCTGCATCCAGTTTTTCAGCGTCCGTTGTTTTTTTCCGCTGCAGATAAAATCCAGGACCCGGTTCAACCCAGGATCCGCAAGACTGTTCTGGTTTGTAACCCGTACAATATTCTCTTCCACCACGAGCCTTCCCTGCATATACAGTTCGAAAAGGATCGCGCCGGCCATGGCATATTTGATCCGGTGTTCCGAATTAGAGAACCATCCCTTATCATCAAGACCCAGTAAAACGATTTTTTCGAGAAACGTCAGTTCGTTGATCATGTCTGTTTTATCCATGGTAGACCTATCTGCCCAAACGGTTTTTTACAATCTGCAAATTTCGTAAAGAAAATTGAAGTTTGGGTATTTTTTTTTGAACAAGTCAATTAAACGTACCCCCCAGATACTGCCTCGTCTTTTCCATTTTCGGATTCTCGAAAATGTCCTGTACGGTACCCTGTTCAATGATCTCACCCAGGTACATAAAGGCAACATAATCAGCCAGCCTTCTTGCCTGCCTCAGGATATGTGTTACCAGAACGATGGTATAGTCATTCTTCAGTTCCATGAACTTCTCATCAATATACTGACTCGATATCGGATCCAAAGCTGAGGTCGGCTCATCAGCAAGGATGATCTCCGGATTTACAGCCAGTCCTCTTGCCAGGCAAAGGCGCTGCTGCTGTCCGATGGAAAGGCGCGAAGCGGGTTCCCTGAGGCGGTTCTTCACCTCATCCCAAAGGTTGGCCTGCTGCAGGTATTTCACAACCTGCTTATGGATCTCCCTTCTTTTTTTAACACCGCGGAGCTTCAATCCATATGCAATATTATTGTAAATCGTCATCGGCAAGGGGTAGGGACGTTGTGACAAGAGCCCCATATGCTGCCTGAGCATGTATATGTCCTCATCTGCGTCCAGCACATTGTTGTCATTGATGAGGATATTGCCGCTTACTTTCAGCTCCGGGTAAAGATCTGTGAGCCGGTTGAGACATTTCAGAAGGGTTGTTTTTCCGCACCCGGAGGGTCCAAGGATCACTGTGATCTTATTCTTCGGGATATTCAGATTGATATCCTTCAGGATCTGGTTTTTTCCTGCAAAGACGTTCAGCCCCTGAATCTTAATACTGTATTGATCTTCCATATCCTTCAAAGCAGGTGTTAAAAGTTGATTTTCGTTTTATGATACCTTCTTCCCAATCCCCTTGAAAACAGGCTGACAATGAGAATGATCATGGTCAGTACCAGGGCCGAGGCATACGCCCTGTCCTGTACTGCGGGAACCGGCGATGACAACTGGAAAAAGATTGAAAGCGGCAAAGTTGCCACAGGTTCCATCAGGGAGTTCGGAAGATGATCGGTATACCCTGCTGTAAAAAGGACGGAGGCGGCATCACCGATCGCCCTTCCGAATGAAAGCAGGATGGCCGTGATGATCCCCGAGATCGTCTGCCGTGTGAAAATTTTAAAAGCGGTCTCTGATTTATTCGATCCCAGGGAATAGGATGCCTCCATGAGTCCTACCGGTACTGTCCGCAGGATCTCATCCATCGACCGGATCATGATAGGGAGAATAAAGAGGGTTACGGTCAGCATCCCGGCAAGAAGTGAGGTCTGTATCCCGAAAAAGATCATCATGCTGAAACCGAATGCGCCATAAACTATTGAAGGGATTCCCCATACCAGGTCAAGGATAAAACGGATAAGCCTGACCAGCTTTTTCCGGCGGATCAGAAAAACGTTCATATACAGGGCTACCGGAAGCCCTATCCCCAGCGCCAGGATAGTTGAGCCGAATGCCAGGCACAGTGAACCCAGGATCGCATTGAGTATGCCGCCGCTTTTTCCGTAATAATAACCGCCTTTAGGAACCGTCGTCAGGATTTCCCAGGATAATGCCTTCAGCCCTTTATGAAATATGCTGTAGATAATGACCGCCAGGATGAGCAGTATGAAGTAGGTCGATGCGATCATCAAAACCTTGAAAATGGATTCTTCTATTTTCTGCCGGAGTTTCAAGATCAGTACTTATTATAACGTTCGATAAAAAAGTGCATCAGGAGATTGAAAAACAAAGATACTGCGAGCAGGATCAGCGCTGCAAACATCAGGGCAGAATCGTACTGGGGTATGGAAAGCATTTCACCATAATTATTGGCAATAAGTGAAGGGAGCGTATAGCCAGGGTCAAAAACGCTTTTCGGGAGTTTGACGACATTTCCAACAACCATGAGAACAGCCATTGTTTCTCCGAAGGCACGGGCCAGCCCAAATCCGAATGCGGCGATGATCCCGGGCATTGCTTTTTTGACCAGGACGCTTTTAACCGTTTGCCATTGTGTGGCTCCCAGCGAAAATGAAGCTTCTTTCAAGGCATCCGGGATCGACCGGAAGATCTCGATCAGAATATTCAGTATGAAAGGAATGATCATGATGGAAAGCACAAAGGAAGCGGCCAGAATGCTGTATCCGGTGGTTTTTACACCAAAGAAAGGTCCAAGGTAACGGGAAATAAATGGAACGATCACCAGGAGGCCCCATACCCCGTAAACCACTGAAGGTATCCCGGCCAGCATATCGATCGCCGGATGCATGACGCGCAGAAATCTTTTGCGGGTGTACTGGGTGACATAAATTGCGGTTAGGATACATATCGGTCCGCTGATCATCATCGCGATCAGGGTAACCCATACTGATCCTACTATAAAAGGATAAAATCCGAACTGCCCGTTCCCCGGCTTCCAGACGGGCGAAAAGAGAAGATCCGTAAGCCGGTAATCATGCAGGAGCAGGAATGATTTCAGGTAAAGCCCGAGAAAAAGGAAAAAGGGAAGCAGCGCCACCAGCAGCGAACTGATGATCATCCAGGTATAATTGACGCGGTGCCTTTGCTGCCTGTTTAGGAGGAACATCCTGGAAAATTAAAGCGGTTAGCCTGAAATTATTTTACCTGGTCGAGTGCTGCAGTTATTTTCGCTGTTGTGACATTTACATAGCCTGCTTCAACAAGGTATTTCTGGCCGTCAGTGAGAATCCACTGCAGAAATGCCAGCACCACCTTATTGGCGGGTTTTCCACCTGCAACGAGGTAAAGATCCCGGGAAGGCGGTGAAGGATATACCCCGTCCTGAATCGCCTTCATGACCTGATCGATAGAGCCGTAGAAATTCTCTTCCGGATCGACCTTTCCGTTCCCGTTCAGGTCAATGGGCACAACGTCAAGCCCCTGGTAAGGCTTCCTTGTCTGCATATCAAACACAAAGTTCAGGTTGTTATACCCGATACCGTCAACATTTTTCCGGATCGCATCAGCAACCCCGGGGTCTCCATTCATGCCCAGCCCCTGCAGGTCCTCCTGCTTTTTTGCACCAAGATATTTCGCCCACATTTCAGCAGCGCCGCATGCATCAGAACGAGTGAACGCCTGCACTTCAGACTTGTTTCCGCAACCTGCAGCCTGCCCCCAGGTTTTCACCTGCCCGGCAATGAAAATATCGTGAAACAACTGTTTCGTCATCCCTTTTGATTTCAGTTCCCTGATCACAGGGTTTGAACTGTTTACAGTCGGCAGTACAGCATCCTTTGCAACCGGAACAAACCAGGCACCCTTTGCTTTCTCCTCCGGACTTACCTCCTTGGAATACATGCCAAGATCGACCATTTTTGAAAGTGCGTCCGCCATGCCTTTTCCGGCACCGCCTGCAGATACATTAATGGTAACATTCGGATGAAGTTTCTGAAATTCCTCAGCCCATTTCACCGTAAGGGGGTACAACGCAAAAGCACCGCTGATGGTTATTTTTCCGCGCAGTTCCCCGGCAGAACCGGTTTTATCGCTGTTCCCTGATTGGCTGCAGGAAGGAATAATAAGTCCGGTACCCAAAACCAGGAGTACAAGGACAGAAGCAATCATAAATCGTTTCATTGAGAGAAAATTAAGGTTGTGACAGATTCTGTCCCTTCACTTCACTGATCAGGGAGAGGCGGACAGGAAACATATCGCAATTAACTAAATTTAAAGGTAATTCCTTTGCGGAAACAAAAATAAAAAAGGAAAAGAGAAGTATTACAGGTGCAGAGCTGTTTTTTTTCAGGATAAAAATTGTTCAATTATAGATTCCACGCTGATCCTTTCTGCTTCTGCCTTGTAATTCCTTACAATCCGGTGGCGAAGAACGGAGAAAGCCACTGCCTTTACATCTTCGATGTCGGGAGAATACTTCCCGTTCAGGGCTGCATTGCATTTTGCACCGAAGATCAGGTACTGTGAAGCTCTTGGACCGGCTCCCCAGGTAAGGTAACGGTTGGCCCAGTCATGCGCATTTTCAGTATCCGGCCTGGTCTTGGCTACAAGTTTTACAGCATAATTGTACACATTATCCGGAACCGGGATCTTCAGGATCAGATCCTGGAAGAAGAGTATCTCTTCTGCAGTAAGAACGATCTCCGGAGAAAAACTCTGCCGGGAGGTGGTGTTCCTTACAATGCGGACCTCATCTTCAAACGAGGTATAGTCAAGGCGGATGTTGAACATGAAACGGTCAAGCTGGGCTTCCGGCAAAGGATAGGTTCCTTCATGCTCGATCGGGTTTTGGGTAGCCAGTACAAAGAAAGGCTCTTCAAGCTTATAGGATGTCCCGGCAACAGTGACCGCCTTCTCCTGCATGGCTTCAAGCAGGGACGACTGCGTTTTGGGCGGTGTCCTGTTGATCTCGTCTGCAAGGATAATATTGGCAAAAACCGGTCCTTTAATAAATTTGAATTTCCTGTTTTCATCAAGGATCTCAGTGCCGATAATGTCCGAAGGCATCAGGTCGGGCGTGAACTGAATCCTGCTGTATTTAAGTCCCAGAACCCGGGAAATGGTACTAACCATCAGGGTTTTTGCCAGCCCGGGAACCCCGACCAGCAGGCAGTGTCCTTTGCAGAAAATTGAGATCACCAGGTTCCGGATGACCTCATCCTGCCCGACGATCACTTTCCCGATCTCGGAACGCAGGAGTTCATATTTTTTTACAAGCGCGTCAACAGCTTCAACATCTGAAGTATAATTCACCATTCTCAGTTATTTTTTAATCCAGGTTCGCTGGAAGGTACAATTTCTATAATCACCCATGATCTTGATCGAGGTCTTTGAGGTTTTCTCATTGATCCAGTTATCGATCACTGCCATTTTCTTTTTCTCGGTAGCCCATTCCTGGATCTTCGAGTAATCTTTTTCAAGGTTTGCTTTGTGCGGGGTTGTTCTTTCCTTGAGGAAATAAATCCGGTACTCTTCCTTCCCTTTATCTGTTTTTGTCAGAACAGGGGCAGAGATATCCCCTTCCTTCAGCTTGTCGATCACAAAGAATACTTTGGGATCAAGCTGGCCGGATTCAAATTTACTTTCGCCGGTAGCCGGGTTGATCATTAGTCCGCCGTTGTTTTTACTCAGGTCGTCGGAAAAGCGCTGAACAGCATCCGTGAAGGTCAGTTTCTTTTTATCGATCTGGCCGGAAATACTGTCGAGTTTAACCTTACAACGATTCAGGCTCATCGGGGAGACTTTCGGCTGCAGCAGGATGTGCCTGACATTGATATAATCGCCCCTCCGCTCTATCATCTGGATGATATGAAATCCGTTTTCGGTTTCCACCACCTCGGAAACTTCGCCCGGTTTCAGTTTGAAAGCAACTGCCTCAAATTCCTTTACCATATCCCCCCTTTTGAATAACCCAAGTTCACCTCCTTTTTTTGAGGAGCCGGGGTCCTCCGAATAGAGAATGGCAAGGGTTGCGAAATCATCACCCTTTTTAATTCTGTCGCGGAAACTGTTCAGTTTTGTACGGACTTCATCTTTTTCCTGATCACCTATCTCCGGCCGTTTCACGATCATACCGATCTGGTATTCTGAATTGATATCAGGAATGCTGTCCTTCGGCAGTTTTTTGAAATAGGCTTTGACTTCAGAGGGGGTAATGCTGACATCCTTTGTGATCTTCTGCTGGGTCTGTTCGATCATCATCCCCTCCTTGATCACCTCCCGGAGTTCATTTTTAATATCCACAATGGACTTGTTATAATATTCTTCCAGCTTCTCAGGTGAACCAATCTGGCTGATAAAATAGCGCATCCGGTGGTCAAGTTCGTTTTCAACCTGCACATCCGTGACTTTCACACTGTCGAGCTCTGACTGATTCAGCATCAGTTTCTGGAACAGCAGATTCTCAAAAATGGTGCATTTGACTTTGTCAGGACTGCCCTGGATGCTTCCCTGCATACGGAATTGGAGGTACTGGTTCTCTACATCCGACTTTAAAATAACATTTGCCCCAACCACGGCAACAACCCCATCTACAAGTGAATCGTTGGAGTAATTAGCTTTCGCCAAACCTGTATGCAACACCAGGAACAGGGCAACGAGTAAACCGGATAGTAACTTTTTCATGGATTATTGTTCAGCACGTGGTTAATAAACTTCAAAGTCATTGTTTTTCACTGCCTTTTCATAAAGATCTTCATGCATCTTTTTGATCAGGTCTATTTTACGCTTGTTAAGAATGATCTCCCGGATCCGGTCCTTCTCAAAACTCAGGGGGGAAATACCCTCCTTTATCTTGAAATCCCTGAATACGACCAGGTAGACATAAAGGGAATCCTGATACTCCACTTCCCTGTGGTTTTTCAGGAACTCCTCCTGGTTATAGGTCTTGATCGGGATCTGTTTCAGCACATCATTGAACTGCAACCAGTTCTGATCATCCAGAAAATAATCGGCAGCGAAACGTTCACACTGTTCGGCCAGCTTTGTTTTATCCGAAGACGCATCGGACCGCAGCAGTTTTTTGAACTGGCTGACGTTCGGCGAACGCAGTGGTAATTTAACGTACTGAAACTGCACTATGTTGTCCTTCAGGAGGAAATTCTGCTGATTTGTATCATAATATGCCTGGGTTTCCTCCATTGTGACAACCGTATCCAGCTTCTGTTTCACAAGTGCATTCTCATACTCATAAATTACAAGTGAGTTCCTGTAGTTTTCCAGCTGGCGTGTAAAATCCATCTGTTCGCTTGTCAGGTTCTTCGCAGCCTGGTGAATTACAAGGCGCTGCCGGATCCAGGAGTCGATAAAATTCTTTGCAAGAATGGAACTGTCCTTTGCATCGGTACCTGAGGGAATCACCCCCCTGAGATCAGACTCATACAAATAATCATCCTGAACCCTTGCAAGGGTCCGCTCCGTTTTTTTTCTGAAAAAACCGGAACATCCTGCTGTCAGAAACACCAGCAGGATGATGATCATTCTGTTCAAATTGATCACTTTATTTGTGAAAGGACATCTTTATTGACGACTACCGGATATTTGATTTTCAGGTATTCGATCCAGATCTTTTCAAGATAGTTCTGGTAATCGGCTGTAATGATCCCGCGGGCTTCATTCAGCGATTTCGGCTCGGGTTTCAGAACATTGGCAACACGTACGATAACGGTGCATGAATCGGTTACGATATCATTGGCAATACCGGGTGTCCATGTGATTGCATCGATGTACTTATTGTCTTTCCTGGAGAACTTGCCGTTTTCAACCGTAACCTTTTTAACGGAATCGGTATTGACCTCCTTCAGAACGGCATCGTCAGTGAGTCCTGATTTCAGGAAGTTCCTCACTTTTTGTGCAAGCTTCGGATCTTTTAACGTAAAAACTGAGGCCTCCAGGCGTGAATCCCACATGTAGTTTGCTTTGTTTTTCTCATAAAAGCTCTTCAGACCTGTTGTGTCCTTCACTGCTTTCGACCATACCTTCTGGTCCGTAAGGTCAAAAAGAAGGATTCCGTCGCGGTACTCATTCATCAGGTTCCTGAATTCCGGGTACTTTTCTTCGAGATGGCCGTTCTCGATCTTCGAGAGATTTTCTTCCATGAAATCCTTGTAAATTTTATCCACGAAACAGCGAATAGGCTCTTTGTCTTTCTTATGCTGCTTTGAATTAAGGTATTGTGCAAATTCCGGCTGTTTTACAATGCCCGCAGTTGTTTTAAAGAGGGTCTTGTTCAGGTCTTTTGCAAGGCTTACATCCCACTTTCCTGTAAAAATGCTGTCGGTAACAACCTTGTAAAAATCAGCTTTGGCATCCGGGTACTCGGTAAAACCATATTCGGTTTTCAACCGTGCGATCACGGCATCTTTAGCGATCTGTGAACGTGAGTCCTTATTGATCTTCTGTTTCAGGTCTGATTTTTCCTCATCAAATGTTCCCGTACCCTTGCGTTCAACCAGTTTGATAATATGCCAGCCGTATGGGGTTTTTACCGGTTCTGAAAAATCGCCTTCTTTTGTCAGTTTATAGATTGCATCGATAAATTCGGGCACCATCCTGTTGACGCCAAATTTCGGAAGGACACCGCCTTTAGCAGCGCTTCCCTTGTCTTCAGAATATTTTTTCACTATATCATCCCACTTTTCGCCGGATTTCAGTTTCTGCCAAACACTGTCCATCCTCATTTTAACTTTCAGGGAGTCAACACTCAGTGTGTCCTTCGGGAATGACATAAATACATGGGCAACGGTTACTTTCCCCATTGCAGTCCGGTGGTCGGTTACTTTGATCAGGTGATAACCATATTCTGAACGGATAGGCATTGTAACACTTCCAACCTTAGTAGTGAAAGCACCGGTTTCAAAAGGATAAACCATGTCAAAGGCAGTGAAATAGCCAAGGTCACCATGATTACCCTTAATAAAGGGGTGCTGCTGGTTTGCTTCGCGGTCGCGGGCTGAGGGGTCATCTGACAGTTCAGCTGCAAGTTTTTCGAACGATTCACCGTTGGAGATCCGTTCCCTTACCTGAAGGATTTTGGTATAAGCCGTTAACGTATCTTCAGGTGTTGCGCAGGGTTGTAACCTGACAAAAATATGACTGGCGCGGACGTCGGTATGCATTCGGTCATAGGATTCATGTGTGATCCTGTCGAGCGTATGCTCGTCTACAAAATAAGGCTTTGCAAGCTGGTCCCGGTATCCGCTCAGTTCGGTTTTGAACGTGGTTACGGTATCCAGTCCAAGGTCTTCGGCTTCGCGGACCTTAAGTTTAAAGTTAATATAAAGGTCGAGGTAATCAGAAAGATTCTTTTTGTCGAGTACTTCGTTCTTCTGGTTGTTTTTCTGGTAGATTGCAACAAACTCACCAACGGTTATTTTTTTCCCGGCGATTGTCATCAGGATATCATCATTCTTTACCTGGGCCTGCATGGTGAAAGCCAATCCGATAAATAAAACTGCAAACAAAAGAGTTACCTTCATGCTTTTCATTGTCAAAATAATTTAATTGTTAACGTTCATATTTGTTGTTCTGACTATCTGCTGTAGTTGGGTGCTTCACGGGTAATGGTCACATCATGCGGATGGCTTTCCACAACACCGGAGCCCGTGATCTTTATAAAACGTGCTTTCTGAAGTGTACTTATATTTTTCGATCCGGTATAGCCCATTCCTGAACGAAGTCCGCCTACCATCTGGTAGATCACCTCGGAGAGTGAGCCTTTGTAAGGCACTCTTCCGACAATTCCTTCCGGCACCAGTTTCTTCACATCGTCCTCCACATCCTGGAAATAACGGTCTTTCGATCCCATCTGCATGGCTTCGATCGATCCCATGCCCCGGTATGATTTGAATTTTCTACCCTCAAAAATAATGGTTTCACCGGGCGATTCATCAACTCCGGCAAACAGGGATCCGGCCATAATGGAATGGGCTCCCGCAGCCAGTGCTTTTACGATGTCACCGGTATACCGTATTCCGCCATCCGCTATGGCAGGGATATTGCTCCCCTTAAGCGCTTTCGTTACATCATATATGGCTGAAAGTTGCGGGATGCCGATACCGGCAATTATCCGGGTTGTACAGATAGACCCCGGGCCGATACCGATCTTCACGGCATCAACACCAATCTTTGCAAGGTCTTTTGCTGCTTCTGCAGTACCTATATTTCCGACGATGAGGTCAATGTCCGGAAACTTCTTCCTGACTTTTTTGGCCATCTCCATAACCCCTTTTGAATGGCCATGGGCTGTATCGATCACAATTGCGTCCACATGTTCCCGCACAAGGGCGGAAACGCGTTCAAGGGTATCGCCGGCGATGCCGACAGCGGCAGCAACCCGCAGACGGCCGTGGCTGTCCTTACAGGCATTCGGACGCTCCTTGATCTTGATAATATCCTTATAGGTGATCAATCCGACCAGTTTGTGATTCTTGTCGATCACCGGAAGTTTTTCAATCTTATATTGCTGCAGAATGTCCTCTGCCTTCGAGAAATCGGTGAATTCATTGGTTGTGACCACATTCACTGTCATGATCTCAGTGATCGGACGCATAAGGTCACGTTCAAAACGGAGATCCCGGTTGGTTACGATCCCTACCAGTTTTTTCCGGTCATTTGTAACAGGGATACCACCGATATTGAATTCCTTCATCAGGTGCAGTGCATCCCCGACCAGTCCCTTGTCGCTGATTGTCACCGGTTCAAGGATCATGCCGTTCTCCGCCCGTTTAACTTTCCGCACCTCCATAGCCTGCGACTCGATCGGCATATTCTTATGAAGAACACCGATGCCGCCCTCCTGAGCCATGGCGATCGCCATGGTGGATTCAGTAACAGTATCCATGGCAGCGGAGACAATCGGAATGTTAAGGCGGATGTTTCGCGAAAGCTGGGTGCTTACATCCACATCGCGTGGCAGAACATCTGAATAGGCGGGAACCAAAAGCACATCATCATAGGTGAGCCCCTCGCCTCTGAATTTATCGGAATCCGTGAACATACTGACGGGATTTTTGGAGTGCAAATGTACGAAATATAATCAAATCCGATTGTAACCAAACACCGGATTCCTTTAATATTTTAACGACCTCAAAGGTATTGAGAATGAAGGAATTCTTCTACAAAAAAAAGCACGCGCCAGAGACGCATGCTATAAGCGGATTTTCATCCCCCTCTCTTTTTTTCAAAGAGAGGGGGACCGAGGGGGTGAGTTCTTCTGTGTTCGTTAAGGATACAGCTCCTTATGGCATTCCGAGCAGAATGACGTTTTCCATTTATCCCTGACATTGATCGGATGTATGAACTCCATTGTTTGATTGATTGTTGAGTACTTCATATCCCCGGTCGGTCCCTGGGCGATAATGCTGTGGCACAGGTTACAATCTTTGGAGATCGTTTTCCCCTTACTGGTTTTGTGGCGGTCGGAATGACAACGGAAACAACCATCCGATTCAAGATGTCCGATATGGTTCAGGTATTGGTTTGATGTGGCACGCATATACGGGAAAACATTAATCTTGAATTCCGCCTGTATGCCCGCTATGGCCTGGTCAATAAGCGGCCGCTGGGTCTTGTAGATCGCCGGGTAGGATACCCGGTAAAAATTCAGGATGCTGTCGTGGATGTACCGGAGGGATGAGTCCATCTTGGTGAAGGGTCCTTTCAGGACCTGCATGGCGACCAGTTTCACAAAAGGCAGGTTTTGCGGCACGGCCCCGGTAATCATGGCATTGTCAACATACTGCGGCGCTGATTTGTAAGAATGTGAGGGGCGGTTATGGCAGTCCATGCAATCCATAGTGCGGGTGGGAATGGTATCCAGCCCTTTCTGCGTAAGCATGTTATCGGTATCATTGAAGATCTGAACCTCGCCGGTTTTCAGGTTGGTGTACCTGACCCAGGGAATGCTTTCGCGATCGTTTGAAGAGGCCTTGTACTCGATCCGGGTGTTGGGGTTGATGTGCCAGTGGATGCCTTCCTTTAAGCCAAATGCACTGTAGGTGGGCCCTACCTTCATCAGCATCGAGATATTCCATTCGGTGTTCAGGGAATCGGTGAGGTAACCCCGCTGGCTCAGCAGCTTCTGGGCATAGAATTTCTGCGGCCAGTGGCATTTTTCGCAGGTTTCCCTTGCAGGACGAAGGCTTTTAATCGGTGTCCCGATGGGGCGTGGAAATTTGTTAAACAATACTGAATAGACCTGGTACAAGCCTGAAAGTTTGGATTTCACATACCAGCCGGCACCTTCACCAACGTGACATTCCACGCAGGCTACCCGGGCATGCGGCGAGTGCAGATAGGTAACATATTCCGGCTCCATTACCTTATGGCAAAGGGTACCGCAAAACTCAACCGACTCCGTATAGTGAAATGCTTCATAACTCCCCATGGCAGAAATAAGCAGGAAGAGGAATGTAAATACCGAAACAATGACAAGACGATCCTTATGGCGCTTGTTGTTCATATCGAAGATCGGGAATCGCTGGTCGGATTCAGGGTACTTGATCTTCTTCTTCATTTTAAACCACATGCCGATAGGGATCAGAATAAGGCCCATCACCAGGAACGTCGGCAGGATGATATAGATAAAAATCCCCAGGTAAACGTTGTTCTGGCTGGTGGTCATGGAAATGACAAAAAGGATGAGCATTACGATCAGGGCATTCAGCGACAGAATAAAGCCCATAAAACTCAGCCAGTTGTAAAATGTTTTCGGTATTCTCATAGATGTTTTGCTAATGGTTATAAAGAATCAGATATGGTTCTGTGATGAAATAAAAATATAACTTTTTCATGATATGATCACCGGAAAATCAAAATCCGGCAGGATGTACTCCCACCGGCTGTCCGCATCAGGTATAGAGATAACGCTGAATTTTTTGCGTGGCAGTTTTCTGGAAAGGTTCGGGCTGAACCAGGATGACCTGGACCCGGGAAAATTTATTTACTCGAGCATTTACATATTCCTGGAGCTCCTCCAGCAGTTCTTCGATCTTTTGTTCCACATAGTTGCTGAGCTCTTCTTTCAAATGGAAATACCGGGTTTCGATCTCTTCCCGGTTAAAATGAACAAGGGCAACCAGCTTCCCCTGTTTTTCCATTACAAGCGATTCAACTACATACTTGAAATTATTGATCACCGATTCAATCTCTTCGGGATAAATATTCTCCCCTCCGGATCCGACGATCATGTTTTTCAGTCTTCCTTTGATAAAGAGATAGTTATTCTTATCAAACATGCCCAGGTCGCCGGTCCTGAACCAGCCGTCCGGGGTTAAAACCTCAGCTGTCATGTCCGGCTCCTTGTAGTAGCCCATCATGACATTCGGCCCTTTGGCCCAGATCTCGCCTTCTCCAGATTTTGGATCCGGGTGATGGATCTTGAGCTGAACCCCTTCCATGGCCGGGCCTGTTGACTGCAGCTTCGAGGTCTGCGGATTGAATCCTGCCAGTAAGGGCGCGGTTTCCGTCAATCCATAGCCGATCGCATACGGGAATTTTGCTTCCCGAAGGAACTTCTCCACATGGTGGTTTAGCTTTGCCCCTCCGATTCCGAAGAATTTCAATTCTCCGCCAAACGTATGCATCAGTTTTCTGCCGGCAACCACATTCAGTTTTTTCCGTGTAAAGGAAAAACGATACAGGAGGTTGGTTATCCAATGCGCTTTTATTTTCGGAAGCACACTTGTCCGGTATACTTTTTCAATGATCAGGGGCACGGTCAGCATCATGGTCGGCCTGATCGCCTGCAGGGCAGGAAGAAGAACCGAGATCACAGGTGCTTTCCCCAGATAATAAACACAGGCCCCGCGGGTCATCGGCAGGACCAGCCCGATCGTATTTTCGTAAGTATGAGAAAGCGGGAGGATCGAAAGAAAACGGTCATGTTCGTCGATAAACTGGATCGTACCGCTCTTTTGTGCTGTAAAACAAATATTCTGGTGGGTAAGCATTACCCCTTTCGACTTTCCTGTTGTTCCGGAAGTATAAATAATGGCGGCAAGGTCGTTCTCAAGAACAGCGTATTTTTTTTCAGGGGTTGCAACAGCATCATAGGATGCAACCGTATCGGGTCCGCTGATCACTTTAAAGTCATCCATCATGATCCGGTACTGCATTAGTCCGCAGGTCAGCCCATCCAGTTTATAAAGCATGCCGGACGAAACAAAGATTGCTTTCGCCTCGGAATGATTCAGGATATTTTCAATTTCACTGGACAGAAAATCCGGTAGTAAAGGAACAACCACGGCGCCCATACTAACAATTGCATAATAGGAAATCCCCCAGTTAGGTTGGTTGGAACTCAGAATTGCAACTTTATCCCCCTGGCGTATCCCAAGTTTTTCCAGGAATGCCATTACGGAATTGATCCTGACATCCATCTCAGAATAAGTGATTGGCTTCTCCCCGAGAAGTGCAAGCGCATTGCATTGACCAAATTTTCTTGCTGATTCTGAAAGAAGTGCAGGGAAGGTCAGTTGTTCGGTTTCTGTCAATGATATAAATTAAGGGCTACAAATGTACAGGATATACTTAAAACAACAGATATGTTATTCCAAGTTTTTTCAACAGCCTTTTCCATCCGGAATGAATCCGGTCGTTTCCGCTGTTTTCCGCTGTTTTGCGCAATTCACCGGATGGTGAGCGGAAAACGACCGGAAAAAACAGTATGAATTTCTTATTCTGACAGAATGATTTCCCCGTTTAAAATTACCGTATCAACCTTGTTGCTTCCAAAGGCATAAGGCATGAATTCATAGGTGGGTATGGGTTTCGTTATGAAGATGTTCGCTTTTTTCCCCTTTTCAATACTGCCAAGTTCTCCCGAAACTCCCATTGCATAGGCGGAGTTTAGGGTGACGGCCTGAATTGCTTCTTCAGGGATCATTTTATACTTGATGCACCCCATTGAAAGAATGAACTGCATATTGCCGGAAGGTGCAGACCCGGGGTTAAAATCCGATGCCAGTGCAACCGGCAATCCGGCATCAATCATTTTCCTGACAGGGGCAAACGGCATTTCCAGGAAGAATGCCGCTCCCGGCAAAACAGTCGGCATCGTATCAGATCCCAGCAGGCAGGCGATCTCCTGGTCCCCCATATATTCCAGGTGGTCAACAGAAAGTGCATTGTATTTTACCCCAACCTGTATACCACCCGAGCAAGCCAGTTCGTTGGCGTGTATTTTTGGCCGGAGGCCGTATTTCATGCCGGTAAGCAGGATACGGTCTGTTTCTTCCACAGTAAAAAACCCTTTGTCGCAAAACACATCGATATAATCTGCCAGCCCTTCCGCAGCAACCTGAGGGATCATCTCATGAATGACCCTGTCCACAAATTCATCCTGCTTCCCTTTAAACTGCGCAGGGACAGCATGTGCCCCCAGGAAAGTGGAAACAATGGTAAGAGGGCTCAGTTCCCTGAGTTTTTTAATGACCCTCAGCATTTTCAGTTCATCTTCAGGATTGAGCCCATAGCCACTTTTTATTTCAACGGCCCCGGTGCCGTACATCATGATCTCGTTCAGCCTGCCAAGCGCCTGACGGATAAGTTCTTCCTCGGAAGCTTCATGCAGCCTTTTCGCTGAATTAAGGATTCCCCCGCCCCGCCTGGCAATCTCTTCATAACTCAGTCCCCGGATTTTATCGATATATTCAATTTCCCGGCTTCCTGCATATATGAGATGTGTGTGCGAATCGCAAAAAGAGGGAAAGACCATCCTGCCGGATGCATCGATGACTGTCATTTTTTCCTTCTGTTTCTCTTCCTGCCCGGAAAAAGGAGGGGTTCCGGTACCAAAGTCCCGGATAAAACCGTCCCCGATCAAAAGCCATGCGTTCTTCAGTGTCTTTAACTGAGCCATTTCTGTGCCGGATACCTTCAGTTTTTGTTTTTCCGTAACAAGGATCAGTTCTGAAATTTTGTGAATAAGGATCATAATAAAAAGGTGTCATCGGAATTCACCCCAAAAGAAATTGAACTTTTGCACTTATTTTGTACTGAAATGGGTTATAAAGAAATTGCTACTAAACTAAACCTTAGTGTCAGAACTATAGAAG
>Ga0118677_10002725_pt1 | contig 34899 bp, 33 predicted proteins | sample AliMusrvi5mmetaG_FD_86154 | JGI IMG/M metagenome (GOLD analysis project Ga0118677, IMG submission 86154)
CGGGGCCGACGTTGCGGCTGTGCTCCCCTTTGAGCAGTTCGGGCGCGTAGCTCGCATACTCGACGTTTTCGATGCCGCGTTGCAGCTCGCCCAGAGAGTCGCTCAGAACCTTGCCGTGTTCTGCAGTGATGATTTCGGCCAGCTCTCCTTTGCGCGCGTTAAGCAACTCACGAAAGGAGAAGAGAATCTGGATCCGCTTAGTTAACGAAACCTCTCGCCACTCCTTAAATGCACCCGCTGCAACCGCTACTGCCTGATCCACAACAGCTCGCGAAGCGAGATCGACCGCCTTGCCAGCGACCCCAGTTGCAGGGTCGTAAACCGGAGCGGTTCTTTCGCTCGTTCCGTTCCAAATGTGGCCATCGATAAAGTGTGAGATTCGGGTTGTCATGCCTTAATCTTAAAGAGATTACGTAGAGGCGTGAACTATCACCACTGGACATTTAGATTTAGCGGAACAGCTGGCAGAAATTGAGCCTAAAAGGAGATCGGCAAACTTCCCCTGACCTCTAGAGCCCATGATTAATAGGTCGGCCCCCTTAGATAGTTCAACGAGGGTGCGGACCGTTCCACCTTCTACCGAAGTGGTTTTTATCGCCCCAGCATCTGCCCCAAAAACGCTCGCGACACCATCTCTTAGAATCTCTGCAGACCAGATTTGAGGATCGCTCTCTCCCACATAACCCGCAGAGCCCAATCCAACTCCGGCTACATCGAGTGGGGATTCGGCATATTCCCAAACATTGATAACTTCAATCACCAAATTAAGTAAGGGAGCATTCTCTGCACCCCAAGCGAGAGCGGCCATCGAAGATGGCGACCCATCGAATGCAACTAGCGCGACTCCTCTTTCACTAGATCTGCTCATAACTCATCTCCATTGATTATTCTTGCTTACGTTTCTAGTATCCTCTTTTTTAGAGGCGGCTAATAGGAAAATACGCAAGATTAGAGAGCAACTAGTGCTACCACCACTCAAGGCTGTCGATCAACAAGATCGAGATTTAGTCAAATAATCTAAATACAGATCACGCCTAAGTAAGTGGGGAGAATGATGCGAGAAAATATTTTCGTAGAAAGAAGCTAATTTATCTCGGGGAGTTAGTTTCAATCTCTAGCTTGGCGAATAGATTTACTAACAGCACTCGCTCGTTGGTCGTTGGCGACTGCGGAACATTCAATTTTTTAGCAACACGCGAAATTGCATTCTCACACGATTTAATCTTTACATTTTTTAGGCGAGCGATCTCTCGATTTGATAGGCCTTGAGAGATGAACTTGAGTAGTTCTAACTCGACTAAAGACAATTTTGGTAGGGGTATCTTCACTACATTATTAGTCTTCATCTCGTTCACAATGCATTCTTGCACGGTTATCACCTAGGGCGCACTCTGGAGTTTCTAAAAACATAATCAGAGAAGGGTTTTCCCCTATGTAAATTATATAGTGGGGTTTTCCCCCTAGAATCTGAGCGTGCTAAGTAACTGGACGCGGTTGATGATCAAACACCGCAAGTCAGTGCTGGCACTCTGGGTAATTGCACTGGCGTTAGGTTTATTCAGTAGCGCTTATTTAAATTCACATCTCACTACAGCACTGACAATTCCGGGTACATCTTCCGCACAAACAGACTCTCTGCTATCGCAGCACTTCAACGAAAATATTGAAGGCACTTTTACTATCGTCTATCCATTTAGGAATGCTAACTCTTCACAGATCAAGCAGTACGAGGATCAGATTGCGAAAGCTCTCACTTCTATTCCGACGGCGAGCGCATCTGAAGAGAAGGCTATAGGTGGCACACTCTTTGCAAATATCAATACCTCACTCTCTTTATCCAACGCTGCTCGATATACCGATATTTTGCGAAAAGCGCTCCAGAGTGCTGGGCTTAAAGAGGCTTTAGTCACTGGCCCCCCCGCCATAGAGAGTGATGTTACTCCGATTCTGACCTCTGATTTACATCGTGGTGAATTGCTTGGAGCCACAATTGCCCTGCTACTGCTCATCCTGGCATTGGGATTTTCGACGCAGATACTTATTCCATTTCTAGTTGCGGCTGGATCTATTTCGGCCACTCTCGGATTGATTTTTCTGATCTCGCAGAAGTTTTTGGTGGTTCTTTACATCCCGAATATTGTCGAACTAATTGGCTTGGGGCTCGCAATAGATTACTCGCTCCTGATCCTTTTTCGATTTCGGAGAGAGTTGGAACAATCCCCTGATGATTTAAATGAATCAATTGTTAGAACGATGGCGAGCGCCGGAAGGACCGTTGCCCTCTCGGGGCTGACCGTTGCTATAGCGCTTGCGACTTTGACATTCGTGCCAATTCCATTCGTTCGTTCTCTCGGGGTCGCTTCATCTCTAGTCCCTCTTATTTCGCTCCTCGCCGCATTTACCCTGCAGCCAGCTCTACTCTCACTCTTTGCCCCTCATGGGTCAGAATCGCGATTGCACATCGGCGCCTTTGCCTGGCTCCTTCAGCTCATCGTGCGCAAACCTTTAGTTGTGACTATCTCCGCCCTGGCTCTCCTTCTAGGGTTAGGCGCATCTGTCCTCTCATTACATATCACCCCTAGTTCATTAACCGCCGTACCCGCGCAACTTGAATCACAACGTGCGCTTTCACTTGCTACCTCAACGGTCGGTTCAGGACTAATTACTCCAAATCAAATTCTTATCGATTTAGGAGCTCCATCTCAAGCTTTCAACAGCACGCTCGTTCAGGCTAGAACCGCGCTATCGGCCCAGCTCCTTAAAGACCCAGAAGTGGTTGTTGTGGCAAATGGAAGCAAGCCTCCTTACGCTGATTCCAGTGGCCGATACCTACGTATTTTTGTCATCGGTCGCCATAGTTTTGGTGCACCGCAGTCCCAGGCGCTGGTGAAAAAGCTACGAGCAATCGACCTCGCACGCTATGGCTTCCCTAGCCCTTCGGTGCTCTACATCGGCGGGGCTGCTGCCCAAGGAGCAGACTTAATTCACGTTCTCGCACGGACGCTTCCATGGATCGTTCTCTTGGCGCTACTGCTTACCTTCTTGCTGCTTCTGCGCGCCTTCAAATCTCTCGTTCTTCCAATTAAGGCAATCGCGCTCGACTTAATTTCTCTCGCAGTTTCCTTTGGAGTGGTCGTTCTTGCGTTCGGTCATCAATCTTTCTCCAGTTTCCTTGGTATTTACCGCCTGAATCAGGTAGAAGCATGGGCAGCGCTCTTCTTATTTGTCATGCTCTTTGGCGTCTCAATGGATTATGAAATCTTCATTATCTCCAGGATAAAGGAGGCGAAGGATCGAGGGTTGAGCAATACCGATGCAATAATCGAAGGTGTCACTCAGACCGGAATCGTTGTAACAACCGCAGCACTTATCTTTGTCGGCGCTGTCTCTGGATTGGCCCTAGGCCACTTTGCAGGTTTGCAAGAGATCGGAATCGGTCTGGGTTTTGGGGTCTTGATTGATGCAACGATTGTTCGCGGCCTTTTGCTTCCTAGCGCGATGGTCTTGCTTGGACGCTGGAACTGGTGGTTACCCACGCCTTTTGCCCGACTAATAAAAACTAGCCCCAAACCTCTCAATGAAGTCCGGGGCTAGTTCGGGGTATTAACTTCTTATCGCACAATCTTGATAGCAAAGTGGAAAGAAGGAACTTGGTAACCAAGTGCTAACCCTGGAAAATCCCGATCTGATGAGAGAACTGGGAGCATTCCATAAGGTGTGTTAGCAAATGATGGTTGGTTTGTGTATAGCAATGGATGCAAGTCGATGATGTGCGTACCAGGAGCACCGGTAGCAATCATTTTTACCACCATATATCCATTGGAGTTGAAGCCGCACCCATAACCAATGTAATTGTTGTCATAAGTTACAGCGAGTGTGTTATCCAACTGGGTCCAACCGACGCCTTTAATACTTATGGTAAATGCTTCACCATTCTTAAAAGTGGTTGTTGGATCGCCTGCTTGTCCACGTGCTACCGAGTCAGGTGAAGTGGAAGGGTCAAACTTTGCCACTCCCATTCCAATAACTTTGCCCTTGCTGTCATAGAAAGGCATGATGCTCTCTTTTACGTAGAATGGGGATTGCGCCTCGATGGTTGATCCCTTAACCATTTGAATTACATGCCATCCACCCAAATTATCCGGAATTGTCACATCTGTTGATGAGGTTCCATTGAGCACTGTCGCTGTTCCGAGAGGAATCGAATTGAAGGCCCAGCATGTTCCGGTGCAGTTAACGCGATTTCCTACAACGGTTGACCAGACAATTTGATAGGTACCATCAGTGGCTACTTTTGCAGTCTTGACATTAACCTTAGTAAGAATGTTGCCACTAGGTTGTGAAAGAGCCATGGTTGCTTGAGTATTTGGATCGAGACCCACTGTGGACAACGTTGTACGCAAGGTGGTGGTTGGTTGAACAACAGCAGGGAAAGTTGCTGATGGAACTCCGACACCTGGATCACTGGTTACTTCAAATGGTAAAGAACCGCCATTTGCATAAGGCACCGGTGATTGAATGATGTTCATATAAGTTACGCCGATTGCATCACCAACATTCACATAGTGTGTTCCTCGGGGACCAGCTGCACGGATGGTTACTATCCCAGTACCACGTGTCCAAAGGGCTTGCATTTCACCGGCCATGCTGTTATCCCAATGCACTGCAGCGCCTGCTGTATAGAGTGTCGCACCCATTCCAGTATATGTAATGGTAATCGGTGTCCCGATTGGACCGCTTGAGGGTGAAATCGAAAGTGCACGGGTGGTTTGGTAGCCACCGTGACCCAATGCGGTTCCATTTTGAACTACATAAATATCATGTACCCCACCGAAATCGGAAGGCACAACCGTAGGAAATGAGAATGCACCATTGGTATCGGTGGTTACCGTTGTCATGTTTACATTGAATTTTGTAATGCTATCGCCTAGGTAATTAACAGAACTTGGTTGTACATCTGCGACCCATGTCCCTGATGCAGTTCCCCAAGTCATTTGCAATGAAGTATTTGCAGGAAGTCCTGCACCTGAAACCACCATTGGTGAACCCACTACACCTTGGTTCGGAGTGACGGTGAGATTAACCATTGTCGTGGGTACTGTAAATGTTGCTGCCGTTACCCCGGTGAAGGGCAGCGGAGCAACATTTGGGATTCCACTTGGTTGCACCAGATTGATTGGCGTGTAGGTTGTATCTGCTCCTAAAGCCGGAGCCACCAGGAACACGGATAATAGTGACACGATGGCGCCTTTGGCTATAAGTGAACTTCTACGTGAAGCCTTTTCCATTTTCATGATGGACCCTTCCTAGAGTTTAATAAATTTACTTTTTAGGAACCGCGTCAACGGTTATTTCAGTTCTTAGTTCGTTGGAACCGCGAACAGAGTGAGTTGTGAAGTAGGAGTGAAGTTAGACTGCCAGACAGCGGTAGAGCCCTTTAGTGCTGGTGTCACTGCAACAGTCTTGTAGTAACTGACACGGTCATAGACCTGGACACCACTAACTCTTACACGCACTCCATTGATCATGCGAGGAACGAGTTTGGTAGCCAACGTCTGGACTGAGCTCTGATCTTTAGTTGTAACTGTCACTTTGAAGTTGATTACTCCAAGAGTGTTATAAAGACCAGCAGTGGTGCCCGTCTTCAATACAGCAGTCCAGAAAGCAACTCCACTGTGATTGCCATATGCGAGAGGTATTGGGGTTGCAACCCCAGCTACTGTCACAAAAGCGTTCGCGACGTTACTGCTATCTAGTACAGCACCACCTAGATCTGCATCATTCCCATAAACACGAAAGACGATCGTTTGGCCAGTTATGAATTGGCTTGTTACGGCGCAACTAACCCCAAAGCGGGGTGCAAGCACACCCGATGTGCCACTAGCTAAAACGGTGTCAACGTAAAGGCTGATTGGGTTGGGAACTACTCCCTGCACTGGTGTGCCAGTCTTAACTGTTAGCGGAGCAGCATTTACAACTGTATAAGTAACAGCATCAGTTGGCGTAAGAACTGCGTTTAGTGTTGCTGGACCTGCTGCTGCTGGCACCCAAGAACACTTAGCAACAAATGGAGCAACAGTTGTGGTTGCAACAGCTTCGCATCCGATAATGACGGTGGTACCTACTGAGAAAGCCACATTTCCTGGTGCTCCAGCCGTTGCGACAATTATTGCTGGGCTTAGACCGAAGACGGTGCTTCCGCCAGATAGAACAAGTGTTGGGGCGGTTCCCGCAGCCATAGCTGAAGAACTTCCTACTAGTGATGCTCCTGCTAGGGCGAGGGCCACTATTAGAGCCTTTGATTTATTACTTCTCATTTCTTTTGCTCCTTATTAGTTGAGAACTTCGTTGTGGAAAAACTATTTGGTGTTGAAGGTGCCTGAAACTGTGAAGGTGAGTGCGCCGGTTTCGTTAGCACCAGCAGCTGTTGAGGCAACTGGGAAACTACCCGTGAATTTCAAAGTCCCTGTAGCTCCGGCATACTTTCCGGTTCCGCCAGTGATGATCACATTTCCTGAGATTGCCACTGTGGTGGGAGCTGCAGATTCCTTGGCGCAACCTTGCGCCGCAGGATCGAACGTTGCCTTAAGAGTGTTGGTTCCATCAGAGATTGTTCCGGTGCCATTAATGGAATCGCATTGGCTGGATGGTGATGAAGAACCACTACCAGTCAGTTGAGTAAGACCCAGTGTCGTTCCTGTGCCAGTTGCTGTAACCGATGTCGTACTTACGCTCGAGTCGGTCCAGAGCATTACAATTTTTCCAGTATATGTGGCATTGATTGTGAGCGACTTAGAAGAGCTGGAAGCAGGCGACGTTGTCTTTTTAACCACTGGCTTTGTTGTGGTCCAGCCAGTTGGACACTTAGGTGTCGCTGCCTTGACGATCTTTGAGGCAGTTCCTTTGTAGCAAGTGATTGACTTAGTGGCAGCGTTTGCAGGATTTACACCCAGGAGTGCTCCACAAACTACTGTTACTGCGATTAGAGAATATAACCTTCTCATGCTTGTAATCCGCGTCATTTCTATTTCCGCCATCTCATATATAGGTTTTTCCCAACAGATGAATTGTTGACCTACGGCAGCGCTGCGTCATTGAAAATTGAAGGGGCTACCACTTGCACCGGTATCTAATGGATCACATACTGTTTTTAACGGTGTGACCCAGTAGACACGGCAGACTCAAAACGAGTAAAAAATAGCCCCTTCTTGGGGTTTTTCTCTCTTTCTAATATTAGATTTTGGATTCAACCCTTTCCAGCACTTGTAGGAATTCTGCGCATACTCTTTTCCATCGCTGTCAATTGAGTGCTAACTCTTCACCAATAACGCAGATTTGTTTTTGAATTTGCGACAACAGGGGCAGAATGTATTAAACGGTTAGTCACAGTTTTATGAGAGAAGCATCAAGTGGACATCATTCACACACCCACCAATAAAGTTTTTGTAGTTTTATCTAGAACGCATACAAAGATTTGGAAGGGAAACTTTGAACCAGGATCTGTGCCTACCTCTTTGGCCGAGTCACATAAAGATAAGGATTATCGGAAGGTTCTCAACCAGTTTTTGAGCGGTCGCAATCGCTCTAAGTTGGATCCGCATTTTGCAGAGAAGGTCGCCCTTGAACTTAAAGGTTTCGACTATATCTATCTTGCTGGGGGCGGGAAGGGTAAAGCGAGCGCAGTGCAGAACCTAGCCACATACCTGCGCGAACATCATCACGAAATGGCAAAGAAGATTCGCGCGATCCAAGATATCGATGCAGAAAATATGTCTGATGGAGAATTGTTAGCAGTTGCCAGAAAAATGATCATTCATGATCTCTAAAATCTAATAGAAAGAAGTATGCAATGAGCCGTCTATATGTAGTAACTGGAGCCGCTTCCGGAATTGGCGCAGCCACGTGCGTATTGCTCCGGGAGCGTGGGGAGAAAGTTATCGGTGTCGATATCCATAATACGGATATCAATGTTGATTTAAGCACCGTGCAAGGGAGAAAGGAGGGGGTTGAGGCAGTCATCAAGAAGAGTAAGGGAAAGATTGATGCGATTATTGCTTGCGCTGGTCTGGCAACACCCAGCCCTAAAACAGTGTCAGTGAATTACTTCGGTGTAAAAGAGTTCGTGGAGGGGTTACTTCCCACGCTTTCCGGCAGTAAGAATCCTCGCGTCGCCATTACAAGTTCGATGGCATCTCTGATGCCTAATTCTCCAGAGCTCGTTAATGCGATGTTGGCAGACGATGAAGCTTCTGCTCTGACAATTGCCCAGGGATTGTGCGCTGAAAGTGACGAGAAAGCTGCCTTGATCTATGGCTCCACAAAGCGAGCACTCGGTCGGTGGATTCGTCGCGAATGCATTAAGCCAAAATGGGCGGGTGCTGGAATTCCACTAAATGCAGTTGGTCCAGGAATCGTTGAAACCCCAATGGTGGCGGACATGATCGCAACAGAGGAAGCTAGATCGGCGATAGATGCCATGGTTCCGATGCCACTCAATCACTATTTAAAGGCTGTCCAAGTGGCATATCTACTGGCTTGGCTCACCAGTAAAGAAAATACCCATACGACCGGCCAGACGATCTACATAGATGGTGGCTCAGATGCGGCGCTGCGCGGGGATAACATTTGGGATTAACTCTAAGCAGGCACTCGGAAGGCACTCAGGAATCTCCCACTCTGGGGTAGCACACTCCCCTTATGAAACTACAAATAGCACTTCTAGCCGTTGGAGTAGCAGTGAGTGCTGGAGCAGTGGGCGCTGAACTCAACCGCGCTGCCAATGTAGCTTCGCCAATGCCTTCATCGAGCACGAGCGTTGTTGCCTCGCATGCTTCATTGCAACAACCGATCACTAGCACTTCTAAAGTGACATTAACTAGTCTGCGTCCTTCGGTTAAGGGTGGCTCAGAAGACGATTAATTGAATATTGTCTCGGGGTAAAGTTCGCTACTTTTTTTCGCATTGCGAGAGCGTAAAGATGCATAGATACTTCGATTATGACTTATGAACTTCGAGATCTTAAAGACCAAGTAATCGTTATCACTGGAGCCACCGCCGGAATGGGCGCCGCCACAGCTAAAGAATTGGTCGAGCAGGGCGCAAAAGTTGTTCTTAATGCGCGCAACGAAACTCGGCTCAAAGAGATGGTCACTTCCCTCGGTGAGGCCAATGCAACCTACATCGCAGGTGATTGCTCCGAACCCAGTGTGAGCCGTGCCGTTGCACAAGCAACGCTCGATAAATTTGGGACGATCGATGCCGTCATACCCAATGCTGGAATTGGCATGTATGGATCAATCTTGGATTACAGCGATGATGAAGTAAACCGAATGATGCGCACAAATTATGAAGGAACCGTGCACATTATTCGTGCCTGCTTACCAACCATGATTGCAAAGAAAGTCGGAGATATCGTTATCGTCTCCTCTGTTGCCGGATTCCGTGGAGGTGGAGATGAATCAATTTACGCGGGAACCAAGCATGCTCAAGTTGGTTTAGCAGGAGGACTCGACCGTGAACTTCGCGAAAAGGGAGTTCGGGTAGCTCTCGTTTGTCCCGCAGGAACCGAGACTGAATTCGCAATTGGGGCAGGCAGGACCGCCGGAACACCAGTTCTAGCAAGCTTCTTACGATCCGAAGATATTGCTTTTCAGATTACAACGATCTTGAAGCAACCTCGTTCGGTACGAACTCATATTTGGACTTTGTGGTCGATTAACCAACAGTCCTAACCTTTTCGGCGTCGGCTGCTACATACCAACCAACCGATGCCAGTGCCACTGTTACCGAAAGAACCGCTGCCGCACCGGCTAAATGTAAATCTTGAAGATGAGCAGGTGCTTTTAGTAGTGCACTGAATATTCCCAATATAGCAGTTGATAATAAGAGCAAGATTATTGAGGCGGCTAATGGTCGAACTGCACGGTGCGAATTCCAGTTTCGCCAGGCGTGAACCGCAAAGGTTATAAGCGCGATAAATGTAATTAGAACCATGCTGCGATGCACAAGGTGGAGAGCTACATAGCGAGCAGGAATTCCCGTTGGACAGAATGGAATTCGCGCACAGTATTTCTCTGCAGATGCGTTTACAATCAATGAACCAGAAATATAGAGTAGCGCCGCCGCTATAACGGCTATCCAACTAATAGGGCCAAGACGTTTGCCTATAACACTCACTTTGGGCACCAGTGACGCTACGGCCGTAACTGTCGCCCCACCAAGAAGTGCTAAACCAGCAAGTAGATGCCCGGCGACAGTGGGAGCGCCATTTCCATCATAAACAGTGACTGCGCCGAGTATGACCTGAACAAGGATGATGAAGCAGGTAACTATGGCGGGCCGAATCGCAGCAGGTTGCACCCTGCTTCTTTTTGCGATCAACGCCGTAGAGATTACTAATATGGTGGCAAGGCCGGCAAAATAGCGATGCATCTGCTCCATGAAGGCATGAAAGCCCTGTGCTGGGTTGAGGCTACCTTTGCATAACGGCCAATCGGGGCAGCCCATTCCGGAATCGGTTACCCGAACATGACTCCCAAAGATAATGAGGAAATAAACTGTGACGGCGCAAGCTACTGCGACTCGAGGTAACCACTTACCGGCATTTTTAAACATGCTCCGCATTCTTCCCCTTGAACGGTCGCGTAAATCGCTTCCTGAGAAAATACTTGGTCTTTCCCCTTTACCCAGAGTGTTAGCACCCAAAGATTAATTAATCGGCCAACCTACTACGCAAAATCGACCCTCGAGTGGCAAGATGTAAGTGTGAGCAAGACGGTAGTTCCTCTTCACCAAGTATCTATTCGATTTGCAGGTGATAGTGGTGACGGAATGCAATTGACCGGTGACCGTTTCACCATGGACACAGCAATCTTGGGAAATGACATCTCTACCTTGCCTAACTTTCCAGCAGAAATTAGAGCGCCCCAAGGAACTTTGCTCGGGGTCTCTTCATTTCAACTGCACTTTGCAGATCACCACATCCAAACGCCTGGAGATGCGCCAGATGTACTAGTGGCCATGAACCCCGCGGCACTTAAAGCGAATATTAAAGATCTAGCTAAAGGTGCAACGATTATTGTTGATGCCGATGAATTTATAACGCGAAATCTCACAAAGGTCGGTTACGTGACTAACCCCTTGGAAGATGGATCACTTGATGGTTACAAAGTGCATCCAATTGCTCTAACAACGCTCACGGTAGCCACACTCTCTGAATTGAATTTATCGCGTAAGGATGCTGAACGATCTAAAAATATGTTTGCCCTTGGCTTGCTTACATGGATGTATAGCCGCCCTACCGAGACCACAGAGAAATTTCTAACAGGTAAATTCGCCAAGAAGCCGGATCTGCTCGAAGCCAATCTTCTCGCTTTCAAAGCGGGCTGGAACTTTGGCGAAACTACGGAAGAGTTCTCGGTCTCGTATCAAATTGCACCAGCAAAGATGCCGGCCGGAAAATATCGTAATGTCAGCGGAAACACCGCACTCTCTTACGGACTCATAGCTGCCGCTAAGCAAAGTGGCCTTCAACTCTTCCTGGGTTCGTACCCAATCACGCCAGCCTCCGATATTTTGCATGAACTTTCCAAGCATAAGAAGTTTGGCGTTATTACGTTTCAGGCCGAAGATGAAATTGCAGCTGTTGGCTCTGCACTTGGAGCCGCGTATGGCGGTGCCATTGGAGTCACATCAACCTCTGGTCCTGGTTTGGCGCTCAAAGCCGAAATGATTGGCCTAGGTGTGATGCTGGAATTACCTCTCATTGTGATCGACGTGCAGCGCGGTGGACCTTCAACTGGGCTGCCAACCAAGACCGAGCAGGCCGATTTGCTGCAAGCTATGTACGGCCGCAACGGAGAATCACCAGTTGTAGTAATCGCACCTTCTACCCCTAAAGATTGCTTCGCTATGGCAATGGAAGCTGTGCGGATCGCCACGACGTATCGAGTACCGGTATTTATTCTCTCCGACGGCTACATCGCCAATGGCTCAGAACCATGGCGTATTCCAGGTGAAGGCGAACTTCCAGATTTGCGCGTTGAATTTGCTCACACTGAAGAGAATTTCATGCCATATAGTCGCGATCCAAAGACACTTGCTCGCCCATGGGCTATCCCCGGAACTAAAGGAATAGAACATCGTATTGGTGGGGTGGAAAAAGCAGACCAGACTGGTGCGATTTCATACGATCCTACAAATCACGACTTCATGGTACGTACTCGTGCCGCCAAGGTTGCAGGCGTTCAAGTTCCTGATTTGGAAGTTGATGATGCAACCGGTGATGCTCAAGTATTGCTCTTGGGTTGGGGATCAACTTTTGGACCTATCGCGGCAGCTGTCGAAGCGCTCCGCGAAAATGGTCAAAAGGTGGCTCAAGCTCATCTTAAATACATCAACCCATTCCCTAAGAACTTGGGGGCCGTTCTCGATCGGTATGAGCGCGTAATCGTTCCCGAGATGAACCTCGGACAACTTGCGATGTTACTGAGGGCGCAATTCCTAAAAGACATAACCGGCTACAACCAAGTTCGTGGACTTCCATTTTCAACAACAGAAATAATCGAAGCAACGATGGCGGTGCTCAGTGACTGATGTAACGCTCACTAAAAAAGATTTCACCTCCGACCAGGAGGTGCGTTGGTGTCCTGGGTGTGGCGACTATTCTATTCTTTCTACAGTGCAATCCTTTTTGCCGACGCTTGGCCTACCTAGAGAGAATATTGTTTTTATATCGGGAATCGGATGCTCATCGCGCTTTCCTTATTATCTAGAAACTTTTGGTATCCACTCCATCCATGGTCGGGCCCCTGCTATCGCATCTGGGTTGGCCATATCCCGTCCTGATTTAACAATCTTCGTAATCACAGGTGATGGCGATGCTCTTTCCATCGGTGGCAACCATCTGATTCACGCCTTACGCCGCAATGTGAATCTCAAAATCTTGCTCTTCAACAACCGCATCTACGGCCTTACCAAAGGCCAATATTCACCAACGAGCGAAACCGGTAAAGTCACCAAATCTACGCCTATCGGATCCTTGGATACGCCCTTTAATCCAATCTCACTAGCAATCGGTGCAGAGGCAACTTTCGTTGCGCGTTCTATTGATACCGATCGCAAACACTTGACCGAGATGTTGCAAGCTGCATCCGCACACAAGGGATCAGCCCTCATTGAGATCTATCAAAATTGTCCAATATTTAATGACGATGCATTTATCGCGGTAAAGGATGGGGAAACAAAGGGTGCAACGCTGTTGCAGTTGATTCATGGAGTTCCGATCAAATCTGAAACGCATGGCGTGATTATGGAGAACGGCTCCATGAAGGTTGTCGAACTTTCATTAGTATCGGAGAGCGAACTCGTCGTTCATAACGCTAATAATCCAGATCCTTCGTATGCCTTCGCCCTTTCAAGGCTTTCGGCTTCGGAATTAGTTCACGTTCCAATTGGCATATTCCGCGATGTAGCCAGACCCGAATATTCAACGATGGTAAACCAGCAGATTGCTGATGTAATAGCTAAGGATGGCGCTGGGGATCTAGCATCTCTGCTGGCCAGTGGAGATACCTGGGAAGTTAAATAGCGCTTCTATAACCTTTAAAATTACTATAAATTTACCGATTGTGGCTAATTAATAGGGTTATTGTATCCCAATGATTATCCTGCTCGCCATTCTCGCTTACCTGGTTACCGGATATGCATTGGTGCTCCTAACTATCCGAGTCCGACAGTTGATCGCCATATACAAGAAGCAACAGCCAGATCCAACCCGCAGAGGAAATCGAAGCGCACGCTTGCGCAATATGTTTAAAGAGATCCTTGGGCACACCAAGATGCTCAACTTCACCGGCACGGGCATTGCGCACTGGTTCGTGATGGTTGGATTTGTAGTTCTCTTTGGAACTTTGCTCACTGCGTATGGTCAAGTTATCGACCCCACTTTCTCACTGCCATTCATTGGTCACTTTGTTGGATATGAACTCTTTGCAGAGTCAATTGCCGCACTGACGGGAATCGGAATCGTCACGCTAATAGGAATTCGCCAGGTGACCAGAGTGAGAACTCGCAATCGTTTCGCTGGATCCTCGATGGGCAAGGCTTACTATGTTGAGGCAACAATTCTTGCGATTGTTTTCTGCGTGATTGCCCTGCGTGGATTAGAAGGAGCCCTTGCTGGCATCACCTCATGGAATTGGCATTACGCGATTTCTTGGCCCGCTGTTCTTACTTTTAACTCTCTCTCCAAAGGATCAATTAAGAACGCCATAGTCATTGTGGCAACTATCAAAATCTGTATTTCTATGGCTTGGTTTATAGTGATTGCATCCGACTTTACTATGGGAGTCGCTTGGCACAGATTCTTGGCCTTCTTTAATATCTATTACAAGCGCAATATCGCCAAGCCAGCACTAGGCGCCCTTCCCGAGATGCTTTCCAAGGGTAAGCCGATTAATTTTGAAGATCCAGCTGAAGATGATCTCTTTGGATTGGGTACGCGCGGAGATATTTCATGGAAGGGCCTGCTGGACATGACCAGCTGTACTGAATGTGGACGCTGTCAGTCACAATGTCCGGCCTGGCATACTGATAAACCACTCTCTCCTAAGTTACTAATTATGTCTATGCGTGATCACGCTATGGCGAAGGTAGTTGAAACAGAAAATCTGGTGGGCGATAAAGCACCGATTTCGACCGACGTGCTGTGGGCCTGCACATCGTGCGGAGCTTGCGTTAACGCCTGTCCTGTCGGCATCGAGCACATCGATCACATCGTGAATATGCGTCGCTTCCAAGTTTTGGTCGAGTCTAATTTTCCGTCTGAACTCAATGGCACATTTCGCAATCTCGAGCAAGCCGGAAATCCTTGGGGATCTAATAAAGATAACCGCGAAGGCTGGATTGCTGAATGCGATTTTCCTGTAAAGGTCGTTAGCGGAACTCTTCCCGACGATGTTGAATATTTGTTCTGGGTCGGCTGTGCCGGCGCCTATGAAGATCGAGCCAAGAAGACAACCAAAGCGGTAGCAGAGTTGCTCTTCATGGCTGGCGTCAATTTTGCGGTCCTCGGAAATCGCGAGACCTGCACCGGAGATCCTGCTCGTCGGTCAGGGAACGAATACTTGTACCAAATTTTGGCAGCTGAGAACATTGAAACTTTTAATGAAGTCTTTGCAGGTCGCTCGAAGGGAAAGAAGAAAGTTGTCGTCACCTGTCCCCATTGCTTTACAACCATCGGTAAAGATTATGCCCAGAGTGGATTTGAGCTCGAAATGTTGCACCACACGCAACTTTTAAACACACTCATTAAAGAGGGACGTTTGAAGCCAAGTCCCCATAAATCTGAGACTAAGTTGACCTATCACGACCCTTGCTATCTGGGTCGACACAATCAGATCTATGCACCCCCACGCGAACTGCTCGAAGCGAGTGGATGCGACATTACCGAGATGCCTCGTAATCAAGAGCGATCATTCTGTTGTGGCGGTGGTGGTGGCCGGATGTGGGTGGACGAAACCATCGGCACTCGAATAAATCTCACTCGTGTTGATGAGGCTCTGGCCACGGGTGCATCAGAAGTTGCAGTTGCTTGTCCATTCTGTCGCGTCATGGTGACTGATGGAGTCCAAGCGCGAGAGTCAGATGTACAGGTTCTCGATGTCGCTCAAGTTCTGCTGCGCAGCGTCAAAGGTGGCGAATAGATCTACCCCGCCACTGCCTTTAGGGCTTTTTCGCCTTAATTGCTGCGGTTGCTTGCGGGATAACTGAAAATAGATCTCCTACGACCCCAAAATCGGCAATGTCGAAGATGGGCGCATCAGCATCGGTATTTACAGCAATAATCAATTTACTTGTCTGCATCCCCGCGCGATGCTGGATAGCACCAGAAATTCCTACAGCGACATAAAGTTGTGGCCGAACAGTTTTTCCGGTTTGCCCCACCTGGGATGAATGGGGATACCAACCTGCATCCGTTGCGGCGCGTGATGCGCCGACAGCCGCCCCTAGGCTATCGGCGAACTCCTCGAGCGGTCCAAAGTCGCCTTTAGTTCCAGCTCCTCCAGAGACAACAATGGTCGCTTCTGTAAGTTCTGGACGATTGCCTTTCGCTGCCATCTCTACCGATAGAACTCGCTCGAGCGATTCTGATATTGATCCTGAAAATCTTTCGATACCCGGCGAACTTTTCGTAACGTCAATATCAACAGAGTTAGAACGAATCGCGATGATTGCGCAGCTACTTTGAACCCTTGCTTTAACGATCAGCGCACCGCCAAAGATTGATTGAGTGGTGGTTAAGTCACTAGCAAGATCGATCGCATCGGTGATAATTCCGGAGTTAGTACGAATAGCAGTTCGTGCCGCAATCTCTTTTCCTGTGATCGTAGATGTAACAAGAATAGCTTTCGGAGATTTCTCTTTGACGATCTGCGAGAGCACTTGAGCCACTTCAGCTGGAGAATTACGATTAGCGTCTGAAACAACGATTACTTTATCGATGCAGAATTCAGATAATTGTGGAAGTAGATTTTCATCAAAGAGAACTGCAGTAACATCACCAATTCGCGCGGCAAAAGTGGCGAGTTCACCCGTAGAGCGAGCAACCTTTCCGTCAAACTCGTCGACCAGAATCACTACGCTCATATGACGCGCTGCTCTTCTAAAAAGGCGACCAATTCGTTCCCGCCATTACCTGTATCGACTATTTTAATCCCCTTAGATTTAGGTGGCCGTGGAATTACATCGTTCACTGCCGTCCACGGGGCGAGCATTCCAACAGTTTCCGCTGCGAATCCAATCTCGTCAAGAGTCTTTATGATTAAAGGTTTTTTCTTCGACCCCATGATCCCTTTAAAAGTTGGGTAGCGGGGCACATTAATCTTGTCTGGAACGCTCACCACTACCGGGAAATCTGCCGAAATATTTTCGATTCCAATTTCAGTAGACCGCACGCCCTGCGCATATGATTTCGAGACATCAATATCAAGTTTGTGTACATGCGTTAGTTGGGCCCAACCCAAACGTTCAGCTAACATGGCAGGAATTACGCTCATTCGAGCATCGGTAGATTCAGTGCCGCACATAACCAGGTCGAAGTTGCCACTAGCTATTACCTTAGCCAGCACTAACGAGGTCGCTAATGAATCTGATCCTGCCAAGGACGGATCAGAGATCAAGATGGCGTTATCGGCACCCATAGAGAGCCCCTTTCGAAGCGCCTCTGTCGCTCGCTCTGGACCCATGCAAATCAGTGAAATTTCATGTCCGCTCTCGGAACCGGCAGAACCCGTTGGAGAGTTGGCTTCTACAATTCGAAGCGCTTCCTCAATCGCATACTCATCTAAATCATTGAGGACTGCGTCCACGCCAAGACGATCAATGACTTGGCCATCCATCTTTTTTTCGACCCAAGAATCAGGAACTTGTTTAACGCAGACTGCGATCTTCATATCGCGATTTTAAGCCTTTATTCGCAGTCCTTGTGGGTCAAAGAGTGGTGAAGTTTGCACTACACCAAGCTTCCATTCCCCAAAGAATTCAACCTCGAGCGTTGTATTTGGCGTAGTGAATTCGATAGGAAGATAGGCATACCCAATCCCTTTTTGAATGGTGTAACCCTGACCCCCGCTCTTAATTCGGCCGATAATCTCCCCATTGACTCTAATCGGTTCGTTCCCGAGTGGAGTGCGCTTGAGATCATCAAAAGTGATCGCTACCAGAGCTCTGCTGGGATGGGGATTGGCAAGCAAGGCCGCCTTGCCGATGAAGGCGCTCTTCTTCTGTGAAACCGCGAATGCAAGTCCGGACTCAAGTGGAGTTGTTTCTGTATTAATCTCACTACCCCAAGCCAGATAACCCTTCTCTAATCGCAGAGATTCGATCGCTCGATAGCCGCAAGGCTCGGCGCCAAATGGCTTACCGGCTTCGATCAGAGCGTTCCAAACCTTCGCTCCATCTTGTACAGGTAAATAGAGTTCCCAACCCAGTTCGCCGACATATGTGATTCGAGTTGCCCGCAATGAGGTTCCTGAAATATCTATTTCTCGAGAATGCATAAAGGGAAAGTTCTGGTTCCCTAAATCGTAGTTAGTTATTGATTGCAAAATCTCTCGAGCTTTTGGACCCCAGATTCCGAATACCGCTAGTTCGGAAGTTGAATCAGAGATCTCAACATCGGCAAACTCTAGTTCGCGCCGCTGCTTACGGAGCCAACCACCATCGTGATTTCCAAATGCGGTACCGGTAATAATAAGGAATTCATTCTCAGAAATTTGCGTCACGGTGTAATCGGATTCGATGCCACCTCGAGTATTTAGGGCTTGGGTATAAACAGTTCGGTTGATACCTCGAACAACATTGTTTGCGCATACCAGATTAAGAAATTCTCCAGCGCGGGGGCCGCTAATTTTTAACTTGGCAAAGCTGGATTCATCAAAGATTCCAGCAGAGGTACGAGTTATTTGATGTTCCACTTGGACCGCGGCAGACCAATTCTTGCCAGCCCAGCCATAGGGACGATTGCCCTCATCACCGAGGTGAGTTTCATAATAATTAACTCTTTCCCACGAAGCTTTCTCACCAAAGACTGCTCCGTGCGCTTTATGCCATTCATAGACTGGGGACATCTTTCCGGGCCGCCCTGTTTGACGCTCTTCAAGTGGATAGTGGATGTCGTAATACTGTTCGTAATTCTCTTGCACACGATCCATAGTGAAAGCAGGCGATTCGTATGAACTTCCGAATCTACGGATATCCATATGCCACAAATCCATGGGAGGTTCGTTGCCAACAATCCACTCCGCCATAACTTTTCCAATGCCACCCGCGCCGGCGATGCCGTGAGCGCAGAATCCGGCAGCTACATAGAAGCCACCTACTTCGGTCTCACCTAAGCAAAATTCATTATCTGGCGTGAAAGCTTCTGGTCCATTAATAAATTTCTTAATACCAATTTCGCCCATTTTAGGGAGGCGTTTTTGAGAATTGATGGCGATCTCTTCAAAACGTTCCCACTCTTCGGGCAGCAGCATGTTATTAAAATTGGCGGGAATGTCATCAAACTTTTCACGGCTAGTTACCCATGGTCTGGATTCGCGCTCATATCCGCCCATCACTAGTCCATCGACTTCCTGACGGAAGTAGATCAACAAATCCGGATCACGCAGTGATGGAAGTTTGGGTGCGCCTGGCGTTAAGAAATTGTCAGTTATTAAATATTGGTGGCTCATGGGAACGATCGGAATGCGCACATCAACCAATCGACCAATTTCAGCGGAGTAGATACCACCGCAATTAACGACAATTTCACACTCAATAAAGCCTTTGTCGGTTTCAACGCCAACAACTCTTTGATTCTTCGTACGGATGGCAAGAACTCGAGTATGGGGAAATATCTTCGCTCCACCACGACGGGCACCACTAGCAAGCGCTTGGGCTAATTGTGATGGATCCACCTGGCCATCGGACTCCATGATGCAGGCACCGACGACGCCATCTAAATCTATGAGCGGAAAGCGTTCTTGCGCTTCCTTAGGTGAGATTTCATGTAAATCCAACCCGAAGGTCTTGGCCCAACCAATTTGACGACGAATCTCTTCCAGTCGTTCTGGAGTGGATGCCAATTTAATGCTTCCACATTCAACCCATGAAGGCGGTGTCTCGCTCTTCTCTAATTGCCGATATAGGTCAACCGAGTGCATATTCATCTTCGTCAGCGTGGGATCTGCTCTCAATTGGCCAACCAGCCCGGCAGAGTGGAAGGTCGAGCCGCTGGTTAAATCGCTACGATCGAGCAGGATGACATCGCGCTCTCCTAATTGCGTCAAGTGATAAGCAACTGATGTGCCACCAACTCCGCCACCAATAATCACGATTTTTGACCTGCCAGGGACCTGTTCATTCGCCATATTGCAAATGTATCCTTTTGTAATGAGTTTGTCTGCAACGCAATTGGAACATTCCTTCGGTGCGTTGCTCAATCGAGTCCCCCGACTACGCAACCGTAGCGAAATTTCCGAATTATCCGGTGGCCTGACAAATCGAAATCTCAAGGTGACCACAGAATCCGGAATTTATGTGGCACGAATCTCAAGTAATGAATCAAACCTTCTATCAATAGATCGAGAGGCCGAATATCGAAATTCAATTATTGCTGCCGAAGCGGGGGTTGCGGCGCCAGTCTATGATTACCTTCCGGGTGCTGGATTATTGGTTATAGGATTTTTGCCCGGACATACCTATGATGCAGAAAATGTAGCGGCCAATCTTCCTCGCATCGCGCAAAGCATCAGGAGACTCCATCAAGCCAAACCCTTTGTTCGAGATTTCGATATGTTTGAGATACAGAAGGGTTACTTATCAATTGTAAAAGAGCGAGGATTTAAAATCCCCGATGAATATGAAGATCTAGCAAGATATGGCGATGAACTCTTTAAAGCACTCAAAGCCACCGATGAAGGCAAGGTTCCATGTAACAACGATCTCCTCGCCGCTAATTTTATTGACGACGGAGCTAAAATCTGGCTCATTGATTACGAGTACTCTGGAAACAACGATCCGTGCTTCGAACTTGGAAACCTCTGGGCTGAATCGTTTCTACCCATTGAATCCCTACGTGAATTGGTCACCGCCTACTATGGCGAAGATCGTCGAGATAAATTCGCTCGCGCATGGCTTTTGAGCGTCTACGGTAAATATGGCTGGACACTCTGGGCATCGATTCAAGATGGAATCTCGGAGCTGGATTTTGATTTCTGGACATGGGGGATGAAGAAGTATTCCGACGTGCTTCGAGATTTTGGTTCTGATTTCTACCATGAACAGCTCTCAAGTCTGCGTAGAAATACCCATTAATCCCCCCTATTTCAAGTTATTCGGGTCCGGCATATGTCCCTGCGGTAGCTGGGAACATGGACTTAACTATCTTGAAGTTTGATACGTCAGTCGTGCCATCGGAGTGGAGACAGACAGCGGCATCTCTAAAGTATTTTTCAATACCCACTTCCACCATCGCTCCGTAACCGCCGTGCAGCTCCATGGCGTTCTGACAAACCTTAAGAATTTCATCCGAAGCGAAGACCTTTACCATGGTGGCCAAAATGGCAGCATCGGGAGAACCTTCGTCAACGGCTGTAGCTGCATGACGCAGTAGGGCTGACACCGCTTCAAGGCGGGTTGCCATATCTGCAATTCTAGAAGCGACTGCCTGGTGCTTTATAAGCACTCTTCCACCTTGCACACGTTCGTGAACAAAGCGCACGGTATCTTCATACGCCGCAATCCCGATACCCAGATTCTTAGCAGCCACCATAATTTTGCCTGGCTGGAAATAAATACCTGCTTTGCCCAGGGCATCATTATGTGCAAGAAGGTGGTCTGCCGGTAATCTGACATTTTCGAAGACAATCTCTCCATTGTTCATGAATCTACCGCCGATAGTTTCATTGCAACGCGTCACAGTTAATCCAGGTGTTTCACGAGGCACTAGGAAGCTTGATGTTCCTTGCATAGTTCCTTGTGTCGAATCAGTGTTTGCGTAAACAATGTAAAGCTTTGCATCATAACCATTACTGATGAATTGTTTGCGACCATTAATAACCCACTCGTCTCCTTCCAGAACAGCTTTAGTTTCCATGCTTGCCTCGGGAACATTGTAAGGAAGCCATCGGTCAGATGCCCCGCGCGGTTCGGTCAAGCAGTGTGCCATAAGAAATTGAGGGTCGGCCATGTAAGCAGCAAACCATTTCTTCTTTAGGTGCTCAGGGGCAAGCACTCCTAAAAGAACGGATATCTTCCAATTTTGAACCAACTTATCTGCCAAACCCGAGTCACCCCGAGAGAGCTCAGTAGAGATGACCGCAAACGTTTGTGAAAGAGTATCCGCATCTAATGGGATACCGCCGAACTCTTCGGGCACACCGAGATAACGCAATCCGATCTCATCTGCTTTCTCCAAGATATGTGGTGCTAAACGCGCTTGCGGATCCATCGACCATTCTCGAGAACGATCTTCTCTAATCCAAGGTGCAACAACTTCATCTACATATTTGCGACATGTATCTCGCATGAGAATTTGTTCATTTGATAGGTAGCGATCTTGAAAATACACGTGTCCTCCTGAAGTTTTTTGATGCAGATAAATGGTTAGGCTTTCAACAAAATATAGTCTTGTCGAGGTTAATGGGGAAGAGCGGATATACGCTTGAAAAATGGCAATTTGCGGCGAATATGGATCGTTTTCTCTATAAACTTTGCGCATGCTTCCCTTCTTCTCGAACAATAAAGATTGAGTTAGATTTTTCTATGGCGCCCAAGAGTCTTCGTTACCTAGTCCTAGCTTTATTGGCTGCTGCCGCGACCAGCGCCGTCGCATCAGCCGCCACTCCTCTACCCATGCAAAGCGAGGGTCCTGGTCACCACATCTTGGGTTTGGATATCAGCCGATACCAGCATGCCGGAAGCAAACCAATAAATTTTGCGACAATGGCGGCAGCTGGGGTTAATTTCTTGTGGATCAACGGGGGTAATACTTTAAGCGATGCAGACACGCTCGCAGCTATATATTATCGATCGGATCGCCAAGTTGCTCAAGCTGCAGGTATCTATACAGGCTTTTACTACTACGCTCACCTTCCAAACACCTCGAAGCAGAGTGTCATCATCGCTAATGCTCACAACCAGGCCAATAAAGTCGTCAATCGAATCAACCTTGACGGTGGCTTGAACGAACTTGATATGCCGATAGCGCTAGATTTAGAAACGACATGTACTAAGAAAGTTGTATTCGGCATATGTGCCCACAGTTTGTCGCCACAGGAATCCACTCTCTGGGTTACCGAGTGGGACAAAGTTATACGGCAAGCGACGGGTCGCACACCTGTCATCTACTCATTTCGCTCATTGCTCCATGGAACTTTGGGAAAGGCGACTTCCCTGAGAGATAATCCACTGTGGATTGCGACGGCTGGGGTTAATCCAGCAATACTTGGAAGCCAACCCTCGCTCCTTAAGACTGGATGCAGTACCAATATCTGGACGAATCCAGAGTGCCAAACACAATGGAGTTTTTGGCAGTACAGCTCTGGTGGTAACGGACGTAAGTATGGCATTGCGCAAGGTCAGGTTGATCTAGATATCTTTAGCGGGACTCCCGAGGATTTTGCCAATTTCCAGGCGACGGGGTTGCAGGTTCCGCTTATGACAGTGACAACCACCATCATGCTCCCCCAGGAAACCCCTTCTTCAGAGCCAACAACCCCACAGGCGATAACGCCGTAACACATTATTAGTAACATAAGCATATGAAATATTCACTGGCACATTTAGTTCTGACACAAGCGACCAAACCTCAGGTAATCGTCTCTGGCGGCGAAGACGGGAATCGTGGAATTGCTCTTATAGCCGGCGCCTTATTTGTCGCGGCAGTTTTTGCAGTTGGCTTCTACATTGGACGAAAGACAGCTAACCCAAAGTAGTTCGTGTAGACCAATAATATACAAATCAAGTTAAAGAAATTTTATGATGCGCGATTCATTGCCTTATTTAGTGCACTTGGAAAGGCTTGCCTTCCGCACTTGCACCTAACTTAAGGAGAGATTATGCAGCGGTACATTATCGAACGAGAAATCCCCGGCGCTGGATCACTTGCAGAGGAAGATTTAAAGAATATTTCCAAGGTAAGTGATGGAGTTCTCGATGCGATGCATCAAGAAGGTGGTGCTATCGAATGGATAGAAAGCTATGCAGCAGGAGACAAGATCTACTGTATTTATGCTGCCTCCGATGAGGCAATCATTCGCGAACACGCTAAGCGCGGTGGCTTCCCTGCAAATAGCGTGGTTCCAATCGGTGGCGTGCTAAATCCTGAGAAGGGCCGATAAAGCCCGTTTTACTTAGTGATAAGGCTGTCGAAACTAGGGTTTGGCAGCCTTATCCAAACTACAATCAATAAATGCGAAGGGACAAGTGGCACAGGTACGCCCACATCCCAACCCCCTTATATCTACTTGCGCTCATCTGTGGCTTGCCATGGATTAAAGGCAGCGGCGACCCGAAGTGGATATGGGTTCACCTTTTACTACTAGGTGCAATTACAAATTTAATCTTCGTGTGGAGTTCACACTTCACCTCTACCATGTTGAGATTGCCTCCCGAGTCCGATCGCAGACGTTACTTAGTTCGAGTTCTTCTTCTTAACCTTGGCGTAATATCTGTCATCGTTGGAAAGATACAGGGCCTTAAGACCTTGATGGCTTTTGGAGCGACAGCGGTAATAATCAGTTCAGGTTTGCATGTGCGATCGATACAAATTCAAATCAAAAGAGCGCTTCCAACTCGATTCAAGAAGATCCCCCACTTCTATATAGTGAGTGCTCTCTTCCTAATTCTCGGGGGACTATTTGGCGGATTTCTATCGCAAGGTCCAAAAGGCGAATTTAAGTATCGATTACTTCTCGCCCACTATTCAACTAATATTTTCGGCTGGATAGGCATCACGGTTGCTGGCACGCTCATCACCTTCATTCCGACAATGTTGCGGACACAGCTGCCTGCTAAAGCCGAGAATCACGGTTATAGATCTCTTCCGTGGTTGATTGTTTCGGTACTTGCAGTAGATACCGGTGCGTTAATCAATATTCGTGTCATCGCCTTGATCGGAATTATTGCCTATCTTGGATCTTGGATTTACCTCTTATCGCCGCATTTTCGATTCGTATTACAAAGAAATAGCCCTTTCTCATTTATAAGCACGGTCTCATCTTTGATTTGGCTGGTTATCTCTTTAACGAGTCTAGGAATTGATATCGCAAAGAACGATAAATGGAAATTAGTGAGTTCCCATGCCGAATCTCTCATTTATATCTTGGGTATCGGCTTTGCACTTCAAATGGGCTTGGGTGCTCTTTCATATTTGATACCAGCCGTCCTGGGTGGGGGTCCATCAAATGCTCGGCAAAATGGAGATGTCTCAGAGCGGCTAAAGGCGACGAGATTGATTCTGCACAACGTTGGGTTGGGTTTATTGGCCACTAATTACTCGCGAGCGCTCTTCCTTGCTGGTGGCGCTATGGTCGCCCTCTCCATAATCTTGAACCTCTTCCTCCTGGGTTCTTTACGCCCTGCACGTTCAATATAACGCTGCTCATCGGTCGATGGGATACTTTCCGTGAGAGGATGATCCTTATGAAAACCAAGATCCTTCTCATTGGTATCGATGGATTGATACTTTCGCGAGCAATTGAATCGGGTGCCGCACCAACACTTGCCGCACTAAAAGCAGAGGGTTTCTACACTCCACTCGAAGTTGAAGTCCCTACATGGTCGGGTCCTGGATGGTCGACAATTCTCACCGGTTCTACCCATGCACAGCATGGAGTTAAGGACAATAAATTTATCGGGCATAACCTGCTCCATCGCCCAGATCTGTTAAGCCGCGCCTTTTACCAAGATCAATCAACCACAACCTTTGCAGCAGCTGGTTGGCCTCCGATAGTGGATCCGAGTGGGCTTGGGCCCATCATTCACGAGCGACGTGAACAACAACTCTCCCTCAAACATCGGGTTCGAGTCCGCGATGGCGAAGTTCACGGATACAAGAGTATTGATGCCGAAGTCGCCCTTGAAACAGTGTATGAAATTCAAAAGAACGGCCCCGATGTCAGCTTTGTCTATTTCTGTGGAGCAGATGAAATAGGCCACACGCGAGGTGTTGTTGGAGAAGAGTACCTAGAAGCGATAAGGCGAATAGATGGCTTAGTCGCACAACTCGAGAGCGCTGTATCGCACCGAGCAAAAGAGAATGGGGAGCCCTGGTTGATCGTCCTTACGACAGACCACGGCCACATTGATGAAGGTGGACATGGTGGAGATAGCGCTCAAGAGCGCGCATCGTTCCTTATCGCGGTTGGCCGTGGACGGTCCAACCCTGATTGGGAACTAACCCAGCGTCCTGAAAATATTGTTGAGCTGTTGTTGGCCGAACGAATGTAGCCAGAGCGGGAGCAAATGAGCAACATAGTCGATAAGAAGTTAACCCAAGCGCTCGAGAATTTAGTTTCTCGTGGCGAAATGACTCGAGAAGATAAACACAAGGTCGAAGTTGAATTTCTGTTAGTCGCAGACGGGGACGGTTCGAAGCGCAAAGTACTCTCGGAAATTGGTGGGTATCTCGGTGGAATCTTCATTCTGATATCGCTTTTGATCTTATTCGGCCAGCGTTGGCGGAATATCTCTCGAATTACCCAAGTCTCGTTCTTCTCACTGGCGGCAATACTCCTATTTACTGCCGCTCTTATGACTGGAAAATCATCCAGACCACGCGCCCGACTAGCTGGATTGCTTTCTGTTGTGTCCGCAATTTGTGCGACCTTCGCAATCATTGTTATTAAAACGAATGAACATGGATTGGTGACTCTTGGAATACTGATCGGCTGGCTAGTCACCTCTGTTGCTTTTATCTTGTTTCGGACGATTCTCGGCGAATTTAGTTTGGCGTGTTATTCGCTTGCCTTAGGAATATCTGGAGCAGATTTTCTCTTCCCGCACTTCTATAACGGTTCCTATTTGATAGCGCTTGTCTTCCTCTCGCTTGGATCTATCTGGCTGTACCTAGCCAATAATCATCTCTTCAATCGAGGATTTGGTGATGCTCTTGCGATGGCGGCGTTTTTTCTAAGCGGGCAGATCTTTTTCAGTGGAAGTCTGCATACTCTTACTTATCTAATTTGTATCGAGATGGTCGTTTTGGTTATTTTGTTCTATTCGCGCGCCCCAGAATGGCCATTATTGGTCGGAGGTATCGCTGCTATAACTGTGGGTGCTGGAGAGTTCGTGGGCAGCACTCTTGGTGGTTCCTTGGGAGCAGCGCTCGGACTATTAACATCCGGTGTATTTTTTGTGACAGGGAGTATCTATTCATTGAGGAGATCCAAGAACGATATTTTGAAAGTTGAAAACGAAGAGGGCTGATCCCCTCAGCACCTCTTCGCAAACAAAATTTCGCTACGTTTAAAAAGTCTCTCCTGTGTTTTTGTAGTCGACTGAAAAGTAATGCATGAGTGCAATCTTTCCATTAACCACTTGATATGCCCACGTTGTATCTAGTGCGGTCTCTTTGCCATCTACCACAAAACCTGTATTGATTTCGTGAATGAAAAGAGCCGATCCAGCTGAAAAATTCTCTTTAAGTTCTAGCTTCATATTCGGATTCTTTGCCATCCCCGAAGCGTAAAACTCACGGAATGATGCTTTACCGGCCACCAAAACTTCGCCACGATCTTTTTGCATTATGCAATTGTCTGTTATCAAATCCATCATCGCCTCAACGTCCTTAGCGTTGTAGGCAACGGCCATCTTGTTCATAACATCAATGTGAGACATTTTATCCTTTCAAGAGAGTAGATGAATTGGGCACTTGCAACGCCAGTATTGGCGAAAGTCTTGTTAGTGATCTGCCAATGCCCATCGAGGATTGAAAGAGTGAAATAATCCGTAAATGAGTAAATTCCCCAAAAGCCTTCCTCTTCGACAGTGGCTGTAGCTACTGTAGCCGCGAGCTGGCATGGAAGGCTTCAGTTAACTTTGCTGCGTCGCCTTTTCCGGCGCCATCAATGTAAAGATTAATAAGTCGGGTAATTTCAGTTTTTGCCTCATCCACGATTGGGATCCTTACCTAAGGTGCAGTCACCTCAATATTTTTGAGTGAATGGCATCTTTACTTAATCCACTAATCAGCACAATAGAACGGATAGCGGCGTATATGCATGACTGGTCAGATAAATCGTCCCAGGTTCCCTGCGGCATCAATCTTCTTGGGAAATTCTGTAGGCAGGTTGAGCCATAGAACTATGTTTGCCATATGAGCAAATTCCCAAGGCTCGCAGAGGTTGAAACGTTGCATCCAAGAGGAGTCTTCGTTAATTTCATAGACTTTTGAAATCGAAGATTTCCAGTGGTTAACAATCTTTAAGAGGGCAGAGTTCTACTCATCAGTTTTCACAACTGTAGTCATGAGTAAATTGCTGTCCATAGTGTGAAAAAGTACTCTCTGGAGATCACCCCTCCTATCCAAAAGAGGGTGATATTGCGGGTGAAGTCTTACGTAGAAAGGCGATATCGGAGTTAGAAATCCGGAGAGTTCAGATCCCCTACTGCAATTGCCCCGCAGCCCTGACCGCTCCAATACCTTGGGAATTTCCAGTAATAAGCATGCTGCGTTGCGTCATCGTGAAACCCTTACTTTTGAACCTTGGCTCTCTTGGAACATCTCCGATATTAGATTAGTGTCTTTCTCTCCAAACTATAGGAGGAGAAAGATGAATGATCAGTCAGAGCAGACCGAGTCGGTTGTCAGAATGTTCAATGACGCCATCAACAAACATGATATCGATGCCTTGTTCGTTGGCTTTACACATGGGGGGATGGTCATGTTCGCGGAGTCGACATTATGCGAGTGAAAGATGGAAAGGTGAGCGAAAAACTCTCGTATGTGAAAGGTTGAGGGGTTTGTGCGTCCAATGGATGTCAAGATCAAAATGAACGACAAACTTGAAAGTTGCACTCCAACCAACTCTCTCTTCCCTTGATTTAATTCACTATTGCGACTTCAATAGCCCACATGGCTTTCGACGTTAATAAAATCCGTGCAGATTTCCCAGGATTAAACTCCGGCCTAGCCTTCTTCGATGGCCCCGGGGGAAGCCAAGTTCCGATTCAGGTAGGTAACGCGATATCTGAAGCCATAACCAAGCCAATCTCAAATCGAAATACCATTACACAATCCGAGAGAAATGCTGAAGAGATTGTTATTAATTTTCGTCAGGCTGTCGGAGATTTAATTAATGCCGATCCGGGTGGGGTGGTTTATGGGCGCAGTTGGACCCAAATTACATATGACTTCTCTCGCACGATAGCTAAGACCTGGAAACCGGGCGACGAAATCATCGTCACAAATCTTGATCATGATTCAAATATCCGCCCTTGGGTGCAAGCAGCTGAATCTGTAGGTGCCGTCGTCCGTTGGGCTAAATTTGATCTGGCAACTGGAGAATTAGCGACATCCGCAATCTCTGACTTGCTCAACGAGAAAACTCGCCTTGTTGCCGTCACGGGCGCGGGTAATACCTTGGGAACCAGACCAGACATCAAAGCAATTTCTACCGCGGTTCACCAATCAAAAGCGCTGCTCTATGTAGATGGAGTTCATTTAACTCCCCATGCCCCCATCGATATGCAGGATATGGGTGCAGATTTCTATGGATTCTCTTTCTATAAACTTTTTGGACCTCATTGTGCTGCTTTAGCCGCCAAACCTGAATTACTCATGACTTTGAATAATGACAAATTATTACCTTCGACAAGTGCGGTTCCAGAAAGATTTGAGTTCGGAACGCTCCCTTACGAACTTATGGCTGGTTCCACCGCAGCAATTGATTACATATCAAATATGGTCCAGAGTGACCTATCAACTCGGCGGGCCAAGATCCAGCACTCGATGCGAGAGTTAGAAAAATATGAAGAGGAACTCTTTGCGCTGATGGAGTCCGGAATCCAAGGACTCCCAGGAGTCACAACATATGGACACGCAAAGAAGCGAACACCGACTGTCTATTTCAACCTTAAAGGTTTCCAGGGTGCCCAGGTCTATCAATACTTAGCGGATCTTAAGGTCAATGCACCAGCTGGTAATTTCTACGCACTCGAAGTTTCCAGGGCTCTAGGACTAGGCGATACTGGAGCTGTGCGCGTTGGGTTAGCCCCTTACAGCACAATCGAAGATGTTAATCGCCTCCTCGACGGGTTGCATGAACTAACGAAGTAATTTACATACGTAAATATGAAGCGCCATTGAAATCTAAGACCGCACCACTTGCCCATTCGCTGTCGGCTGAGGCTAGAAAGTAAACCGCTTTCGCTAATTCTTCCGGTTGTGCAACACGATTAAAGGGACTTTGTGCGCGAATCCCGTCCCCTTCAGGGCCATCCAAAAGTCTGGCTGCCATCTCTGTTTCAACAAATCCTGGGGCGAGCGTGGTCACTCCGATATGCATGGGCGCTAAAGCCTTGGCAATGGACTGTCCAAAAGCGACTATTGCGGCTTTCGAAGCTCCATAGGCTGGGCTTTCGGGCTCTCCGCGAAAAGCTCCGCGTGAACCGATATTTACAATTCGTGATGTTCCGTTCTTGGGCATATGTTGCAAAGCACACCATGTGGCATTGGCGGCACCAATCAGATTGATCCCGATGGTTTGCGCCCAAGCATTCTGCCATTGCTCATACGTCGTTGTTTCAATGGGATGATCAATGAATATACCTGCATTATTTATCAATACATCAATTTTTCCGAATTTAGCTGCCACTGCTTCGACCATTACGCGAATCGCTTCAGGATTGCGTAGATCAGCCTGGGCGATCATGTGCCCGCTACCTGAAAGTGAATCAAGCACTCCCTGGGCATCTGGCTCTGACGATACATAATGAAGGGCGATGCGATCGCCCGACGCTGCGAATTTGCGAGCAATGGCCGCCCCGATACCTCGGGAACCTCCGGTAATAAGAACGGTGCGTTGCGTCATTGTGAAACCCTAACTTTAAAAGTGGAGGAAATTTGATTGTTAGATGATTAAGGTCTTAGCCGTTAATCGAAGACATATCGGCGTATCGGTCTCCGGCAGTTACTCCAATAGGCGCAATCTCGTTCAAAGAATCAATATCACTCTTCGCCAAAGTTATATCCAGAGCGGCAAGATTTTCTTCGAGTCTAGAGATCTTTCGCGTTCCAGGGATTGGCACAATGTTTTCCGCTTGGGCTAAGAGCCATGCGAGGGCAAGTTGTGCTGGAGTTATTCCCTTTCTATCGGCCATATCCTTCACCGCTGCCACGATATTGAGATTTTGTGAGAAGTTGTCTCCTTTAAATCGTGGGTGAGTGCGACGCGCGTCATCTGCCGATAGGTCATCGATGGAAGTTATGGCTCCAGTAAGGAAACCTCGACCTAATGGGGAGTAAGGAACAAAGCCTATTCCGAGCTCTTTAACCGTCGCAAGAATTCCGTTGGCCTCAACATCCCGAGTCCAGAGTGACCACTCTGTTTGCAATGCGGTGATGGGGTGTACTGCATTCGCCCGACGGATGGTTTCTGAAGAAGCTTCTGAAATACCTAAATGTCGGACCTTTCCTGCTTCAACCAACTGCTTTAGCGCGCCCCAAGTCTCTTCGATAGGGACCGAACGATCTACGCGGTGTTGGCAATACAAATCAATATAGTCAACATTGAGCCGCTTTAAAGAATCATTGCAGGCCTTCGCGACATATTCAGGACTTCCGTTAATACGTCGAGTTCCATCAGCGAAACGCTCGTTGCCAAACTTGGTAGCGAGAATTACCTGATCTCGGCGACCCGCTATCGCACGACCCACCAACTCTTCGTTGGTAAAAGGCCCATACATATCAGCGGTGTCAATGAAGTTTCCGCCTAGATCTAAGAAGTGATGAATGACAGCGATCGAATCAACATCATCGCGAGGACCATAAAATTCAGACATCCCCATGCAGCCAAGTCCAAGTGAAGAAACGCTCAAGTCACGTAATTTACGAAATTTCATGGCCTATTAAAGCATTCCCATGGAGTTTTAGCCGACCCACACTAGTGACTTTGGCACAAACCCAGGTCTATATTTACGGTAACAGGAAAGAGAGAGTTATGGCCAAGATCGTTAAATCAAGAGATTTGCCGCGAGCAGAATCGCTTCGAGATGGACGCCAGCGCATCGATTTAGTTACTGAAGATATTTTTGGAACATCCGATGTAAAAGCTGACTGGGTCACCTATCAAGCAGGTAGGGACGCTCCTGCGCACTACCACACGGGTAGTCGCCACTACTTCTTCATTATTAATGGCAGCGGAACATTCCATGGCGGTGGAAATTCTTTTCAATTAGAACCTGGTGATGTTGTCATGTCAGAGGAAGAAGAGATGCACTCCTTTACCAGCGATCCCAACGAAAAATTGGAATTCATTGAATTATGGGTTCCGGCTCCAACTCAAACAATTTGGAAGGATGCAGAAGATACCTGTCGCTGGTCGCCGGTAGCGAAAGTAGCTGCTGAAGGCTAATTTCGCTCTTTGCACCCCTTTACTTCAATTGTCCTGTGACGTTCGCTTGTGTTTCCGAGAAATCATCTATGAGCGCCTGGACATTTATGCGCCATGTGCCAGAAGAAGGCAGGACTCCATAAGCCATGAATTGGTTGCTATACCCGACTAATTTAACGTGAAGATCCACAATCTTTAACTGCGCATTCGATAAGTAAATATCCACGCTCTTAGGTTTGATAGGTGATTTAGGATCAAACTGAACCATCAACATATTTGCAGAGCCAGGAACGATCTTCTGGGCGATAAATGTTCCGGTACTTCCATTATCAAACTTCAATGGAATATAGGTGTACAGGTCATTCGAGCTTGATGTCTTTTTTGTCGGTTTCAGATAGGAGTTAAGCAGAACCTTAGGCGGGGTGTATGAAACCATAATCGAAGTGGCCAGCAATACCCCTGCCATGACGATTACTTCGAAACCGAGCGTTCTACCCAGACGAAATTCATCAGCCTGGGAAATCTTCTTCCCGACAAAATGGTGATAAGTACCAAATAGCAGCGCCACAAGAACCAAGCCGATTTTGATGATAAAAAATAGAATCCAAGATGTGCGTCCGGGATAGTGAATCGGCAGTGCCAAGAACACACTGAGAATCGATCCAAATAAAATAACGAGAAGGATGCTTACCGCGCTGATCACTCTTGTCATGGCATATTGACTCTTTGTTGGACGTAAGCCAAGGGCAACAACAGAACCCGTCCAAAAGAGAGCAAAGAGTAAATGAAGCACCGATATATAACGCAAAATGGATGGATCGGAGATATCTAGCGGGTGGCCCTCAAATAGCGCTTGCGTACTAAATGCCACAGCAATCAAGAAAAGTGGAAGCGCCTTCGATAGCTTGGTCCTTGTAACCTTCATTACGACCAGCACCGCTACTAGGAATGATGCGATTGCAAGTAAGGAAATCTTGCTGCTTCCGCGGCTTAGAAATGCACTCCCCATAGTTGAATATGAGTTGATAAGGCGAAGCGCGCTAGTCGTTATTACAACTAAAGAGGAGAAGAAAAATTGTTTTTTCCGTTCGGCAACGATTGACCCAAAACTAATAATAATAAATATCCAAAAAATCACTTGCAATATCTCGTCTGGATAAGAATTGAGGGCTAGCTGCTTAGCATTAGAAACAGGGACATCCACGCCAAAGCTAAATGCTCCGCCAACTAAGTGGCCATCGTGGCTGATCACTTTCCAAGAAACAATATAGCTGCCCTTTGGCAAGACTTGAGAAGGAATTAGTTTGACCGTTCCCTCATCCGAAGTCGAATCAAACCGGTAGTTAAAGCTAAAACTCTCTCGGGTACCCACGTTATTCACTATGGAGAATTGATTTGATGTTGTCTTTACATCTTCACCCCAAGTCAGAGCAACTTCTTTCGGAGCCAATTTCGAGGTTGAACCATCAAGCGGGTATGTGGCCGTGAGTTGTGCATGAGCTGATGCCGAAGTGGCGCTTATAGATGAGAATAGAAATGAAAGGCCAAGAAGACCCAGCACAACCAAAATTCGCTTGGAGATCGCCCCTGGGGTACTGGATCTCCTCGAACAATTCACAAGAGGTAGTTTGCCCTACTTCTTAAGGTTTAGAACCGGTACTGGAGTGGCATCCGCTGCGGGATCACTACCATCAGCCGGGCGAGGCTGAATCCAGCGAACAGAGATCCCAGTAGAACAGATTTGCAGAGCTGGCCACTTAAGTTGTGTTCCTGCAGCAGCAGGAGTTTTGAATTGGAATTTGATATTGGCTGCATTCGGGCCATTGTCGGGCCCGGCCTGCATTGCGGGACCTTTGATATCCAAATATGACTTCGCCCCAGATTTCGTGATTGATTCAGTCCATTTCTTTACGAACGCCCCATGCTGATAAACCCCGATTGACTTAAATGTCGCGATGTCAACATTTGCCGGTATCTGCAACTTTATTTCTAAGGTTTTTGATGACTTTGTGCAGTCATGTGGGACGTTGATCGTTAGTACTTGTGTTTTATTGGCAGCTACAGCATCTGGATTAAATTCAACGTGAGCATTGGCAGTGGCCATTCCAAAAATGATTACACCAACCGTTAATAATGCGCTCTTTGAATTGATTTTCATGCCGTGATTCTACTATGAACTGCCACCTCAGAGAGGCAGGAATGTCGGCCAGGGTACCTAGGAATTTTGAACCCCCTGAGTGCGTGATTTTGTTCTGAATTGCGCGTCCAACGACTAGTTCATTAGAGTTTCCAAATGGTTACTGACGATTCAAGTCATATCAACGCCGAGCACCGAACTAATCCAATTGTCGGCGGCGCAGTAAGTTCTGTTCGAGTTGCTACACCATCTGATATCGATGGAATCATCGATATCTTTACTTCGGCTTTCTTTGAGGATCCATTATGGGGTCCCGTTTTTCCAGATGTCACACGTCGAGCCACCCAGGCGGATGCGTTCTGGCGCCAATTTGTTACGTCAGCGCTCCGGTATCCCTGGACTTTCGTCACTGAGCCAAGTCAATCTGCAGCGACGTGGCTACCGCCTGGGAGTGATGAACTCACAGCTGAAGATGAAGACTCCTTCGAAAGCTTTCTTGTCGCGATTGCGGATCAGCAAATTGCTGACAATATCCTTGCGATCCTTAAGCTTTTCGAAGAATCTCGCCCAAGTGAACCGCACTACTACTTGAGTTTGCTGGGCACGCACAAGAATCACCTCGGTCGCGGTTCGGGCATGGCCCTCTTGCTCGAGAATCTCGCACGT
>Ga0118677_10002727_pt1 | contig 34896 bp, 25 predicted proteins | sample AliMusrvi5mmetaG_FD_86154 | JGI IMG/M metagenome (GOLD analysis project Ga0118677, IMG submission 86154)
CTGATGAAGAGACAATCAATAACTATAAGATCATAAAAAATCAATTTGATCAGGCACTTAAAAAAGTAAACCAGACCAGTGATTTGCGCACAGCCAAAGGATTTTTGATAGAAGTTCAGAATAGTTTTAAAGGGTTGAAACTTGTCCGGGAAGATCGGGAGGAGCTATATTCCAGGTTACAGGATTCGTTTGCAGAGATCAATAAACAGATTGAAGGTGAAAGAAATAATTTCAATAACGAAGCCCAGCTAAATTATTCTATCATCAAAATAAAAGTAGAAGAAGCCCTTTTCCTGGCCAGTAATCCCAGGGATTTTAGAGAAACATGGGATTTCCTGATTGAAGTTCAGACCTTGTTTAAAGGCGCCACACTTTTACGTGAACATCGCGAGAGCCTGTATGCTATGCTTCAACAGGCGTTTGAGAAAATAAAAGATTTTAAGGAAACAGAGAAAGCCAGTTTCGAAAAGGAAAGTGCTCTCAGCTATATCCAGCTAAATCAAATCGTTGAAAATGCAATCAGCCATGCGAGTCAAAACAATGACTTCCGTGCTGCGAAAGACCTGCTAATCAAGGCTCAGGCTGAGCTTCGCAGCACCCGGTTTTCAAAAGAAAAGAGGGATGAGTTGTTTTCAAAACTACAGGATGCATTTACTATTCTCAATATTCGTCAGGAAGAACTCTTACAAAAAAACATACAGGAGGCAGGAAAGCAATACAACTTATTAATTCCCAGGGCGAATGACATTTTAACACGTGCGAATACATCCCTTGAATTTCATCAACTACGGACCGACATAAAAGATTTACAAACTGAAATCAGGGAGTCTGTTATTTTGAAAGAGCAAAGAGAATCCCTGCAGAACATTCTTCAGGAAGCCTTTGAAAAGCTTAGTACACGGCAGGATCACGAAAAATCTTCGTATGAGCAGGAAGCCCAGAGTAATTACAAACACCTTAAAGCCAGGGTAAACGATGGTCTGATTCAGGCTGAAGAATCCAACGAATATAAGGAAACGCGGGAATACCTTAAAAAGATTCAGGGAGAATTCAAAGGCATCAAACTGTTCAAGGAACATAGAGAAGAACTCTATTCACGTTTGCAGTCGGCCTTTGAGATTCTAAACAAACGGGTTGATGAGTTCTTTCTTGAGAAGAAAAAGAACTGGGAATTAAGAATGCAATACAAGCTATCAACACTCTCAACCGATATCTTTGAGTTGAGTGAATCGCTTAAAACTGATTATGAAAACCTTCAGGAGCTGGAAGATCATCTTATCGATATTCAATCAATGGGTAAAGAAACAAACACAATAATAGGTCTCAAAGCCAGAATCTCATCCATGCGAATCAATGTTGAAAGAAAAGAAACACGAATTAAAAACATGGAAAGTGAAATGACCGATCTTAAAAAACGGTTACTTCCGGAAGAATAGATAAGTCTGAATCCGGATGGCTATATAAATAGCCAACTAAACAAGTTCTTTTTCTCCACTATAGGGCAGAAATAAATCAGTCCGTGCATCTTATACTTCGGTCCACACTTCAACAGGTCTTAGAGATTCCGTTAAAATTGCGTTTCTTTGCATGCTATAAACGATTCGTACTATGAAGTTTGACGATTACCGCATATCTCCTGAAATTAAGGAAAACCTGGCAGCCCTGGGATTCCGCCGCCCTACTGACATTCAGTATAAGGCCATATCGCCCATTTTAAAGGGTGATGATATCCTTGCCATTGCACAAACCGGAACCGGGAAAACGGCAGCCTTTGCTATTCCGGTAATTGACATCATCCATCAGCAAAAAAGAAGCAGCAGAAGCGATTCCATCATTTGCCTTGTAATGGCACCAACGCGCGAACTGGCCCTTCAGATTACGGGGGTCTTCCAATCCATCGGCCAGCATACCCGGGTAAAGACAGCCTGTGTATTTGGCGGGGTAGACCAGGATCCCCAAATAGCAAAACTAAAGGGCGGTATCGATATATTGGTTGCCACTCCGGGACGTATGTTTGATCTGGTCAGCCAGGGACATATTGTACTGGATGAGATTCAGATACTTGTGCTGGATGAAGCCGATCACATGCTTGCATTGGGATTTATTAAAGATATCCGGCAGTTGATTCACCGCTTGCCAAAAACGCGGCAGACCTTGTTCTTCTCGGCAACCATCAATCCTGAAATTAAGGAACTGGCTTATTCATTGGTCATTAATCCTATCCGGATTGAAATATCGCCCAAAAATCCTGTGGCAAAGAACGTCACTCATTCAGTGGCCATGATTGACATGGATGACAAACGTTTCTTCCTGGAACGGATGATCAAAGAAAATCCCGAATCGAAAATATTGGTATTTGTACGCACTAAAGTTCGTGCTGAACGGGTCTTTAAAGCCATGGAAAGGGCTGAAATAAAATGCCTGACTATTCATGGCGACAAGGATCAGAAAGACCGGCTGGATGTAATGAACCAATTCAAAACAGGGGATGCAAAGGTACTGATCGCTACCGATGTCAGCGCCCGCGGGATTGACATTCCCGATGTGGATTATGTCATTAACTACGATCTTCCTGATGTAGCCGAGAATTACGTTCACCGTGTGGGTCGAACTGGTCGGGGTATAAAAAAGGGATTGGCCATTTCATTCTGCAGTCCTGAAGAAAAGCCGGTTCTGGATGAGATAGAAGAATTTCTTGGTCAAAAAGTGAGTGTATTAATTATCGACAAGGAAGAATATACGACAACTATCGATTTGGCAGCGGATAATCCAAACGACTGGAAGGCTTTGCTCCGTGAAGAAGCGCAGTATGTAAAGCCAAAGAAAAAGAAAAAATAAACTTTCGTCAACTACTTATCCGTTTCCCGTTTCCCTTTTCTCTTTTCATTTACCAATTGACCCCGCCTGCTTCGGGCAAACAATAACTTTTTCCCTGCTTCCCAAGGCAATGAATAATTATCGGGTTATACAAACTCACTATCCGAGTTTGTACTTGTGTGCTTATTGTGTGCATATTCTGTGCGTTTTTTGTGCTTATTTTAATTCAGAGCACACAATATGCACACAATATGCACACAATAAGCACACAAGTACAAGCTTTGGTAATGCTCTTTATATGTTCGGGTAGCGGGTCTTTATCGACTTCTCCTCAAAGGATCAACGACCTGTTAAGCACAATTTTAATTTACATTCTCCTGACTTTACCCCTTATCCTACAGGAAACTGAGTTTTTTGCAATTAATGACAATTACTCATACAATTTTAACAACACCCCGACTTTTTTTATGTGTTTTCTGAATTAATTGTAAATTTTAGAGCATTTAGCTGTTTTTTTATGCCTAGACTTCATTATTTATATATTTTTGCTATACGATTATCTCGAAAAAATGAGACAACAACCAAAATATAAACTATTAAATTTTAAGCTATGGCACAATTTAGATTTAGAGCTCTGGAAGAGGTACTGAAAAGAAAACCGGTTGATGTTAAACGCGAAGAAAACCTGGTTTCTGATTTTTACGGAATGATGGTATTTGATCGTCCGAAGATGAAGAAATACTTGTCAAAAGAAGCCTTTAAGGCTGTTGTTGATGCTGTTGACCATGGCACCACCATTGATCGCAAAATGGCAGATCAGGTTGCACAGGGAATGAAATCCTGGGCACTTGAATCAGGAGCAACCCACCTTACACACTGGTTTCATCCTTTAACCGACGGTACTGCCGAAAAACATGATGCATTTATTATACATGGTGAAAACGGAACAGTAGTTGAATCATTATCCGGTTCAATGCTATCTCAGCAGGAACCTGATGCTTCTTCATTCCCAAGCGGGGGTATCCGCCAAACATTCGAAGCCCGTGGTTATACTGCATGGGATCCATCTTCTCCTGCATTTATCGTTGATAACACTTTATGTATCCCTACCGTCTTTATTTCTTACACCGGTGAGGCACTCGACTATAAAACACCACTCTTAAGAGCGCTGGCTGCAGTTGATAATGCTGCGACAGAAGTTTGCCAAATGTTTGATAAAAATGTAACCAAGGTAAATGCCAACCTGGGATGGGAACAGGAATACTTCCTTGTTGACGAAGCCTTATTTATGGCTCGTCCTGATCTTATACTTACAGGACGCACTCTGATGGGACACTCTGCTTCGAAAGATCAGCAGTTGGACGACCATTATTTCAGTTCAATTCCTACCCGTGTTTTCCGTTTTATGGAAGATCTGGAAAACGAAGCATATAAACTTGGTATTCCTGTAAAAACCCGTCACAATGAGGTTGCGCCCAACCAATTCGAACTTGCACCGATATACGAAGAATTGAATCTGGCCAATGATCACAACCAGATGATCATGGACCTGATGAAAAAAATCGCCCGCAGGCATAATTTCGCAGTGCTTTTCCACGAAAAACCATTTGCAGGAATCAACGGATCGGGTAAACACAATAACTGGTCGCTTTCTACTGATACAGGTGTAAATCTGTATTCACCGGGAAAAAACCCAAAATCAAACTTGCAGTTCCTGACATTCGTTATCAATACACTGAAAGCTTTGTATGTAAATCAGGATTTATTATTAGCCAGTGTACTCAATGCTCCAAACACACACCGTCTGGGTGCAAATGAAGCTCCTCCTGCCATCATTTCTGCTTTCCTGGGAACTGAAGTCAGCAAAATGCTGGACATGATGGAGGAAGCTGTTGTTGACCGCAAGATGACTCCGGATGAAAAAACTGCCTTAAAATTAAATATCGGACGTATTCCTGAAATCATTCTGGACAATACTGACCGTAACCGTACTTCACCATTTGCATTTACAGGAAACCGTTTTGAATTCCGTGCAGTTGGTTCATCAGCAAACTGTGCAGCAGCAATGATTGCTTTGAATACCGCTATTGCTGATCAGTTGGTAAAATTCAAAATTGATGTTGATGCATTGATTGAAGCTGGTGTTAAGAAAGATGAAGCCATCTTCCAGGTATTGAAAAAACTGATTATTGAATCAAAAGACATTCGGTTTGACGGTAATGGTTACAGCGAAGAATGGAAAATCGAAGCAGCACGACGCGGTTTAATCAATCTCACCAGTGTTCCAACTGCTTTGGAAGCATTACATAGCGAACGTGTTATCGAAATGTATGGTAAAGCCGGCGTATTAAGCGAACGGGAAATTGAAGGTCGTGTTGAAGTTGAACTTGAGAAATACACCAAGAAAATACAGATCGAGTCACGTGTGCTGGGTGATTTGGCCAGTAACCATATTGTTCCAACTGCCATAGAGTATCAGACCAGATTACTCGAAAACGTGAAGGCTATGAAGATTGTATTCAGCGAAGAAGAGTTTAACTCACTTTCAGAAGGTCGTCTTGAATTGATCAGGGAAATCGGTGGAAATATTTCAGCCATTAAAGCGAAGGTTAAGGAAATGACCGAAGCACGCAGAGTGGCCAACACGATTGAATCTGAAAAAGAAAAGGCTTATGCTTACGAAGCAAAAGTCAGACCTTACCTGGATGATATCCGTTACCACATCGACAAGCTTGAACTGATTGTTGACAATGAATTATGGCCATTGCCAAAATACAGGGAATTACTGTTTGTAAAATAGTATTTCACTGCCAAACGATAGAGAAAGGCTTCCGGTGTGACCCGGAAGCCTTTTTTATGCCTTTTTGATCGGGGATTGCAGACAATAGCTTAAATGTAATAACAATTATTCCAGAATGAACCCGTTTGGATTACATTGAAAATAGTAATTTCGGCATCAGAAAACTGTAGCAAATGAAGATTAAGTTCCTGGTATTGATTCTGGTCGTGCTTCTGGTATCGGCATGTTCGGTGAACAAGCTTATTTCGGAAGCTAACAGCTCCTTTTCAAGAAAAGAATACTTCATGGCATCTGAAAAGCTTAAACTGGCAAACCAAAAAGTGAAGGATAAAACACAAAAACCCATACTTTACTTTGAACTGGCTGAAAGTTACCGTCAATTGGGTGATTACTCCAAAGCTGCCATTTGGTACCGAAATGCAATCAAAGCAGGCTATAAGGATTCAGATGTTGAATTATTGTATGCCGATGCTTTAAGGGGTGCCGGGAAACCAGAAGAAGCCGAACCAATCTACCTTGCTGAACTAAAGAAAGATCCAAAAAACATATGGGCTTCGAACGGTATGGAATCCATTCGCAAAATCGGGGAATGGAAAAGCATACCGGCACTCTACCTCGTTGAAAATCTCAAAGCTGTCAATTCAGTCGCAAACGACTTCGCGGCGCAGATCATACCTGGGATAAAACAGACCCTCTGTCTTAGATCTAACCGTGAGGATATACCGGATAAAAAAATCAACCCTGTTACCGGCCAGAAATACTCAGGATTTTTCACTTCAACCTTCGATAGCATCAGGCAAAAATGGTCAACACCAATACTGATTAAAGAGCCAAATTCATTGAATTCGCCGGATGAGGAACTGTCGTTAAATTTTGATCCGTCTTCACAGCTAATCGTATTCGCAAAGTCAATTCCCCAACCTCAGAAACCAGCTATCAGCCAGCTATTCTATCTTCAGAAAAAAGACGGTCAATGGACCAAACCAGCACTTATTCCCTTTTCGGATGATAATGCCGATTATACATGTCCAATGATTACAGCAGACGGAAAAACCCTTTGGTTTGCCTCTAACCGAACAGGTGGAAAAGGTGGATTCGACATCTGGAAATCGAATATTAATGAACAGGGCATTTTTTCTGAACCAGAAAATGCAGGAGATGAAATCAATACTCCCGGTAATGAAGTTTACCCCTTCGAGAAACCCAACGGCTATTTCTATTTCTCATCCGATTACCATCCCGGAATGGGTGGATATGATATTTTTCAGGCACAAAAAAGCGGCGGAAAATGGCAAATTGAGCAGCTTCCTCCACCTGTTAACTCAGCAGGCGATGATTTAGCCATCCAGTTTTACGGCATTAAGGAGAAAGGTTTTTTTAGCTCTAATCGAAAAGGCAGTCATGGAATGGATGTCTATTCCTTTTATCTTCCTCCCAAGCTATTCCAGTGTTTTGGTAAAGTCCATGACAGTGAATCGGATTCCATTCTACCGGATGTAAACATCCGCATTGTAGGATCTGATGGCAGTTCACAGAAAATAAGGTCTGTAAATGGTCGTTTTCAGGCAGCCTTAAATCCCGGAAGTGATTATGCCATTGTAGTTTTTGCCAATGGGTACCTCAATGCCCAGGCTAAGGTATCAACCCGTGGCCTTCATGAGGCTAAAGAATTTGAAGTTGACATTAAATCCATCCCAACCAACAAAGCTATACGGATAGACAATATCAACTATGAAGTGGGAAAATGGGAATTGCTCCCTCAATCAAAAGCCTCATTGGAGAAGCTGATCGATTTACTGAAATTAAATTCTGAAGCAATCATAGAAATTTCTTCACACACCGACGATTCTGGCGAGGAACTATTCAATCAGAACCTGTCTGAAAAACGTGCAGCCTCTGTTGTTCAATATCTCAGTGAAAAAGGAATCCCAACTAAAAACCTGAATTCCAAAGGATACGGAAAATCATCGCCATTAAAGGTCAGTCAGAAACTGTCTAAACAATATGACTTTCTTCATGAAGGGGAAACTCTGAATGCTGCAACAATTGAAAAACTCGGAAGTGAGAATCTCAGGGAAATTGCCCGTGGATTGAACCGCAGAACTGAATTCAGAGTTATACATTCAGGGTCAGTTAATGATTTCAAATAATTGTTATGCATCAGTATACTTTAAATAATGCTTTTCCGTTTTTTAGAATGGATTTAAAATGGTTACTTTTACCGCGAAACGTGATAATTTAAAATGAAGCACCCGGTATTCCCTTATATACTGCTTATCCTGATGGTCTTTATGCTTGGCTCATGTTCAGTCGGCAAATACATGAAAGCAGCCGCTAAATCATACGAAATCGGAGAATATTACCAGGCCATTGAAAAATACAGGAAGGCCTACCGTAGCCCTAAACTCAGCGTAGAAAAACCTGAGATAGCCTTTCGGATTGCAGAGTCATATTATCATTTAAGTGAATTTGCCAAAGCCGTAGTTTGGTACAAAAATGCCATCAAACGAAATTATTCTGAGCCAAAATGCATGCTTCATTATGCCGAGTGCTTAAAAGCCACACAAAAATATGATGAAGCAATAACATGGTACCAGACTTATCTGGGTGTCAAGCCCAATGACGAACTGGCAAAAAACGGACTGGAAGGAGCAAAGGTTGCAAAGGAGTGGCTTGACAAACCTAACCGGTATTTGGTTGGCATTGTCAAGGAATTGAATTCAAATTTCAATGATTACAGCCCTGTTTTTGTTGGTGGACGCGATAATGAGGTGATCTTCAGCTCCAACCGCGATGTTGCGACCGGTAAGCGTAAAAGCAATATTACCGGAAAACGCTTTTCAGATCTGTTTACAAGTAAATTTGAAATTCAAAAACAGAAATGGGAAAAGCCCAAACTACTCGATGATAGTAATCTAATCAATACCGCCAGTGATGAAGGGGCTGCAACGCTTTCGGATAAAGGAGACCAGATGATCTTCACCCGTTGCCTTTATGACAAAACCAAAAACATTGGGGCCCAGTTATTTTCGACCAATCAATCCAGGGGTGATTGGTCCGAACCTACATTAATCGAATTGGTAGGCGACAGCCTGATTGCAGCCCAGCCATCACTAGGTAGTGACGGGACACTCTATTTCGTGTCTGATCGTCCGGGCGGATATGGTGGAAAAGATATCTGGATGGCCAAAGATAAAGGTGGATCGTATGATAAACCGGTCAATCTTGGTCCGGAGATAAATACGCCAGGTGATGAAATGTTCCCGTTTATCCGCGAAAATGGAGATTTGTATTTCTCGTCCAACTACCATCCCGGACTTGGAGGATTGGATATTTTCAAGGCTGTTAAAGACGAGAAAGGGAAATGGAAAGTGGAAAACATGAAGGCCCCGATCAATTCTCCTGGCGACGATTTTGGCATTTCGTTTATTAAAGGAGACGTTGAAAAAGGTATGTTCTCTTCAAACAGGAAAGGTTCCAGGAGTGACGATATTTATTCATTTTACCTTCCCCCTAAGGTATTTAATGCAATGGGTGAAGTTTCAAACAAGGATACCAAACAGAATATCGACGGAGCCATGATTCGCATTATAGGCACCGATGGTACAAACCTCAAGATGAGAGCCGACGGGGGGCGTTTCCAGATAAAATTAAAACCAGAAACAGAATATGTGATTGCCGCATTTAGGGATGGTTACCTGAATGATAAAGTCAGGACCTCTACTATTGGTCTGGAAGACAGCAAAGATTTCCATTTTCAGTTTAAGCTGGCTCCAACAGACGAACCTATCAAAGTTAACAATATCAATTACGCCTTCGGCAGTTACGAAATTACCGAAGAATCAAAAGCTGCCCTCGATACGGTTGTCCAATTACTCAACCTTAATCCGAGCATTAAGATTGAACTGATGGCACATACCGACTTTGTGGGCAGTGATAAATTTAACTCCGAACTTTCGCAGAAAAGGGCTCAGTCGGTTGTCGATTACCTGATTACAAAGGGTATTAATACCGGACGACTGATCGCCAAAGGATATGGTAAAACATGGCCAAAGAAAGTAACCAAGGCTCTTGCCAAACAATACGACTTCCTGAAAAAAGGTGATGAACTCAATGAGGAATTTATTATGAAGCTCACGCCTGAGCAGCAGGAGATCGCCAAGATGCTCGACCGGCGAACGGAATTCAGGGTGTTAAGCAACGATTTCCACGAATAGAATTTTAATAAATAGCTTATAATACTCTTGCGCCGTGACACTCTCATAGATACTGAAATTAAAAGGCCGGACTACATTGATCGTAGTCCGGCTTTTTGATAAATTATTGGTGTAGTCTACCCCACATTATTTATAAACAACTCCCCGAACCAATTTTAAGCCATATATCGTGCGCATATTTACCCGAATTTCCTGAAGTTTCCTTTGATCTGCCTCATTTTCGACAACTTTAGATTAAATAGATTCCCGCTTTTCATCATACGTTAAGGTGACTGATGGGAAGAATGCCTGTGTAAGCATTGCTGGGTTTGAGTATGGTTGGGGAGGGTATCCCTTGGGTATGACTTTTCTATATCTGTACTATGACTGATCTGCATAAGTACTAAAATCGAGATCTTAGTACTTTTACAAATCAATCATAGATTAATCATTGAAAAGGGATACCCAAGCAATCCCTACCAGGAACCCTTCCGTGTTGGTCGAAAGTCGGTCAATTGTTTCCCAGAATAATTTCTGAATGGATAGAATATTGGAGTACGGAGTGAAGGAGTTCATTACTGAATCATTTCTTCAGACTTGGGCATAAACTCATTCGATGGTTAAAGATAAACATTTTTGGTAAGAAAATACACTTAAATGATAGTTCAAGCAGTGTGCTTAATATTTAAACGTTTCTGTCAAAACAGTACAAAGCTCGACTGAGATTTCATCACTCATTATTCCAATTTTACTAATCAGTCTGGATTTATCTACAGCCCTGATTTGGTCAATAGCCAATTGTCCAGACTTATTCTGAAAAGTACAATTGACACGTGTAGGATAATCACGTAAGGTGCTGATTAGCGGAACAATAATTATTGTATGGAGAAAATTGTTCGCTTCATCAGGTGAAACCACCATACAAGGGCGACTTTTGTTAATTTCTGAGCCTTGTGTTGGATTTAGGTTTATTAACCAAACCTCGAACCGTTTTACTTTTACCATGTCCATTCCTCTTTGTCAAAATCGTTTTCAATCTCGTCAAATAAATCCTTAGACGACTCCTGATCACAGGTTGCATTTTTAAACGATTCGGCCCAACCTTTACGGGTTTCATCGATTGGGGAAATAAATATACCTCCTTCGTGGGTTTCAATCCTGACTTTGTTCCCTGCTCCAAGCTCTTTAAGCATTTTTTGAGGAATGATTAGCCCTTTTGAATTGCCTATTTTAATAATCGTTGCTTCCATATTTGATCATTTATATCCCTCAAAGATAATAATCAATTAGATAAATTAGAACAAAGTTATAACATTTGTTTAAAAAAGTGGCGATTCCTGTGTTTTGTCAGGATTGAAATAGCTATTTCCTATTCCACAAACTCAGCCAAGACGCATATGCAACTTTAAAATATTTATCCTGAAAATACATCCCAAATTAAATTTTATAGTTAAATTTAAACACTTTTCATTGTCATACAATTAATAAAAGACTTATGACATTTCATAAAAAATACTTGACCTTATTCTTTATTTTAACTACCATTTTTTTGAATGCACAAAATTCCTATTCGCCTGTTAACTTTGATCATGGTAGATGGGTTTTTGTTAATAATTATGAAAAAGGACCTTTCTGGGGAACCGCTTATGAAAGAGATACTTTGAGATATTATTTTAGCGGTGATACTTTGATAAGCAATCATTTATTCAAAAAATTGTATTTTACAGGAAAAAGTTATTCGTATATTGGAAGTAAAGTTGTTTCAGGTTATTCTGGGGCTTTCAGAGATGACACTTTACACCGGACGATTTGGTATGCATGGGTTGGGACCCAAATCGCTTATGATTATAATTTATCAATTGGTGACACTATCAAACAGGGCTGGGGTATAGGGGCGGTAGTCGATAAAATAGATTCTGTATTTTATTGTGGAAAATATTTCCCCAGGTTTATTTTTAAGAATGTTCCAATTGAATATGCCCAAATTGAAAACATCAGCACTTTGGATGTTATTTTTTGGCACTTCTTTCTATCAAGCCTTCGATTGATCTGTTATTATGAAACAAACAGCACAGCCTGTACTGCTTGTGGTGGAACCCTTAAAGCAAATTTGATCAACGAAGGGAATTATAGTTTATATCCAAACCCGACAGAGGGAAAAATGCAGGTCAATAGCTCTGAGGGGCTGAAATTAATAACTGTTTATACTTCGTCAGGAAAACTAATTATTTCCAAGAATGAAAGAAAGGCCCAATTTACAATTGATCTTTCAGGGTATTCCCCTGGAATTTATATGCTATCCGTTAAATCTGAAAAGGGAGTTTATTCAGAAAAAATTGTAAAGAAATAGAGGAGTCATTTTCAATTTTGATGCTTACAGACCTGTGAGGTTCGCAAACTGGCAGTGTTAAACAATCCACCTTCCATTTATTTGCTTAAAAAATATTAACTTTGCGGCACTGAAATTGATCAGGTAATTCAGATTGTATGTCAGCAGTTAACAGGTATATGGCTCGTGGTGTATCGGCTTCGAAAGAAGACGTTCACAATGCTATCCAGAATATCGACAAAGGATTGTATCCCAAAGCATTTTGCAAGATCATCCCCGATATTTTAGGTGGTGATCCCGATTGGTGCAACATCATGCATGCTGACGGGGCTGGCACTAAATCATCGCTGGCTTATATGTACTGGAAAGAAACAGGAGACCTCTCAGTATGGAAAGGTATTGCACAGGACGCCATTATCATGAACCTGGATGACCTGCTTTGTATAGGTGCAACCGACAATATCCTTCTTTCATCAACAATAGGAAGGAATAAGAACAAGATTCCAGGCGAAGTAATAGCAGCCATCATCAATGGCACCGAAGAACTGTGTGCTGATCTCCGCGAAATGGGGGTCAACATTTATCCAACCGGAGGGGAAACTGCCGATGTGGGCGATGTGGTTCGTACCATCATTGTCGACTCAACAGTAACCTGCCGTATGAAACGCAAAGATGTGATTTCGGCTGATAACATTCAGGCGGGCGATGTAATCATTGGACTGGCCTCTTTCGGGCAGGCAACTTACGAGAAAGAATATAATGGCGGCATGGGCAGCAATGGACTGACATCTGCCAGACATGATGTGTTTGCCAATTATCTGGCTAAGAAATATCCGGAAAGTTTTGATCCTGAAATTCCCTATGATCTTGTGTATTCAGGAACAAAGAAGCTTACGGATAACATTTCTTCGGTTGGCCAGAATGCCGGGAAACTGATACTCTCTCCTACCCGCACCTATGCTCCTGTAGTGAAAGATTTACTGGAGGAAATCAGAAATGAAATTCATGGATTAATTCATTGTTCAGGAGGTGCACAAACAAAAGTGCTTCATTTTGTGGACCACGTTCACATTATAAAAGACAACCTTTTCGATGTTCCGCCACTGTTTAAAATGATTCAGGAAGAATCAGGAACAAGCTGGCAGGAAATGTACAAGGTATTCAATATGGGTCACCGTTTCGAGGTTTATCTCGCACCGAAATATGCCACTCAGGTCATTGCTATCGCCGCAAAATACAACATTGAGGCCCGCATTGTCGGACATGTTGAAGCTTCTGCAGGCAAAAAACTCACCATCAAATCTCAATTCGGAGAGTTTGAGTATTAGCTACGCTCTGAGGAATACCCAGGCATTGGTCTAATAACTTTTATCAAAAATCTATCATCATATTATTATATGGCAGACTATTCATTATTTGAGAAATACGAATCGATCAGGTATCGGTTCGATGAAGTGGGACAACAAATTACTGATCCGTCCGTGATGGGCGACATGAAACGTTACGTAAAATTAAATCAGGAATATAAACGACTTGAGTTGTTGGTCAATGCCTTCAAGGAATATAAGGCAATGATCGACAACATTGAATCTGGCAAACAAATCCTCGCTGAGGAATCGGATGAAGATTTACGTGAAATGGCGCGTGAAGAGATTGAAAGCTCGGAAGCCATGATTCCCGAAAAGGAACAGAATATCAAGTTACTGCTTATTCCGGCCGATCCTGAAGATGGTAAAAATGCTATCCTTGAAATCCGTGCAGGTACGGGTGGTGACGAAGCAAGCATATTTGCAGGAGATCTGTTCCGTATGTATACCAAATTCTGTGAACGCAGAGGCTGGAAACTGGAAGTCACCAACACGAGCGAAGGTACTTCGGGAGGTTTCAAGGAAATTGTCGCAACCATTTCAGGTGAAGGAGTGTACGGAATCATGAAATACGAATCGGGTGTACATCGCGTACAGCGAGTACCACAGACCGAAACACAGGGCCGTGTACATACCTCGGCAGCAACGGTGGCTGTTTTGCCTGAAGCCGAAGAATTCGACATCGATCTGCGCGATAGTGATATCCGCAAAGATACCTACTGTTCTTCAGGACCTGGCGGACAATCGGTGAATACAACCTATTCCGCTATCCGTCTGACTCATATACCTACAGGGATTGTGGTAACCTGTCAGGATCAGAAATCGCAAATCAAGAACCTCGCAAAGGCTATGATCGAATTGCGCACCCGTATCTACAACCAGGAACATCAGAAATACCTGGATGCTATTGCCTCAAAACGAAAGACTATGGTTTCGACAGGTGACCGTTCAGCCAAGATCCGCACCTATAACTGGCCACAAGGACGAATCACTGATCACCGGATCAACCTGACTATCTATAACCTTCAGGCTGTGATTGGGGGAGATCTGGACGAAATCATCGATAAATTGCAGGTAGAAGAAAATGCAGAACGGTTGAAGGAAGCAGAGATTTAATGCTCCGATTCTTGTGATGCGAGTTACGGGTTAATTTTGTTTATCTTTGAGTACATACAAAATTGCAGATTATGGCAAATAATTATCAATCATTGGAAGCAACGATAGTTGAAAAGCTAATGCCCATCAATCCACTTAGAATCATACTTTTTGGGAGTTACGCCTACGGAAATCCAAATGGAGATAGCGATTTAGATATTTGTGTGGTAAAGAAAGAAGTAATATCGAAATCGAAAGAGAAGAAAGAAATCAGGGAAAGATTAAAAGAATTACTGATTGCGAAGGATATACTTGTTTCCAGCATCGAAGAATACGAATTCTACAAAACGCAATATGGTTCTGTTTTTATGGATATTGAGAATAAAGGGAAACTTTTATGGCCAGTTTCTTAAACCAATATAATAGGAGTTAGTGTAAGATAAAACTCCATAGGCTTATATTTATTCCTTGAAAACAAGTATTGTAACAAAGTTAATAAACAAAATCAAATGAAAAGAATTATTACAATCTTAGCAATTGCTTTAATTTGTTTGACCACTAGCAGTTATGCCGGAAGAATCAAAAATTTAAATAGAAAACCAAACGAAGCTATCATTTTTGCCAAGATGCAAATTCAAAATGGAGATGTGTTTCTTAATAACAAATGGAATTTCTTACTAAATGAGAGGTTGTGGGCGAAATGGTGCGTATGGCCAGATGATCAAAATTACATTTACATGAAAGTTCCTGCTGGAAAAACTAATTTCATTGCATTATTGCAATACGATTCTTACCATAAAAATATACCTGACAATTATCTTACAATTGATATTAAAGATAACAAAATATATTATATTGGAGACATTGTAATACATTGGACAATTGATTCTAAAAAGGATAGATCAAATTATAACGGCGGAGGTGCGCTAGGTGGAGTGGCAGGTGGAGTGGTAGAATCTAAAAAGTTAGGGGAATTTTTAATTGTCGATGTGGTTGACAATTTCGAAGAAACAACTAAATACTTTAATTCAAAGTTTCCAAGTTCTGAAATTATTGAAAAAGAATTATTGAAAATAAATAAACAATAAAATATACAATATTGAATTTCCAATAACCAATATCGAATAAGAAATAAGAATGAACAGAGATCAACTTTTTGAACAGATCAAACTGAAACGCAGCTTTTTGTGCATCGGACTGGATACAGATATCCTCAAGATTCCACGTTTCCTGAATGAAACGAGTGATCCGATTTTTGCTTTCAACAAAGAGATTATTGATGCTACCTACGATCTGTGCGTAGCTTATAAACCAAACCTTGCCTTTTACGAAAGCCAGGGAGTTGCCGGTTGGATCAGTCTTGAAAAAACAGTTCATTATATCCGCGAGAATTACCCAGAATTGTTCATCATTGCCGATGCCAAACGAGGTGATATAGGAAACACATCAAACCTATATGCACGCGCATTCTTCGACCACATGGATTTTGATGCCGTAACTGTTGCACCCTATATGGGCGAGGATTCGATAAAACCATTCATGACTTATCTCGATCGTTGGGTAATTGTTCTGGCGCTGACTTCAAACAAGGGAGCAGCCGATTTTCAATACCTAAAGGATGCCGTTACCGGAGAACAGCTTTTTGAAACGGTCCTGAAAACCTCGCAAACATGGGGAACAACGGATAACATGATGTATGTGGTAGGTGCTACCAAAGCTGAGAAACTCGAAGAAATCAGAGAACTGGTTCCCGATCATTTTCTGTTGGTCCCTGGTGTTGGAGCTCAGGGAGGTAGTCTTGAAGAAGTAGCCAAATACGGTATGAACGATAAGTGTGGTTTACTGGTCAATTCATCGCGTCAGATTATCTATGCTTCAGAAGGAGAAGACTTTGCAGAGAAAGCCCGCAACGAAGCAATCAATGTTCAACTCGAAATGGAAGAACTGCTATTGGAAGCTGATTTGCTGTAAAAGACTTAATGAAAAATCAGAGTCATTAATAAATACCGACAGATCAATCCGGCAAGGCTAAAAAGAAAGGCTTCTTTAGCCCTGAATTTCAACATTCCGGCAGCTAGTGAAATAACTGGAGAGGAAAATGGCAGAAAATTGAACAGAAACAATGTCATGTTGCCGTACTTCCTGATCTCGGTTTCTGCTTTTTCATATCGTCTTCGTCCAATCATTCGGTCAATGATTCCCTTACTAAAAAAATAACCGATCAGGTAATCTATTACCTGCGACGACATAGCTGTTCCCAGGGCCACCAGGTTAAGAATCAATGGGTCATATCCGGTACGGAGGTAATATATAAAGGGTAGTTCAACGGGCATGATTAGGAAGAAGAATAAATAGCCCGAAAAATTAACAATGGCGAAGGAAAGCATACTCTTTTCGTTGCTCCTGAGGATGTCTCTCCCTATGGTAAGAGAAGCAATTACGGTCATAAGCACAATCAATAAAACAACAACAATTAAGCGCTTAAAATCAAATGCCCTGTTCATTTGCCTCGAGTGAGTTTCACATGTTAATCATATTCAAATTTACTAAATCAATTTGAGATAACAGGAGAATATTCACAAATTGAACGACTGACAGTTGTCTTCAATATAAAATCCGGGAAGCCTTATAATAAATGCTTTCCGGGTTCATTTTCAAAAACATTAAGTCTTTTCTATTTTACCAGTTTGGTAGTAGTTTTGAATGACATTTTCATTTGCGAAACTTCTTCAGCCTTGGTAATCGTATCCTTTGAAAATATGAGCATTTCTGTACTCTGATTTACAGTTGACAACAAGGGCATATTATTTTTCGAATCCAAACTAACATTTCCTTTCTGAACTCCTTTTTCTTCAACCCTAAGACTCTTTCCTTCCTGAATGACTTTTTTATCAGAAGCATATTTAAAATTCGCCTGTAAATCAAGCTTGTAATTTTCAGCAGTAACTTCGGTTAGAGAATAATTAATATCATAGAGCAGATTGTTCATTTCAGGCATTGTACCTATAGTCGTCCAATGATCTCCCGTTTCAACTTTCACTTTTGGAATGTAATTGAACATCTGTGAAATAATCCGGTCAGTGCCAAATTCTTTGATTAGGTTGACTATTTCTTCATGCAGATACTTATCTTTTATGAATTCTTCAAAACCCTTCAAGTTACTGACAATACCTAAAGGAGAGACTTCATATTTAAGACTTAATTTGGTCAACCCACTTAATAGTTTATTAAACCATGGCTGATTATTGGATAAATTAGAATCATACTTCTGAATCTTGCTCCCTGAATTAATTTCAAGAGTAAATCTCTTGTAGTCAGCCTGGATCAAATAATTTCCATTCTGGAGTTTATCAATTACTTCCTGATCCAATGTTAATTCCATTTTCTGCACAATTAAGATGGGCTTATCGCCAAGTTTACTTTCAGCTTTAAAAGCCCCCGAAATCTGGTATTCAAACTTCTGTCCTTTTTCCAGGAGGAGCCTGATCTCTGTCTTTTTTGCATAAAGACTAAACGAAGTAGCGGCTAAAATAAAAATTAACACAGCTAAAGATCTGAAAATGTATTTCATACAAACAAATTTTAATTCATTTTAAATTATCAATCGATTCATAAAACCAGTCGGCAATTTAGTAAATTATTAGTTTTACTTTTACAGAATCCAAATTTCCTGTTTTGAATAAATATACAAATACCAACATTATGAAATTCATCGTATTACCTTTGATTCTCCTTATGCTGTTTACTACCTGCAAGACAAAGAAAAGCGAATATATGAAAATATCAGGTTTTGCCCAGGGAACAACCTACCACATTACTTACGAAAACACAACGGGGGTAGATTACAGTCAGGCCATTGATTCCATACTGAAAGATTTTAATAAATCCTGCTCAATATACGATTCAACATCGATCATTTCAAGGATTAATAACAACGATCCCACAGTTGAAGCCGACGATTGGTTTATTGACGTTTTTAATAAATCAGTAGAAGTAAATGCCACTTCAGGAGGAGCCTTCGACATTACGGTCGGACCAGTTGTTAATGCCTGGGGATTTGGAAGCACTCCGGTCATGAGGCACGACACTGCTTACATCGATAGTCTTCTTCAGTTCGTAGGCATGGAAAAAGTCAAACTCGAAAAACGTAAAATCATCAAGAAGTACCCGGGAGTCAAACTCGATGTCAATGCTCTGGCACAAGGATATTCGACTGATGTGGTCTGTGACTTTTTCAAAAGTAAGGGAATCAGGAATTACCTGGTCGAGATTGGTGGTGAAGTTCGTGGAAAAGGAACCAACGCAAAGAATAATTACTGGCATGTAGGAATAGACAAGCCATCGGAGGACAATAGTGCCCCAGGTGAAAAACTTCAGGCCATTATCGAACTTAATAACAAATCGCTTTCAACCTCAGGTAATTACAGGGCGTTTTGGGTCGAGAACGGGGTGAAATATTCCCACGAAATTGATCCTAAAACCGGGTTTCCTGCCCGCAACACACTGCTTAGCTCTTCAGTGATCTGTGACGACTGTATTACCGCGGATGCCTATGCCACTGCATTTATGGTCCTTGGAGTGGATAAAAGCAAGGAGTTATTGCACAAACTTCCCGGAGTTGATGTCTATTTTGTTTATACCAATTCAAAAGGTGAATATGAAGTATTCTTCACCGACGGATTGAAAAAGATGATCATTGAACAGGAAAAATAGCTGAACTATCGATGATTTGCATTCAGGAATTAACTCCGCAAATAGGGTTAAATTCCCTATTTCAATTGGCTCTGCGGATTACGAATATTGGATGACTATTCTTTTTTTATTTCTAAATAACTATTTTTGCAAAGTCATTAAAACAACATCAACTATCCTAATACGGAAATAGATACTTATTACACAACTGATGTTTACACATATATCCCGATTCATCCTTAAAAACAGAACCTTATTAATTGTAATTCTTGCCTTGATGACCGCTTTCATGGCCTACAAAGGAAAGGATGTCAGGCTTTCATATGAAAACACGTCCATATTGCCTGAAAAGGACAGTACAAGGATTGAATATAATGAATTCCGAAAACTTTTTGGGGAAGATGGCAATGTGATTGTAATCGGGACAAAAAATCCGGATATCTTTAAGCTTGATCAGTTTAATGCATGGAATGATCTGGGCAATCAGATTCATGCTATAGATGGAGTTTTGGAAGTCATAAACATATCCAGGGCAGTCTACCTGGTAAAAAATGAACAAACCCATCAGTTCAATATTTTACCTGTTGTCAAGCAAAAAGCTAGGACTCAGACCGAAGTTGATAGCCTGAAAAACCTTATTCTCAGTCTAAAGTTTTATCAGGGAATGCTATACAACCCAAAAACGCAGGCTACCCTGATGACTATTTCCCTTGATAAAAGGAGAATGGATAACAAAAACCGCATCGCCCTTGTTGACAATATTATCAAGGCGGTCGAAGCATACCGGATCCAGAACAAGGTTGAAATTCATTACTCCGGGATGCCATACATTCGAACAGTAACCATGCAAAAAATCAAACATGAACTGTTGTTGTTTGTCTTAATAAGCATAGCCGTTGCCGGATTTATCCTGTTCCTGTTTTTCAGGTCTATTAGAGTAGTCTTAAGTTCACTGTTGATTGTTGGGGTAAGCATTCTCTGGGTGCTGGGGACCCAGGCTCTTTTCAATTACCAGATCACTATTCTGACAGGAGTCATTCCTTCGCTCATCGTAATAATCGTGATCGAAAATTGTATCTATATTCTGAATAAATACCATTGGGAATATCGCAGTCACGGGAATAAAATGAGGGCCTTATCACAGGTCATACATCGCATCGGGTTTGCTTCACTTATGACCAATGCAGCCACGGCCCTGGGATTCGCTGCGTTTATCATGATTCCCAATCAGTTGTTGCGCGAATTCGGTATTATTACTTCCCTCAACATCATGATATTGTATGTGCTGACGATTGTTCTGCTACCGATTATCTTCAGTTTTCTTGCACCACCCTCACAAAAACACCTCAAACACCTCGATAATAACTTCTTCGGAGCTGTGCTCGATAAGGTGATTTACCTGATCAGTTTCAGACGGAACCTGATCTACGGGATTGCAGGCACCCTGGTAGTTGTAGGTTTTATCGGGCTGAGTATGATGAAGACTTCCGGGAAAATTGTAGACGATTTCAGGCACGATGATCCGGTGTATATTGACCTTAAATTCTTCGAATCCAATTTTGGAGGAGTGATGCCTTTCGAGATATCGGTTGATACAAAAAAGAAGAATGGGGTAATGACCTACTCAACTATTCAGAAAATCGACAAGCTCCAACAAACAATCAACGCAAATCCGGAGTTTTCAAAGCCACTTTCGTTGATCGAAGTGCTAAAATTTGCAAGGCAATCCTATTATGGTGGTGATTCAAGTAAATATTCGCTGCCCAGTTCCATGGAAAAGAATTTTATCCTGAGCTACATTCCCCAGAACATTAAGGGCTCCCGGGAACCCGGGACTAGCGGATCCAATTTACTCAAGTCGTTCATCGACAGCACCAAGCAAATAACCAGGATAAGTTTCCAAATGGCCGATGTGGGCACCAAACACATGGATTCACTGATGGCTAAAATTCTTCCACAGGTCAATACCATTTTTGACAAGTCTAAGTTCAATGTAAAAGTCACCGGGAACAGTGTAGTTTATGCCAAGGGAACCAACTTCCTGATTCGTAATCTCTTCGAAAGTGTAATTATTGCTATCATTATGATTTCAATACTCATGGCATTTTTGTTTTCTTCCTTCCGAATGATCCTGGTTTCAATGGTTCCAAATGTCATTCCTTTGGTCATTACTGCTGCAATTATGGGTTTTTCGGGCATTCCCATCAAACCTTCAACCATCATCGTATTCAGCATAGCGCTCGGAATCTCTGTCGATAATGCCATTCAGTATTTATCGCGATACCGGCACGAATATAAGGCAACCAACGGGGCAATCAGGGAATCAGCCCTGAGTGCACTTCGCGAAGCCGGATTCAGCATGATCTATACCAGTATCGTTCTAGTCCTGGGATTCAGTGTATTCATTGTCTCCGAATTTGGCGGAACGCAAGCCCTTGGTATCCTGATTTCAACCACCTTGCTGATTGCCATGTTCTTCAATATCCTGGTTCTGCCCTCTCTCTTGCTTACACTCGACAAACGTCTGGTCAGCAAGGCATTTACCGAACCAATCGTTGAAATCTACGATGAGGATGAAAGTGAAGATGCTGCCTTGGATGTCGATTTTCCTGCGGATAAACAGGAGATTGACACGTAAAATGATCTATGAAGGATTTGCATCGAAGCCGGTTAATATGCTATTTCATTTGCTTTCTTCACCAGTTATACCTGCACAATTTAACGGTACTCCCTGCTGAAAACTTTGCTGACATTAGCAGATTAACAAGATTGTTGTATTTTTACATTTCGTAAAACCGATACATAATCTGTCATGAAACCCAATTTCCGTTACATCTATCTTTTTGCCTGTTTCTTTAGTTTTGTTTTTATTACTCAGGCTCAAATCGTTAAACTAAAGCAAAATCAAGAAAATGGTATTTATAAAAAGGGTGATAAAATCCGTGTAATAGCTATACTCGAAAAGAATACCAGGGATTCGTTATTTGTGAAAGTCCTGGAAAACAATAACAAGCTTATTTCCAAAACGGCAATTCTACCTGCCAGTGACTCCTTGGTAATTTATGAAGGTACTTTTAAAGAGCCTTGTTCAGTAAGGATAGAAGCAAGGATAAAAGATAAGAAGCAATCCATTGGTATGATGGTCGAACCGGAGCTGATTAAACCAGGAAGCAAAACTCCGGGAAATTTTAAAGCCTACTGGAAAAAGGAAAAGAAAAACCTGGAGGCTCTACCTTATGAGGTGAAATTTGGAAAGAACGAATGCGAAGAATACTCCCTGGTTTGCTTCGATACTGAAATCAATTGTACCGGGCCAAAACCTGCAAGGGGATATTTTGCCAGACCTACCAAAGCCGCAGCCAAATCGCTCCCGATTGTACTGCTTGTTCATGCCGCCGGAGTAAAAGGCTCCTGGTGTAAAGCTGATGCAAAAGAAGCTCTTCGCTATGCCAAAATGGGAAAGGGAACCATGTGTTTCGATCTCAATGCACACGGAATGCTTGATGGTCAGCCTGACGAATATTACAATAACCTCGAAGCCGGGGAGCTAAAAGATTATTACTACATAGGACTTGAAAGCAGGGAGAATTTCTATTTCAGGGGAATGTACCTTCGGTTAATGCGTACCATCGATTTCCTGACCTCACTGCCTGAATGGGATGGGAAACGTGTTCTGGTCATTGGTGAAAGCCAGGGAGGAGGACAGGCACTTGCAGCAGCAGGTCTTGATCCGAGGGTAAGTGCAGTAGTTGCTACCGTTCCAGCCATGTGTGACTGGGGTGGCACTCTGGTCGATCGCAAGGGTGGCTGGCCACAACCCTTTGAACATGCAGGTGATCAGAAAAAAATGAAAAAAGTGCTCCCTTATTTTGACAATGCCAATCTTCTGAAAAACTCAAAAGCCACCCTGGTAGTCGAAATCGGACTGATCGACAATACCTGTCCTTCCACTTCGATCTATGCGGCCATTAATCAGGCCAAAGGGGAAAAGATAATCTATCCGGTCACCTACCGCGAACATGGATGGCCTAACGCAACAGAACGGCCTGTATGGGATAAACTGGTGAATGGACCAAAAACTTCGTTTATCGAAAATTACCTGAAGTAAGAATAGACGATTTCAGACATCGGAGGTCATTAGATAGTCATTTATGGTCATTCATAATCGAGTTCCAGAGAATGACAATCAATGACTACCAAATTACAATCAATGATATTGGCCTCAATATACCCGGGATAACTTCTACTTTATGGTTTATGTGTATTAATATAGCATTGACAGATGGATATCCTAAATCTTCCAGTGATTTCGATTCTGTCAAGCATTATTAACAACAGAAACTTTTCAAACATTTCAAACAACAGAAACCCTAGAAACAATTCAAACATTTTAAACATTTAATGCTAAGTTTGTTGTACAAACAAAAACAAACAGGGCATTGAAAAATATATTACTCATCGAGGACGATCCTACGCTGAACAGAAACATCAGGGAGGCACTTACCGAAGAACAGATGCAGGTGGAGTCCGTCTTTGATGGCTTGCTGGCCGGGAAACTTCTAAAGAAAGATTCTTTCGATTGCGTCATTCTCGACATTAATCTGCCGGGCAAAAACGGATATGATGTCTGCCGCGACTTCCGTGTTTTTAATCAAACCACTCCGGTATTGATGCTGACTGCCTTCAGCGAACTGGAAGACAAAATCCAGGGGTTCGACTGCGGGACAGACGATTACCTGACCAAGCCCTTCTATATGCGCGAATTGCTTTTACGGGTGAATGCCATGATCAAACGAAGTGAATTGAATAGTATTCCGCGAGTGGAGAATACGACCGTTGTGGCCGATGATATCATCATCTATCTTTCTGCCAAAAAGGTAGTCAGGCAGGGCATCGAAATAGCGCTTACACCAAGGGAATACCAGATTCTGCTCAAACTCATCGAATGCAAGGGCGAACTGGTTTCAAAGACCGATCTGGTGAGCGAAATCTGGGGGCACACGGTGGATGCAAACACCAATACCATCGAGGTGTATATCAATTTCCTGCGCAATAAGGTAGACAAGCCTTTCGGAAAACAATCCATTAAAACCAAAGTTGGATATGGTTATTATTTCGAAGTGTCATGAGCATCAGGCAAAAAATATTGTTCGCATTTTCACTTGTAACCATTATTCTGATTGGTGCGGCATTCCTGTTTATTTTCGCCCAGTTTTCATCCTATCGCGAAGAAGAGTTTCAGCAACGGCAAAAAGAACGGATCACCAGCACTTTGAGAGTACTGACCGAAGTAAAAAAGATCGACGAAAAAATAGTACAGTCGATCAACAGGCTTACCATCAATGACCTGTACAACGAAAAACTGCTTATCTTTGACCAGAACAAGCAACTGATCTATACTTCAATCGACGATACCCCCATACCATTCTCCGGTGAAATTCTGAAACAGCTGTCAGAGAAAAAGAACTGGATCGAACAGGAAGACGGTCTTTATGATGTGGTGGGTATGTCAATGACCAACCAGAACACTTCTTACTTTGGTATCAGTAAAGCTTACGATACTTTCGGATATTCAAAATTAAATTACCTCCGCGATATTCTGATCTCCACCTTCATTGGCATCTCAGTCATTATCATCCTGGTATCTTTTTACCTGTCGCGCAAGCTGACCCAACCCATTGTGAACATCACCCGAAAAATAAATAATTACAATTTCAATGCCGCATACACCCCCATTGAGTTTAAAGATTCGAAGGACGAGATTGCCGTTCTGGCCCGTCAGTTTAATAAACTGATGAAGCGGATGAACGAAGTCTTTTCGTTTCAGAAACACGCCATCCAACACATTTCGCATGAACTGAAAACACCCGTAGCCATATTGGTTTCCAATTTCGAACGGATGGAAAAGGAAACCGACCTGCAAAATATCCAGGCATGGATTCAAATTCAAAAGGAGGACACCAAAAGCCTGAGTGAAATCATTAATTCACTACTCGAAATTGCAAAAGCCGAATCCGATCTTTCCATGGTAAAGGAAAGCGTCCGCATCGATGAACTGATCTTTGATGTGGCCGGCGAGATCAGTTCGATCTATCCTGATTTCCAGTTCGCTGTCGAATATTCCGAGACTGAGGATGAAAACAACCTGATGGTCCCTGCAAATGTAAGGTTGCTCAAAGCCGTCCTTTCAAACCTGATGGTCAACTGTGCTCTTTACAGCAACACGAACAAGGCGAAGATTATCCTTTCCAATGAGGAGAACCGGTTGATTATTGGTTTTGAAAACAAAGGCCCTGTCATCAGTGAGGCCGAAAATCAATACCTTTTCCAGCACTTTTTCAGGGGCGAAAGCAGCAAAGGCAAAAAAGGGTTCGGCCTTGGACTGGTGTTTGTTCAAAAAATTATGACAATTCATGGAGGGTATGTTTCCTATTCGTCAAGAAACAACGACACCAATATATTTACCATTACGCTGCCAACCACGGCAGTTTAAGCTAAATTTTATCTGCTTTAAGGTTTCTTTAAGGTTCAGTTTCTTTCTTTTGCATCTGTAATTATCACCCTCAAAAACAGATACATGAGCCAAAAAAGAATTTACCTTATTATATTAGCCATCATCTCCTTTGGCACAATTAAAGCATCAGATGTATTAAAAATCAATCTTCAGCAGGCAGATAGTTTGTTTCAGGCGAATAACTATAATTTGCTGGCTTCCTCCATGAACATTGAAGCCCAGAAAGCAATGGTTATACAGGCAAGATTATTCCAAAATCCTGTATTAAACACAAGTTTGCATGTTTATGACACCACAAATAAAAAGCTTTTCCAGATTGGCCCATCAGGTGAAAAAGCTTTTCAGCTCGACGAGTTGATCCGTCTGGGCGGGAAACGAAAATCCGAGATTGAGATGGCCAAAAGCGATGTGAAAATAGCCGAACTCGAATTTAAGCAACTGGTCCGTCAGCTCAAGTTCCAGCTCCACAGCGATCTGTATGCACTTGGGCAGCAAAAAATTCTGCTGGACACCTATAATAAACAATTAATGTTACTGGATACAATTCTTACATCCTACCAGGTTCAGACCGATAAAGGCAACATCCCACTGAAAGAACTGGTTCGCTTAAAAGGCGCCTATCTGAAATTAAGCAACGACAGGTCTGAATTATTGCACCAGAATTATGAATCACTGGCCAATGTGCAAACCATTTTACAGGTCAATTCTCCTGTTGAATTTCAATTTTCAGAAAGTGAAATCTCAAAATACATCAAAACCATCAGCTTCGATGATCTGAAACTGGAAGCATCGGCTAACCACCCTGAATTACTCATCGCCGAACAGGAAAAAATCCAGGTACAGCAAAACCTGCAGTATCAGAAAAGACTTGCCATTCCTGATGTTGGTGTTTTTACTTCTTACGATCAAAATGGCTCGGCTTTCAACCATGAAATCAATGCAGGGTTTAACATTTCCCTGCCCTTTTTCAACCGCAACCAGGGAAATATCAAGGCCAGCCTGTTCCGTCTGAACGAAACAGATTATAAGCTGAAAGCGATGAATATGGAAATCATGACCAGCCTGCAAAACAATTATTCGTTTTACAACCAGACTGTTTCTGAATACCAGAAAGCCTCCAAGCTTTACAATCAGGACTTCGAGATCACCATCAAAGGAATGACTGCCAATTTCCAGAAACGAAATGTATCCATCATCGAATTTGTCGACTTTTTTGAAGCTTACAACGATGCACTGAGCGAACTGTCGAAAGTGAAAACCCAGCTGGTTCTGTCCGGAGAACAGTTGAACCTGCTGATCGGGAAAGATCTTTACTAAAGTTAGAAGCTAACTATTAAAAAATAATAAGTAATGAAAATCAAGAAATGTCGTATTCCTTTTTTTGCCAACCCCTAAATCCCCTAAAGGGGACTTAACTCATTTACTGTCGGTTGCGATATTCATAGCCTAAGCCCCTTTAGGGGTTGGGGTAAAAAAAATGACAATAAATATTATATAGGACTTAACATATGAAAATGAATAAATTATTACCAATCGGTCTGTTTTTTCTGGGATTTATCCTCCTGAATACCGGATGCCATACAAAAAAAGTTGAGAAAACCGAGACCGCCTTTTCGATGAGCGATACGATGATGACCCGTTGTAAATTTTATAAAGTGCAGTATGATGATGTAAAAAACGAGATCAAACTGTTTGGAAAAATTGCAACCGACAACAATAAGACCGCCCAGGTCTACCCCATCGTTACCGGAGTGGTGAAATCGATCAATGTTGAACTTGGCGACTATGTGAAGCAGGGCCAACTGCTGGCCAGCATCCAGAGCCGTGAAGTGGCCTCCTTTCAGAAAGAAAAATCAGATGCACAGAGCGAACTGGCTATTGCTGAGAAAGACCTCCAGGTGGCTCAGGATATGTATGCCGGGAAACTGAATTCCGAGAAAGAGTTGATTGCTGCCCAGAAAGAAGTCGAGAAAGCCAAAACAGAATTGGGCCGGATCAACGAGATCTATAGCATTTACAGGTTAAAAGGAGGTTCAATCTATAATGTCACTGCACCAATCAGTGGCTTTGTCATCACCAAAAAGATCAATCAAAACGAACAGTTGCCCGAGAATATCTCTGAGCCCCTATTCTCCATCGCCGATATTCAGGAAGTATGGGTACTGGCCAATGTGACCGAAGACGAAATAGCCCAGATACAGGTAGGCTACGATGCCAAAGTAAAAACCTTTGCCTTTCCCGGTGTGGAATACCAGGGAAAGATCGATAAAATATTCAATGTGATCGATCCCGATACCAAATCCATGAAGGCACGGATTCGCATTCAGAATGACGATCTGAAGCTGAAACCGGAAATGAATTGTACCGTGGCCGTTAATTATTCCGAAAACAAAAAGATGGCAACGGTTCCCTCCTCTTCTATCATCTTCGATAAAAATAAATTCTGGGTGATGGTCTTTAAGGACAAAAACCATATTGAAACACGGAGGGTCGATGTGTACAGGCAATTTGACCAGATCACCTATGTGAAGGCAGGTCTTACGGAGAATGAAACCGTAATTTCCGAAAATGGCTTATTGATTTACGATGCACTAAACGATTAGGATAAACGATGAACAACTTCATAAAAAACATTATCGGTTTCTCCCTGAGAAACAAATTCTTCACCTTTTTCTGGGTCGGACTGATCGTCGTGGCGGGTGTCGTAAGTTTCATCAAAATACCCATCGAGGCATTCCCTGATGTTACAAATACGCAGATCGTCATCATTACCCAGTGGGAAGGACGAAGCGCCGAGGAAGTCGAAAGGTTTGTCACCACTCCGATCGAAATCGCCATGAACAGTGTACAGCGTAAAACCAATGTACGCAGCATCACCATGTTTGGCCTGAGTTCAATCAAAATCATATTCGATGACGATGTTGATGATTTCTTTGCCCGGCAGCAAGTGAGTAATCAATTGCGGAATATTAGTCTTCCTGACGGAGTCGAACCCGATGTGCAGCCTCCTTACGGACCAACCGGCGAGATCTTCAGGTATGTCCTGAAGAGCGATACCCGAGATACCCGCGATTTACTGACCATCCAGAACTGGGTGATCGACCGTGAATTACGCCGTGTGCCCGGGGTTGCCGATATCAACGCCTTCGGCGGTCAGGAAAAAATCTATGAAGTATCGGTCGATCCGATCAAGCTTGAACAATACAACCTCACCCCCTTAAAACTTTACGATGCAGTCAGTAAATCGAACCTGAACGTAGGCGGCGATATCATTGAAAAAAACAACCAGGCCTATGTGGTCAGGGGACTGGGATTAATCGACAGCGAGAAAGATGTTGAAAACACCATCGTCGACATCTTTAACGGCAACCCTATCCTGGTGAAGAATGTAGCAACCGTCCATGAAGCAAGCGCCCCACGGGTAGGACAAGTAGGTTTAAACAACAACGATGATGCAGTTGAAGGCATCATTGTGATGCGCAAAGGGGAGAATCCAAGTGAAGTGCTGGCCAGTGTGAAGACAAAAATTGCAGAGTTAAACTCCACGATTCTGCCCCCTGACGTCAAAATGGAAACCTTCTACGATAGGGATAACCTGATGTCGTATTGTACCGACACGGTCATGCATAACCTCCTGGAAGGGATTATCCTGGTTACCTGTATTGTCCTCTTATTCATGGCCGACTGGCGAACCACCTTTATCGTGGCTATCATCATTCCACTGGCCCTGCTGTTCGCTTTCCTGATGCTCAAGCTGAAAGGCATGAGCGCCAACCTGCTTTCACTGGGAGCCGTCGACTTTGGAATTATAATCGATGGGGCGGTGGTGATGGTGGAAGGGATATTTGTAGCCCTCGACCATGAAGCCCGAAAGCGTGGAATGGAAAAGTTCAATAAGCTGGCCAAGATGGGAATCATCAAGAATACCGGGGTGCAAATGGGAAAAGCGATCTTCTTTTCAAAGCTGATCATTATCTCGGCCTTGCTGCCCATCTTCTCATTCGAAAAAGTGGAGGGCAAAATGTTCTCCCCACTAGCCTGGACCCTCGGATTTGCCTTGCTGGGCGCTTTGATCTTTACCCTTACCCTGGTGCCTGTCCTGAATTCAATCCTGCTGAACAAAAACGTAAAGGAAAAAGACAACTTCTTTACCCGTAATGTAAGAGACCTGGTCGGGAAAGCATTCGCATGGACCTTCGCCCGTAAAAGACTGACCCTGCTCATCGCAACGGTATGTTTTATCCTGACCATGTTTTCAACCAAATGGCTGGGAACCGAGTTCCTGCCTCCTTTAAACGAAGGAGCCCTGTGGGTGGAAGCCAAGCTGCCGATGAGTTATTCGCTCCCCAAAACGGTTGAAATGTGCAGTGTTTTGCGTAAAGAGCTCATGACATTCCCCGAAGTAACGGGAGTATTGTCACAGACCGGACGCCCCAACGATGGAACCGATCCCAGTGGTTTTTATTACATCCAGATGGAGGTCAACCTGAAACCAAAGAAAGAATGGAAGCGGAATATTTCTACCGATGATCTGGTTGAAGAAATGGATACAAGGCTCAAAAATTACCAGGGCATCATCTATAATTATTCGCAACCAATTATCGATAATGTTGAAGAAGCCGTTGCCGGTATAAATTGTGCCAATGCGGTTAAAATCTACGGCGACAACCTCGACACTCTCGATCTGTATGCCGATAAAGTGGTGGCCCAGATTCAGGACGTTCCCGGAATGAAAGATGTGGGAGTTCTGCGCAATATAGGGCAACCTGAAATAAGCGTCACCCTCGACGAAGAGAAGATGGCCATCTTTGGAGTCACCAAATCGGACGCACAAGCAGTGATCGAAATGGCTATCGGCGGCAAGACCGCCACCCAGAAGTTTGAGGGTGAACGAAAATTCGACATTCGTATCCGCTACGACAAAGAATACCGCAAAGGGGAAGGGGACATCATGATGCTCATGATTCCAACCATTACCGGGGGAACCATCCCGTTAAATGAAATTGCTACGATCAAACAGGCCACAGGAGCCGCCTTTATTTACCGCGACAATACCAAACGATTTATCGGGGTAAAGTTCTCGGTTCGTGAACGAGACCTGGGAAGCACCATTGCCGAGGCTCAGAAGAAGGTTAATAAAAACATCAAGCTTCCGGCAGGTTACACGACGGGGTGGACCGGTGAATTTGAAAACCAGGTGAGGGCCAGTAAACGCCTGACCCAGGTGGTGCCCATCAGCCTGATCCTGATCTTTATACTGCTCTTTATCATGTTCAACAACGTAAAGGATGCAGGCTATGTATTGATCAACGTACCCTTTGCAATGATCGGCGGAATACTGGCGCTTCACCTTACCGGGATGAATTTCGGAATCTCTGCCGGGGTGGGATTCATAGCCCTGTTTGGTATCTGCGTCCAGAACGGGGTGATCCTGATCTCAGAATTTCACAAGCAGGCCAAGACGATGAACGACCTGAACCAGGCCATCATCAATGCCGTTAAGGTTCGTACGCGTCCGGTGGTGATGACCGCCATGATGGCAGCCATCGGTCTAATGCCTGCAGCCGTGAGCCACGGAATCGGTTGCGAAAGTCAGAAGCCGCTGGCAATAGTAATTATCGGGGGCCTGGTAACGGCTACCATCTTTACCCTGCTGGTCTTCCCGATCATCTATCACAAGGCCCTTCATATCCGCGAATCAAAAAAACGGGTAAGAGCCTAAGCGGAGGACTCTGTTTACTCAGCGGGTGACTACACTTAACAAGGACTATAAAGATAAAGGACAACCAATTCCATTTGATCCTTGTCACCCGCTGAGTAGTCACCCGCTAACTATACTGCATGTCGATGGCGTCGGCTTGCTTCCTATAATCCGATTCCAATCCAACTCCCTGGTCCTGCCATCGGGTCCCACCATTGGGTCCCGCGAATTGCATTCGCGGATTTCTTATCCCTCGCCATCCATCCGGCCAATAATCTCAGCACCCGCTAAGCCTGTCATCCCATCCCGGGTACCCGTGATCAGGCTCCCCACCTTCTTTTTTCCCATCATCCTGTCCCGATGGCTATCGGGATCGTTTCGGGACCCCCTCCTAATCCGTGTAATTCGTCCCAATTCGTGTAATTCGCATTAATCGTACTCCATGAAAAATATGCAATTGCAGGTATTATGATTATTCATCTGGGTGATTATTCAGCTACTGAGCGGGTGACTATATTCATAAGGAAAGGAATGTTAATGATATTCACCGCACTCATTAAGAGTTGTCACCCGCTCAGTAACAACCCTAAGAGTGGTCGCCTGCTCAGTAAAATCAAAATAGGCAATAAACACCTATCAATAGGTCATTTTATACCAATATTTGTACTATTGAAAAGTATAAAAGCAAAATGATGAATCTTTGTATTTAAACTAAGGGTAAACCCTATTTTTTCTATGGAATTGGTATAGGCCATTGGTCTTGTTTGAGAAGAATGCATGTGACAACTTCCTGTAATTCCTGTACTTCTTATGTTTCTCCTTGGTTCTTCTTTAACTAATTTTTAGGCGAAGGAAGTATGTTTATGAAAGCTTGTTAACGGACTATGAGTCACAATTTAATCTAAAACTCTAAATCCAATCATTTTAAAATATTCAAACGTAGAATTATAAAAGGCCGGATTTCTAGTCGTATCTTCTATATCACCAGATGGAATTACTATTACCATTCCTTGTCTTGCTCTGGTCAACAAAACTCTATATGCATTTTTCAGGTAAAGTTTTCGTTCAGCTTTATTAATATGATTCCATTTTGAACCAGTGAAAGACCAATGTTCCCACCCTTCTTCTGTATATCTAAAATCAGCATCCCAAGCAACACAAGCCCAATCAAGTTCCAATCCTTGAACATGAAATTCAGTGGCAACATCTTCTAGATAATAAGATGAGCGGGTATCTGTTTTATCATCTAAAAACCAATGGATTGGATCGATAGGTGACTTTACATCAATAGCATAAGGTTTCAATCTTTGAGCTTGTGAGGAAACGACGATTCCATATCGTTCCGTACCTCTTGCTTGAGTTTTTAACCATTGCTTCGCCTTTTTCAGATCACGTGTAATTACAATGGGATAATTTATATTTATCTCTTCTAAAGTTGTTTGTGCTTCTAACAATTTAATATCCAGAATTTGTTTGATTAATAACGACACATTCTCTGCCCGGAATGAACGCATTGAAACTGCAAGATGTAAGGAGTCTGAATAATTTACTCCAATTCTGTGTTCCAGTTTTTCCAGCACCTCTTTGGCATTATACTCACTGTCCATTAGACGAGAAGAAATATAAACATTCCAATATGGGAAAGATCGTTCAAGAGATTCTATCCATTCACTGATTCCAGCTTCTCCAGTATTGATTTCCTGTCCTCCCCCAACTAAACATACAACTACAGCCCAATCAGGATGTCGGTCAAGACATGAAATAAGAAACTCAGGCTCAGATTGTTCAAAATTAGCAAATCCCTTCTTTTGTTTCATGAAAGATGCTGTTTGCTCTAGAGTCCATGCTCTTTGGGCTTCATCGAATAGAGCTACATGTTCAATAGGTGGATTTATATCTTTCAGACATTCATCACGAAAATGATGTACAATTTGAATAAAAGACTTTACCTCACTTCTTGCAACTCCCTTTTTTAGTTTTTCGCCCTTTTCTACAGCCCTTTTAACTTTATCTCGAGCCAATGCTTCCTGTAATATCGCAACAAGAGGCCCATTCCCTGAAAGAAAAACACTATAAAGCTCACTATCCTTATCCATGTGAGTGGTTGCTACATTTAATCCAACCAATGTTTTTCCAGCTCCTGGTACTCCAGTAACAAAGCAGATAGCTTTTTCTGAACGTTCCTTTGATGATCTTATAATTTCAGAAACAGCATCTGACGTTTGGCTTAAATTTATTGCACTTGCATCATTTCTTGATATATCGGCAACCGAATGGTTATTGTATAATGCCATCGCAGCCTCAATAATGGTTGGTGTTGGGCAATACCGACCTTCTTCCCATTTTTGAATATCAATAATTTCGCTTTCACTAAATTCCAGTACTGATTTAATAATTGATTGTAGCGTTTCAAGATTACTTTTTATTGGGAAAAGCAGCTTGTCATTTTGGGGAGTAGTTGAGATAATTGGAATATGTGCTTTAGCAAGAGTTGCAATTAAAATAGGTGCTATTGTTTGATTGTGACTTGTTTCATGAAAATTCTTTAAGTCCAAAGCATAATCGAATACCTGATCTATGGAATATGAATGAAACTCTTTCTCTCCAACTTTAAATTCTAATATAAAAATGACAGACTCTATAACTAGTAAAACATCAATACGCTTACCCATTCGAGGTATTGAATATTCAAAATAGATTGAACCAGAATAAGGGATTAATATTACCTTCAGTAAATCTATTTGTTTAACCCAAGATTCTCTTTGAGTAAGCTCTAATGAAAAATCATTATTACTTGAAAGTTCTCCGAGAATTTCATTTTGTGATTCATTAAGAAAGTTGGCAATCGTGCTTGAATAATAGGAGCGATTCATTCTATTTGTTTAGTTAAACAAATGTGCATAAAAATATTTACTAATCCAGCTTATGTTTCAATTTCTACTACTTTATCTCGAAAACATGTATCGTAAATCTTTTGCAGCCACCATTCTGTTCGAGTTTTGGGAATTACGAAGTAGCGGCAACCCTTGTGTCCGTGCCAGAAACAACCATTAATAAAAATTACAGTTATATATTTGGGTAATACAATATCAGGTTTACCGGGAAGATCTTTTACATGAAGACGGTATCTAAATCCTTTAGAAAATAGAAATTTCCGAACCAGCATCTCAGGCTTTGTATTCTTGCCTTTTATTTGGCTCATGTTATAACTCCGGGTTTGCTTGTCGTGTACATCCGTCATACCCAAAAGTAGGAAATTATTTACTCACGTTACGCATTGTTTTAGTCATTATGCTGCTTTGGGTGTTGATAACCTGATCAGTTCGTTATGTGCTGCTTTCAATGCTGCCTGATAAATTCTTGCTTTCATTGCAAAATGGTTTTG
>Ga0118677_10002728_pt1 | contig 34891 bp, 28 predicted proteins | sample AliMusrvi5mmetaG_FD_86154 | JGI IMG/M metagenome (GOLD analysis project Ga0118677, IMG submission 86154)
GTGCTACTGAGGGGGGCTGCCCTGGGGGCTTGGGGCGACAGCCTCGGCTTCCCGCGGCGGAACTTCTTTTCTTCAAGGCGGAAAATCATTTCTCCACGGCGGAAATTCATTTCTCCAAGGGGGAACTTCATTTCTCCACGGCGGAACTTCATTTCTCCGCGGCGGAACTTCATTTCTCCAAGGCGCAACATCATTTCTTCACGGCCGAACTCCATTTCTCCGCGGCCGAACTTCATTTCTCCGCGGCCGAACTCCGTTTCTCCACGGCCGAACTCCGTTTCTCCACGGCCGAACTCCGTTTCTCCACGGCGGAACTTCATTTCTCTACAGCCGAACTCCGCTTCGCCGAGGCGGAACTTCATTTCTCCACGGCCGAACTCCGCTTCGCCGAGGAGGAACTCCGTTTCAGCGAGGCCGAACTCCACTTCTCCACGGCCGAACCGCGCTTGGCGGCGCCGGTTCCTTCTTTTTCCCCGCGCCCTCGGCGCATGCCTCAAGGCCCTTTTAGAAGACCACCCGAAGCCCTGCCGTCAGGTAGTTGAAGAGGGCGAAGGTATAGACATTCCCGCCGCCGTCGGCGCCGCCTTCCAGGACCCTGTACCCGAGGCGTAGCGTGGCCCTCTCGGAGACTCTGTACTGCAGGGCAGCGAGGAGGTCCTCGGCCCTGCCGTAGGGCGAGACGAGGGCATCGCCGTCAAGAAGCAGCGAGAAGGCGCCGAGGGGCCGCCACTCGGCCATGAAGTTTATTAGGGGGACGACGCCAAGGTCGCTGCGGTGGGCGTAGGCTGTATCGCTCATGAGGGCAATGTCCGCGCTCCGGATCTTCCCGGTAAGGCCTGCCGCGAGGCTGAGCGCCTCGTCCAGCGATTCGGTCGCGACGTCGACGTAGGCGGTCTCGAGCCGGCGCGCGATGCGCGTGGGGTCGACCTCGACGCAGAGCGCGACGCCGCCCGCCATGGTGACGGCGAGCGGCTGGGCGCCGCCCATGCCGCCCAAGCCGGCCGTGAGCACCAGGCGCCCGGCCAGGTCGGCGCCGTAGTGCTTCTGGCCCGCGGCGGCGAAGGTCTGATAGGTGCCCTGGAGGATGCCCTGCGTGCCGATGTAGATCCACGAGCCGGCGGTCATCTGCCCGTACATGGTGAGGCCGAGAGCGTCGAGGCGGCGGAACTCGTCCCAGTTGGCCCAGTCGCCCACGAGGTTGGCGTTGGCGATGAGCACGCGCGGCGCCATGTCGTGCGTCTGAAACACGCCCACGGGCTTGCCCGACTGCACCAGCAGGGTCTCGTCGTCCTTGAGGCGCCGCAGCGTCGCGCAGATGACGTCGAACGCCTCCCAGGTGCGCACCGCCTTGCCGGCGCCGCCGTAGACGACGAGGTCGTCCGGGCGCTCCGCCACCTCCGGGTCGAGGTTGTTCATGAGCATGCGCAGGGCGGCCTCCTGCTGCCAGCCCCGGCAGCTGATCTCGGTGCCGCGAGGAGCGCGCACGGGTCGCGGTCCCGCCATTGTCTGTGTGTTCACGATGCCGCCTCGCTTCGCGATGGTTGTCAGGGCACGCGGTCGCCCGCGCTGGCTGACCCAACCCTGCACCCGACCGGGAACGGCTTCAACCGCCAGCGGCCCTTGTCCAGCATCGTGGACGCGATTTCAGTCCCCGATGCGGGAATCGTTCCGCGAAGCCGGGCTGTCGTGCCGCGCGAGGGTAGTGCTCCGCCCCAGGGAGCTGTGCGCACGCGGCGACGGGGCCAGAGGGTCGCCGGCGCGGCCGGCCGCTGCGGATTGCCCGCGACCCTGCCGGCAGCAGGCGTTCCGTCCAGCACTTCAGACGCGGTCCGCAGGCCGGGCTACGCGAGTCCGGCGCCGGCACGATAGCCGGCGCCGGACTCGCAGGACAGCCGTGGGCTACATCCGCCCCTCAGGCCACCAGGCCCTTGCACAGCACGACGGCGCCGGGCGCGTCCGAAGCGTACCCGTCGGCGCCGATCTCGTCGGCATAGGCCTGGGTCAGCGGCGCGCCGCCGACGATCGCCTTGGCGGCGAGTCCGGCCGCGCGCAGCTGATTGACGGTGATCTTCATCTGCGGCATCGTCGTGACCAGCAGCGCCGACATGCCGACGACGACGGCGGCGTGCTCCTTGGCGGCCGCGACGAAGTCCTCGGGGGCGACGTTGTTGCCGAGGTCGACGACCGTGAAGCCGGCGCCCTCAAGCATCAGCACGACGAGGTTCTTGCCGATATCGTGCAGATCGCCCTTGACGGCGCCTATCACCACGGTGCCCTTGCCACCAGAGGCGCCAGAAACGAGCAGGGGCTTGAGAAGAGCGAGGCCCTCCTGCATCGCTTCGGCGGAGACCAGCATCTCGGGGATGAAGAGCTCCCCGCTGCTGAACTTGGCACCGACGACGTCCATCGCCGCGATGAGGCCGTTGTCGAGGATGTCGGCCGCCTCTTTGCCCTCGTCGAGGTATTGCTGGACAAGGCGCGCGGTCTCTTCGGCCTCGCCTTCGATCACTGCCTGCTGCAAGCTGTCAAACGCCATCGTTCCTCCAGAATGTCACGTATGTTCGGCTGGGCGCCGCGCCGTGATGCTCGCGCGGCGCCCGTACCGAGGCGGCAGGGAAGTGCCTGGCCGTCAGTTGGCCAGCGCTTTGTCTGCGGCTTTGACGACGTTGTCCATGTCGCGCTTGACGTCCTCGGGCAGTGACAGCGGCTCGAGGCCCTTCTTCATCTCTCGGTAGAGCTCGGTGGCGCGCGTCTGCAGGTCCTTGCGTCCCCCGGCGATCCAGTTGTCGAGGACGTCCGGGACGAAGAGATCGGGGCGGATCATCTCGCGGCAGTGACGCAGCGTGTGCTTGCGACGCAGGTAGTGCCCGCCGGGGCCGGCGCCGATGATCTCGTCCACGGCGAGCGTCTCGTCGTCGACCTCCACGCCGGCCACGGTGCGCTGGATCACGGCAAGCAGGCGGTCGTCGATGATCAGCTCCACCGGGCTCGCCAGGGTCGATCCGCCGAGGCGGCCGGCGCCGTACAGGATGTCTGCGCCGGCCATCGACAGGATGGTGGGCTGCAGCGTCTTCTCGGCGGCGGTCTGGCCGTCGGGGAGGTAGGAGTCGGCCATCATCGCGAAGGTCTCCACCGGGACGTTGAAGGCCGTCTTGCAGAACTGCGCGGTCGCCGCGCGCGTGAGAATCGTCTCACTGCTGGCCAGCAGCGCGTTGCCCGTGCCCAGGTCCATGGTCGTGTTGAAGACGGTCGCGATGAAGGGCAGACCGGGCTTGAACATCTGCGACATGACGAGGAAGGCGAGCAGCTCGACGGATTCGAGCAGGACGGTGCCGGCGATCGTACCGGGGGAGGTGGCCCCAAGCACCGGGAGCGAGTTCGCGGCCACCGGGATGTCGTATTCGGCGGCGCCGAGGAGTTGCGCCATGTCCATGTCTTTGAAGAGGAGCGGGCTCAGTGACGTGGGGTTGATGAGCAGAAGCGGCCGCTTGCGCAACGCCTCTGCGCTGCCGGCGCGGGCGAGCATGAGCTCGAAGAGGTACGGCACGCTCTCGTTGCAGTACGCGAGGAGCATGAGTGGCTTGGAGGTGTTCTGCAGCTGCACGTTGAGGCCGTGCACGTCCGCGGTCTCCGGGGGGGCGTCCATCGGGGTCTGGATCGCGCACACATTGATGTTGGGCAACTGCTCGACAAGCTGGCACCATTCGGCGAAGCGCGCGTGGGTGTTGTCAACGTAGTCGCCGACGTCCGGGTCGAGATAGCGCATCGTCTGCACACAGGTCGTGGAGAAGAACCTGCCCGAGGGATCCGGGACGGTGAAGTCGTGCTTTTCGTCGCCGCCTCGCACGGTCACCGAAGAGGGAACGCTCTTGAGCGCTGCATCGACGTTCTCGCGCGAGAAGCGGACCATCCTCGTCTCACGATCAACCTGCGCGCCGGCCGCGGCGAGCCGGTCAAGCGCTTCCTCGTGATCGACCTTGACGCCATGCGTGCTGAGGATGTGCACCGTCTTCTCGAAGATGGAGTCGATATTGTCCTGAGTTAGAAGTTCGACCCGGAGGGTCTTGGCCATCGGTCTTCTCCTTCACTAGTACTTCTGACAGGCCCAGACGCCGCAATGGGGATCAGCGGCGGGGGGCCAGCCTCGGATGCAGGGGGGTCGAGCGGCTTCCGCAGCACCTGCCCCTCCCGGCGGGACGCGCGGGCGTCGGGGCCGCGAGAGATCGCTACAGCTCCCTCCTCTGGCTCGATTCTCGACCGAAACGCCGACGCCGCGAGCCGTCGCGACGGGGTCTGATGAAACATAACCCCTGCTCGTTCGACCATTCAAGGCCCGCAGAGGAACGTCTTGCATTCGGGACGGTTATGCGCTCTCCAGGTGTCGCACTCCGGCCGCAAGCGAAAGGAGCCAGACGGCTGCACGGGAGCGATGCGAGGCCACATCATCGCGCCTGAGTCGCTGGGGGAAGCTGCGTCAACGAGCGTGCCCCAGGGCCCTGTGGCTAGGCTTGCGCGAGCTCGTTCGCCGCCGCGCCGACCAGGTCGGCGAGCTGGTCGAGACCGCGCTTTTCGAGCCGCCAAGAGGGACCGATGATATTGACGCCCACACTCGGCTGAAGACCGGGTACGGCGCAGGCGATCGCGGTCACGCCCGTTTCGACCGCATCGGCGACTATGTGCGGCCGTGAAGGATCGCTGAAGGCCGCGCCGACCGACGTGCCGTCCAAGGGGACGCGGCGTCCCACCCAGCCGCGGCAGCGCAGCTCGAAACGACTCTCGACCTGGTCCAGATAGAGCGCCTGAGCCGAATCCTCCAGCAGCAGACTCGATGTCTCGCCGCTCGCGTCGCGCAAGCGCGTGAGACAGGGGCGAGCTGCCAGCTGTAGCGCCTCGACCCAACCAATGCGCGACGCGAGCCCCAGGAGACGACGCCCGAGGGCGTACGTGCCGTCGGCACACGCCACGACAAGGCCGAAGTCAGCCAGAGCCGCGAGGATGCGGCCGGCCCACCCGAAGGAGAGTCCGGAGCGCTCGGCGACATCTTCGATGCTCAGCCCGCCGCCCCCGGAGCCGAAAAGCTCGAGTACGGCGATGCCATGTTCGAACTCGAGGCTGTCGGCCCGCGACGCCGACAGTCTCCGGCCGGGCGTCCAGCCTTTCTCGGCGGTCCGGTAGACCAGGTATCCCCGCGTCTGGAGCATGCGCAGCAGATCGCGGAGCGTCGACCTCGGGATGCCGCAGGCAGAGACGATCGTCGCGGCGGGCACCGGAGCAGTCTGCCGGTCCACGTACTCCAGGATGTCAAGCGTTCGTGACGCCGCCCGGGCCGCCTTGGCCGAGTCTGGCGGCCGGTCCTTGCCGCTCATCCGGATCGCTCTGTCCTGGGTGTCCACTGGGAGTCCCTCGGCGCGCGGCGCCTCAGATCCGGCACTCGGCCGGGAGGGTCGGCGTGTCTGCCAGAAGCAGCTTCGTGTAGTCGGCCTGAGGGTCCTCGAGCACGGCGTCGACCAGCCCCAACTCGACGATGCGTCCTTCACTCATGACGGCCACCTCCTGGGCGACGCTCCGTATGAGCGCAAGGTTGTGTGTCACGAACAGCATGGCGACGCCGGTCTCACGCTGGAGCTGGGCAAGCAGCTCGATGATGGCTGCCTGCACCGAGACGTCCAGCCAGGAGGTGACCTCGTCGCAGATGAGCACCGTCGGCTCGGCGGCGAGAGCCCGCGCGATGGCGATGCGCTGCCGCTCGCCACCGGAGAGCTGCTCCGGGTACCGGTTGAGGAGCGACGCGTCGAGAGCGACCTGGTCGAGCACGCGCACCATGCGCTCTTCGCGTCCGTCGCGGTCCAGCTTGAAGAAGATATCGATCGGCTGGGCCAGCAGCTGGCGGATCGTCTTGCGCGGGTTCAGGGAGCTGTACGGGCTCTGGAAGATGTACTGGATCGCCTGGCGCTCGTCACGCGAGCGTCCACGCGATTCGCGCGCCAGGGCTTTGCCCTGGAACTCGACCGTGCCGGTGATCTTGAACTGGTGCAGCCCCGCGATGCAGCGTGCCAGCGTCGTCTTGCCGCTGCCCGACTCACCGACCAGCGCCAGACAACGGTGCTGGCACAGCGTGGCATCGACCCCGTGCAGGATCTCTTTGCTCTGGTAGAACGCCGTCACGTCGCGGACGCTGACGACGGTCTTCTCGTCGGTCTTGCACAGGGCCTCCGCCCTGACACGCAGCTGCCCCTCGGCGACCGGCGCCTTGTCCCGGACCTCCTGCCAGCGCCAGCAGCGTACCTGGTGATCGTCGTCCGATCCTTCGGCAGGCGGGAAATCGGACGCGCACTTGTCGACGCGCCAGTCGCAGCGCGGCGTGAACGCACACCCCGCGACCCGCTGGCCAGGACGCGGCGCCCACCCCGGGATGCCGTGCAGGGCGCGCTCCCCGGTGATGTCCGGGATGGCGGCCAGGAGCCGGCGCGTGTAGGGGTGGAAGGCGCCGACGAACAGGTCTTCTTTGGGGCCGATCTCGACGAGGCGCCCGGCGTACATGACTGCGATCCTGTCGGCGAGGCAGGCGACCACCGCCAGATCGTGCGTCACGTACAGCGCCGAGACGCCGTACAGGCGGGTGAGATCGCGCACGGTGTCGAGGACGTGCGCCTGGGTGGTCACGTCGAGAGCGGTGGTGGGCTCATCGAGGACGATGAGCTTGGGCCGGTTGGCGAAGGCCATGGCGATCGCCACACGCTGCTGCTGCCCGCCGGAGAGCTGGTGCGGATACCGCCGCAGGAAGGCCCTGTCGTTGGGCAACAGCACCTCGTCCATCATCTGCTTCAGGCGAGTCGCGCGTTCGGCGCCTCCGGCGCCGAACGCGTGTTCGTTGAGGATCTCCATGAGCTGGTCGCCGATGCGCAGCGCCGGGTTCAGCGCCGCGGAGGCGTCCTGGGGGACGTACGAGATCAGGCCGCCGCGGACGCGCCGCAGCGCGCTGCGAGACGCGCTCAGCACCTCGGTGTCGGCGATGTCCACGCGGCCCTCGGAGATCTTGGCGCCGCGCCGCTGGTAGGCGAGCAACGACGTCGCCGCCGTCGTCTTGCCGGATGCCGACTCGCCGACGAGGCCCAGCACCTCACCCTGGTGGATGGCGAAGGAGACGTCGTCGTCGATGTCGATGCCGGACGGGTCGAGGACGATGCGCAGGTCCGTGACGCTGAGCACGATGTCGGCACGCGGCTCGCTCATGTGACGGCCGTGTCTCTGTCGATGCCCATCATCGCCCGCGCCAGACCGTCGGCGATGAGGTTGGTGCTGATCGTGAGGGCGGCGATGAGGAGGACGGGCGCCACGACGGCCCACGGCTGGATGGTGATGGCGATGCGGTTCTCGTTGATCATGAGGCCCCAATCGGCGGATGGCGGCTGCATTCCGAAGCCGATGAACGAGAGCGCCGCGATCATGATGATCGAGTAGGTCAGGCGCAGGCCGAACTCCACCAGCAACGGACTGCTGATGTTGGGCAGCACCTCGTAGAAAAGGATCTTGCGCCGGGGCACGCCGAGTGCGGCGGCGGCCCTGACGAAGTCGCGCGCCGCCAGCTCCACGGTCGCCGCGCGCGTGACGCGGGCGATGCGCGGCATGTGCGATATGCCGACCATGAGCACGATCAGCCAGAGCCGCGGCCCAAGGATGGAGACGAAGAGCATCGCGAGCACGATCGACGGGAAGGCCAGCACGACGTCGAGCATGCGCATGATGCTCTCGTCCAACCAGCGCCGGGCGTACCCGGATATGAGGCCCAGACTGACCCCGAGGACGATGCCGATGACGGTCGCCGCGATGCCGAGGACGAACACGGTGAGTCCGCCGTAGAGCACGCGGGTGAGCACGTCGCGGCCAAGGAAGTCCGTGCCCAGCCAGTACGCGGAGGCGGGCAGCGAGAAGGGGGGGCCCACGAACTCCGTCGGGGAATAGGGCGCCACGAAGCGGCCGAAGAGGGCGATGGCGAGCAGCACGATGAACATGACGAAGCCGATCTTGGTGCGCCGCAGATGCCAGGCGTCGCTGATCGTCTGCACCCATTCGCGACGACCCCTGGCAACGAGCGGGACCGCCTCGAGAGGCTCGAGCGGCTCGAGCGTCCCGAGCGGCTGGAGCGGGTCCAGGCTGGCGTCGCCGCCGGAGCTCATCGCAGACCGGTCCTGAGCCGCGGGCTGATGAGAATAGTGAGGATATCCGCGATCAGGTTGAGCACCACGTAGACCGCGGCGATCAGCAGGCAGAGCGCCTGCACCACGGGCATGTCGCGGTTGGCCACGGCGTCGACGAGTGCCGACCCGATGCCGGGGAAGCCGAACAGGTACTCCACCGTGACGATGCCGCCGGCCAGCCACGCGATGTTGATGGCGATTACCTGGATGGTCGGCACGATGGCGTTGGGCAGCGCGTGGTGCCACAGCACGCGCGACTCAGAAAGGCCCTTCAGGCGCGCCATCATGACGTACTCGCTCTCGAGCACCTCGACGGTGGAGGCGCGCAGCATGCGGCTCACGTAGGGGATGACGGCGAGCACCAGCGTGGCCACGGGCAGCACGAAGAGGAGCATCTGACTGCCGAGCGGAGACAACGAGTCGATGTTGGAGACCGAGGGCAGCCACTTGAACACCGCCGTGGCGAACAGCAGCACGAGGGCGATGCCGATCACGAACTCGGGAAGCGCCGCAAGGCTGAGATTCGCGAGATTGACGACGTTGTCGAACCGGGAGTCTCGCCAGATGGCGCTCAGCGCCCCGATGAAGATCGAGATGGGGATACTGATCAGGGCGGCCAGCAGCACCAGCGTGGCCGAATTGACGATGCGGCTGCGAAGCAGCGTGGTGACCTTCGCCCCGCCGCCGACAAGCGAGTTGCCGAAGTTGCCGCGCACGACTCCGCTCAGCCAGCTCGTGTACTGCGTGACGACAGGTCGGTTCAGCCCCAATTCCTTGCGCAAGGCCTCATAGCGCGCCACGTTGGCCGAGTCCTTGCCGAGAATCGCCTTCGCGGCGTCGCCCGGCAGCGCCTGCGTGGCCGCGAACACGACCAGCGTGACCAGCAACAGGGTCAGCAAGCCAAGCCCCAGACGGATGAGCATGAGTTTGACGAGAGGCGGCACGTGTGTCTCCCTAAGCGCCCGGCCGCGAGCGGCCGAACAGTCGAGCGGTTGGATCACGCCAGCTGGGCCAAGCGATACCTGGCGTTGGCGGCGGCCGAGCCGAGGCCCGAGTAGTCGGGGATCATGCCCGTCACCTTCGAGCTGTGGGCGTCGACCTGATTGTCGAACCCGCAGATGATGTAGCCGCCCTCGTTGTACTCCATGGTGGAGGCTTCGGTGATCAGGGCGTTGCGCTTGGCGTCGTCGACTGTCTTGAACGCCTCGTTGACGAGCGCCACGTACTTCGGGTTGGTGTCGGCCCAATGGGTCTCGTTGTAGACCGCTCCGGGCAGCGTCCCCATGCCGGCCTGCGCCAGATAGCCGCGCGTGCCCCAGTTGTCCATGGCGAACGGGTACTTGAGGTACTCGGCGCCCCAGAAGACGTCACCGGTGACGTTGTCGACCTTGACGGTGACGCCGGCGCCCTTCGCCTGCTGCGCGAACACCGTGGCCGCGGCGGGCGCGGCGCTGCTGACCGAGGTCGACGTCGTGAGCTTGAGGGAGAGGCTGTTGTCGTAACCGGCCGCCTTGAGCAGCGACTTGGCCTGCGCAAGGTCTTGTACGCGCTGCGGCAGGTCCTTGGCGTAGCCGGGATCGTAGGGCGCGTACATGTCGTTGCCGAGCCACTGCAGCCCGTCGGCCGCCTGGGCGATCAACTGCGGACGGTCGACGATGAGACGGAACGCCTGACGCACGCGCACATCGGTGAACGGCTTCGCTTTGCAGTTCATCGTGAAGGGGATCCACGACCCGGTCTTCGCCTTCAGGAGCACGAAGCCGGCGCCTTCGGCCACCTTCAGCTGGGCGCCCGGGATCATCTGGCAGTAGTCGGCGGCGCCGCCGAGCAGGGCGTTGAGCTGGGCGGTGTTGTCGGAGAACTCCACGATCGTGAGCTTGTCGACGTACGGACCGCCGCCCTGACGCCAGTAGTTCGGGTTCTTGACCATCGCGCACTGCACGCCGGGCTGGAAGTCGCCCGGGCTCGCCAGCTTGAACGGGCCCGTACCGACCACGCCTGCGCCGCCCTTGGGGTTGTAGCCCACCGGGACGATCCCCGCGCTGTAGGTGGAGAGCGCCTCTGGGAAGATCGCGTTCGGCTCCTTCAGATTGAAGCTGACCGTGAGGTCGTCGATCTTCTTGGTGCCGCCGGGCGCGAGTCCGCGCAGCTGCTGCGCCGCGAGCCCGGGGTTCTTGGGGTTGAGGATGCGCTCGAAGCTGGCGACGACGGCGTCCGCGTTGACCGGCGAGCCGTCGTGGAAGACGAGGCCCGACTTGAGCTTGACCGTGAACTGCGTCGCCTTCGCGTCAGGAGTGATCGATTCCGCGAGCGCCATGCCGAGGACGCCTTGAGCGTCGTGCTCGAGCAACGAGTCGTAGAGGTTGAAGCGCATGTCCATCGACGGCATCGTCAGAGCCGGAGCGTGGATGTCGAGGTTCTCCTTGGCCGAGCCCGCGGCCGCGGCCACCCGCAACTCGCCGCCCGACTTTGCGGCGGCGCTGCCGCTCGCCGCCGGACTCGCACTGCTGCTGCTACTGCCGCCGCAGGCCGCGACTACCGGCCCCATAGCAGCGCCGGCGCCAACCAACGCCGCGGCCTTGAGCACCTGCCGTCTCGTTAGGGGCGTCTTCAAGAATTCCAGAGAATCACCGTCTCGTGCACTCATGTCTGCTCCCCCTTTGCCTTGGATTCGCTCATCCCCGCAGTATCAGCTGGACAAGAGCGCCTTGGAGAACCAGCGACCGCCACTCCTCGATCAGGAATCGGAAGAGCGTGCCCGATGGCTTTCTCCCAGAGAATCATATGCGGGTTCGCCTCCTGTGATGACAAGTCCGAGGTCGAGACTTCCCAAATACCAGACACGTTTTTTCCCGTGGAGGCGGGCCCCGTCGGGGTCGTGTCGTTGACACGTCATGACCGCGAACCTAGCATCCTCGTGAGTGCATCGGCGTGCCCAGCGGAGTCCGCGCCGCTCGCGCTACCGTTTGTCGACGCTGTCGCTTCCGGTCGTCCGCTCAGCCTGAGCGGCAGGTAGGGCGCCACGTGGCGGCCCTTCGAGGTGGTGCGCGCGAGTCTCACGCGTGACCACCATCCACGAGACTGAGGAGCCAGATGCGAATCGTTGTTTTGGACGACATCGGGATGGGCGCAGAGGATCTTCACCGCCTGGAGGCTCACGGCCATGTACGCGTCTTTTCCGCCGCGCCGTCCGACGACGCCGAGGTCATCGAGCGCATACGAGGCGCAGAGGTCGTGATCTCCGGTTGGACGAAGATCGGCAGCGACGTCCTGCAGGCCGTGCCCGAGCTCCGGCTCGTCTCCCTCTGGGCTACGGGCCTCGACAACATCGATCTGGCGGCGGCAAGCGCGGCGAACGTGGCCGTCTGCAACGTGCCCTCGTATGCGACGGATTCAGTGGCCGAGCTCGCCCTCGGCTTGATGCTTGCGGTGATCCGCAAGATCCCTGCGGCCGACCGGCATCTGCGGCGCACGCTGCGAAGCGACTGGCGACCGTTCCAGGGAAGCCAGCTTCGCGGCAAGACCCTCGGCATCGTCGGCACCGGGGTGATCGGCCAGCGGGTGGCCCAGCTGGGCCACTGCCTCGGCATGCCCCTCCTTGGCCACGATCTGCGGGTGTCGGAGGCACTGGTGAACGATGTGGGCATGCGCTACACGTCGCTGCCGGATCTCTTCGCGAACAGCGACGTGGTAACGCTTCACGCGCCCCTCACAGCGGACACCGAGCACCTCGTGGGCGCGTCCCTCCTGGGCCTTCTCTCTGACACGGCGGTGATCATCAACACCTCTCGCGCGGGCCTCATTCAGCAGGATGACCTGTACGCGGCGCTAGCGGACAAGGCCATCGCGGGCGCCGGACTCGACGTCATCGACCTTGAGTGCGAGAGCGGTCGGCGGCTCCTGGAGCTCGAGAACGTCGTCGTCACTCCCCATATCGGCTTCTACACGCATGAGGCTCTGGGGCAGCTGACGGCGATCTGCGTGGAGAATGTCGTCCGCTTTCTGGATGGGGACCCGATCAACGTCGCCGGCCCTTGGCCCGCTTCACGCGCCATGACGGCGCCCGCGGGCGGGGAGACCGGCGACACGAGCGACGAGGTGAGCAGCGATGGCGCCTGAGCGACAGAGAATCTCGATACCGTACGGCGCCGGCTCGCTGGAGGCGGATATCCCTCAGGGCGGCACCCTGTTCATGGGCGAGTTCGAGGAGCTCTCGGCGCTCGATGACTTCAAGTCGACTCTTCTCGCGAGACTCGACCAGCCGACCGGGACCGATCCCCTTCGCGAACTCGCCAGCGGCCGCGCCAACACGCTCATCCTCGTCGACGACAACACGCGGCACACGCCGGTCGACCGCATCCTGCCCGTACTTCTCGACTACCTCAACGAAAGCGGCCTCGCGGACGAGGACATCCAGATCCTCACGGCATCCGGAACACATCGCGTCATGACCGACGACGAGGTGCTGGCCAAGGTGGGTGCGGAGGCGCATCGCCGGGTCACGATCACTCAGCACGACTGTCGCGACCTGGAGTCGATCGTCGAGCAGGACTCCGTCAGCAGCGGCGCCAGCATCATCCCCGTGCAGATCAACAGGAAAGTCCTCGACGCCGACCTCATCATCGGGCTGGGAAGCATCTTCCCCCACAGCGATGCCGGCTTCACCGGCGGGGCCAAGATCGTGCAGCCGGGTGTCTGCGGGACGACCACTACGGCTGCCACTCACATCGCGGCGGCGCTTCTGGATGAGATCCCTCTGGGAGACGCCGACTCCCTGTGCCGGCTCGGCATGGAGGAGGTCGCGCGCAAGGTGGGCCTCGACTTCATCGTCAATGTCATCCAGGACCATCGCGGCCATCTCCTGGACATCGTCGCCGGCGACGTCGTCGCCGCCCATCGCCTCGGCGCCGAGGTCTCGCGCAGGGCGCACGGCGTCGTCGTCCCCGAGCCGGCGGACGTGGTCATCGTGAGCTCGTATCCCGGCGACATCGACTGGTGGCAGGCGGAGAAGTGCCTCGTCGCCGCGTACTTCGCCGTCAAACCCGGCGGCTTCATCGTGTTCGCCGGTCCCTGCTACGAGGGCCTCGTACACAACCATCCACGGCTGCGCGACTGGTTGCCGCTGTCGTTCGAGGAGGCTCGGACGAAGGCGGCCGGCATCGACCCGGCCGACACCGAGGCGGATCTCATCGCCGCCGACGTGGCCATCGTCAACGCCAAGGTGCGGGAGAAGGCCACCATCCTCATGGTGACCGACGGCCTGTCGGACGCCGACGTCGCCCTGCTCGGCTACCGGCGCATGCCGGACCTCCAGTCGGCGGTGGATCGTGCGCTGGAGCGTGCCTCGGGTGGCAGCGTGGGCGTCCTGCCGTACGGTGGGATCTGCCTGCCGATCGTCGGGTGACTGCCGGCGTCGAGGACGCGGGGCTTCAGGACGAGGTCGTCCGTCTGCTCTCGCGGCTGATCCGGGCAGACACGAGCAATCCTCCCGGCGATTCGGCCGCCGCGGCGCACGTCCTCGAGCGTTACTTCCTCGACAACGGCGTCGAGCCCGAACTCGTGGGCGAGTCCCACGAGCTGTCCAATTGCATCGCCCGCGTGGCCGGCGGCGACGGGCCATCCCTGCTCCTTCTCGGTCACCTCGACGTGGTGCCGGCGGACGAGAAGGAATGGATGCACCCGCCGTTCTCCGGCTTGGTCAAGGACGGCTACGTCTGGGGCCGAGGGGCCCTCGACATGAAGAACCAGGTGGCCGCCCAGGCCGTGGCCCTGGTGCGTGCAGCCCGGCGCAGACGCGCGGGCGAGACGCCGCGCGGCGACCTCATCTTCGCCGCCACCGCCGACGAGGAGACCGGCGAGAGGTGCGGTGCCAAGTGGCTTCTCGATACGAAGCCGGACCTGCTGCGCGCCGACTTCGTGCTCAACGAGGGAGGGATGGACATGTTCGCGCCGGGCGACGGTCACGTCTACACGATCCACGCCGGCGAAAAGGGCTACGCCGCCTGCCGCATCACCGTCAGCGGCCGGTCGGGACACGGCTCGGTCCCGCTCCATCAGGACAACGCTGTCCTCGGCTTGGCGCGCGTCATCTCGGCGCTCGAGCGCTACGAGCCCACGGTCTCGACGGACCGGCTTCCGGTCGCCGTCATCGACAGGATCGTCGCCGACCCCCGGTCGCGCCGAAGCTTGAAGGAGCCGGCGACCGCCTACGCGGCGGTCAGGGAGCTGGCCGCCGTCGATCCGGGCGCCGCGGCGGTGATCGAGCCCTTGCTCGGAGTCACGTTCTCTTCCACGATCGTGCGCGCCGGCGGGGAAGCGGTGAACGTCATCCCGTCACGGGCGACGGTCACCGTCGACTGCCGCATGCTCCCCGGACAGACCGCCGAGGACATCCGCCGGGAGATCTCGCGCGCCCTGGAAGACCTCCCGGATCCGTGGGAGATGGAGATGCTCAACTTCATGCCGGGCAGCGAGTCGCCGCCCGACACTCCCTTCCGCGATGCCATCGCGGCGACGATACAAGGACTCGTGCCCGATGCCGAGGTCCTGTGCGCACACTTCAGCGGCTTCACCGACTCGGCGCACATAAGGGCCGCGTTCCCCGGTACGGTCGCGTACGGGTTCTGCCCCTTCATCGTCGAGAGCGGGGCCACCGTCAGGCGACGCCTCCACGGCGTCAACGAGCGCATCGCCATCGCGGACCTCGTCCTCCAGACGCGGTTCTGCGAGAGGCTGGCGGCCAGGCTGCTCGCATGACCCTGCGCGCGGCAACGCCGCTCAGGGGCGGGACCAGAGGTCCGTGGCGCTCAAGCCCAGCTCCTGTTCGACTTCGAGACGGTAGGCGGCGACGGCGCCCCGGGTGAAGGGTCCGGGGGGATCATCGAATTCGCGGTCCTCGACGACCGCGACCGCCTGGACTTCGCGCGCCGCTCCGGCCAGAAACGCCTCCGCGGCCGCGAGCGCGTCCTCGGTGCGGCACGTACGCTCGGAGACGTCCAGATGCCTCATGACGATGCGACGCGTGATGGAATCCAGGATGCCGGCGTCGAGAGGCGGCGTGCACACCTCACCCTGCGGGGTGACCCAGAAGAAGGCGGCCTGCTGCACCTCCATGACGCGGCCGTCCGGCGTCGCGAGCAGCGCCTCGTCAAAGCCGCGCTCCTGAGCCGCACGCTTCGCCACCATGTTGCCGGCGTAGGAGAGGCTCTTCGCGCCGGCCAGCACCAGCCTCGGCGTGTCGATGACGAACGCCAGCCGGGCCGGCGGCCAGTCGAGGTACGGCTCGAGGAACACGATGCGCCTGCCGCCGCGCGTCAGCACGATGCGCAAGTCGCTGAAGACGGGGCCGGCCCAGTCGAGGAGCGCGACGATCTCGCTCTCGAGCAACTCGCGCGGATACGGCAGGCGAAGCGTCGCGCAGGTGCGCGCCAGGCGATCGAGGTGCTCGACGAGCGTGAACGGCCGGCCGGCATAGCAACGCAGATACTCGAACGCGCCGTCTCCACGCAGCATGCCGTCGTCGTACAGAGGGACGGTCGCCTCGCGGGCGTCGCACAGCACGCCGTCGACGGAGGCCGCCATCTCAGGCGCGCCACTTGAGCCGCGCGCGAGCCCCGTCACATCCTCTCCACTCGCACCTCGACCGACTTCATCAGCGGGAACCCGCTGATCGGGTCGAAACGGTCGTCATGCGTGATGAGGTTCACGTTGGCGTCCCTCCATCCGTGCGTGATCTGGAGGCTGCCGGGGAGGATCTCGTTGGGAGCCATCACCTTCACGGGCAGCTCGAGTGAGCCGATGCGCGACGTCACGCGGACCGTGTCGCCGTCGGCCACCCCGAGAGCTTCGGAGTCGTCCGGGTGCATCTCCACCTCGGGGCCGGGAATGGCCGTCAGGAAGCGGGGGATGTTGCGAAACCGGCTGTGCAGGTAGAGGAGCTTGCGCGCCCCGGTGATGAGCACGAACGGGTACGCGGCGTCGGGTTCGCGGCGGTAGGCGGGACTCTGGTACACGGGGAGCTCGTCGTATCCCAGGTCCTTCAGGTACTGCGAGGCGAACTCGACCTTGCCGGACGGTGTGTCGAAGCCCGTATCCTTCCAGCGCCCCGGCAGAGACGGACTGTACTCCACGCCCTCGGGATGAGCCTCCAGCTCCTCGAGGGTGAGACCCGTCGGCTCGAGCAGCCAACGGTTGAGAGCCGTCTCGTCCTCCCAGGGGAAGTAGTCGCCGATCCCCAGGCGGGCAGCGAGGTCATGCCAGAACTCGTACTCGCCCTGCACGCCCGGCCACGAGACGACCTTGCGGGTAACGCTCACGATCTGATGCTTGGCGTGAGCGTGCAGCTCGGTACGCTCGAGGAATGACGCCGCCGGCAGGACGTAGTCGGCCACCGCAGCCGTCTCGCTCATGAAGAGATCGCGCACCACCAGCAGGTCGAGGGACTTCAGGGCCTCGAGGACCCTCGTGGAGTTAGGATTCGTGGACGCCGGGTTCGCTCCCGTGACGATGAGCGCCCGCAGGGGATACGGGTCGTCCTGCAAGATGGCCTCGATGGCCGTCATGGTGTGACACTCCCGGCGCAGATCGTACAGCACGGGGAAGCGCCCGGCGCCGAGAGGGCCAAGGTGCTTCAGCGGCACGTCCTCGTACAGGGTGAGGTCGCGTAGCGGCAGCTCTGCCTTGAAGAAGGTGCCTCCCGCCCGGTCCAGGGCGCCGAGCAACCCGTCAAGCATCGCGATGGCGCGGATGTTGTTGACGCCGTTCTCGTGGTGCTCGAGGCCGTTGCCGACGTAGGCGGCGACCCGCGGCGCGGCGCTCTGCATGGCGCGGGCGATCGCCCGGACGGCAGCCGCCGGCACCCCCGTCTCCGCCTGCACTGCCTCTGCAGTGAACGCCTTCGCATAGTCGACCACCTTGGCGAAGCCGACCGTATGATGCTCAACGAAGTCCGCGTCGCAGGCGCCCGCCGTGACGAGCTGGTGGATCAACCCCCAGGCCAGGGCGCCGTCGGTCCCCGGTCGCACCGCGGCGTGGATGTCGGCGCGGCGGGCGATCGCCGAGAGCCGCGGGTCCACCACCACGAGAGTCGCGCCCTTGCGGCGCGCGGCGGTGATGTACTGGGTCATGTTGGGATGCGCGTAGGGCGGGTTCGCTCCCCAGAGGACGATGCAGCCGGCGTTCTCGAGGTCGGGGACGGGCCAGGCACCGGCGACCAGCTTGAAGCCGAAGTAGCGCGCCGCGTAGCACATCGAGTCGTTGGAGAGGTAGTTGGGGCTCCCGACGGCGTGAGCGAAGCGACGCGCGATGTTCTCTTGCTGGCCAAAGCCGATGGCCTCGCCCTTCCACACACCGATGCTGCGCGCGCCGCGCTCCTCCCTGATCGCGGCGAGACGCGCGGCGATCTCGTCCAGCGCCTGCTCGAGCGGGATCTGCTGCCAGCCTTCGTCGGTCCGCTTGAGCGGCGTGAGGATGCGGTCGGCGTGATAGACCATGTCCACGGCCGCACGGGCCTTCACGCACAACCGGCCCCGGTTCCAGAGATGCGCCTTGTTCCCGAGGATGTCGACGATGCGGCCGTCTTCAAGATGGACGTCGATGCCGCAGCGATCGTCGCACATCCGGCAGAGCGTCTGCTGGATCTCCGTCTCGGGCGGCATCTACTTCTCTCCCTTGTCCAGATGAAGGAGGCGCCTGAGGCTGGCGTCGAGCACCTCACGACGAAGGTCGACCGCCTCGTCGGCCTCGATGTAGCGCAAGGCTCCTGAGATGCAGGAGCGCACGCACATCGGGTCGCCTCCGCACAGGTCGCACTTGCCGCTCACGCCTTGCGTCCTGTCGAAGTGGACGTTTCCGAATGGGCAGGCGAGCAGGCACATCTTGCACCCGGCGCAGCGAGCCGCGTCGATCTGGACCGCCCCCGTCTCCGGATCGCGACTGATGGCGGCGGCCGGGCACACCTCAAGGCACCAGGCGTCGTCGCAGTGCATGCAGGTCAAGGGGACGCACGCACGCTCCTCCGCGTAGAAGTTCACGCGGATGTGAGAGGCCCGCCTGTCGAAGTCGCCGCTCTGACGGAACGCACAGGCGTACTCGCAGTTGCGGCACGCGACACACGAGTCGGGGTCTACGGCAACTATGCGCATGGCGTCTTCTCCTTGATCGCTCCCCTGCCCACGAGCCGCTGACCGAGGTCTCGTCCCTCAAGAAAGGTCGGCAGGTCAGGCAAGAGCCGTCTCTGACGCACAAATGGCCGGAGGCGGCCCAAGAGTGCCGCCCCTTCGGGGTCTCCCAACGAGATCGCGCCCACAGGCACTCCCGCCCGGGACACGAGCTTCAAATAGCGGATGCCCGCAAGGTCGCGCGACTCGAACACGTCGTCACCGTCGTCCTCGACGAACCGACCCAGCGAGGCCACGGTGAGCCCGAACATCTCGGTGACGTTCATGCTCAGGCTGCCGGCATAGGCCACGCCGGCCTCAGCGAGGTTGGCTCCGGCCACCCGGCCTTGTTCGACGGCCGTAGGCCACAACGCGTGGATCTCCCGCGGCCCGCCGGCGCTGGTGGGGCCTCGCGTCACGTCTCCGGCGGCAAAGACGCCGTCCACGCTGGTCTCCATGGTGTCGGCCACCGGGATGCCCGGCTTGCCCGGCTCAAGACACTCCGGCAGCAGCCCATCGTTGGGCCGCGCCCCAGTGGCCACGATGACGGCGTCGACCGCGAACGCGCCTGTGCCGTCGGTCGAGACGCGCACCTTGCCGTCGTGGTCTGTCTCCACGCCGTCGGTGCGCGTGCCCGTGCGCACGTCCACGCCGTACGCGAGGAGCTGCTCGTGGAGGATCCGCGCCGCCGCCGCGTCCAGCACGCGAGGCAGGATCTGATCAAGCAGCTCCACGACGATCACTTGGAGTCCGCGCTGCCTGGCGGCCCAGGCTGCCTGCAAGGCGACGAAGCCCGAGCCGAGCACCATCACCCGCGCGCCCTCCCGGAACAGCGAATCGAGCCGAGTGGCGTCGTCCAAGGTCCACAGCGTGTGGATACCCGGACCGTCAAGGCCCGGGATCGGCGGCCGCGCCGGACTCGATCCGGTGGCGAGCAGAAGCCGGTCGAAGCCGAGGCGGCGTCCGTCCGCGAGTTCGAGCTCGCACGTCGCGGGATCGACCCGCTCGACGCGAGCGCCAAACTCAGTCGCCACGCGCAAGCGCGCGTAGTCGCTCATCTGCCGGATGAACAGGCCCTCGTACGAGAGTCGTCTGCGCAGGTAGTACGGCAGCAGCACGCGGGAGTAGGCCGGGACCGGCTCAGCGGAGACGAGCGTGACCGACGCCGTCTGGTCACGCTCGCGGAAGCCCTCGAGCGCACTCAAAGCGGCTGCGCTGTTGCCGACGATGGTCACCTGCACAGGCCGGCCCTGGTCCCGTCGTCAGTCGGTCGCCGCTGCGAACGCCGCGACGAGCTCGTCCGCGGCCGCCGCGATCCGAGGCGGCAAGGGCGGCGCCTCGTGCTCGGCCAGCAGCCGCATCGCCTTGACGCGAGCCTTGGCCGCGAGGTCAAGGCCGCCGTCGGCCAGCCAGCTCTCGCGCCCCTGGCGGTTCAGGATGCCGGGCCGCCACTGGACCTCGCGCATGTGGCGGCGCGTGTGCTTGCTGCCCATGAAGTGGCCGCCCGGACCGGTCTGGGCGATCGTCTCGACGGCCAGGCTGTCGCGGTCCACGGGAACGCCTCCGAGAAGGCGCCTGTTCATGGCGATGGACTCGTCCACGATCACGATCTGCTCGAGAGAACACGTGAGCCCGAAGTCGAGATACCCGACGTCGTGCGCGAGATTGGAGCCGGCCTGCATGGCGAGGAACGTGATCTGCGTCGCCTCCATGCCGGCCTGCGCGTCCGGCAGATGGCTGTCGCTCGTGCCGGCGTTGCCCCAGTTGGGGATGTCCAGCCACTTGGCCATCTCGACGGCGCACATGTAGCCGGTGAGGTAGCCGAGGTCGTTGTAACTCGATTGCGCGGTCGCGATGTCGAGGACGGCGGAGCCGATACCGAACAGGAACGGCGCGCCGGGGCTGCGCAGCTGATGTACCACCATGCCGAACAGGCACTCGGCCACTCCCTGGGCCGTATGCCCGGCGACGGTGATCGGCGCCGTTGCTCCGGCGAGCGGCGCCGGCGAGTAGATCGACGGTACGCCGGCATCGGCGCACAGGAGGAGCTTGTCGATGCTGTCGCCGGGATGGACCAAGGGGCTGGTCGGCTCCATGTAGACGACGAAGTACGGCTTCTGACGAAGCTGCTCGGCCCCGCCGCGCAACTCGCGGGCGATGTCGATCATCACCGCGAGGTCGCGGGCGTTCTCGGCCGTCATGACCAGCGGCTTGGTGCTGTTCTCCATCATCGCCTGGAAACTCAGCAGGTACGCTTGATGGGGATCCCGGTCTGTCGGGTGGGCCGAGCTCATGACGAAGTCCAGATTCGGCAGCGCGTCGCAGAGGCGAGCGGCGCGACAGACGTCCTCGAGGACGCTCGGCCGGTGCTCGCCGGTGTCGAGATCGTACGTGGACATCAGGTCCGACCCGGTGCCGAAGTAGCTGTTGTACCCCCCGAGCTCCATGGCCGGCTCGCCCAGGCGGTCGTACACGTCGACCACCTTTGGCACGGAGAGGCGTGCCTGCTCGACGAGGTGCCGGGGCATCAGCACGCGCTCGTCGGCGGTCAGCGTGCAGCCGGCGTCCAGAAGCATGGCTCTCGCCTCGTCGTGCTGCACCAGCATCCCGACCTTGCCGAGGATCTCGAGCACGGCCACGTAGATGTCGCGCTTGGCCGCCTCACTGAGAAACTGGAGGCGGCCGACCTGCGACGCGTTGCGAAGTTCCTTCATGTCACGCACTCCCGTCTTGTCCATCACGGGTGTGGGTCTCGCGCGCCTGCCCGGTCACGAGGAAGCCTGCGGCTCGAGCGAGCGCAGGCGATCGAGAAAGAAGTCCATCTCCTCGCGCGTGCCTGTGCTGACCCGCGCCCACCCGGGACAGCCGAGCCCGTTGCCGTCGCGCACGATGACGCCCAGAGCCATGAGGGCTTCGCAGACCTTGTCCTGGGGCACGCTCAGGCCCTCGATGGAGACGAGGACGAAGTTCGTCTGGCTGGGGACCACGGCGCGACCCATGCTCGCGAGGGCGCTCTCGAGGTACTCGCGCATCTCGATGATCAGGCGCCGGCGCTCGAGTATCTGGTCCTGGTGCTTGAGCGCCTCAAGTGCGGCGACCTGCGCCAGCCGGTTGACGTTGAACGGCTGGCGCACCTTGTCGAGAGCATCCCTCACGACCTCCGGACAGAGGCCGTAGGCGACGCGCAGACCGGCCAGCCCGTAGGCCTTCGAGAACGTCCGGAACAGGCAGACGTTGGGCCTCTCGGCCTGGAGTCTCTGTGTATCCTCGCGATCGTCCGCGGAGACGAACTCGTTGTAGGCCTCGTCGATCACCACGAGAACGTCCGCCGGGATCTTGTCGACGAAGGCCGCGACCTCGGCCGCGGGCAGGTAGTTGCCGGTCGGGTTGTTGGGGTTGCACACGATGACCAGCTTCGTGCGCGGAGTGACCGCGGCGGCCATGGCCTCGAGGTCGTGGCCGAAGTCCGGGAGCAGAGGGATCATCACGGCTTTGGCGTCGCGTCGCAGGCAGATGTCCTCGTACAGCATGAACGACGGGTCTGCAAAGACGACTTCGTCGCCGTGGTCGAGCAGGGCGTCGCCGAGCAGCTCCAGCAGGTCGTCCATGCCATTGCCGACAGCGATCTCCTCGAGGCGCCGTCCGAAGAGCTCGGCCAGCGCCTGGCGAAGATCCAGGCAGTCGCCGTCCGGATACCGGTTCACCTCGTCGAACGCCGCCATCACGGCCGCCTTGACCTCGGCAAGAGGCGGCAGCGGGAACTCGTTGGACGCCAGCTTGACCACTTCGGTCAGCCCATACTGACGCATGACGTTCTCGATCGGGACGCCGGGCGTGTACGGCACGATGCCCTCGATAGCCGCAAGGAACCTCATCGCGCCTCCCGCTCTCCCGGACCGTTCCGCCTATGGACGACGATCTTGCCCGCAACGGCGTCGACGGCGATGCGGTCGCCATCCTCGATGTCGTCGTAGAAGGCGGGATCGACCTCGTCCACGAGCGGCACTTCCATCGCGATGATGGTCGACACGAGCACCGGCTCCGGCGTCTGGATGACGACGGCCGCCGGAGCCGTCTTCTTCATGATCAGCCGATACAGGCCGTCGGCCTGCACGACGGAGCTGCCCTTGCCCGTGGGCATGACCAAGACCTTGCCGGCGACGCTGCGGCCGTCCAGGCAGTGCCCACTCTCGATCACGCAGCCCGTGTCCGGCTCGCACAGCGCAAAACAGAGGGCGTCTGTCGACAGAAGCGCCTCGCCCTCCCCGATGCCCTCGGAGATGGGCCGGCATGCGTACTCGTGCTCGCTCATTTGACCACCTCTCCAGCAAGGGCTGCTTGGACGGCTTGCGCCAAGGGCCGCACGGCGTAGCGCTGCCCGTAGACTTGACAGTAGAAGGCGCATTTCTGGGACTCGGTGACGCCAGGCCGGCCGTAGTACGCGTCCCAGCAGCCCGGGATGTCCATGCAGGTATCGGCGACGACGTGTCCGCCTGCCCGCTGGATGACGCCGAGGAACCCCATGCGCTCGGCGAGCTCGAGCGTGAGAGAGCTGACGAGGATCCAGGTGTCGACGGCCAACTGCTTGCCATCCACGAGCGCAGCGACCTCCCCCACCTGGCGGATCGTGAGATGGGGACAGCCGAGCATGGCGTACTCGATGGGCCCCGACTCGCCGCTGAACTGCTCGCGCACGCGGTCGAGGTCGGCGTCGGTGATCGTCACGCGATGCTTGACGGCGTTGCCGCCGAAGGCCGCCTCGACCGTCGGCGCCTCCGGCGTGATCCCGGCGATGTGGTACATGGCGACGGCGCCGGAGGTGGCGAGCTCAGCGCCGAACTGAACAAAGCCTTCGGGAGTGGCACGTTTCTCGATGCCCGTGAACACCGGGACCTCAGCTCCCTTGTACTTCTGCGGATACGCATAGCCCAGAAGACTCCAGTCGAAGTCGTCCTCGATCTTGGCCTCGACTTCGACCAGCACTTCGCCCTTGCGGTTCTCGTCGAGCAGCAAGCCGTACTCGGGCACGCGCCCGGTCACGGCAGCGCAGAGCGCGCTGATCGACGACTCGCGGTTGCTGCGCGCCCCGAGCACGGAGTTGACGTAGGGAGTGGCGGAGGACTCCGAGAAGGCCACGACCTCGCCGAAGGCGGGCACGTTCTTCTCGAGCTCGGGCGTGCAGCTCAGCGTCAGCGTCGCACCGATGCGCCGGTAGGCGTCGTTGCTGGCCTGCACCCTGTCCCGACCCTCGTCCGTCAACGGGCCCAGATGTTCTTCAACGTACCCGGTGTCCATGCTTGGGTTCGTCGTCGGGGAGACGACGCAGCGCGCCCCGAGGTCGAGCAGCTTGGTGACGAAATAGAGATCGCCCTCTTGGGCGCTGGCCGCGACGTGCGTGCGGGTGATGGGCACCATACGCTTGGCGTAGAAGGCCTTGCCGGTACCTACCTGGACCTTCATCGCGAGCGCGACGCCTTCGCCATGCTTGCCCGCCAGCATGTCGAGTTCGAGGCTTGTCAACTCCATCAAGGCTCCCTTCTCACACCCGGTGACCGGGTCGACGGCTGGAGTGGTTCTCGGCGAACGCACGATACTCGGCGGCGCCTGGGGCGCCACGGAAGCAACCTCGCCAATCATGAACGGTCCCTGCAACGGGTCAAGCTGCCGGGGCCCGGGGTCTCGTATGCTGGATGGGAATGACCTGCACCGGGCGGGACGGGATCGGCTTCAGGCCGCCGGGAGCGGAATCCGGCCGATCGGAGAGTGACGTCCAGACGAGCTCGCCCGGAGCGCCGGATGCGGCGCGCCCACTGGACGCGCTGGTCGAGGAGGCGCGCAGGGAGCGCAGCGCCTGAGCGCGTGCCACGCGCAGACGAGCGCGACCAAGGCTCGCGGCGACGCCGCACGACCCTTCGTCCCAGGCTGCGCCCGTCGGCTCAGCTCAGGCAGTAGCGGTCGAGTTGACGACGCGTGAGCGCGTCAAGGTCGTCGGGCGGCTCGTGGGCCGAGAGCAGTTCGGCGACGCGCCGGGTGGTGGCGGAGGCGGCGTCCTCGCCGCCCGCCGCGGCCCAGCGCTCGAAGGGCTCGATAGCGCGGGGCCCCACGCGCTCGAAGTCCCGCGCGTGCCGCCGCGTGTGCGCCTGACCGAGATAGCCGCCCCCGGGTCCGACGGCGTCGATCGCTTCTTCGGCGCGCTCGTCGTCGCTCGCAGGCACGTCCTGCAGGGCGGCGCGCAGTCCCGCGACGGTGTCGGCGTCGAGCACGTACTTCTCGAGCGAGAGGGCGTTGAACGAGCTCAGCATGCCGACGGCCTGAAAGAGGAAGTGGCTCCCCGAGAACGCGGCTGCTGCGAGGCCCACCGCGGATTCCGACAGCGCCCGGGCGTCGACGACATGGGCGTCGGTGACGGCCCCGCCCGCGCGCACCGGCAAGCTGCAGTGACGGGCCAGTCCGGCGGTCGCACGCGCCAGCCGGGCGAACTCCGGCGTGCCAAAGAGCGCCGCCCCGGTGCGTAGCGAGGCCATCGCAGAGACGCCGCCGTACACGAAGGGGCTGCCCTCGCGGGCCGCTTGCGCAAGCACGAGCGCGGCGAGCACCTCCGCGTGCTGCACCGTGAGGACGCCGGCAAGCGTTGCCGGCCCGGTCGTGCCGCCCATGACGCAGGCGGTCACACACGCAGGCTGGCCCAGCCGAGCCCAGCGCACGAGGATGCGAGCGTTCTCCGCAGAGAGCTGCAGCGGGGACGTCGTGTTGAGGACGATCAGGGCGCGCGGCCGGTCGTGCCAGGCCGCGCCGAACAGGATCTCGTTGATCCGCTCGGCGGCGACGATATCCTCGTCGGCCGAGGCGACCCACTCGATGGCCTTGTCGCTCAGCGTCAGGCGTGCGTGGGTGCCGTGCCGCGTCCGCGCCTCCTCGGGGAGGTCGAGCGGCTCCATGCAGTCGCTGTTGAAGTCGATCGCCGGCAGGAGGTGGCCGAGCTTGGCCGTGGCGGCCAGATCGGCCAGAGTGCCCGGGCGCATCGTGCGTCCTTCGATCATGTAGGCGGCGCCTGAGCCCGAACCGACAACGCGGCCATCGGCGCCACCGAGCGGCAGATCCAGCTCGGGCCGGCGGCCGGCGAGCACGAACGAACGGACCACGGTGGACAGCGCCGCCTGCACCGCGCCGGCATCCAGATACACGCGGCGGCCGTCGCAGCGCGCTCCGCGCGAGCGGAGCAGGGCGACGGCCTCGTCGTCGTGGATGAGCACGCCGGTCCGCTCGAGCACCCGCAGCGCGCTCTCGTGGACGGCGGCGATCGAGGCCACCTCGGGAAGCTCCGCGCCGCCTGCGCCCATCCTCAGCCGCCCGGTGTGAACCCGGCCACCAGTGCATCGATGCGCACCGTCAGCTCCGCGGGTAGCGGCGCCGGCGCGTGGGTCTCGAGCAGCTGGAGCGCTTTGCGGCGGGCTTTCTCGGTGAGGTCGAGCGCGCCCTCTTCCCGCCAGCGCGCGTGGCCCTGGCGGTTGATGATCGTCGGACGCCACTGGGCTGTACGCACGTGCCTGGCAGTGTGGCGGGCCGCGAGGAAGTCGCCGCCGGGGCCGACCTGGCGGATGGTGTCCACGGCCAGGGTCTCGGCGTTCACTTCCACGCCGGCGAAGAGACGGCGATTGAGGGAGAGGTACTCGTCGACCATGACGATCAGCTCGAGCGACGCCGTGAGGCCGAAGTCGAGGTAGCCGACGTCGTGGTTGAGGTTGGACCCGGTAGCGAGACTCAGGAAGGTGAGCTCGGCCGCCTCCATGCCCGCCTGGGCGTCGATCACCTGGGCGTCGGTCGTGCCGGCGTATCCCCAGTTGGGCAGGTCGAGCCAGCGCGCCATCTCGACGGCGCAGACGTAGCCCATGAGGTACTCCGGCGCGTTGTACGCGGACTGCATCGTGCCCATGTCCAGCACCGCCGGGCCGATGCCGAAGACGAACGGCGCGCCGGGCCGGCGCAGCTGGTGGATGACGAGCCCGAGCAGCGACTCGGCCGTACCTTGGGCGATGTGCCCGGCCACCGTGATCGGCGCCGTGCCGCCGGCGAGCGGGGAGGTGGAGTAGACGCAAGGGACGCCGTGGTCGGCGCACAGGAGCAGCTTGTCGACGGCCTCCACGGGGTGACGCAGCGGGCTGGTCGGCTCGCCGTAGAGGACGAAGTACGGCTTGGCGGCGAGCTCGTCCGCGCCGCCGCGGACCGCGGCGGCGATCTCGATCATCACGGCGAGGTCGCCGGCGTTCTCGGCGACGACGACCAGTGGCTTCGTCGTGTTGGCGACCATCGCGCGAAAGCTCTCGAGCAAGGCGCGGTGCGGGTCGCCTTCGCCGGGGTGCGCGTAGGCCATGACGAAGTCGATGTTCGGCAGGGCGTCGCAGAGGCGCGCCGCCTGGACGCCGTCGGCGAGGACGGTCGGCCGGTGCTCGCCGGTCTCGAGGTCATAGACGGCGGTCACGGCCGAGCCGTTGCCGAAGTAGCTGTTGTAGCCGCCTAGGCTCATCGCCGGCTTGCCGGTGCGGTCGAAGACCTCGATCACGTGCGGTGCGCTCTCTCGCACCTGCTGCACGATGGCGCGCGGCACCTTGACGAGGTCGGGCTCGGTGACCTCGCAGCCGGCGGCGCGCAGCAACTCGAGAGCCTCGGGGTGATGGACGCGCATGCCGATGGTGGAGACGATCTCGAGAGCCGCCTCGTAGATGGCGAGCTTGTCGTCGTCGGTGAGATAGGCCAGGCGGCCGGCGCGAGGCCGATCGCTTGGATCCGTGATAGGCACGGCTGTCCTCCCGTAGCAGTGGTATGCAGCATGTGCTCTCCACCCTGACGCGCCGTCGCGCGCACTTCAAGTGCGCGCCCGGCGCGTCCAGAGTACTGAACTCGTTTTCGTTGTGGTGCGCGCAGGCGGCCGCTATGCTGGATTTGGATGGAGGTATGTGCAGTGCCGGGCGACCCGAAACAGGACGAGCAGGGAACGACTTGGGGCGCCGCCCACGTGCTCGACGTCCTCGAGTTCCTCGGGCGCCGCACGAGTCCGGCGCCGGCCAGCATCGTCGCATCCTCCTGCGACATCCCCCGCTCCAGTACCTACGCGCTGCTCAACCTGCTGAAAGCGCGACGGTTCGTCACGTACCGCGCGGAAGAGCGCGCCTGGTCGCTCGGCTCGGCGGCATTCGAGCTGAGCGCAGACGCCCCGCTCTTCGCTCACGGACTGGCAGTGCTGCGCGCGTTCGCGACGTCCTCTCGCGGCCTCACCGTCTCGCAGATCGCGAGTGGCGCCGGCATGTCCCGGGTCACCGTGACGCGCATCCTTCCGCATCTCGTCGAGAGCGACCTGCTGCGGGCCGAGCCCGACGGGACCTACTCGTTGGGCTTGGAGCTCGTGAGCCTGGCTTCGCGGGTGGGCTGGGTAGACCGGCTGCGGATCGCCGCCCGCCCGCACCTCGTGCGCCTGCGCGACGCGACCAGCGAGACCGCGAACCTGATCATCCTCGACGGCGATCACGCGATCTACGTCGATCAGGTCGAGAGCCCATACGCGCTGCGACACAGCGGCTGGGTGGGTCGCCGCGTGCCGCTGGCGGGGACGGCGACCGGCACGGCGTTCGGGGATCGCACGACATCACATGTCGCCAAAGACGCGGTCGAGACAGGAGTCACAGCCATCGTCTGCGCCATCGACCTGCCCGGCGACGAGGCTGCCGTCGGGGTCACGGCGCCGAACTGGAGGATCGAGGAATTCGGCGTGATGCGCGCGCAGCGTATGGTCGAGGCGGTCGCCCGCGAGATCGCGCAGCGTCTGCACGGGTAGCGAGAGGGGGGCGCATTTGCGTCCGTAATGCGAGACTCCCGCCTGGCGCCCTTGCATAGACGGGGACCACGCCTAGTGTCCCGAATGAGAATATGTCGGCGCCGGGCGCGACCCTTTTCGAGCCACCGGGCGCGTTGCCCTGAAGCCCCGTGAGAAGGAGACACTGTGACCATCATCCTGGACGGCGCGTCCCTGACGGCCGAGAGGCTCGTGCGCATCGCGCGCGGCGGCGAGAAGGTGGAGCTGGACCCGGCGGCCGTGGAGCGCATCCGGGTCTGCAGGGTCATGCTCGAGGACAAGATCAAGAACCGCGAGATCATGTACGGCACCAACACCGGCATCGGCGAGTTCAGCGAGATCGTGCTCGACGACGACCAGGTGCAGCAGTTCCAGCGCTTCCTCGTCTACAACCACGCCGCCGGCATCGGCGCGCCCGCCCCGATAGAGGTCGTGCGCGGCGCCATGGCGGCCCGCGCCAACGTCCACGCCCACGGCAACTCGGGCAACCGCCCCGAGATCACGCAGACTTTGGTCGCGCTGCTCAACGAAGGCGTGACCCCGCTGATGAGCTCCAAGGGCTCGGTGGGCGCCTGCGGCGACCTCGCCCCGATGGCCCAGATGGCGCTGTCGATGATGGGCGAGGGCGAGTCCTTCTACCGGGGCGAGCGCATGCCCACCCGCGAGGCGATGGAGCGCGCCGGCATCCCGATCCCGGGGCTGGAGGCGCGCGACGGCTTGGCGACGATCAACGGCTCCAACGTCCTCACGGCGATGAGCGCGCTGCTCTGCTGGGACGCGGACCGCTGGCTGCGCCAGGCCGAGATCGCGGCTTCCATGAGCCTCGAGGCACTGCTCGCCAACCTCAAGCCGTACAACAGCAAGCTGCACGAGCTGCGCGGCTTCGCAGGCGCGGTGCGCAGCGCCGCGGCCATCCGCGCCTGCATCGCGGAGAGCGACCTCGCCACCGGCAAGATCAAGACCAAGGTGCAGGACGCCTACTCGATGCGCTCCACGCCGCAGGTGATCGGGGCCGCGCACGACGCCCTCAAGTGGGCCAGAAGCCAGGTGGAGATCGAGCTCAACGGCGTCGGCGACAACCCGATCTTCGTGCCCGAGGACAAGCTGACGCTGACCGGCGCCAACTTCCAGGGCACGCCGGTCAGTCTCCCGATGGAGATGGTCGGCCAAGCCATCACCATGGTCTGCGTGCTCAGCGAGCGCCGGCTCAACCGCATGGAGAACACCGCGACGAGCCAGGGCCTGCCCGACTTCCTCACGCCGAACCCGGGCTTCTACAGCGGCCTCATGCTCAGCCAGTACACTGCCGACATGCTCATCACCGAGCAGCGCATCCTCGCGGCGCCGGCGAGCACGATGAGCATCCCGGCGGCGGCCGATCAGGAGGACTTCGTCTCCATGGGCATGAACACTGCCCTCAAGAACCGGCAGATCCTCGAGAACGCCTGCGGCGTGCTCGGCATCGAGTTCATGGCCGCGGCGCAGGCGCTCGACTTCCGCGACTTCACGCCCGGCAAGGGTGTGCGCGCCGCCAAGGCGGTCATCCGCAAGCACGTCGAGCACCTCGACGTCGACCGGCCGCTCTACCCGGACCACAACGCCATGGCCGCGCTCGTCGAGTCGGGCGAGATCCTGGAGGCGGTCGAGGCCGCCGTCGGGCCGCTGGGCTGACGCCTCCCGCGCGGGAGGACCGCAGCGCGGTCGGATAGACTCGCTCCGGCAGACACGAGAGGCGGGCGGACATGCAGACGGTGTACGCGCAGCTGGAAGAAGCCGGCATCACAGTCGGCGCGATCCACAGGAACCTCCCGGCGCCGGAGCTCACGGCGCGCTCCCTGGCGCGCAAGGAGGGCATCCTCGCGGCCAACGGCGCGCTGGTGGTCACCACCGGAGCACGCACCGGCCGCTCGCCCGCCGACCGCTACATCGTCGACGACGAGGGCGCGGCCGGCGTCGCCTGGGGCGGGCCCAACCAGCGCTGCAGCCCGGCCGAGTTCGAGCGGCAGCTCGAACGCGCGAGCCAGTACCTCCGCGCGCGCGAGGTCTACGTCTTCGACGGCTTCATCGGCGCGGAGCCGGTCTACCGGCTGCCGATCCGCGTGGTCGCCGACGCCACCTGGCACGCGCTCTTTGCGCACACCCTGTTCGTCGGGCCGCAGCCGATCGAGCTCGAGGGCTTCGCGCCGGGCTTCACCGTGATCGACTGCGGCGCGCTGCCGGCCGACGATAGCGACGCGCCCGCGCGCGACGGCGCGGCCGGCGACGCCGACGGGACCGGCGGCGCTGCCGGCTCCGGCGTCTTCGTCGGCATCTCGTTCAGCCGCCGGCTCGTCCTGATCGTGGGCACGATGTACGCCGGCGAGATCAAGAAGGCGCTCTTCAGCGTCATGAACTACCTGCTGCCGCAGCGCGACGTGCTGCCCATGCACTGCTCGGCCACGGCCGGGCGCCAAGGCGACGTCGCCTTGTACTTCGGCCTCTCGGGGACGGGCAAGACGACCTTGTCGGCCGACCCGTCCCGCCACCTCATCGGCGACGACGAGACCGGCTGGAGCGACCACGGCGTATTCAACTTCGAAGGCGGCTGTTACGCCAAGGTGATCCGCCTCTCCGCCCGCGCCGAGCCGCAGATCTTCCAAGCCATCCGCTTCGGATCCGTCCTCGAGAACGTGGTCGTCGACCCGCTCACGCGCGCCATCCACTGGGACGACGACTCGATCACCGAGAACACGAGGGCCACCTATCCCGTCGACCACATCCCCGGAGCGATCGTCAACGGGGTTGCCGGCATGCCGCGCAACGTGTTCTTCCTCGCCTGCGACTCCTGCGGCGTGCTGCCGCCGCTCGCCAAGCTCACGCCGCAGATGGCCGGCTACCACTTCCTCTCCGGCTTCACGGCCCGGCTCGCCGGCACCGAGGACGGGGTGGACGACCCCGAGCCCACGTTCTCGCCGTGCTTCGGGGCGCCGTTCATGCCGCGCGACCCAGTGCTGTACGCGACGATGCTGGAGGAGCGCCTGCGCACGGCGCCCACCCAGTGCTGGCTGGTCAACACCGGCTGGAGCGGCGGACCCTACGGCGTCGGCAAACGCATGCGCATCTCCGTGACGCGCAACCTGCTCAAGGCCGCCCTGACCGGCGACCTCGACCATGTGGACTTCGCGCCGCACCCCGTGTTCCGCGTGCTCGTGCCCGCGCACTGCCCGGGCGTGCCGGTGAAGCTGCTGGACGCGCGCGCGACGTGGGCGGACCCGGCGGCCTACGACGAAAGCGCCTCTCTCCTGGCGCGGCACTTCGTCGAGAACTTCGCGCGCTTCGCCGGCCGCGTGCCGCAAGAGCTGGCCGCGGCCGGCCCGATCGCCGGCTGAGCGGCCCAGTCGACCCCGGCGATCTGCGCGGTTCGCTCGCGGCAGCTCCCGCTTCCCGACTCGTCTGGGTATCCTTTCTTGGACGCCTATTCTATAGCGTGCCGAGGTACCGACGCCGATGCTGTTGGTGTAGTCGACGGCAGGAGGGGCGCAGGTGGACCGGCAGACGACAGGGCGCAGAGGCGACAGCGGGCTAAGCGTCCTCGAGGCACTCATCGTCCTTGCCATCGTCGGCCTTGTCGCCGCCATCGGTATCCCCGCCTATGCCTCCCGGGCGCAGAAGTCGGTCCTGCAGCAGAACGCGCAGGGCCTCGTCGTGCAGGTGAAGAGCTACCTGGCACTCGACCTCAGCCCTGCCTACGCCGCCGATGGCGAGCAGACGGCCGGCGGCGAAGGCGTGGTCTCCACGGTGCTCAGCGGCGCTTTGCGCAGCGGTACCGCGGGGCGCTTCACGAACCCCTTGAGTGGCAGCCGCGTCATCGTCTGCGAGAGCGCCCCGCCGGCCTCCCCGAGTCGCACTCGCCCCGCCGTGTGGATCACCGACGACGCGCACTACGCCCATGCCGGGTTCCGGACTACGGCTATGACCAGGTCCCAGCTCGCGGGCACGCTCGTGGTCGTCTTCGTCTCCGAGGAGGGCGCGAACACCGTCCAGGTCTTCTACGTCGACGCCCATGGTGGCCGCTCGCCGGCTGAGGAGGCGCTGGAGCTCTGAGGCCGGCCGCAGCGGAAGCGCAGTTGCTCCTGCTGCCGCCATCCAGGCGTCGCCGAGGCCCGTGCACCACGCTTGCTGACGATGAGCGAACGGGGGGCGGGGTGATCGGAGTCCGTTCGGAGTCCGTCTCTGGCGCCGCCGTGCGTGCATCTGCCGGGGCCGCCTTCCCATCGAGCTGCTGAGCGCCGCCTCGCTTCCCCACCCGCCACGCTCTCCCACGCCCAATCAAATAGCCCCAGCTGCAGGCCCCGCAGCGGAGACAGTCCCCTCTCACGCGGCCATGATCGCCGATGCGCTCTTGACCACTGTCACGTGACGCGTTACACTCCACTCATGATCAAGACGTTCGCCGACAAGCGCACGCAGGATCTGTACCTCACGGGCAAGGCGAGGCGCTTCCCGCCGGATGTCGCCCGGCGCGCCGCCCGCAAGCTCGAATACGTCGACCTGGCGACGACGCTCGACGACCTCCAGGTCCCGCCTGGCAACCGGCTGCACGCCCTCGAGCGCGAGCGCAAAGGCCAGCACGCGATCTCGATCAACGATCAGTGGCGCATCTGCTTCCGCTTCGTGGACGGCGATGCCTACGACGTCGCGGTCGCCGACTACCACTGAATGCGAGGTGAGAACATGACCATCGACAACACCGGCGCCATGAGTCGCCGGCCGACACACCCCGGCGAGATGCTGCGCGAGGACTTCTTGCCCGACTACGGGCTCACGGTCGCGAGGTTGGCCGAGTCCCTGGGCGTCTCCCGCCAGACGGTCAACGAGCTCCTGCGCGAGCGCCGGGCGCTGAGCCCGGAGATGGCGCTGCGGCTCTCCCGCCTGTTCGGCAACACGCCAGAGTTCTGGCTGAACGCGCAGCGGGCGGTCGACCTCTGGGATGCGACCCAGGCGATCAAGTCGGACGTCGACCGCATCAAGCCGCTGAGCGCCGCCTAGCAAAGAGCGCCGGGAGGGTCTATTCAGACTTCGGCTTGAAGTCTTGATAGCGCCCGCGGGTATCCAGCTCGCCTGAATACGAAGGCACGTCGCGAACGCCGACAGGCGGCACGGTGCTGATGAGGAGAAGTGGCGGGAGCGACGGGGCTCGAACCCGCGACCTCCGGCGTGACAGGCCGGCGCTCTAAACCAACTGAGCTACGCCCCCGCGTGGGGCACTGCGGTGCGGCCGGGGGTCGAGAAAGGCCGCTGTGCAGCGAATCGGGAGTGTAGCACACGCCGGAGAGGGCGGCAAAACCGCCGGCGGAGGGTCGGAACGCGCGCCGGCCGTGCACCCGACACGGCGCCGGCGACCGGCCGCGCGACGACCTACTCGACGCGGCGCAGCGCCGGGTCGCGCGCGTATTCGACGAGCGCCTGTCCGAACCACGGCCGGCCCGGCCGGCCGTGGATGCCGGGGCGAAACGGGGCCGCGAGCGCGTCCTCGTACGCTTCCAGGATCTGGTCGGTGACGCGGCGCCAGGAAAGCCGCTCGGCGACGAAGAGGCCGGCGGCGGCAAGCCGCCGCCGCTCGTCCGCGTCGCCGAGGATGTCGTGCAGCGCGTCGGCGAGCAGGGCCGGCTCGTGGGGAGGCACCAGCCGGCCGGCCTCCCCGTCGCCGAGCACGGCGCGGTAGCCGGGCAGGTCGGAGGCGACCACTGGCACGCCGGCCGCCATCGCCTCCGCAAGCACGATGCCGAAGCTCTCGGCAGCGAGCGACGGCGCGCAGACGACCTCCGCCTCCCCGAGCAGCCGCACCTTGTCCTCGTCGGTCACCCAGCCCAGCGGCTCCACGCCGCGGAGATCCGGGCCGGCGCCGGCGCCGAAGGGCTCGCGCGTCGACTCGTAGATGTCGCGGCGAGTGGCGCCGGCGATGACGAGCGTCGCCTCGGGCAGCCGGCGCCTGAGCAGCGCGAACGCCTTGAGCATCACGCCGAGCCCCTTGCGCTTCTCGGCGCGCCCGATGAACAGGATGCGGCCCTTGACCTTGGCGGCGCCGATCGCGGATGCGTACTGCTCCACCGTCACCCCGTTGGGGATGATGCGGTACTCGCCGGGGAAGCGGCCGGCCGGGAAGGCGAGCGCGGCCGGCGACACGGCGATGCGCACGTCCAGCCGCTTCTGCACGAGGTCCCCGAGCCACATCCAGCGGTCGTAGGCGGACGAGTCCTCGATCGCCGCGTGGAAGGTGCCGACCACGGGTGAGGTCGCGAGGAGCACCGCCGACAGCGCGACAGAGGGGGTGGCCGGTTCGTGCACGTGCAGCAGGTCGAAGCGGCCGTGGCGGATGGCGCGGTCCATGCGCATCGCGATCTTGGGGTTGGGGCTGAGGTAGGCGCGCGACCCGTTGGACGGGATGGAGATCGCCGTCCCCATCGGGATGAATCGCTTGGCGGCTTTGTGGCGGCGGCTGTCCACCGCGCGTCGCGTGAGCGCAAAAGCGCCGACGGGAGCGATGATCCAGGGCTCGTGGCCGCGCTCCTCCAGTTCCTCGGCGAGGTGCTCGATGTGGTGGTTCACGCCGCCGGGGACGGTCCACGAGTACGGCGACACCAGCGCTACGCGCATGGCTGCCTCACTCCTTCGTGTCGCGGTCCAGCCAGAAGCGGTACCACCAGGCC
>Ga0118677_10002730_pt1 | contig 34875 bp, 29 predicted proteins | sample AliMusrvi5mmetaG_FD_86154 | JGI IMG/M metagenome (GOLD analysis project Ga0118677, IMG submission 86154)
TCCTCTATCATACCAAAGGCATGATGATTTATTTTTTGTTTATGTAATTCGTGTTAATTAGCTTCGCTGATCTTCGATTGGTGTAAATTAGTGGACCCTTTTTTACTTTTTTGTGTCCACTACTTGCCCCGATGTACCAGGGAATTTACACTAATTCTTATGTCGGAAATCGTCATCACGTCGTTGACGTGATATGGATGATTCCTTTACACTATGAAGGTAAAAGGTTTGTCCACGAATTTACACGAATTTACACTAATTCTTAGGCTGGAAATTGTCATCACGTCATTGACGTGATACTGAGAATCTGGCTTAAGATTGAATTCCTTAATTATGCTAAAGGCATAAGTCCATTACTTTCACAGTAATCGGTAATTTAGTTTCGGTGTTCAATCAGTCAGCTGACTGATGCATGGATTTTATTAGCGGTAATGATATTTACACGAGATAATCTCAATAGCATTTTCAGATACTGCGTAGATCAGGCGATGTTCATCTGATATTCTACGTGACCAGCAACCCTTGTATTGATGTTTTAAAAGCTCGGGTTTGCCGGTGCCTTGCTCAGGGGTCCTGGAGGCTTCCCGAATGAGATTTGTAATTTTCGTGAAAAGCTTTTTGTCTGATTTCAACCAACTTAAATAATCTGAATAAGCCTCCTGAGTAAAGATTATCTTTCTCATCTCTTTTAAGCTATTTCATTTGTCTCAGAAGATCATTAGCGTGTTTCTTGAATTCCGCTTCAGTGAAGCTTATAAAGGGTTCCTGTGCCATACTTTCAAGCAAATGTTTTTCATTTGCCGGGTTCATCGTAAGATAGGTTGTTTCATCGGGCTCTGAGGTTATGGTAATCGTAATCTCTTTTTGACCGAATAACTTTTTGATTGACGAAATGAGATTTGAATCGATCTCATTGGCGCTTAATTTATAGATCGCTTCCATGATTTTAAAATACAATTACAAACAAATTTAGTGATATTTGGAACGAAATCCAACTAAAAACAGTGATTCTAAATAAGACCTTCGGATAAATGTAGCTTCACTTATTAATCGTGGATTATTTTTTGTCCATATCCGCCAGTAGTCGGACGCAGTCCGCCAGCTGGCGGAACAGATTAAGAAATCATTCTTGAGAGGCATAGCCTCGAAACATCGTGTAACAACGGATTTTAATCCTTAGTTTCAAAATGATCCGGGCCGATGGCACTTTGGTAATTGCAAAGATGTTGTACCATTTTATATTTCGGTGCGTTGCACCTCCTGGTCTTTGACGATTAATCTTCTACAAATATCGGGGTGCTCTGCACCTCAGTATACATGGAAGAGGTTGTATCAATAGTCCTTAGTGCAACTTAGCGCATAAAAAGTCCGTTATAACCGCAAAGTACGCGAAGAAGGCGCAATGAACGCAAATTAAGTTTTAGCGTTATGCCAGCCTCAATTCAACCCCACATCCTGTTTCTTGCTTTTCCGTTTTTTGGAACCGTCGTCACCATAAGTGTAATTGTACTGATAGCTGTTCTTATACGAATACCTGTAGTAGGAACCGTAACGGTAATACTTGGAGTAGGAGTACCCGAACTTATTTGGACGGATATCGTTCACCACGATGGCCATATGATTGATCATCTTCTTTGCTTCGTAATGGTTGATCATCTCGATCTCCTGCTTGCGCGAGATCCCATAACGGAGGATAAAGATGTTCAGATCGGAGTACTGAGCCGCGATCAGACCGTCGGTAACAAAAGATACCGGAGCATTATCGAGGATAATAAAATCGTAAACGGTACGGAGCTTTTCGAGTAACGCCTTCATTTCGGGCTTCCCTAATAACTCTGCCGGATTGGGTGGAATCGGTCCTGACAATAACACTGCGACATTGTTGATCGTGGAGGGTACGATGACCTGTTCCAGTGTGTCGTAACCGATCAGATAGGTGCTCAGACCGTGTTCGTTCGTGAGGTTAAATGCGCTGTGGAGCTTTGGCTTGCGAAGGTCACATCCGATGATCAGCACTTTCTTTTCGTTCATTGCAAGGATGGTTGCGAGGTTTACCGAGATAAATGTCTTCCCTTCCCCCGGATGGGTAGATTGTACAGAGATCACCTTACATTTTTCATCCGTCAGCATGTATTGAATGTTTGTACGAAAAGCCCGGAACGATTCGGAGATGACCGACTTTGGATTTTCGTTTACACTGAGCACATTCCCTGACTCATCATGCATAATGTTCCCGATAATGGGCACAGTTGTATTGTTTTCGACATCTTCCTGTGTACGGACAAAGACATCGAACAGGTCGATCAGGAGGAAAGCCAGGAGTGGCAAACCGATCCCCAATATGAGACCAATCAGCAGGATCAGGCTGCGTGGAAGGCCGATAAGTTTTGCAGCGTCTGGGCGGGCCATGTCGATGACCTGTACATCGGGTACACTCGAAGCCAGGGTGATGTTGGTTTCGGCCCGTTTCTTCAACAGGAAGGTATAAAGGTCGTTGGTTACGTTGAACTGCCGCTGTATCTCGATCATCTGCTGCTCTTTCTGAGGCAGTTTGTTCAGTTGGGTATTGATTCCAACCTGTCGTTCCTTGAGACTGCTGATTGATTTTTCAGCATTGCCGATAAGGTTGCGCAGGTTCTCGCTCAGCTGACTCCTTGTCTGGGCCAGCTCCTTGTCGATCAGTGCCAGTGCAGGATTGTTCTCCTTGGTGCTGAATGAGATAATCTGCCTGCGGTTGTAAAGTTCACCTAATTTAACGACCAGTGAATTCAACGCCATATCCTGGATGCCTACAACCGAAGGGGAGATCAGTTGTTTCTGGTTACCTGGTTCGTTGAGGTAGGCGAGGATGTTGTTGAAGTAGTCGAGCTGCATCTGGCTGGTAGCCCTTTGTGATTCGATATCCTTGAGGTTATTCATCACGAGTGACCCCTCTGTAGTGAGGTCGATCACATTGTTTTGTGAGCGGAAATTGGCATACCGTGTTCCTGCGCTGGTCATCGAGTCGGAAATTCCTGTGAGCTGGTTATTGATAAAATCGAGTGACCTTTTCTGCGCCTCGTTCTGAAGGTTCATCTTATTGTCGGTATAGACCTTGAGCAGTTCATTTAAGAATTCACCATCTTTTACAGGTTCATCGCTTTGTATTGTACACTGGATAATATCGCTTAATTTTGTTTTCAAAGCAACTTTTAGTCTTGTCTGGTAATCGAATGTAGTCTGGTTAAGGTCGTTGAATACAAACTTATAGTGTCCGTCGGGAACCTGCTCGATACCCGGTTTTTTACTGAGTGTAAAGTTAAAATAAGGATTGATGAATGGTTTGCCATAGGTTCCTTTTCCTTCGAATTTAATCTCAGTGGGAACGTTGTTTACCTTGCTTTTACCTTCAATGGTGATTGCATAATCGTTTCCTGAAGAGGGGGTAATATAGATCGGTACGCCACGCATATTGAGAAAGTTATGGGCTTCTTCCACTACAAATGGTTCCTCCTTATAGATACCTGTCCAGATGAGCAGGTCTTTTTTATACCAGCTGGTAGTCCAGCGGAGGTTAAGCAGTGTCTGGTTGATCGGGTAAAAGGAGGTGAGGATCTCGATCTGGTTGTAGATGTTGTTCTGCGGCTGGTCGACCACCCCCTGGAACATGTTTTTCATGTCGATCCCCAATCCGCTCGATTTTTCGGGAACAAGGATCGTCGCGCCAACCGTGTATACCGGTTTGGTCAGTTTGGTGTAGAAGTAAGCCGCCGAGAGCCCCAGCGCACCAAACAGCAGGAACCACTGCCAGTGTTTAACTATTAAATAGACTATTTTTTTAAAGTCGAAACCTTCTTCCTGTTCTCTAAGATCGATGTTGTTTTCGGCTGCCATATTGATGTAATTCTATTGTTGTTTGTATTTTTTTAGGCTTTAGGCTTTTAGGGGTTAACGTAAGACGAGGATAAAGCCCAGGACGGTTACCATCACCGATACTGAAGAGAGGACCAGTGAGTAGGCCTGGCTGTTCAGCTGTACGTTCTTGTGTTTATCGGGACGTACGATGACGTTGTCGTTGGGGTGCAGGTAAAATGCCTCGGAGAGGTAGACATCCTTGGAGGTGAGGTCGAGCATGTAGGTTTTGTTCCCTTCGGCCGAAGGGCGGACCACCATCACATCCTTGATCGTTGCATAATCGGTATTGCCGTTGGCCATTGCTAACGCTTCGATCAGGTTAATGGAGTTGTTGTAGTTGTAATAGACACCCGGGTTACGGACTTCGCCCATCACCGTGATCTTAAAGTTGAGCAATTTCACTTTTACGATCGCATCTTTGAGTGATTCGTCCGCCTTTTTCTGGACGATCTGTTCAATTTCTGATTGTGTGTGGCCTACTACCTTCAGCTTACCTAACATCGGGAGTTTTAAATCACCCTCTTTGTCGATTTCGAAACCGTAGAGGTAGGCGCCACTTGGGGTTGTGAATTTCAAATATGACTGACCTCCTACGTTTGTTTCCATTGTTGATTCAGGATTGTAAAGGAGATTGACGTCGTTGTTTGTTGATTTAATGCTCACATAGAGGATATCGCCAGTTTCGAGGAGATGTTGTGTAGTCTGGGTGGGTAATCCCTTAATCACCTCGTTTTGTGCAACATCTTTCAGGTAGACGAGCTCTTTTGTGCTTCTGCAAGAGAATACTGCCAGCAGTGAGAAGAGATATACGAGTTTTAAATAGTTCTTCATAATTGAAATTATTTTTGTGATCTATAGTATGCTGTAATGTTTGTTCGTGATTAAGGGGACAAAGATAGAAAAATTAAATTGTCTTCATATTTGGTAGTTCTGTCTTTGCGAGGAGCGTTGGAGAACCTGTTGTTCCTGAAGGAACGGGATGATGTTGCTTCGAGTCATGAGATTGCTTCGCTACGCTCGCAATGACAGCTTCGCTACGCTCGCAATGACAGAGTCGAGTGGTGAGGCTGCTTCGCTACGCTCGCAATGACAGAGTCGAGTGGTGAGGCTGCTTCGCTTCGCTCGCAGTGACAGTTCCATGGGGAGTCCTCCTTGCAATGACAGCTAATCAAGATCTTCGTATAAGTCTGTCCACTCCGGATTAAATTTGTTAATCATGGCAATCTTTTTTGCCCTGGAGCCTCCTTTGATTTGCTTTTCCCTTGCTATAGCTTCTACTATATCGAAAAAGGCTTCGTAATATACCAATTCACTGATGTTGTACCTTGCAGAGAAGGAATTGGCATACATTTTTGTTTTATGCTCCCATATCCGTTTCCTTAAAGCGGATGTTACCCCTGTATAAAGGACAGTATGGTTTTTATTTGTGATGATGTATGTGTGATAAGTCTTGAATTCCATGGTTTGCTTCGAGTCATGAGATTGCTTCGCTACACTCGCAATGACAGCTTCGCTTCGCTCGCAGTGACAGAGTCGAGTGGTGAGGCTGCTTCGCTTCGCTCGCAGTGACAGTTCTATGGGGAAGTCCTCCTTGCAATGAAAGCTTCGCTACGCTCGCAGTGACAGAGTCGAGTGGTGAGGCTGCTTCGCTTCGCTCGCAGTGACAGTTCCAAGTGGTGAGATTGCTTCGTCGTCGTTCCTCCTCCTCGCAATGCGCTCGCAATGACTTGTGTTAGGTCTGTCTTTGCGAGGAGTGTTGAAGAACCTGTTGTTCCTGAAGGAACGGGATGATGTTGATGCGACGAAGCAATCTCATGATGGGGTGCATTGCTTCGAGTGGTGAGGCTGCTTCGCTTCGCTCGCAGTGACAGTTCTATGGGGGAGTCCTCCTTGCAATGACAGAGTCGAGTGGTGAGGCTGCTTACAGCTTCGCCCCTTCACTCCCATTGAGGAGATCATTCTTACAAATGTAATCCGGCTAAATGGCCGGATTTTTTATTGTCACAAAATTAGGAACAATCACCGGATTGTTACCTATTTTTAAATCGACATCTGTCAATCTTAATGGTATAGTAACAAATCAACTGAAATCTAAACAGGGTTAAAGTACTTGATTTTAGAAATATTCAACATCGCAAAATCCTAATCGCACACAGGCTTTCAAAGGCCATTTTTTCTATTTAAACCGAACCAAAGATAACCAAACTATCATCTCGATTAAATATTACCTGTATTGATTGATAAGTGTAGGTAATATCCAGACAGCTGTACCACAATTTACAACAGATGTACCTGTTTTATGCTTTTCTGTCGTTCAAACCTGTTATTAATATTTGAATATTGCTGGTTCATTGCAGCTGGTTTTACACAGCTTCGCTTCCTGAGTCACACATTGCGCCCGTTGTATAAAATATTCACTCGCGGTTATCAAACCCGTTCTGATTTACTTCAATTGGTTAAATAGTGTTCTAAAACCAACCTGTTTCAGAATAATATCGCGCAATTGACTGATTTTAACCCGCTCCTGAAGCATTGAGTCGCGGTAGCGAATGGTTACCGTTTGGTCGCCGGCTGATTCATGATCGACCGTGACACAAAATGGTGTTCCAATGGCATCCTGGCGCCGGTACCGTTTGCCAATCGAATCCTTCTCGTCGTACTGGCAATTGAAATCGAATTTCAACTCATCGATAATCTCCCTTGCTATTTCGGGAAGGCCATCTTTTTTAATTAAAGGCATTACCGCGAGTTTTACCGGTGCAATAGGGGCAGGTAAACGGAGTACAACCCGTGTGTCTTTTTGTCCGTTGGCATCTTCAACAACTTCTTCGTGATAAGCGGCTGAAATGATCTGAAGGAACATCCGGTCAACGCCAATCGATGTCTCTACAACAAACGGGACATAGGACTGGTTTAGTTCCGGATCGAAATATTGTATCTTTTTACCCGAGAATTTCTGGTGCTGCGACAGATCATAATCTGTGCGTGAATGGATCCCTTCAACTTCTTTAAAACCAAAGGGGAACTTGTACTCGATATCGACTGCTGCATTGGCGTAATGGGCCAGTTTTTCGTGCACGTGGAAGCGATAATTCTCATTGCCAAATCCCAGCGCCTGGTGCCATTTAATCCTCAGTTCCTTCCATTTCTCGAACCATTCGAGCTCGGTACCTGGTCGGACAAAAAACTGAAGTTCCATCTGTTCAAATTCGCGCATGCGAAAGATAAACTGACGTGCGACAATCTCATTCCTGAAAGCCTTTCCAATCTGGGCAATCCCAAAAGGTATTTTCATCCTACCCGATTTCTGGACATTCATATAATTGACGAAGATCCCCTGCGCCGTCTCGGGACGCAGGTAAACTTTCAATGCTCCGTCGGCTGTTGAACCCATTTCGGTTGAGAACATCAGGTTAAACTGACGCACTTCGGTCCAGTTGCGTGTTCCGGAGATGGGGCAGACGATTTCATTGTCCTCGATGATCTGCTTTAATTCAACCAGATCAGCTTTGTTCAAGGCTTCAGCGAAACGGTTGTGCAATTCGTCCCATTTTGCCTGGTTCTCGAGCACCCTGCCATTTGTAGCGCGGAACTGAGCCTCGTCAAAAGATTCGCCAAATCGTCCTTTCGCCTTTTCGACCTCTTTATCCATCTTTGCCTCAATCTTTGCAAGATGTTCTTCAATAAGCACATCGGCGCGGTATCTTTTTTTCGAATCACGGTTATCGATCAACGGATCATTAAAAGCATCGACATGGCCGGAGGCTTTCCAGATTGTCGGATGCATAAATATGGCAGAGTCGATCCCCACAATATTTTCGTGTAGCAGCACCATTGAGTCCCACCAGTATTTTTTGATGTTGTTTTTCAGTTCAACGCCGTATTGTCCGTAATCGTAAACTGCACTTAAACCATCGTAGATTTCGCTGGAGGGAAATACGTAGCCATATTCTTTACAATGTGCAATCAATTTTTTGAATAAATCTTCCTGAGCCATAAATGTAGAGTTCGGAGCAATTGGGTTGCTCTGTTTATTAAATATAAATAAAACAATGTGTTAACAGCAATTATTTTTTATCGTCTATCTCCTCGAACTCGATATAATCGCCATCTGTACGATCGAATTGTTTAGGTTTTTTATTTGTATAATCGATGGTGACATCCCCTTTTCTGACAGTTCTCCGATCTTTGGAGGCCTCCCTGTTTTGCATATCCTGGTAAATCTTATTCGCCGCGTTATCAACGACTCGTGGGGCAATAAACCGCATCAAAAATTTAAATCCGTAATAGACTGCAAGCAGGACCATCAACAGATCGAAAAACGAAACAATATTAAGTAAAATATAAAGTACCATAGTGTTGACTTTGATAACCACGGCAAACTTACTAAATTTTTCGCGTAAGTGTGTTAATTTTTACTGTTACAAAATGCATTTTTTACTTTTCCTTTAATTTGTGAAGTGGGGGTGCCAAACAAAAGGTTAACTCCGAACCTAAGGGTAATAGCGCTGGTTTTGGCAGGATTGAGGGGTGAAATTACATTGTCTGTTGCAGCGTAAAACTGGGCTGGACCGGCTTTTACTCCCATTGCCAAACCAATGGAGTGAAGTGTCGATTCCATCACCGAATAGCTTGCCGATATTGTCCATCTGTCCCCGATCAACGTATTTGCACCGGCTGTGAATGAGGTTCGGATCGTGTTGTCGATGATCCTCATCCTGCTTAATCCGGATAGACTGATTGCGTCGGTGAGTTGGTAATCAATGCCTGTATAGATTTTGGCGGGGAGACGTGTCGAAAAGCCGGGGTGGTTCAGATCGAGTGTCATGGCTTTTGAGATTTTTTTATTTAACAGATTGACGGATGATAAATACCATGGGGTGAGGTCCTGTCCGGGGGAGGTCTGAACGGGTCCCTGGTACAGGAATCTATTATTCCCATCGAGCAGATAGAGATGCTTTGTCCAGACAATCACTCCCAAATCAACTACGCTCATCGATAGTTCTACCTTTGGGCTCATCCGCCAGGCAAATCCGAAATCGAAGGCAAACCCGGGATTTGAATAGTTACTCACGAAGCCATTTAAAGCTGATCTAATAAATGCGCCAGGCGAATTGATGTTGTCTGTGGCGGTGGTTTGCGTGGCTGAACTCCTCATATAGGGAGGTAACGCTATATTTATCCTCCCTATGGCGGTGATATTCAGGGAATCGCCGACAAGGGAAGGGCTGGTCGTGAGGCTGATGTTACCCGATTGTTCTGCACCAATTCCAAGTAATAGTTTTGCTGCCACCCCGATGGTGATTTTCTTCGACAGATCGTGGGAGTAGTTAAATGCAATCTGGCGGTAGTGCTGGGCATTGTATTTTAAATTGCCTGAATAGTTGGTGAGCCCTGTTATTTTGTAATTCCCCGATTTTGCCAGTTCGATCAGGTTCTTATCAAAGGAGGCAAATCCTGATTCGCGTTGGGAGAACGAGATGGCGTAGGTGTTCTTCTCCTTCCGGTAACCCGCTTCAAAAATTGTAAGGGCTGCAGATTCGACGATATAATTCTGATCCTGGATCTTTGTAATAAAATTATTCAGGTCCATCACGGTTGAATCGGCCTTTCCCGTCCCCTTATGCAACAAATCGTTTAAGCTCCAGTTATTTGTGCTGGCTTCGACCTCAAATTTCGAAAGGAGGGGAAGGGAGAAATAGAATCCTTCAGAGTTTCCAGGGCGTGCCGGGTTGAGGTCTTTTGTCTGCGGTATCCCTTTCATAAAATAGAGAGTATTCGGCTGGGCAAAACATAATTCCGAACTCCACAAAAGTAGAAGTAGTAATGCTAACGAGTTGTATGTTTTGCGCTTCAAATCCAATTAATTTTTTGGTGAAATTTCGTGTTATTGTGTTTTATCCATTACTTCATCTCTGCAGATTTTATTTTATTTAATCTGATACTGAATCAGATCGCCGCCCGATGTACCGGTAATTAGGTTAAACCCTTCTTTCCTCCCTCCTGAAAAGTAGATCCCAAAAGGGGTATTGCCCTCAATCGGAAATCCTTTATAGCTACTGCCGTCACTGTTAAATAAATAGATCTTGTTGTCGACCGGATCGGTGATCCCGATCTTCCTGCTTTGATCGGGGAAGGTGAATAATTCAGGTGAAGCCAAGAGGGGATGGGTGAACTTTCGTGAAAAGATCCTCGTAACATTCTGATCGTACACCACCAATGAATCACCATCGAAAAAGAGATAATCGCGCTGATTATCTGAATTAAAATCCTCATAAATAAAATAATGACCGGGTGAAAAGTTGCCTGTTGGCATCTTTTTGACCGAACCGTCGAATCCGATGGAGACTATATTTCCTTTGGCATCGGTTGTGATCAACCTTGCCTGTGTTTTTCCCGATTTTGGGCGAAGGGTAAAACAGTTGTGCGAGAAGGTGATATCCCCTTTGATCACGGTAGGTTTACCTTTCCGGTCGAGTAAGTATCCTTTGTTTTTATCGGTAAAAATAAGGTAGTCCTTCTTTTCAACCCTGAAATATTGAACAGGTTGATAAACGTTGTGTTCTGTCTTTGGCGGCGCCCACCCTGTTACCATCTTCCCTTTTTTATCGTATAGGTAAACCTTATGATCTTTGCAGGCGATAAAAAAGCGGTAGTCCCTGTTGTGGTCGTAATCTGCCACTGAAACGCCATTGGTTGCGGGTGACCTGAGCATCAAAGGAAATTGGGGGAGATAATTTCCTTTGTGATCAATCATATGCAATGCTTCTCCGGTACTGAAAAAAAACTGTTTCTGACCTTTTTTAAGAGATTCTAGCTGAAATATTTCGCTTTGAACCGGACCTTTAAGCTTCACCTTCCATAAAAGGCGACCCTCTCCGGTAAACAGACTAAGGTTGTAACTGCTATCCTGTACCATAATTTCAGGATGGCCCTTACTTGAAAAATTTGTGACAAACAGCGGACGGGTAATCACCCTGTTTCCCAGGTGACTTTTCCAACCGACATTGGTGCTGTTTTCGTGAACATCGGCATTGTATTTTATTCGTGCCATGTTATAGGTCATTCCATTTTCAACACCGATCTGCCAGGCAACGGATTCAATTTTTTGCAATTTATCCCGTTTCTTTTCAAGATTTTGATAACTTCCTGCACTGATCATCTTTTGGAAGAAGGGGAGTGCCCGGCAGGGGGTGCTCCAAAGGGAGATGTTCAACCTGTCGGACAATCCTGAGTTGAACTTACGGTAGGTCTGCTCGTTCCCGAGCGTCTCGTGCACCACATTTGCCCTTAGAAACCGTCCAAGCGATTCAACCGAGGTGCCCATGATCAGATAGTTGTCATAAAAGGTGAAATAGTTGGTCTCAACACAAGAGAAAACATCTCCGAAAACCCTTTTCCCCAGGTCGTTGACAGACGTTTTATAGATTTTGAACAGCGTCTCGTTGTCTATTTTATAACTGATGAATTTTTTAGGCTTTTCCCGTTTTTTCGTACCCGGAACAAGGACAGATAGGGAAGTCATCGCATTTTCCATCCGGCTTCCGCTGACAGTACTCATCACAAGATATTTATTCTCCTGTTCCATTACCGGATCGGGTTGCGTAAAGACGATGGCTGCCTCCTTTTCAAGATTTTCAATAACCACTTTTTGAAGATCAACTCCATAGCCGGATTCCACTTCACCGAGTGATTTTTTGTAACTCTTAAGTTGGTTATTGAGTGACAGCAGATGTTCGTAATCGCTGAAGAACTTTTCGTTATCGCTGATCACATAACCCAGGAAAAAGGTCGATTCTGCTGGAAAAAGCGCTGCCAGATGGAAGGTGTCGGGTTTTTGATGCAGAAAGACAGAGAGCTGTGTGTTTAGCGAATCACCAGTAAAACTGAAGCCGTTGAGGAGTAGTTCGTCTGTTTTTTGGGTGAGGTCAATCTCTGACCATTCAGCCAGAGGAGCAGCACTTTCCATTTGACTCCAAACCGCATCGGAAAAGAGTTGACGGGTAAATTGTGGTAAGTTCCGATGATTCAGGTAAATGTTCATATCGATATTTTCTGTGGCGGTCTTATTGGCTTTTTCAAAAAGCGATATTCCGGGTTTCACGGGAGCATTGAGTTGTCCGACAGCCTGTATGACCAGTTCATGGTCGGTCGCGGCTATAAATAGTCCGTGATAAAAGGTGGTGCAGAAAGTATGGTGTTCTCCTTTCTCGTCCCATGAATAGCTGGTGAGATCGGCTCCTCCCGACACTGATTTTTGGGGTGCAACACCTTTCGGGGTGAAATATTTGGTGATCAGGTCCGATAACGAATATTTCCCGGTCATACCCGACAATTCAACCAGGTACAAAGCATTAAAATTGTTGTTTTTTTCTGAGAACCCTATAGTCAGATCGATATCTGTTAAGGCGTTGTTTTGTGGATGTTCTAAATTTAGGAGTGAATCGGCCGCACTTAAGTTGTGATACAAGGAACCAATCACCGGAATTTCGGTATAGGCTTTCCAGAATGGGTTGTTCAGCGATTTTGCTGTATATTTTTTAAGGTGGTGGATGCGGACGATCATTGCGCTACTCTCAGGCATTGCCCGGAAAGCTGAAGTTCCCAGGTATTTTGCTTCACGGGCAAAGAAGTACCAGCCGGCCGATAATCCGGCAATCAGCACGATGGTAATTACGATTAAAATCTTTTTTCCCATAACTATTGTGCCTTTACTTCGGAGGCATCCACAACCCTGTATAATTTATCGGAGCGCCGTACTTTAATACCCACAGGAATAGAGCATTGCTCCCCTTTTTTCGCCTCACCGACAGTAATCAATCCAACTCTTACTTCCTCAACTTTGGTTTGGTACACCCCAGTTCCAGGTCCGCTAATGATGATTTCATCGCCAGGTTTCAATCCTCCTGTCTCCAGTTTTATTTCAGCAACCGAGAGATTTGAAAAGTAATTGGTCACCTTGCCGGTATAGATCTTTCTTTTTGTTGCAAGTGAACCATAGTTACTGCTCCATTCCCCTAATCGCTGTCCGAGGTAGTAACCGTCCCAGAATCCGCGGTTAAATACTGATGCAAGCTTTTCGTCCCATACGGCGATTTTTTCTTCAGTGAAGGTTCCCCCGAACCATGCATCCACGGCTTCGTGATAACATTCGACTACCGTTTTTACATATTCAGGACTCCGTGCCCGTCCTTCTATTTTGAGGACGGTAATCCCGGAATCGAGGATTTTATTCAGAAAGTGTATGGTTTTCAGGTCTTTTGGAGACATAATATATTCGTTATCCACTTCAAGTTCACGGCCGGTCTCCTTGTCTGTTACAATGTATGCCCTCCTGCAGGCCTGCATACACGATCCGCGGTTGGCCGATGAATGGGTTTCGTGAAGTGAAAGGTAGCACTTGCCGGAAGTGGCCATGCATAAAGCGCCGTGGACAAACATTTCGAGTCGGACAAGATTGCCGGATGGACCACACAAATCGTTTTCGATAATCTTCTCCGAGATATTCCCTACCCTTCCGAGATTCATTTCGCGGGCAAGCACCATGACATCTGCAAATTGCGAATAGAATTTAACCGATTCGTAATTGGTAATGTTTACCTGGGTGGAGATGTGTACCTCAATTCCAAGTTCGCGGCACTGTTGTATTACCGACATATCGGCCGCAATCACCGCTGAAATTCCGGCATCGCGTGCGGCAGTCAGTACCGCAGAAAGGGTAGAAAACTCCTCGTCAAAAATCTCAACATTTACTGTCAGATAGGTCTTCACTTTTGCCAGCCTGCATCTTCGGGCAATCTCTTTGAGATCCTCAAGGGTAAAGTTATTAGCTGAACGGGCCCTCATATTTAAATGTTCAACCCCGAAATAGACCGATCCGGCACCGGCATGTATTGCTGCCATTAAAGCTTCGTAAGACCCAACCGGAGCCATTATCTCAATATCTTCTCTTCTCATACACTTTATTAAATCGAGGCAAAGTTAGGATAATTTGAAAATCAATATTGTCCGGTAGTCAGCCAAAACCCAATAAAATGTCGCAACGTTGTTGCTTCAGAAATTTTAATTGTATTTGCCTGTAAAGAGTTCATATGTTTGTATTCCTGATAATTAGAAAAAACTATTGACCTTTAATTTTCAATTTGTTCGGTAAACAAAATAGATAATGTATATTTGGCCTAAACTGAATTATTCACTGTAAATTATATAAGTAATTTAATATGAGATATTTAATTCTTGCGCTAATTGCATTTACCTTTGCTTTTAGCAATATACCCGATAAACCAGATAAGCAGGATAAAAAGTATTACCAGGAAAAATACCGGCCTCAATATCACTTCACCCCCGAAAAGAACTGGATGAACGATCCCAACGGATTGGTCTATTATGCTGGAGAGTACCATCTTTTTTACCAGTATAATCCAAATGGAAAAGAATGGGGATTCATGCATTGGGGACATGCTGTAAGTAAGGATCTGATCAGGTGGGAGCACCTTCCTGTTGCAATCGGACCAGATGAAGATTCAAAAGACAAAAGTCATGCGACGGCTTTTTCGGGTTGTGCAATTGTTGACGAGAACAATACTGCGGGTTTACAGGTAGGAGCAGAAAAGACACTCCTGATTTTTTATACCAGTTTTGAATGTGGTCAGCGGTTGGCTTACAGCAATGATAAGGGACGCACCTGGAAGAAATATGATAAGAATCCTTTAATCCCGTTTGCAAAAGATGATGCACGTGATCCGAAGGTGTTTTTTCATCGCCCTTCAGGGAATTGGGTGATGGTGCTTTACCGGAAACCTGCTAAGGAAACTTCTAAAGGGATTTCAATATATACTTCCAAAAATTTGATTAATTGGGAGTTGCAGAGTCATATTGAAGGTTATTACGAATGTCCCGATCTTTTTGAATTGCCTCTTGACGGAAATAAGGAGAAGTCAAAATGGGTATTGCTCGACGCGAGTGGAGGTTACAGGGTAGGAAGGTTTGACGGGAAAACCTTCACGCCTGAAACCTTGAAAAAAACGCTTGACTATGGAAAGAATTTTTATGCCACACAAACATGGTCAAACCAACCCGATGGTAAGCTGATCCAGATTGCGTGGATGAGAGACGGTGAATTTCCGGATATGCCTTTTAACGGACAGATGACCTTCCCTTGTGAACTCTCCCTGAGGACGACCAAGGCCGGACCAACACTCTGCAAAAAGCCTATTGACGCGATTGCCACATTGCACTCGAAAGGATTGATCAAAAAGGATAAGAATATTATCCCTGGTCTGAATGGAAATCTGGTTGGAGGAATATCGGGTAAAGCCCTCCATATTAAGGCAAAATTTGATCCAAAAAGTTCTGATGGATTTGGATTTATTGTGAGAAACGGTAAGAAGGAGGTTGGAACAGAGATCAGGTATGACTCGGGTAAGAAGTTGCTGAGCTGCATGGGTGGTCAGGCGACTGTTACACCTAAAGACAGCCTTTTAACGTTCGAAATTTTACTCGACTGGTCGTCAATTGAAATCTTTGCCAATGATGGAGAGGTTGTCCTAAGCAGTTGTTTTACCCCTACCGAAAAAGATGATGATTTAACGTTGTGGACCCAGGGAGGAGAGTTGTTCGTGAATAAGATTGAGGTGTACGATTTAAAATCGGCATGGATTGCTAAGTAAGCAGGAGGAGTGGCATTTCGACATCCTGGCAGGTACAATGCATTGCTTCGCTTAACGCAAGATTGTCAATGAGTGATGAGATTTGGGTTTTAAAGCTTTGGAATTCAATTGAATTCGCTGCACTTCAGTTCATGTTTCTATTTCCGGGTCTTATATTTAACACGCTATCTTAATGTCTGATCAGCCTGATTATTGCCAAAAAAGAAAACGGTTCAAGGATGAATTTTGATTACCATATGCACACGACCCTCTCTGATGGGCAAAATACCCACGAAGAGATGGTGATATCTGCTATTGCAAAAGGTTTCGATGAGATTGGATTTTCGGATCATTTCTGTATCAGGCAACCTGTTTCATGGGCTGTTAGTGCAGAGGAGATTGTTAACCTGGAAGTTAAAGTATCCCAAATGAAAGAAAAATTTGGAGACCGGATCAACATCCTTTTTGGGGTTGAAGTCGATTATTTTAACGACCTCGAAGATGAAATCCGGGAATCGCTGCAATGGTTTAATTTTGATTATGTAATTGGTTCCATCCATTTTCTGGATGACTGGAACTACGATACCGACAGAAGCAGATATGGGAAATACAGCAATGACTTCCTGTATGAATGGTATTTTAGGGAGCTTCAGAAGGGTGCAAAATCGAAGCTTTTTGACATCATGGGTCACCCCGATCTGATTAAGAAATTCAATATCTGGCCTGAAACATCACAAAAAAGAATCTATGAAGAGACAGCAGCTGTCTTTGCTGAATCGGGTGTTGCTTTTGAAGTTAACACAAGTGGCAAAGATCGTACCTGTGGTGAGTTTTTTCCGGGGAAAGATCTTTTGAGTGCTTTTTTTAGTGCAGGAGTTCCGGTCACTTTAGGTTCTGATTCACATAAAAAGGAGCAGATAGGCCGCCATTTCGGAGAAGCAAGAACAATCCTCAAAGAAATTGGTTATACTAAATTATCCCGTTTCTGCAAAAGAGCAGGGGAACCGGATAACCTTTAATGTTAATAGCAATACATTTAAATTCTGATCTTTAAATGGCTGAATTAAAAAATAATTTACTCGATGATATTGATTACCCTTCTGATCTCAGGAAACTAAGGGAGAGTGAACTTCCAAGGGTGTGTTCTGAATTAAGGGATTTTATCATCCGGGAAGCCTCTTCAAATCCGGGGCATCTTGGGGCAAACCTTGGTGTTGTCGATCTGACCGTCGCTCTCCATTATGCCTATAATACCCCTTACGATCAGTTAATTTGGGATGTCGGACACCAGGCTTACAGTCATAAGATTCTGACTGGTCGCCGAAAGGTTTTTTCAACGAACCGTTTGTACAAGGGAATCAGCGGATTTCCAAAGATGGCTGAGAGCGAATACGATTCGTTTGGTGTGGGACATTCCTCCACCTCTATATCTGCTGCTTTAGGAATTGCCATTGCCTCTGATCTTAAAGGGGAGAAGGACCGAAAAGTGATCGCGGTGATTGGCGACGGTTCGATGACCGGCGGTATGGCTTTCGAGGGATTGAATAATGCAGGGGCATCGAATGCCGATGTGCTGGTTATTCTGAATTATAACAATATGTCGATTGATCCAAATGTGGGTGGAATCAGCAAATATTTTATTCAGATGCAGACTTCTCCTGTCTATAATACACTAAAGTCAAGAATATGGAGTACCCTTGGAAAACTCAATAAGGTAGGGCCGACGGCTCGCAGATTGCTTCAAAAACAGCAACAGGCGCTAAAGTCGGTTGTTTTTCGTCAAAGTAACTTGTTCGAATCATTCGGATTCCGGTATTTTGGTCCTGTAGACGGGCATGATGTGGTGGGACTGGTTCATATTTTCAATGACCTGAAGCTGATACCGGGACCTAAAATCCTCCATGTTGTTACTAAAAAAGGGAAAGGCTTTACGCCTGCAGAGAATGATGCTACCAAATGGCATGCGGCACCAGGGAAATTCGATATTCAGACAGGTGAAGTGTTCTCAACAATTTCTGATGTTCCTGAATCGCCCAAGTATCAGTATATTTTTGGCAAGACCATTATTGAACTGGCTGAAAAAAATGAAAAAATAGTCGGGATCACCCCTGCAATGCCTTCGGGGTGCTCACTGAATATGATGATGAAAATCTATCCGCACAGAACATTTGATGTTGGGATTGCGGAACCTCATGCCGTCACATTTGCAGCAGGGCTTGCAGTTGGTGGAATGCTCCCTTTTGTGAATATCTATTCCTCTTTTATTCAGCGATCGTATGATCAGATTATCCACGATGTGGCTTTGCAAAATCTGAATGTGGTATTTTGTTTGGATCGGAGCGGTCTTGTCGGTGCAGATGGTGCTACCCATCACGGTATTTTCGATCTCGCTTTTATGCGTAATATTCCCAACATGACCGTTTCTGCACCAATGGATCCGGTCGAATTGAGAAATCTGATGTATACAGCTCAACTTCCGGACAGAGGGCCGTTCAGCATTCGTTACCCGCGGGGAAACGGTCATATCACAAAATGGAAACTGGAATTTCAGGAGATTCCGGTAGGAAAGGGACGAAAAATCTGCGATGGCAATGATCTGGCAGTTCTTTCGATCGGGCATGCCGGGCAAATGGTCGCTGAAGCAACTCATCTTCTGAATGCTGAAGGGATTACCTTTTCACATTATGATATGCGTTTTGTGAAACCTATCGATCAGGAGATTCTCGATGAAGTAGCCAAAAGATTCGATACCATCGTTACAGTTGAGGATGGTGTAATTGAAGGAGGTTTTGGCAGTGCAGTTTCAGAATATGTGACTGGATCAAACAAGAAAATAACCATTGTACGATTGGGTGTTCCAAACAGGTTTGTTGAACATGGTACTCAGGAAGAGTTATACAGGGAGTGCGGATTCGATGCGGATGGGATTTGCCTAACTATCCGAGGATTAGTTCGACGTAAATCGGAAAAGGTTGAAATAGTTTGAGTTATATATTCCTTTGCATTTTTCATTTTCCATTTTACGCTTTGCATTTTACGCTTTGCTCATACGGAATTACAAGGGCCATGAAGCCTGATCCAATTGAACTTTTGTCTCTTCCGGATACTCGCCATACCGACATTGAAGTATGATTTTTTATGTGGAATAGCTACTAATATTTTGATTTTTAATAAGTTGTTTATCTTAAAATTACCCATGGTGCGGAATGGAAATCAGGGAAAATATTTTCTCGGTTGTATTATAAATTTTTATACTTTTGCAGGGATCAAAAAGAGGGGATCGTTATGAACTACCTTTCACAGTATACACTACCGTTCTCCGGGCTTAAAGAGGGAAAGCACCTGTTTGATTTCTCAGTAGATCAACATTTTTTTGCCGGGTTTGAGGAAAGTGAAATAGAGAAGGGGAATGTAAGTGTCCAGGTAGAACTGGAAAAACGAACTACCTATCTTCGGTTGATATTTATGATTAGTGGTGAGGTTGAATTGATTTGCGACCGGTGCCTTGAATCCTATTTTCAACCGATAGAGAATAGTTACCCGATGTTGGTTAAGTTTAGTGAAACCGAGACAGATGATGGTGATGAAGTGATATATATTCACCCGGGAGCACATCAGGTTGAGGTCGCGAAACTAATTTACGAGTTCATTGTTTTAAGTATTCCTATCAGACATGTCCATCCTGATGGCGATGATGGTCAAAGCCTTTGTGATCCGGAGATGCTTCGAAAACTTGATGAGTACAAGGCGCCTGAAATTCAGGAAACTGAACCTGTAGATCCACGATGGAATGAATTGAGAAAAATTATTGGTAAATAAAGTTAAGATTATTAAAAATGGCACATCCAAAACACAAACATTCAAAAACAAGAAGAGATAAACGCAGAACACATGACAAAGCTGTTATTGCAACACTCGCTACTTGTTCAAACTGCGGGGCAACTGTAAAATTTCACACGGTATGTCAGGAATGCGGTTATTACAGGGGAAAACTGGCAATTGAAAAGATCGCTGCTGTTTAGGTTTCTGCCTCAGGTTCTTTAACTTATTGTTATTGAGTGAGATGTTTTACAAACCAGTTGATGTTTTCGCTAATATTTTATGTATTATGCTGATAATGTGTATTCTTCAGACAACTGTATTCTGTTCTATTCCACTTAAATTAGTAAATCATGGCTAAGCTGATTATCAATGAGGTTAAAGCATTGAATACTTTTGCCCAGGATACAAAGATTACCGGAAATATTGAGTCTGACGGAGATATTCGTCTCGACGGATTATTGGAGGGTACACTCAATTGTAAGGGTCGTGTAGTTATAGGACCGGAGGCACGAATAAGAGGGTCAATTTTTGCCAAAACAGCCGAAATCATGGGCAATGTTGAGGGAGAAATTAATGTAATCGACCTACTTACCTTGAAATCCACTGCATTGATTGTTGGGGATTTAATCATGGGTAGATTTTCTGTTGAACCTGGCGCCCGTTTTACTGGTATCTGTAAAATGACAGGAAGTGAGAAGAATCTTATGGATTTGGATTATTCTGATGGAATGAAGGAAATTAATTAGCGATTACCCTTTTATAAAAAGAGCCGGAAGGAAATGAAATCCTCCCGGCTCTTTTTATTAGGTATTTTCTCTCCTGTCGAATATTGATTATAAAATAAATTCCTATATTCGTAAACATCGGAGATGAAAGCGACGTTAATAGGGTAATGTGCGTTGGAATAAGCTCCTGTAATGGTGAGCTTATTCCAAACAATAACAGACAGTTGAAATTATACAATTCATTATAAATGAAAAGTTTAGATAGCCTGGTATCTTATTTTGAAGCGGCTTTTCGCGAAGAGATCACACGGATTGGACAGACTGCTCCCCATAAACTTTATGAACCTGTGGCCTATTCACTAAAGATTGGAGGGAAAAGGCTCCGACCGGCTTTAATGTTACATGCAGCATCAATATTTAGTGATACACTCGATCATGTATTACCCGCAGCAATGGCCATCGAGATCTTCCATAATTTTACACTGTTGCACGATGATATTATGGATAAAGCGGATAAGCGCCGTGGTTTGCCTACTGTACACCTTCAGTACAGCGAGAATGCAGCAATTCTCAGCGGGGATGCCATGTCAATTCTTGCTTTCAGTTACCTGACAAAGGTGAATCATCCAGGGTCGTATAAGATAGTTTCCATGTTTTCTGAAACTGCTATTGAGGTTTGCGAAGGACAACAGCTGGATATGGATTTTGAATCCCGGGATGATGTAACTGTTGAAGAATATATAGAAATGATTCGGCTGAAAACAGCTGTTCTTATTGCGGGCAGTCTTAAAATGGGGGCAATACTGGCCGATGCCGGTCAGGAAGATATTGATTTATTGTATGAATATGGAATCAATATAGGTCTTGCCTTTCAATTACAGGATGATTGGCTCGATGTTTATGGTGATCCGGATATATTCGGGAAAAAGCAGGGTGGCGATATTTGCGCCAATAAAAAGACATTTTTATTGCTTGAAGCCCGGCGGGCATGTGATCCGGAAACGCTGGTGCAGTTAAATCACTGGTTGTTTAAGGAGGATTTTGATCCCTTACAAAAGGTTGCTGTCATCACTGCCATTTACGACAAGACCAGAGTAAGTGAGTTGACAAGAAATCTGATGAGAAGTTATCAAAGCAAAGCGTTGATTGCCCTTGAAAAAATGTCTGTTCCTGCTGATCGGAAAAGTGGACTGATCGCATTTGCGGATGAAATTATGAAGCGGATCAAATAAGGCTATCTTTGCATCCATTTTAATATTCAATTATTAATTAAGTTATTTTCGAGTGAAGGTTATTGAAATTATTCAGCAGTCGGAGAAAACGGTATTCTCCTTTGAATTGCTTCCTCCGCTGAAAGGTCAGAGAGCAGATAAATTATACCGTACCATTGATGAATTGGTGGAATTCAATCCTCAATATATTAATATAACTGCCCATCGTGATGAAGTTGAATTCCGCGAATTGCCGGGTGGTCTTTTGGAAAAGAGGATTGTCCGAAAACGTCCTGGAACAGTAGCTATTGCCGCAGCAATTCAGAATGTCTACAAGATTCCGGTTGTTCCGCATGTTGTTTGTGGTGGTTTTACCCGTGAGGAGACCGAGAATATGTTACTCGATCTTAATTTTCTGGGGATCAACAATGTTCTTGCCTTAAGGGGTGACGGGCCTAAATCACATAGTATTTTTATCCCGGAGCGGGAAGGGCATACTCATGCCAGGGAGCTCGTTGAGCAAATCGTCAATCTTAAACATGGAAGATACCTCGATCCGGAGATTAAAAATACTGCATCACTCGATTTTTGCATCGGAGTTGCCGGCTATCCTGAAAAACATTTCGAAGCCTCCAACCTTGAAATTGATCTGCTCAACCTGAAAGAGAAAGTCGATGCTGGTGCCGAATATATTGTAACACAAATGTTTTTCGATAATCAAAAGTACTACGATTTTGTTGACAGGTGCAGAGCAATCGGAATAACTGTCCCCATTATCCCTGGGATCAAACCTTTATCGATGATGAACCAGATCACCGTTTTACCAAAACTTTTCAGTATTGATGTTCCGGAAGCTTTTGCCAGTGAAGTGAGAAAATGTAAAACAAATGAGGAGGCCAGAGAGGTAGGTACAGAATGGGCTATCATGCAGGCGAAGGATTTGATCGCAAACAAAGTTCCCTGCCTGCACATCTATACCTACGGAATTTCCGACAATACCAGACAAATTGCCAAAGCTGTGATTTAGTTTGTTGGGGTTTTGTTCATTAATTATTTAAACACCAATTATTCATGATATTAAAAATAGGGGACAAGGTTAGGTTTTTGAACGAGGTGGGCGGTGGCCGCATTACCTCCGTAATCAATAATGATATGGTCAATGTGGAGACCGATGATGGATTCGAGGTTCCCACGTTGATTAACAATCTTATTGTGGTGAACCCGACCAATGTTTATGAAAGCGGAAGGACAAGAAATACCGTTGTCCAACCGAAACCTGCTGCGCCTGTTGAGAAAAAAGAGACAAAACCTGTTGCACCATGGTTTTCGGATAAGAATCAGATCACTGGAAAGGATGACCTGCAATTTCTTTTTGTTCTGGTACCAGAGGTTCCAGCCAATCCCCCGATGGGGAATATATCGATGTACCTTGTGAATAACTGCAACGATACATTGCTTTTCAGATTTGCACAAAAGTCAAAATACGCCTACGATACAGTAGCTGCCGGATCACTGAGCCCCAATTCGAAATATTACCTTGGATTGATCAAACCAGAGATGGTTTCTGATCTGCCTGTATTTTGTTTTCAATGGGTTAACTTCAGGAAGAAATCGAAGGAACTTGAAACGCTGAATCAAAAGGAGATCACCCTTTCGGCAGTCAAATTTTACAAACCTAATTCCTTTGTTGTCACAAGACTTTTCAAGGTACCGGTAATGATGGTTCAGCTCAACGAAAATCCGCTTAAGGCTGAACTGGAAAAACTATCCAGCAAGGATTTTCAGCAGGCAGCTGAACAAAAGGTGCCAACAAAAAAGGAACAGGTGATTTTATTGCCAAATAGCGAATTGGTTGAGGTTGATCTTCATATACATGAACTTCTTGATAATTTCAACAATCTTACCAATACAGAGATGCTAACCGTTCAGATGAACAAATTTCATGAAGAGCTGGCAAAAGCGATTAAATCGGATGTGAAAAAAATCGTGTTTATCCATGGGGTTGGGAACGGAACACTTAAAAATGAGCTGCGTCGTGAATTGAAACTGAAATATTCCAAATATTATACCCAGGATGCCTCATTCCGGGAATACGGGTATGGTGCAACGATGGTGATCCTGCGAAAGTAGACAAGGGAAAGACGACTTAGAGACACAGATAATTAGGGACTTAGAGACTCAGCGAGGGGGAGACTTGGAGAGCAAACTTCATAGTCCTGTTTTTAGTTTACTTTTTCTGTAAACCTAATTCAGGACAATTTCAGGACTAGACACTCAGTCCCTAAGTCCCTCTGACTCTAAGTCCCTCAGCCTCCTGCTTTTTTTGCCTTATACCCTTCGGAAAGGAGTATTTCAATAATACGGTCACGGAAATCACCCTGAATTAAGATTTCACCATCTTTAACAGTTCCACCTACGCCACATTTCGACTTCAGTTTCTTTCCAAGTTCCTTGAGATCTTCTTCTGTTCCAATGAACCCGTTAATTAAGGTAACCTTTTTTCCGGCACGCTGCTTTTTGTCGAGCATTATCCTGAGATTTTGATGTGCAGGTTTCAGTGTTTCCTGATTCTGCTCCTCAGAATCGTATTTATATTCGAAGTTGTCTGCAGTAGAATAAACAATTCCCTCCCGGGATTTTCGGTTTTGCTGATTTGAGTTGTTCATTGTCTTATTCTTTTAATGATTAACTTATATTCCATCCAGGTGATGCAAATACTTTTATCTTCTTTGCAACAAAAATAACAGTAAATCGTGGTTAAATTATAATTAATCTAATTTAGCTGTTTGATCTACTTCCAATTCATAATTTTTGCAAATTTGCGACGCGGAAATTCGGTATTCTCAATATCGGGAAAGTGAATTTCAGGTTGGTAAGGTAAGGAGATTGTTTTATCTCTGTTTTTATTCTGTTATATATTGGAGTTCAGTAAAATAATTATAATTTAAAATGAATAAGATTGTCGAGAAAGAGTATTTTTCGGATAAAGTAGTCAGATTGGTTGTCGAAAACCCGATGATTGCAAAGTCGAGAAAACCGGGTAATTTCGTCATTTTGCGCGTTGGTGAGGATGGCGAACGATTTCCCTTAACGATTGCCGGAGCAGATCCTGTACGTGGGACCATCACGCTGGTCGTTCAGATAATGGGTGTCAGCTCATCAAAATTAGTGGCACTTGAAGTGGGTGATTCGATCACAGATCTTGTCGGACCTCTTGGAAAACCCACCCACATTTCAAATATTGGGACAGTTCTTGCTGCTGGTGGTGGTGTAGGGGTTGCTCCGCTTCTCCCTATAGTTGAGGCATTTAAAAAAGCTGGGAATAAGGTTATTACAGTTATTGCAGCCAGAAATAAAGATCTGATTATTCTTGAAGATGAGATTCGTAAATGGTCGGATGAAGTAATCGTGATGACAGATGATGGATCTTATGGGCGTCAGGGGTTGGTTACTGCAGGTATGGAAGAGATCATTCAGCGTGAAAAGGTGGATGAGTGTATTGTTATTGGTCCTGCTGTAATGATGAAATTTGCCTCGTTGCTGACTAAAAAATACAATATTCCGACACAGGCCAGCTTAAATTCAATTATGGTAGATGGTACAGGCATGTGCGGTGCCTGTCGGGTAACAGTGGGTGGAAAAACAAAATTCACCTGTGTTGACGGCCCTGAGTTTGATGCCCATCAGGTTGATTTTGATGAAATGCTCATGAGACTTGGAGGTTATATCCAGGAGGAGAAAAGGGCAACGGAAATTTATTCACAAAAGCTTTAATTTTAAGGGAAATGTCATTAAACCCCGAAGACCTCAAGGAGGAAAGGAACCAGATTTGGAGGGCAGAATTGCGCTCTAAAACCAAAAATAAAGACCGGATGCTGATTGACAGGGTTAAGATGCCGGAACTGGCAGCTGTTATCAGGGTCAAACATCAGGACAGAGAAGTCAATATGGGTCTTGAACTTGCACAAGCACAGGCAGAAGCGACCCGATGCATGGATTGTTCAAATCCGACATGCATCGAAGGATGTCCTGTCAGTATCAATATCCCCAAATTCATAAAATATATTGAAAAGGGAGATATTCTCATGGCAGCCAGTACACTTAAGGAAACCAATGCCTTACCTGCAGTTTGCGGACGAGTTTGTCCCCAGGAGAAGCAATGTGAATCGAGATGCTTTTATGTTGACAAATTGAACAAACCATCAGTGGCAATTGGCCATTTGGAGCGATTTGCCGCTGATTTTGAACGCAATTCGGGTGCCAGCAATATAGCTGACACAGCAAGTCCAAACGGGATCAAAGTAGCAACAGTTGGCTCCGGACCTGCTGCGCTTTCGTTTGCCGGCGATATGGTAAAATATGGTTATGATGTAACTGTTTTTGAAGCCTTGCACGAAATTGGAGGTGTTTTAAAATATGGGATACCGGAATTTCGTCTGCCAAACTCAGTAGTCGATTTTGAATTGGAAAACCTACGAAAAATGGGGGTAAAGTTCGAAACGAATTATATCGTTGGAAGAACATCATCGTTCGATGATTTGCGTGAAGAGGGATATAAAGGATTTTTCATTGCCAGTGGTGCCGGACTTCCCCGTTTCATGGAGATTCCGGGTGAAAACTTTAACGGCATTCTCTCTTCAAATGAATATCTGACACGTGTTAACCTCATGGGAGCTGCTACAGATGAAAAGGACACACCTGTTTTGCGCGGGAAAAATGTTGCTGTTATCGGTGGCGGAAATACTGCCATGGATTCAGTCAGGACTGCATTGAGGCTTGGGGCACAGAGGGCCATAATTGTATATCGGCGCTCTGAAGCAGAGATGCCTGCCCGGGTTGAAGAGGTAAAACATGCGAAAGAAGAGGGTGTTGAATTTATGACACTGTGTAATCCACTTGAGTATTTTGCCGACGCGAAAGGGCGTGTAAGTGGCATGCGGTTAAACAGGATGGGGCTTGGAGAACCCGATGCTTCGGGTCGCCGCCGGCCTATGCCAATCGAAGGGTCTGAATTTGAACTCGATGTGGATCTTGTAGTGGTCGCAGTTGGTGTATCTCCCAACCCGCTGGTCCCTTCGTGTCTTCCGGATCTGAAAGTGACTAAATGGGGGACAATTATTGTGGATGAAGATAAAATGCAATCATCTATTTCTGAGATGTTTGCAGGTGGTGATATTGTTCGCGGCGGAGCAACGGTTATTCTGGCCATGGGAGATGGCAGGCGTGCTGCCGAAAATATGCATCACTATTTACAGAATAAATCGATTAATTAACTCAATAAATTTGAAGATGACTAATCTGAATGTTAAATATCTGGGACTTGACCTTAAGAATCCGATAATCGCCGGTAGCTGTGGTCTGACCAATTCTATAGAAAACCTCAAGGCAATAGAGAAAGCCGGAGCTGGGGCAGTTGTTTTAAAATCGATATTCGAGGAGGAGATATATCTTGAATTCGCGCACGAGTTTAGTAAACTTGGCCCGATGGATAACAATCTGGAATTTCTCGATTACTATGACTATGAGATCAAGAAAGACAACCTGAAACATTATCTTTCGCTGATTACTGAGGCAAAGAAGGAACTGTCAATACCTGTTATTGCCAGTATCAACTGTGTTACTGCCCATGAGTGGGCCTTTTTTGCAAAAAAAGTTGAAGATGCCGGAGCTGATGCCATTGAACTGAATGTTTTTGTATTACCATCAAATCTCTCTCAATCGAGTCAGGATAACGAAAGTATCTATTTTGATGTAGTCTCACGCGTAGCTTCCAAGATAAAAATTCCGATATCTTTGAAGATCAGTCACTACTTCTCAAATCTTGGTGGTGTTATCCGGGATCTTTCATTTTCAGAAATTAAAGGATTGGTATTGTTTAATAAATTTTATAGCCCTGACGTAGACATTAATCATCAGAGAATCATTGGTTCGGATGTATTGAGTCAAAATACCGACTATAAGCTTTCACTGCGCTGGATCGGAATGATGGCCAAACGGGTGAACAGTGACCTTTCAGCCTCCACAGGAATTCATGACTGGCAGACCGTAATAAAGATGTTACTGGTCGGTTCCACGACAGTTCAGATCGTCTCTGCTCTCTACAAAGATGGATTCACGGCAATTACAAATATGTTGCACCAACTTGAAATCTGGATGGATGAAAATGGTTATCAGTCAATTGAGGATTTCAGAGGTAAGTTGAGCCTGGATAATACTACAAATCTGGCTGAGTTCGAAAGGGTACAATTTATGCGTAACTTTGGAGAGCATAAATAAAAAATTAACGCATGTTGCTGAACCCAGGTATAATTCGGACCTTTTTTGTTTTTTCTGCTTTTTTTCTTCTTTTTTCTGGTAATACCCTTTATGCCCAGAAGAGTCATGAAGATGGAAAGGTTATATCTGGTAAAGGGGGATTCTCATCTTATACAGTACTAAGTGGGGATACGCCATTTTCGATAGCCAGGAAATTTGGGATTACCCTTGAGAAACTGATTAATGCAAATCCCGGAATAGAGAATCAGCTAAAATTAGGTCAGACAATTAAGATTCCTGATAAAGGCAACATAAACTTTAATTTTTTAAAGGGACTCTTCAGAAACGACCACGAAGATGCACAGTTTTACTATCATAAAGTTTATAAGAGAGAAACCGCTTTTTCGGTTGCCAGGGATTTTAATATTAGCAGGGACGAACTCTATAAATATAATCCTAAATCAATAGATGGGATAAGTGAAGGTGATGAATTAAAGATTCCCAAAAAGGGTGCACCTTTAGTGAATTCTCCCGCAATCGCTAATGCAACGCAGGAGACTATAAATTATATCGTAGGACGTCAGGAAACGCTTTATGGTATAGCCAGGAAGTTTAACGCTACCCAGGAAGATATTCTCAGGCTGAATCCTTCAGTAAGCGGAAATCTGACAAAGGGGAGAATCCTGATTATTCCTATGCCATCAGCAGGAACTGCTTTTGCCCCTGTTAATACGGAAGAGAAGAGTTTATCCATTGATTATAAGATCACAAACGGAGATAATTATTATCAGATGGAGAAGAGATTCGGGGTCTCACAATCGACGCTCGAACAGCTCAACCCCGAACTCAAGAATGGTTTTAAAACAGGAATGGTCATTAAAATTCCTTCAAACAAACGGGTGGAAGCAGTAAATGGAAAGGTGGACGAAAATCATGCAAAGACGGAGGCTGTGAGGGTAGACAATACAATGAATGCAAATTCTCGTGTTTCCTATACCGATTCGAATAAAATTTTTGAAGTAGGTATTTATTTGCCAATATGTATTGATATTAGCGATTCTGTAAGGATAGCTCAACATACAAATAGCTTTTTGGAGTTTTATTGCGGGGTTTTAATTGCAACCGAAAAGTTGGCAGAATCGGGAATGAAAGTGAAATTATTTGTATATGATACCAATCAGGATAGCGCAACGATTGAAAAGCTGGTAAAAAAGCCGGAGTTTTTATCATTTGATTTGATTATAGGTCCTGTATTTCCTGAAAATCAGAAAATTATGTCTGAATTGAGTGCTAAGAATCATATTCCAATGGTCTCGCCCTTATCTTCTGACAGCCGGTATGTCGCCAAAACCCCGGGTTATTATCAGATTAATCCCGGAAGGAAGTTACGGCTTACCAGCACAGCAGACTATATTTCAGACAAATTTGCTGGACAGAATATCATCCTGCTCAATCATGAAGCCCCTTCGGGTGATGAAAAACTTCTTCTCGACAGGCTCAATCAGAGACTGGGAGCTAATAATCTTCACCATTACAATATTATGGCAGAGGATGGCACAACCGGTTTGGAAGCATTGGTTCATGCTGATAAGGAAAATATCTTCGTACTAGCCGATGGAAATGAAGCCAATGTAAGTGTAGCGCTGACACGCCTGAATACAATTTCAAAAACTTTTAAAATTAAGGTGGTCGGTCTTCAGGAATATACCAAAATGCAAAGTATAAATACAGAATATCTTCATAATATCGATCTGCATTATCTTTCGCCCTATTACATCGATTACGGAAATTCAAAAGTTAATGGCTTTATCGGTAAATACAGGGCAGCATTCAACAGCGAGCCTTCTCAATACAGTTTTCAGGGATACGATGTAGCACTGCATTTCATTGCTACTCTTGGAAAGTTAGGGAGGAAATTTCCTGAACGGGCTCTCAATTCAGGGGTTGATCTGCTTCAGGCTGAATATAATTTTCAGAGACTTACCGACTTTGGAGGGTTTATCAACAGGACGCTCTATATCATTGAATATACCAATGATTATGAAGTTCGTTCAACAGGAAAAATCGAGGGAATAATAGGTTCGGAGCATGGGACTGGGAAGGCAACTGACAAGAATAGTCTGGATCAGTAGCCTTACTCCATTAAGGGATCAGTTTTAATCCTGCCAGGGCGGAACTATCGTTTGGTCTGATTATTAAAGCCTGTTGAAACAATACTTTTGCCTCTGAGGGTTTACTGCTGTTTAATTTTGACCAGCCCAGCATAATTACAGAATCATAATCTAGCGGGTAGAGGTTGACAATCTTCTCAAATAGCTTAACCGAACTTGAAAAATCTTTCCTGTTGTAGTAAATTACTCCCAGCCAATAATTTGCAACAGTATTTTGTGGATCGATATTTAAAATCTCGATGTACTGCCTCTTTACATGCTCCCAATCTTCAAATGCACTGAGTGGTTTTACACAACCAAACCTGGCTTCGATAGCATACGGTTTTAGCGCAATCGATTTTTCGTAATAATTTACCGACTCAATATATTGCTTGGCCAGGTAATTTAGCCAACCTAAGCGAATATTAATCACATAATTACTCGGATCATAAACCGCCTTCAGGGAGTTGATTGCTTTAGTATAATCCTTGGCATTCTCTGCTTCATAACTCCTGAGGAATGCACTTTGGACACCTTCAGTTGATTGGGAGAATAGAGTTGTAGTAAACAATAGTAATGCAATCGTAAAAACATTCTTTTTTAAAGTTTCCATATTATTCCTCCTGAAAATGAGTGTTGGTTGTAATAATTAATTGTTGTATTTGTGATTTGTTTTTGATCATAAGTGTAATTGCAGAAAAGGATCGTCTTTTTTCCTAAATACCAATATAAAGTTAATCCGGTTCGAAAAGTGGTTGGATCAACTGAATTATAAACATAAAGCGCATTGTAATTATTGAAATTGTTGAGATTTCCCAGAATCACACTTCCCTCAGCCCACAACATTTTTGTCAGGCGTAATCCTGCAATCTGAGAGTAAATGATTCTGTTACTCGATGTTTCTATCATTCCGGTTAGCGAGCTATTGAGATAGATATTTGATTTTCCTGGTAAAGTGACTCCTCCAAAAAGTCCAAACTGCTTAACCTGACCTAAACTGCTGCTTAAAAATGATCCGTTCAATCCCAGGTTAAACCGGCTTATACTTGTTGAGAGTTTAGCGAAGACCAGATTTCCTGGGATTTTAGTGCCACTGTAGCTTGTACTCAGATAATGATAGGCAATATCAAGCGAAATGTGTGAGGTCAAAGACCAGTCAACCAATGCAAAATATTCAGGTTGTTTTGTCACGGCAGTGTCGATTGTTTGTTGGTAATTTGAAACCGACTGATACAATTTCATGCGGTAGCCTAACTTTGTGCTTATCCCCGCCCGTAAATAGGTTGGATTTGACCGTAACTGACTGTCATTGCTCTTATAATTGAATTCCATATCAACAGCATCCACGGGTTTAAATTTTTCAATGCCAAGTCTTTTTTTAGCCTCGGGTGTGAGTTTTACACCATGAAAACGGGCATAAGCATCATCGCCAGTATACAATCCGCAATAATAAAGATACTCGCGGGTCATTGGATCAATTTCGTCAAAAGTAAGTGCTTTTTCATATTGCATTTGAGCTGCATAATAGTCTGCTTTGACAAAATAAGCATATCCAATTCGCTGACGAAGCCATTTGAAATCGATATTTTTACTAATCGCATCTTTCCCGACACGAATCAGTTTTTCCCAGTCACCTTTTATGTAAAAAGTATAGGTGGTACTGTCCACGGATGCGTAACTAATTGGTTGCTGAGCTTTTACGCCAATTGAAATAAAGAGTAATGCTGTAATTATATATCTAGCCATTTAGCCTGAATTTTGGTTTTACCAGAATGATAGGTGAATTCCGTAATGCAATTTTCCTTTAATTTAATCGTACTTTCACTGTTAATTCGGGTCCTTTTAAATGTGGAAACCTGAATTTTTGATTTTAAAATTAACGATCCAGCGTCGAAAAAGTTAAAGACAGATTCAGGTACTATGGTATATTTTAAATGAATATAAGTATAAAATGGTGCGATAAAATCATGGATCAGGCAACTTATTTTATTGTTTTTTAGAATATTAAGGGGTAATGAGTCATTGATTTCAAGATTTTCAGATTCACACAAAAATACTCTGTAAACTGAAAGATAAAAATAGTAAAGCAGCGATTTTTTGTCCCCGAAGAAAGAGGTAAAATAGAACATCGAACCATCACAAACATAATATGCACTGGAGCCTGTTTCTTTGCAATACAAATATTTGTAATTGTACGCGTCGGTATAAGCATCCCAATGTTCACTTTTCTCCAACGAATTTTCGTCAATGAAACTATAATTCAGAACAGAATTTGGGGTAATGTCGAATACGGTTCTCAGCAATGAATTGGACGTAACACCCGAAACGATTGTCCCTTCGTCTGGTCTTGTAAATTGACGTAGGGGTTGTTCCGACACTCTTTTTTCGAAATAGTAAGCAAATGGATAATCCAGTGTTCTTGTTCCTACAATTGGGGCGGTTTGCACCTGAAAATGGATGTGTGGCTCAGGCGACCGACCCGAATTGCCACAAAATGCCAGTACATCCCCGCGTCTCACAGAGTCGCCTCTGACTACTTTGAAAGTCCCTTTTTTTAAGTGGGAAAGTTGGGTGTATAATCCTGGAAGATGCCTGATGATAATCGTATTTCCCCAGTTATTGATAGTGTTTACTTTTCCAGGTTCGTTGTCATCGATATTACTGGTAATTTCTTCAACAATTCCATCAGCAGGTGCCAGGACGGGTTTATTATAACAATAGTAATTATCACAGAGCTGACCATTGGATGTGTGTGATTTCAATTCATCATCCAAGAGCATAAAGTCGAATGCTTTGCCCCAATCCCCTTTATGGGTATGTTTCCCGTCTTGTCCCTGAGTGACGGTCCATTCACCCCAAAATGGGAGATAGAGTGGGAAGAAGAGGAGGTTAGATAGTCGCTCCTGGTTATTCTTAAACGTATAAAGATTTATTTCAGGAGAATAGTATTGGAATGGAGTTAGTTTCAATTTTGAAGTAGTGGTTCTTAACATTAAAAAATGAACAAAAAATATCACTACGAATGAGAATGGTAAAGAGAATACCGGGAGATGTATGAATCCGAACATTTTGCTTAGGAACAGAAGTACCAGCGAAGTAAGCGGAACTAAAAGAACTGTCCAGAGATAGGAATATCCCGATGGGATGATGAAGAATCCTCCGAGTGCAATGGCAACCATGATGTAATTTGCCCCGATATTGTAATAGGTGATACTGGCTGCCTCGGAACCCGTGAACTGAGCGAAAATGTAGGCAGAAACAAAACCGATAACTGAAAGAGAAAATGCAATTCGGGAACAGATCAACAAGGCTACACTGATGAATAAACCAGTAATAAGATTGTCCTGAAAGAAAATGGAGCTCATCGAGCGAAGGTAGATATCCACCATTTTGTAGACCGGAAGGGCATCTACTGTCTGAAAAAAATTGAGCATCTGATTTCCTCCGATAGCATAGACCTCATTTATCCAAAAAATATTATGCTGTGTCAATCCAAGATTCTCATACTGTGATGAGGGGAGGACAATCAGCCAAAATGTAATTACAAAAGGAATGCTGAGAAAGGGTAATCCATATTTGTTAAGCCACCCTCCCAAGGTAACCGATAGGATGAGGGTTATTAATGCTGCAAGCAACAGCAGACTGAAAAAGACATAACCGGGATTGAAAAATGTTCCCATCCCCATACCAGTCAGCAATGCATTGAAGCTGTAATGCCCCTTTTTTAAAATAAATTTGTCAAACCCCATTGAATTAGCTGCGACCACAGCAATAAGCACAGCAATTAAACCACTCAATCCGGCATAGAAATTAAAGAAGGAAACAAACATTATTACTCCTGCCAGCAACTTATTATTGAAAAAAAAGATTGCTGAATAGCTGTTTAGTGTGGCAGGCAGAATAACATTCCGGAATGAATTTATGGTTTGTTGAAAGGGCATGTGTGTCGTTAAAATGAAAAATTATAGATTTTGGGATTAGTAAATGGATTTTAGATTTGTATATAAGGTTTTTAGTAATATCTATTTTAGCTGATTAAATTTCAAATGATCAGGTATTTGTTCATTTAACTCAAGGTATTCTAGCGTTTCAGCCTTGCGGATTATGTGGGTATTATTTTCAACATCAATCAGAACAATGTTCGGCCTGAGTGTGATAAATTGCATCCATTGTGTCATATTATAAGCCCCAACCTTGTGAACCACCAGATGATTCCCTTTTTCAAGCAGAGGCATAGTTATGCTTTCGCGGATGACATCGATGTTCATACAAAGGGGACCATAGAGTACCATCTCTTCATTATGAGGACCAAATGCCTGAGCAGGACTAACTTTGTGCTCGTACCAGAATGAAGTAAACAGAGAATTTACTCCGAAATCGAGAATTGTCGCTCTCCGTCCGTCAGAGAGTCGTTTGCTGGCCAAAACCGTCCCAAGAAGGAATCCTGCATCATCGATCAGGGCACGTCCGCTCTCCAGTATTAATAAAGGAAGATCTTCCTGTTTAAAACCATATCCCAGAATCACATCTGTAATTGCATCGGCAAACTGATCGATCGATGGAATGGTGTCAGAACCGGGTAAATAGGCCCCTTTAAGTGTATTGGTGGACGGAAATCCTCCCCCAAGGTCGATATATTGAATTGTCTTGTTGAATTTTTGCTTGATGCTCCAGGTAAGTTCGCATAATTTCGATGCCGCAAATGCATAAGATGCAGGGGAGAGCATGAAAGTACCGATATGACAATGTAGTCCTACAAGATCGAGATGAGTAGAGTTAATGACTCGGGTAATGGCATTCCATGCTTGTCCGTTTTCGAAATTAAAGCCAAAACGATCCCATTTGGGGTAGATGCCGGTATCCATATTTACCCTGATTGCCACCCGGGGACGGAGATTATTTTCTTCACTCAGCTTTATCAATGAATAAAGTTCCTCGTAATGGTCGATGTGTATTAATGAATTGTTTCTTGCAGCAGCAATGAGTTGTTCATCAGATTTTCCAGGCCCGTTAAAAATGATTTTATATCCCGGAACACCATTGCCCAGGGCTTTTTCATATTCGAATCCGGATACCACCTCTGCCCATGAGCCCTCCTGATGAAATATCTGGCAAACTGCATTCATGTAATTGGTTTTGTAGGACCAGGCAAACTGAATTTTTGGGTATC
>Ga0118677_10002734_pt1 | contig 34855 bp, 16 predicted proteins | sample AliMusrvi5mmetaG_FD_86154 | JGI IMG/M metagenome (GOLD analysis project Ga0118677, IMG submission 86154)
TCTGCTGAGAACCAGGAGAATATTCATTCTGGCCATAGGACGCTTTTGCCTTGTAACATACCGGGCTTAATGGTTGTAAAATATTCCCGCATGGCCACCACAAAACAAAAGGTCAGGCCGTGGAAACCGCGGCCTGACCCTGTCATATTCCCCATCTCATCCGTTCAAGGCGTGGCCGGTCACCCGCCAGCCGTATTGGTGCTTGTGTTCGAACTGAACGACACATTCACAGCGGACGAGCAAGCACCACTAATATTGCCGGTTTTCCCGTTGGCTTCGATCCATGTTCCCGTCATGGTGCGGTTGGACAAAGCCATGGTGGTCTTGTAACTCACCGTATTGCCCGATTTCGTCGAGGTTTGCGATACGCCCGCCGCGGTACCCTGGAAGGTTCCAACGATATTCACCTGAACTCCGGCGGCGCTTGTCCCACTGGCAGTGAACGAGGCGCTGACCTGGTCGCCATTTACAAAAGTGGCGCCCTGCGAACTGGAGCTAAGGTTGCCTGTTGTTTTGACATCGCCCATCGTGCCCTTATAGATCTTGCCGTTATTGTCGATGATCAGAAGGTTGTTACCCGTTTGCTGGACGTTGAAAACATAAATGGGAGCACCCGAACTCCCCGGGGTGGAGGAGGAGGTATTCCCGGATGATCCGCCGGTATAGACATAACTAAGTGTAATCGCCTCATTTGCCGCCAATGCGGTTGGAAGAGTGAGCGTCCATCGTCCTGTTTCGTATTGTATCGTTCCTGTTCCATTAGTGGTATTTGGATCCGTGGTAGTCTTTCTATAGTTTCCAGCGAGAACACCCAAACCATTATCCGTGAAACTTCCAAGATTTCCGAGGACAAGAGCAAACGAGCTTGGCTTAACCGGGCGAAAAGTCGTTAGTCCCGAATAAGTTGATTTATCACCGGTAGTTAATGTTCCTCCCGCTTCATTCGTAACAATAACCGAGGTGGTGTTCGAACCGGACGTTGACGTTGACGACGCGAGTGTGTAGTCCGACACCAAGTATCCGCTGCTTCCTTGATACGTGCCATTGAAGTTGGCAAGGCTATTGGAGTCATTCCAGGAGGAGTCGCCGGTAGTGCCGCCCCACTCGCAGCCAATCAAGCCGATCAACCCGACGCCCAGTACCGCCGCAATCGCATTTCGAATCAGGTGCTTCATATCGCTCTGTCTCCCGTTGTGTAATTCCGTCACGTTACGAAAACAATCATCAATGGTCAATGGTTTATGAACAGGATATTCCCCACTAATTGTGAGCCAAGCAGGCAGAAGAGTTAGTAACCACTGATAAAGAAATAAAGAAATTCAGAATGGGAAATAGAATGTTTCGCGCTTTTCGGCTGGCGGGTACACCAGCCGCAAAATCGCGAAACGGTTTTCCCCGTACATTCAGGAACATTCGATGTGTTTCGTTCATTTTCCTCTATTAACAAAGAACCGGTGCGGAATTTTTTGATCATGTTGTGAGTCTGCATCATCGTTCCGGCAACTACTTCCCCGATTCCCGGAACACCGTTGCGGCATTTTCTCCGGGGTGTATTCCACACCGGAAAAATGCCGCACCATTGTCCCCGTGTGGATTTCTTCATTTCCCCATCAGTGGTGCCTATCCTTACTCTCTCTTCTCCCCTACTTCACCAGAACCCGGTAGAACCGTGTTGTGACGTTTGGCGACTGGTCCACATAGTTATGGAGGGCCGCGCCATAGCGGTATGGGCCGTTTGGAACCGTCTTCCAGGCCTTCAGGTCATCGCTGGACTGGACCTCGTACGTCATTCCACGCTGTCCCTGCCACTTCAGCGAGAACTGTCCCGTTCCCGGGCCCACAACCGCGATCTGCGAAACGTTCGGCACTCCAGGAATCGTTATCCCGGCGGCCCTGGCCCTGGCCAACTCGGCGGCTCCATCGTGCGGATTCAGGGGATCCAGCCCATGGGCGAGTTCATACCCGTCCGACAAGCCATCCCCATCTGTATCCCACTTCATGGGATTTAAGTCCGTTCCTTTAGGATTGGTGATCGGATCATACGGGTTATAATCATTAATATTCGGCGGCGTCCCGGCGATCCTGTCCGAATAACACACCTCGTCAAAGTCGCACACCCCATCGCCATCCGTATCGCCATTCACGGCCGTCGGATTGAGATCCAGAGGATCAATCCTATAGCAATCAATCAAGTCAATGGTAGTACTTGAATTTGTGGTGGTCCAAGGAAGTCCATTAGTCCAACTGTAAGTACTCCAGTTCGCAGTGCTCTTGTCATGAGCGCCCTTATCCAAGGTCCCGAAATACATCCATTCCCAACCATCCGGCAGTCCGTCTCCATCCGTGTCACGATCACGAATAGTGATCTGGGTGTTTTCGACATCCACCGGATTGCCACCGCTCAAGTCAATTGCTTTCGGAGTGTAACCATTTTTGTCAGGGGACATAATCGCCGCAAATCCAACGGGTTCCCACGAATCCAGTTTTCGATTTCCGTTTACGTCAATAAAGGCCCGTAAATAATAGACCTTGTTATGAAGCCCCATGAGGGCAAAAGAGCCCTTATGATCGGACGGCGCATTCGTGTAGCAGACATACTCCACCTGGCACTGTCCATCAGGCACACCACTGAAACCAAGGGATTCAAAGGCCTGCACGATTATCGTCAGGCGATTGGTCGTAGGCCCGGTTCCATATCCATGATTCACCTTGCCGTAATAATAGACATCGCCACCAATCGTGGTACTCCAGTTTGTTGGCGTCACGTTCAGGTTAATGGCACTCCATGATGACAAGGTCGAAATGGACGGGGTTGACGACTGGATTCTCACCCAATACCTGTCATTTGTCCACGTCGAGGACGCATATGCTCCTCCAGCAGGCACATACTTGTCACCGGCATAAAACGGAAGTGCAACCTTGCACTTACCATTGATGTCTTGGTATGGCAAAATTCCCGTGGACGAAACAGCTATGTCACCAGCGGCGCCATTTGAACTCGGCGCTATCTGCAATGTATAACTGGTCGCATTCTTGTCAGCCATAAACTCAATTTCGTTCCAGGCATATTTAAACACCGAGTCATGAGGTGTCGCAATCGCAGGTGTGGCCAAAGCCGATACTCTAGGGAATGCGCTCTGATCTATGTCAAGATAAGGGTTTCCATCCGCATAGATATTATAAGTAAGGGAATCGCTTGCACCCATTCCATAGTTACCGGTTGCCAACCAATGGCCTTCATGAAAGAACGTGGTCGGCGCCCGAAGTGTCAAAAGGTACGCTGGCGATGAGGATCTTACCTGGTACTCCTTGGCCCCCGGCAATGCCGCCCAGGTGAATCTTGGATAACCCGGCATCGAGTCCGTCAAGCTGACTTCGATATAGTTAACCGTCCCCCATCCGATATCAATGGGTTGGAATTGAGCGATTCCTGCAGGTTCTGTATCGGGTTCCCATGTGCCATTACCATTGGCGTCAAAGTAACCAAAAATATAATTATTTCCCTGCCAGATATGTTGCCAATCGTTTGCTGCCGTCCCCACTATATTAGTGTAGAATTCAGGCACGCTTGTATTAAGTTCGGCATCTGGAAAACCGTCCATCGAAGCAGTATGATAGAAAGACAAACGCACTAATGCGTTTGGCCCATTAATTGCCTCAGCTTCCTCCAAGGTCGCTCCTAGTTTTCCCGCATACCGCAACGTCATTTTAATCTGCGGCATGGGGAAACTGTGGTGATCCAGCGGGTCCGTTCGCGCCAAATATTCTGAATAATTATCCCACCCATCCTCATCCGGATCGAGATTTGCGTCATAGTAGGCCGGATCCAACCCTCGCTTGCCGGTCGTCAGACACCGATCCTTGTATTGCTCTTCCCATAAATCTGGAATCCCATCGCCATCGTCATAGATTTCCCCATAGGTCCTGTATCCGGGCCCCTGGCGACTGTCGTAATCGCCAACGCCATCGCCATCGGTATCAAATTTAGTAGGGTCAGTTCCTGCGCGAAATTCCGCCAGATTGGAGAGACCATCCCCGTCCAGATCGCCACTGGCGCCATTGACCCCGGTCGCATCCAAAGGATTCAGCCCATGGGCTTCCTCCCAGTCATCCGGGAGCCCGTCGCCATCCGAATCATAGGGAGTGGTGGCCGGCACCGTTCCATTATCCCACATCGGGACATCCTCATCCGCCTCAGTCCAGCCCAAGGGAAGCATGTCACTGACTTCAATGAAGTGATCATCGAGACCGTCGGGCGCCGTATAGTACTTAAGGCCATAGGGATCCCAGGTATTGGGGTACATCACAGTCTGAACCACATTGGTAACACCATTCGCAACATTCGTAACCGAGGTCATCCCCTTGGGATCACCGACATCATAGGCCGGCGCTACAGGCGTGTGGGCCGCCGCATTTTCAATCCAAGGCAGATAACGGTAATCGGAGTAGATGAATGAATGATTCGCTTCGGCTCCCCAGAACCCGACATACAGCCAGTCGGTGGGATAGATGGCGGTTCCCGTTACATCAAATCCCAAGCCGGCCGGGGCCGTCGGGGAATGATCCGGATCCGGAAGATTGTCGCAGTCATACAGGCACAATAACTTGGCGATGGTAGAATTCGTGCTGTTTGCCAGCACATCTGCCTGCTTCATTCGCACCCTCATCCCGGCGGCCACCTCGCTGCCGGAACGGGCTCCATCCCAAATCCGGATTTCGTCTATCCAGCCTTTGAAGTAATTCGCGGGTGTACCCGACAGAAAACTGGCAGGCGAGAGATCCGACGCGCCGACCACGATAGGTGCGTTATAAAACCAGATAATTGAACCTGTCCCGAAATGGCCGATCGCCGGTAATTCGCTCGGATTTGTCTGTGCGGCCTGTCTTCCATTGACATACAACGTCAGCACCCCCAGGTTGGTGGACGATGCAACCTGATAGGTTCCGCACAAATGGGTCCATGTATTGGTCGGCAGAACCGTCGCCGAGGAGGCTTTTGCATCGCGGAATATAATTTCCCGGCCCTCACCCGTATAGGTCACGTACGGTACGCCGGTTCCGTCAAGGGCCAACCTGAAGTTCAGCCGCAGTCCGGGGCTGATCAACATGGGATTTCCAATGTCAACCATGACAGGCCGTTCCATAACAACCTGGTCATGACCACTCGCCGGGGCGATGGGCCGGACCCATGCTTCCACCGTAAAACTCCGCAACGTATCTTCGGTTTGGGTGGCCTTGGCTTTGCCGCGACTGCTGACCAACAGAGACGGAACATCCGACGGGATGGTCCGGGCCAATGAGTTGACTCCATCGAACTTCAAGGCCCGCCGCTTGATCGGGTGTTCGGGCGACAACGGGTCGGTCTGCGTCGTGTTCAGTTCCTCCTTGTCGCTATAGCCGTCATTATCCGTGTCGAAGCCCTCGTTCATCTCGAAATCGAACGCATACGTCGGAGGCGGCAGTTTGCCAGACCAATACCAGACACTGGCGGCTGGCGTATAGTACAGGTTCACCCAACTACGCGCATAGCCAACATCGGTCATCCAAATCGGAGTGGGATCGGTGTGATACCCCGGAGAGACCTGCGATGTCACCGAGAGGTTCGGCGCTTCGGTCGAATTCGGCAATCCATCGCCATCGGAATCCATCATCGGACTTCCATTCACCCAGGGTGATGTGCGGGGATCGGCGACATAGGGATAACTTTCCGTCTCCGCTGGAGTCGCCCGGGATGCGAGAATGTCAATTCGGCCATAGATCGGATTAAGCCCATGATAACACTCATAATAATCATCCATTCCATCATCATCCGTGTCCACCAGCCCCGGATTACAGCCGGCGTAGGCAAAGATATTCGGCTTATCCGTGGGACCAAAGAAGGGAATATATTTAAATGGCAGCGTTCCCGCCTTTGTATGCCACTCCCAAGCCTTCGGGGTTCCCTGGAAGAAGTAACTACTGTTATACGACGCCGCGCCAGTCGTCCAGGTATCGTACTGCCAGTGCCAGATCGAGGCTGAATAGTACTCCAGGTAGTTGGGCAATCCATCATTATCGGGATCCAGGAACGCATCGCCCAACGTGCCATTGAGGGCCGTCGGATAGGACGCCTCGTAGGGATCAGGCATCGTGTCGCCATCCGTGTCACACGTCGTCGGATTCAACCCGCCGCCCGTATAGCACTGCCCATTCCAGGTCGCCGCAGCAAAGACCTGCGTCACAATATTGCCATCGGTATCGAGAACGGCGTTGGTGACCGTTGCTGATGCCCCATTGAAGGGCGTCTTTTCACTGTTGTCGCCCAACCCATCTCCATCGGTATCTTTGGCGTTGGGATCCGTTGGGAATATCTTATTCATCCAGTCGGCGAGCGGCGTCAGGGCAGTCCGATTGGTGCTGGAGGTGTAGAAACTCTGGAATTCGCCAAGGTTGGACAACTTGTCGCCATCGGTGTCCGTCCCCCCATCGTTGGGGTCATTGGGATTGAGCCCGACATAATTCTCCCAGCCATCCCAGATTCCATCACCATCGGAGTCAACCTTGAGGGGATGGGTGGCATCATCGGTGATGGGAGTCGGGGTGGTGACCATGATGCCATCAGGTCCCCACATTTCCTCGATATTGGAATATTTCTCGGTGGTGGGACTCCGATCGGTGCCGGGACCCGGCATGTTTTTTGCCACAGGATAGGTCTGGTCCACCGCCACGCGGGGATCAAAGCGATTCGCGGTATAAACCTCATGGTTCCGCAACACAAACATATTCGTCCCGTTTTTGGCCATCCAATCGCCGTCGGGATTATCGTCCCCATCTTTTCCGACCACGCCCGGGGTTTGCTTTGCCCAGGGGTCATATCCGAAGATCACCTCATACCCGTCCGGCAAACCATCCTTGTCCACGTCCATCAGGAACGGATGCGAAGAGCGGGGGGGATTATCCGCCGAGGGAGGGGTGTCCATCCTGATGCTGTGGGGCGCTCCGGCAACGGTGGGTGTGAAGGCGTTGGCTTTCCAGGCATTATACTCCATCAAGGTCGAATAGTAACTGTCCGACACTTTTCCCGATTTGTAATCGTACAAAACATCGCCATCCGGCTCAGCATCGCTCTTGATGAAAGCCGTCCCCGGATTGAAAAGACGCGTGGAATTTGTCTCCCCGTCCCACACCGGCACCGTGTTGGTGATGTACACCGGGATCGCGTTTGTCACACCCGCCAGGAAGATTTCCTTATATCCGCCGTTATTCTGCTGCCACAGATCCCAGGAATATTCATACCCGTCATCGAACTTATCGCTATCCGAAAAGGCGGTATTTCCCCTGCTCTGGTCGAACGTGTCCGGATTCACGGTGTTGAAAGGAGGGCGATTGGGAATCATCATGTACACAGGGCCACGGTCGTTGCTGAACGGGTACAGATTAGTCGTAACCCCGAACACCGTCGTCATGCCGAAGGTCACGTTCGTAAAGAGCACCGGCGCACGGCCATCCGGTCCGGTCCATTCCTCGCTGTTCACAAGGGGAACCGAGGTTAACTGATACCCACTGTTGGTACTCCAATGATAATCCAAATCACGATTTCCCTGTGGCCCGTTATCCCCCACGGTATCCAACACCGCCGACACGGTCTGCCCCTGTTGTCCTTGATTGGGCGAATTGGTGGGATCCACAGAATACCGCTCATAATAGTCATCCATGCCGTCCTTATCCGTATCGGCGCTCATCGGGTTGGCATACCAGTTCTTGTTCGTATATTGGATTTGGAACTCTTCCAGGTTGCTCAAACCATCGTGATCAGGATCGCCATCGCCGCCATCCATTCCGGTCGCGATATTGGGATCCAGCCCGTATTTTTTCTCCCACCAGTCCGGAAGACCGTCGCCATCGCTATCGGATCCAATAAGCGCAAACTGGGCCAACACCGTGTTGGGGCCGTTGTTGGTGATGGTCAGAACGCCGGCGGCAACGGAGGAGGTGCTGTTGACCTGCCAGCCCAGGAATTGATAGCCCGCAAGTCCGGTGGCGGTCAGTTTCACCACCTGTCCGGTTGGAACGAATACCGTCGCGGGAAGCACATTGCCATACCCATTCGGGGGGGTGATCGTGATCGTTCCAACCCCGGCCTGGCCATTGACATTGAGCGCGAACATATTCGTCCACACCCAGCGGTTGGTGAAGTTGTCGTTAAGAATGGTGGCCCACGATGTCGAGTTACTGCTGACGGGAATGCCATTCCCCACCCCGTCAGTCCAGCCGATACAGGCATAACGATGATCAGCGTCAATGCCAGGAACGAAAGGCGCCTGGGGCATCGCTGTCAAGGACGCGCCCGAGACCAGGCTCGTGACCGCCAAACCCGTTCCGGGACCACGGGGATCAATACCCGTGTACGCGAACTGCTGTTTGAACGTGGCGGTGATAACCGGATTGGTGACAACACCCTGAAACGTAATGGAAGTCCGGTTAGTACTAGTGTTCGCAACATCGGCGTTATCGCCCGTCCATTGGTCAAAGACATAGAAATTTGGCAAGGCATTGGACGCCATGGCCGAAAGAGACTGAGACGCCCCCCGCGCATACGGACCGTTCGTCCCGGCGGGGCTGACAAAGAATCCGCCGGGGCCCTTGTTCACGACAAGGGTATAGACAGGCGCTATGCTAAGAAAATCGGCATAAAGCGCTACATCTGTATTATTCGTACTTTTGATCTGGATAACGTTTGTCGTGAAGGAGCCATGTGTAAACTGGAAATCGTCAAAGGACGCCCAATCCGAAAATTTATAATCTGTATTGGTGGTCGTGGCATTTAACGTCACAAGGATATTGGTTGCCATTCCCACCCTCGTAAAGGTGGGAGTAACACCATTAACAGCGCCCGCTCCCGCCCCAGGCGTGACATAGACATTCAAATCCCAAGCCCGCACCGGGATCGCCGCGACCAGCAGGCCAAATCCGGCAAGGACCGCAATACCCCATGTCCTGGTTCCCGACAAACGTTGTCCGACAATACGTTTGATATTCATGCTTATTTCTCCTCACGCCCAAAGGCTGATTGACTCTCCAAAATCGTCTCACGTTTCTTCAACAAATCCGCGTATTTCGCATCCAATTGTTTGAATTCAGACAAGGACTGCAGGCTTGCGCCATAGGCGATTTCAGCGCCCCTGAAACCGTCCAGAGTCTGCTGGAGGGCCAGTGAATTGGTGCGGCCGACCATTTCAGTCTCATACATCTTGTGTGTCAATTTCTTGAGTTCTTCCTTTACGGCCAACTCGGCGTCCTGCTGGCCGTCCTTGCCCTTGAGTTCGGCGAGACGGGCCTTGGCCGCGTCACGGTCGCGCTTGAGTTCCGTCATGCCGGGCAGGGCATAGCGTTCACGTTCATAGTCATTCCGGGCTTTATCCAAGGCCTCGGCGGCCGCTATCACGGATGAATTCGAGCGTCTCGCCCTGGCCTCGACCGCCTGGAGTTGATTCGACAGGTCTTCAATCGCCTTGTCCGTCTTCTGCAACTGGAGTTCGATTGTTTTTTGCGCGAACTGGCGTTGCCGGGCGCGAAACTCCCTCATCTTCTCGGGACTGATCGGCTCCTCGGTGGCCCGTTTTGACATGCCCGGCGGCTCCACGGGGTTCATCCGGACAACTTTCACCTCGTTCGTCGGGGCAAGCGTCTTAGCGGTCTCCACCGCAGGGGTCGGGGCCAGAGTGATCGTTTGCATCGGCTTTTCCGGCGCCTTCGGCTTTTCCTGCCGCGAGCACGCCGTCAAAGTGGCAAGACACGCGAGAAGGAGTGAAGTGTCTCTTAAATAGCCACTCAAATGAAGATTTACCACAGAGACACCGAGACACCGAGAAGAGAAGAAAGAGAAATGCAAATGTGTCGCGCATTTTGCGGCTGCCGAGTACAGCAACCGCAAAATGCGCGACACGGTTTCTTGAAGTGGGAAACAGCCAGGGGGAGGAGAAGTCCAGATTGTGGAATCGCCTCCTCTTTCTCTTTGTACTCCAAGAGGTGTTGCGGGAATTATGGCTGCCGGTACTCCGGCAGGCGGAATTCCCGCAATATTTTGCTTTCTTCTCTGTGCCTCTGTGTCTCTGTGGTAAATCTTCATATTGAATTCACATCACGGGGCGTTGATCCATTGCACACGCATGAAATTCGCGGCGTTATTGGTTGAAAACGCATTCGTCAGGATATAGGTGCCCTTGTTGTATGAGGTCACCACCAGGCTGCCCCCAAAGGGGACGGAAATCAAGTTGGTGGTCGTCTGAACCCGGAACACATCGCCCGACCAGGCGTTCCATTTTAGTATCCCTGTGGACCGCGCCAAGCCGCTGATCCTCAACGCCGTCCCATCAACGATAAACAGACCATTGCTGGTCACCGTCATCGGGTCGGTGGCATATCCGCTGATCCCGATCGCGCCGCTGACAGCGCCATTGACGGCGCCCGATACCCCGCCCGGCACCTTGTAATCATACTGCCAGGCAGTTCCCGACCCCGACATGGAGACGGGTCCTATGGTCACCCCGCCGCTCAAGGCCAGGAACGGTCCATTGGTGATCGTCTGGCTTGCCGTGGCCGTGATGTGCATCACCTGGCCCACACGAACGGGGGAGGCCGGAGTCACCCCGAGTTGTATTGTGGGTGGATTGATTACCGGTCCGCCGGTCACGGTCGGGTTCAAGCCATTCAACAGTTCCCACCCGTCACTGGCCCCGTTCCCGTTCGTGTCCCGTTTGTTCGGATCCGTCCCGGCCCGGTATTCCCCGATATTTGACACCCCGTCTCCGTCCGGATCCGAGAGGGCGTCGGAGGGATCATTCGGATTCAAGCCATGCAAAACCTCCCAGACATCGTCCATGCCGTCCCCATCGGAATCCATGACGGTGCGCAACCGTAACACCCGGCTGTTACCGGTGTCCGCCACATACAGCACATTGTCATCGGGGGCGGGAGCGGCGCCTTGTGGCAGCCGGAAAGCCCCTTGGGAACCGGCGTCTGCGTAAACGCCTACCAGCGTGATCGCGGGCGGATTGGTCATGCACAAGACTTGGATCCTATTATTGTTGAAATCCGTCACATAGATCAAGCCCCCCAACCCGGGCTTGGCGTCCCAGACAAGGTTGAACTGGCCAACGTTGGTTCCGCTGGTTCCGTACTGTGTCGAATAAGACGTTCCGTTTGTGAACACCTGGACGCGGTTATTCGTGCCGTCGGCGGCATAGAGCGTCCCATCAGCGCCCATCCCGAGCCCCAGCACGCGGCCAAATTGCCCATTCGCGGTTCCGGCGGTTCCGAATGTCTGCAAGAAATTTCCGTTGGAGTCGAAAATCTGTACCCGGTTATTGCCGCCGCTCGCCTTGCTGTCCGCCACAAATATCCTTCCGGTGGGGTCGAATGCCACGTCCACAGGGTCATAGAACTGGTTGGTCGCCGACCCGCGGCTGCCGAATATATATAATGAGGAGAGAACACCGTTGGTCGGGTTGACAGAGAAGACGCGAACCCGATGGTTGAGCGTATCGGCCACCGCCACCCGGGTTCCGTCCCGGCTCACCGTAATACCATTCGGATAGCTGAAGTTGGTATCCGAGGATGAACCCAGCGTGAAAAGACAGGTGGTCAAGTCGCGGTTCCACACCTGGATGCGGCTGTTATAGGTGTCCGCGACAAACACATAGTTACTACTGACCGCCACCCGGCTCGGACGATTGAAGTCGCCCGTGGCGGCCCTGGCTTCGATCACCTTCAAACCCAATGGCGCAATCGCCGCGCGCGGATCCAGCCCATGCAACACGCACCAGCCATCGGGAATGGAATCCCCGTTGCTATCGCGACTGAAACTTCCCGGCGTCGGGGTTCCGACACACCAGCTTCCGAGATCAATAAGCTGGTCGCTTCCGGATTGGACGGAATAGAGAGCCGAATCCCCATAGGCCACGGAGCCCTCGAAAGATGAAGCATCCCAAGCCCGGACATAGATCATCGCATTGGTCGGCAGGCTGTACGAGAAGGTCTTGAGAAAGGCCCCGACGTTCGGGGGGATCGCCTGACCCTCCCCGATACGCCCGTATGGCTGATGCGCGTCGGCACTATAGAGAATACGATCATCCCCCGTGACCTGTCCGCTCACCAAGGGCAGATTGATGACTCCATTCGTGCCCGCGTAAATCACTTGAAAAATGCACGACGTCACCCCGCCATTTCCCTGTAGATAACGTCCCATCCAGTTTGTAACCCCGGACAGGGAACGGACCGTCAGGGTGTTGGTGGCAAAGGTGGAGGATGCGCCATTCACCGTGAAGGGGAGTGCCTCAGAGATGCCTGCCACAACACCGTCCCTTGATTGGTGGAACAACGTCACCGAGGGCGAATCAAAATAGATTCCCGATGCGAATTGCAGGACGACAGGAGCAGCGGATGTGACAACATCCCCGGGCCGCACCAATCCATACTGAATGGGGCTTCCGCTGGCGATGGTTACCCCCGGATCCGGAGAACTGACATCGCCAAAGGCGTTCGTCACCGCGCTTGAGCCGGAATTGTAAATACAAAAAGTGACGGAAGTCGATGTCCCCGCTGTCCCGTTTGTCGGTGAATAGGAGAAAACCCAAAGCCCCGGCGCCCGCGTACTGGTCACCTTCACATCATCCACATACATGCCGGCCCCGGTGTTGCCTTCATCGCTCGTCGCCCGGAATCGGACTTGAATGGCCCGGCTCCCGAACATGCTGTCATCCAACGGCACCGTCTGATGGATCCACCCTCCGGAAGGCCCGGTATACGAGACATTCGGGGTCACATTCCTCCATCCGGAGCCATCAAAAACTTCAACATAACCGAAATCGGCGTTCACCTCGAAATCATACCAGACATAGAAATCAAGGGTCGGGCTGACACCCACCTCGATCGTCGAAGACGTCAACCTGGCATCCATACTATTTGGGTAATCGCCCGTCAGAACAGTTCCCCAGCAATGAGTTCCACTGTACGCCGCCGATGGCCCGGCCGGATAGTTCGTATCCGGGACGCCCCACTCCCAAGCACGTTGGGTCGCTATGGCAAACACCCCCGTAGAAACCGTCCAGTCTCCAATGCCGAGCTCCATGTCATCAAAAAAATCTACCTTATCAACCGGAACCACAAACACGGCGGGACCGAAAGCATCGTTTAAATTGCCTGCCACGTCATGAACGGCCCCGCCCAGAACACCCAGTTGGATACGCCCCGGTGTGACCACATTCGTAACCGCAACAAGATATCGCATCCCGCCACCGGTAATCGGACCCACGCCTATTCCGGTGCTCGTTGAACCTGTAAAGGTCAATCCTGATGCCGCGAGGCCGGTGACCGTTTCACTGAATTTGACCTCAAACGTCACAACTGCTCCGACGCGGCCAACGACCGTGATCGTCCCGACCGGCTTGACCGTATCAGGAACGGGCGATTGCGTGAACAATAGAGCCCGTTGATTGGCCAGCCAGTAGGCGCCGTCGTAGGAATACCGGACTCCCAACACGCCATTCTCATCTTCGATACCGATGGTTGACGCCTTGCCGGACCCGCGCGCACTGTTTCCTTCGGCCACATCCTTGTACTGGACGAGAATATCGTTGTTGCTCCCCGCGGCAACGCCACTATTCTCCGGAATGATCACCTGAAAACTGAATATCGCCGAAGGATCCGTGGCGTCGGGCACATTCAGCCAGGTAAGAACCGCCTTTCGATTCGTCGTGACGCCGACAATATTTGTCTGAATCCCAAAATAGACCGCTCCGGGAGACTTCCCCCCGTCAACCATCCCCCATAACGCACAAATCTCCCCATTGGGGGCTTGAGGATCAGGGATGTCGATATGCGTGTCACTGTCCAATCCATTCGGGAAAAAGCCCATCATTCCATGAGCGGACATATAACAATTACTGTACAATCCGTCGTAATATCTGACGTTAAAGGGCAGCTCGAGCACGCCGCTCACATTGGACGACACATCCACAGGAGAATGTCCATCCGACACCGGGTCCACCCAATTATAATCGGCGGCCTGGAGCGAATAATTGTTTCCAACCCTCAGATACGCCTTGCGGGTCGTGACGCCGAGGTTCATCGCGTTTGTAAACAACACCGTCTCGACATACAACCCGGTCGACATCAGGGAGGCCGCCGCCTGGTTAATCGACAGCACAACCGGAGCATTGGTGTTCGGCGCCACCGTCAACACATTGGTTGAAATATTCAACCACGCGGCCCCGCCAAGGGATGAAATGGTCCATATGAAATTGGTATTGGACAGGTTCATGACCGTATACACTTTGTTGGATGGCACATAGGGTCCCGTCAAGGGAGGCCCTCCCCCCATGAAATCCGAAGCCGGAGCCACCCCCACCGAACCAACCGCAAGAACTGAAATCAATTTTACAGTCGGGGTTCCCCATCCCGTGCAAAGGTCGTAGCCGGGCACGGCCGTATATTTGCCTGGGCTGGCCGGACTCTCGTTGTTCCCAACCGTGATGTCATGAAAAACGGAGGTGCCGATGGACGCGTTCTTCCCAATGGAATACAACATGGGGTTTGGAAACCCGACGGCCGGCAACCCGTTTGCCGCAGCCATTTGATTCACCAACGCGGTATAGGCCGCCCACAACGGCGCTGCGCAACTGGTCCCGCCAAAGCTGCCATTCGCCCCATTCCCATGAGTCACGTAAACGTTATCCCCCGTCAGCGCCACATCCGGGACATTCCGCATAGTGGTCGAGCCCTTGTTGGCAGTCATACTGATACCCTTCTGCCATCCCGGTATCGCATAGTAGGTGCTACTTCCCCCTGAACTGCCAATCCCGCCACCCCAGTTCCAGACGGTTTCGGACGAATACGCACCGGCGGGACCGGCTGTCGCCAGCGTCGTTCCGCCCACCTGGACAACATTGGTGCTGTCAGAGGGAAACTCAATGGCTGTGGTAAACGCATCGGAGTCCCCTGTCGCATTGAAAAAGGATTGTCCCTGCGCCGCCATCTGGCGAAATATCTGTTCAGCCGTGGGATCAGGCCCCCCGCCCCCCCACGAGCAACTGAGTTGCTTGGAAAGATTATCATTCGCCATGCGGTTGAGAAGATCAACCCAGGGACTGGGATTGGGAGCTTCATAGACATAGATCTTGGACACACCTGGCGACATCGCTATGATCATTTCTATATCCAGACACACTTCTCCTTCGCCTCCCGATCCAGGGGAACTGACCCCCCCATCGATTGGCACCACCTGCAAAGGAATATGGGTGCGACCGGCCTTAGTTTCATAGGCGGTGATATCACTGGCATAGAATCCGTCAAACTGCAGCAAGCCGACCGTCTGCCCGGACCCAGTCAACGTGGTCCCCGGAACATAGGCGGCACGAAAATCGTCCCCGATATACGCGCCGCTCGCGGATCCGCTCTTCGGGGTCATATCCGCACCTTTCAGGGACTTGAGCTTCGACATCGGATGAGGTAACGAGAAATCGTTCAACCCGCTTATATACAACACAGAAACCGTAAGATCCAAGGAGGGCTCTGTATCCGGCGCATGAAACACACGGGCTTCTGACGGGTGTTGATAATCCAGCATCTTGATATGAAAGGCGTTTTCAATATCCGAAACCGACGCTTCCACGTCCAGAACCACACGATTGGAATGTGTGACCGTTATCTTGAAACCGTGCCTCCGGGCGAATTCCATGACGGCCTGGTAGTCCTGCTCGCTGGGTCCAAATTGTTCGGCAAACTCAGACGGAGTGAGGTAGTGACGAAACCCAGGACTGGATGGATCGTAGAGATCTCGGAGTAGGGCATCAAGCCTTTCGGAATTGCGAAGCGGCAAGCCAATTGCCAGATTCATCCGATTGGTCCCGGAAGTCCGGGCCAAGGGCTGCAAATTAGAAACGGCTTGGGGAACATGTCCCTTGAGCACCTGTGAACCTGATAGCGCACGGACCTGTTGAGCACCAAAAAACACTCCGAAAAACACACAGGTTAATATCGAAATCGGGAACGAAAAACGACGGCTGCATGTCACACTGAAGCCCTCCATCATGGCGTCATCGCATAAGAATTATTCACCCATCAAAATGAGGAATAACGTTATCATCAATGATTCCGGGCAACAAGAGAAAAAGCGAAACACTAGGCCAACTGAACAAGAATTCGGGATGCGCGTCAGCGCCATCAGGAATCAGTATTCAGGATTCAGAATTCAGAATATTATCCCCTCATTTGCCATAAAACCTGTTATCATGCCCACCGGCATGAAACTTCTCGACCAATTTCGCAATCGGCTGAGGGCGCAAAAACAGGTGGCGGGGGCCTTGACCGCCCTCCGTTTCCTGGGACCCGGAATTCTCGTCACCATAGGTTTCATTGACCCCGGAAACTGGGCCTCCAACGTCGCGGCAGGATCGGAATTCGGGTATCAATTGCTCTGGGTGATAACGCTGGGCACCGTCATGCTCATCCTGCTGCAGCATAATGCGGCCCACCTGGGGATTGTAACCGGAGAGTGCCTGGCGGAGTCGGCCACACATCACCTGCCCCGCTGGATAGCGCGCCCCGCACTCGTTTCCGCCGTGATGGCGGCGGTCGCCACCGCCTTCGCGGAAATCCTGGGCGGGGCCATCGCCCTCCAGATGCTTTTCCATCTCCCGCTCAAACTCGGCGCCACTCTCACCGCCATCGCCGCGGCCGGAATGCTGCTCTGGAATTCCTACCGAAGACTGGAAAAAATCATCGTGGGCTTTGTCTCCCTGATCGGACTGGCCTTTCTGTTTGAGATGCTCCTGATCCATACCCGGTGGACGACGGCGTTCACGGGCTGGGTCTCGCCCTCCCTTCCTCCCCACTCCATCCTGATCGTCATGAGCCTTCTCGGGGCGGTCGTGATGCCCCACAACCTGTTCCTCCACTCCGAAGTGATCCAGAACCGGAAATGGCACATCCAGGGCGAGACCGCGATCATCAGCCATCTGCGCTTCGAGTGGCTCGACACCCTGTTTTCCATGATTGTGGGCTGGCTGATCAACAGCGCCATGATCCTGTTGGCGGCTGCCACCTTTTTCCAGCATAAGATCAAGGTGGTGTCTCTTGAACAGGCGAAGGATATGCTGAGCCCGCTCATGGGCTCGCATGGGGCCGTCGCGGCGTCCGTATTCGCCCTGGCGCTGCTCTGCGCCGGGTTGACGGCAAGCGTGACGGCCGGCATGGCGGGAGGCTCGATTTTCGCCGGACTTTGTTCCCGCGGCTATGACATCGCAACGCACACCTCGAAAGTCGGCGTGGCAATCACCCTCGGCGTCGCACTGGCGGCAGTGATGCTGGTCACGGATAGTTATCGGGCCCTACTCCTCTCCCAGGTCCTGCTCAGCATCCAGCTTCCCATCACCATCATCCTTCAACTTTACCTGACCTCCTCGCGAAAGGTCATGGGCGTCCATGCCAACACACCCATGGGAAATATCTGGCTCTGGATGACCGCCGCCATCGTCATCCCTCTCAATATCATCCTGTTTATCAAAGTCTTGGCACCATGACCATGGCAGACGCATCCAAATCATCAAAGATTCAACCACCCGCTCCACTTGCTTTCTATTACCCATATCTGCCACTCAGAAGAGGGATTCACCACTGATTTAAGAAATGAAAGAAATCCAGATAGGCAAACATCAAATGGTGCGGAATTTTCCTAAATCTACGGGGAAAACCGTTTTGCGATTTTTCTTGGCTGGGCGTCACATATCAGTCCATGTCCGGAATAATCACAGACCTACCCAGCCATGACAAATCGCAAAACATTTATTCTCTTCGCGCCTGTCCGAAAAATCCCTGGTTTCTCCGGATTTCCCCGATTTCTTCAATCAGTGGTGAAGTCTCTTACAACATTATCGGCTGTCCTGGCGTTTTTCCTGGGTCTTACGGCGCCCGCCCAGGCGGCGGGCCGGCAGATGGTGCGCGGCCATATACCGTCCGCCCTATCCCACCTGAAGTCAACCGGACGTCTTTCGGGCGCGACAACTCTGAACCTGGCGATCGGGCTGCCGTTGCGCAACGCAGAGGGCTTGAAACTCCTCCTCGGGCAGATTTACGACCCGGCCAACCCCCGGTACCGTCATTACCTCACGCCAGAGCAGTTCGCCGCGCAATTCGGCCCGTCGGAAAAGGATTATCAGGCGCTTATCGCCTTCGCGAAGGAGAAAGGGTTGACGGTGTCGGCCACGCATCCCAACCGCGTGGTCCTCGACGTGCGAGGCGCCGTCAAGGACATCGAGGCCGTTTTCCATGTGGTCCTGCGCGAATATCCGCACCCCAAGGAAGCCCGCACGTTCTATGCGCCGGATGTCGAACCCTCTCTGGACACCGGCATACCGGTCCTGCATGTCAGCGGTCTGGACAACTACTCGCTGCCACATCCCATGAGCAAACCCAGACCGGTCAATCAATCGAAAAAGGTGACGCCGAAAACAGGCACCGGATCCCGGCCGAATGGCACGTTTATCGGAAATGATTTCCGGGCGGCCTATGTGCCCGGAACCACGCTGACCGGGGCGGGCCAGTCGGTGGGGCTGCTGCAATTCGACGGGTATGCCGCATCCGACATCGCCTATTACGAGGCCCAGGCGGGCCTCCCCGCTATTACGCTTACGAACGTGCTCATTGACGGCGCCACGGGGAACCCCAGCGGCACCGGGGGCGAAGTCGAGGTGTGCCTCGACATCGAGATGGTCGCCTCCATGGCGCCGGGCGTGTCGAAAATCGTGTGTTTTATAGCGCCCAACCCGAGCCCCTGGGTGGACCTTCTCAGCAGCATGGCCTCCCATCCGGAAATCAAGCAGTTCAGTTGCTCCTGGGGTGGCGGCAGCCCCGATCCGACCGCCGAACAGTTCTTCCAGAAGATGGCGGCACAGGGGCAGTCCTTCTTCAATGCGACCGGCGATTCCGACGCGTTCACCGGCGCGATCGAGTTCCCGTCCGATTCGCCGAACATCACGGAAGTCGGTGGTACCACACTGACGACCTCGGGCGCGGGCAGAGCGTGGCAGTCGGAAACGGTCTGGAACTGGGGCGGTGGCCAAGGTAGTTCGGGAGGGTACAGCACTTATTACACGATTCCACCATGGCAGCAGGGCATCGACATGGCGGCCAACCAGGGATCCCCCACCCTGCGCAACATTCCCGACGTCGCGCTGACGGCCGACAACGTCTATGTGCGGGCCAACGGGACCGATTATGACGAAGGCGGCACCAGTTGCGCCGCACCCCTGTGGGCGGGCTTCACCGCCCTGATGAATCAACAGAAAGGCGGAGTCCCGGTCGGGTTTCTCAATCCGGCCCTTTACGCCCTCGGCAAACGCGGGGATTACACGAATTGCTTCCACGACATCACCACCGGCGACAACTTCTGGTATGGAAGCCCGACGAACTTCCCGGCGACAGCAGGCTATGACCTCTGCACCGGCTGGGGCACGCCGATGGGCGGCAGACTGATTGACACCCTCACCGAACCTCTTCAGATCGCGCCGGAAACGGAGTTCCTCTTCAGCGGTCCCGTCGGAGGGCCATTCAGCCCACCCATCCTGGATTATATCCTGACCAATCGCGGAACGAACCCGCTGGAATGGCAACTTGCCCCCCTTCCATCGTGGCTCAATGCCGCGCCCCCTTCCGGCGTCATCATGGCGGGCGATTCCTCAACCACGGTCACGATAGGCGTGGCATCTTTCGCCGACAGCCTTCCCCCCGGAACCTACTCCGGGGATCTGATATTCTCCAATAGTAACGATGGCATCACCCAGACCCGGAGGGTCCTCCTCGCCATTGTCACGGAACCGGTCATCACTTCACAACCCACCAACCAGGCCGTGCTGGAGGGACTGACGGCGGCCTTCGCGGTGGAAACCGCCGGCAATGCGCTGATGTCCTACCAGTGGATGAAGGACGGAATCTCTCTGGCCGACGGCGGCGCCATCTCCGGTTCGACCACGCCAAACCTGGCCATCACCGGGACGGCGCCAACCGATGAGGGACTCTATTGCGTGGTCGCGAGCAACACCGCCGGGGTGGCGGTCAGTTCCAACGCTTCGCTCACGCTCATTCCATCCATCCCTGTATTCACGACGAACCCGGCGGACCAAACCGCGCTTTCGGGCGAGTCTGCCACATTCACGGTGACGACCGTCGGAACCCGCCCCCAGATCTACCGGTGGCTGAAGAACGGGGTGGCGCTATCCGATGGCGCCACCATTTCCGGGGCCACCCGAGCCACCTTGACCCTCGCCACCGTCCAGCTTTCCGATTCCGCCAGCACCTTCTGTTGCGTGGCCGGCAATGCGCTGGGCGTGGCAACCAGCCAGGTGGCGACACTCACCGTCGCGACGAATTACTTCACGGAGCTCTTCACGGGGTCGAATAATCACATCAACGATCTCAGCCACACCATGCTCACGTTTACGCCCGACGGCTCCAGCGGTTTTTACAAGGCCACCCGCGACCCTGCGCCCGCGTTCCCCAGCGCCACGGGAGGAATTCCCGTAAGTCTCGGCGACGATAAGTTTGCGCAGGTCGATCTGGCGGGCGCGCAGGTTTCGCTCTATGGCGTCCCCTACACCTCTCTGTTCATCGGCAGCAACGGCTACATCACCTTCGGCTCCGGGGATACGACGTACACCGAGTCGCTCGCGACCCATTTCAACCGGCCGCGGATTTCGGCGCTGTTCACCGATTTGTATCCGCCTGCCGGCGGCGCCATCACCAGGACCCAACTCGTGGACCGTGTCGTGGTGACGTTTCAAAATATCTCGGAATACAGCCCGGTCAACGCAAACAGTTTCCAATTCGAACTGTTTTTCAACGGGGTGATCCGCCTGACCTACATGTCCATCGAGGCCAAGGACGGCCTGACCGGCCTATCGCGGGGAACGGGTGTGCCCGCCGACTTTACCGGGAGCGACTTGTCGTCGTGCGCCCCATCGGCGCTGACGGCGCCCAAGGGCACTCCCCTCTGGTGGCTCCTCCAATATCACCTGACCAATTCCGCCCCCGAGGTGGAAGAACTGGATGATGCGGACAAGGACGGCTCGTTGAATTGGCAGGAATACATGGCCGACACGGATCCGACCAACAAGGCGTCGGCGCTCGCCATCACCCGTGTGACTCCCGCCGGGGATGCCGTCCGGATTGACTGGCAAGGGGGCCAATGGGCCATCCAGCACATCGAAGCGGGTGAGGCGCTCATGGCGACTGACATATTCTGGAAATGCATTGTGACCAATGACGTGCTGCCCACTCCCATCACAAACTTTGCAATCCAAACCGGCATGACCAATCCAGCGTTGTTCTACCGGATCAAAGCCGGCCGATAGCGCCTTCCTCCCGACACTCTGTCCGCCCCCCCAGACAATTTGTCCGCCCTCCCTGCCTCTTCCCCCAATTCAGGACAAGAGTTTTTACCACTGATAAAGAAATGAAGAAATTCAGATTCGAACCAAGAATGCTTCGCGATTTCCGGCTGGCGGGTACACCAGTCGAAAATCGCGAAGCGGTGCTTTCGGAATCAAAGAAAAAACACTGGCCCGGTAATCAAGTGGTGGGCGGATATCCCTGTACTAGCTGAAGAATCGACTTTCCCGGATTCCGGGAAAACCGTTGCGGCATTTTCTCCGGGGTGTATTCCACACCGGAAAAATGCCGCAACATTGTATTTTCCCGCTTGGATTTCTTCATTTCCCCATCAGTGGTGCCTATCCTCTGTTCTTAGCGCACTTCGCGCCTTCTGTTCAAATTCTTTTCCGCTCTGGCACGCCCTTTGCTGATTACTCTCACGACAGTTTGAAAGAACCGGATCATGAGCGAGACAGACACAAATCAAGGAACTTCACGGCGGCTGCTCACGGCGGCCATTGTATTGTTTTGCCTCATCCTCCTCTTCCAGCTCGGACTCCTTCTCCAGCGGCATTTGGCACACTCCGCCACGCCGACCCCGGCGGCCGCCTCCCTGGAAATCGCCTGGAATCCAGACGACGAGATCAGCGCCATGCATACCCGGATAAACCAGCTCTTCGACCAGGCCTTCGATTCCTCCTTTTCCCCCCATCCGCCTGCCGCCGCGTCCTCCCCCGGACTCAACGGCGGCAGCGCGGATTCTTCGTTCGACAATCCCTTCGTCCACATGCACCGGATGCAGCGCCAGATAGACGCCTTGTTCTCGGGCGCCATGGTCAACCGCACCTACCGGCCATCCCGGTTTGACGAGGGCTGGGCCCACCTCGAAATCACCCCCGGTTTCAGTGTGCGCGACACCGGCGATGTCTACGAAATCACCGTCCAGCTTCCCGGTGTGAATAAATCCAACATCCATATCCAGATGGACCACTCGGTGCTGGGGCTGTCGGTGGAGCAGGATCTGCGCGAGGCCACCGTGGCCCCGGATGGCGGAACCGTGCGGCAATCGAGGCAAACCAACCGGTTCGAACGCCACCTGCGGCTTCCCGACGCCACCGACCGCCAGGACGCCATCAAGGCCACCTTAAATCATGGCGTCCTGCATATCGTCGTTCCCAAGGCGCCCCAAACAAATGCCCCGGCCCACTCTGTTCCCATTCAGTAGAAAGCAACCGGTTAATAATATGGAAAGGACAATGCCATGCTTGAAATAAAGGAACTGCACAAACAGTTCGGATCCCTCCACGCCGTCAAGGGGATTTCGTTCACAGTCGAAAAAGGCGAGGTGCTCGGCTTTCTCGGCCCCAACGGCGCCGGAAAATCCACCACCATGCGCATGATCACGGGCTTCCTCCCGCCCACCTCGGGAACCGCCATCATCAACGGGCACGATGTGGTGGCCGATCCCATCGCCGCCAAGAAAGAAACCGGATATCTGCCGGAAAACGCCCCCGTCTACAGCGACATGACCGTCCGCGCTTTTCTTTCCTTTGTCGCCGAAATACGGGGGTATTCCGGCGCCGAGCGCCTCCGCCGCGTTGACGCCGCGATCGAAAGCGCCCATCTCGAAAAGGTGCGGAACCAGACCGTCAGCACCCTTTCCAAAGGGTACAAACAACGCGTCTGCTTCGCCCAGGCGATTCTGCATGACCCTCCCATCCTGATCATGGACGAGCCGACGGACGGCCTGGATCCGAACCAGAAGCAGGTGGTCCGCTCCATGATCCGGGAGATGGCCTCCCGGAAAGTCATCGTCGTCTCGACCCATATCCTTGAAGAGGTGGAGGCCATCTGCACACGGGCCATTATCATCTCCAGTGGAAAGCTCGTCGCGAACGGAACCCCGGCTGAACTCAAGACCCGTTGCGCCTGCCACGGCGCCGTGGAACTGGTCTTCGACCGCGCCTCCGACGCCATGGCCTCCGACTTGCGTCTCCTGTCCTCCGCCTCACGGGTGGAGAGCCGGGACAATTCCTTCACTCTTTTCCCGAAGGATCCCGGCCGTCTGCTGGCCGATGTCACCGACTTGGTCCGGCAACGCAACTGGCATCCGACCGGCCTCCGGGTCATTGAGGGCAGGCTGGAGGATGTCTTCCACGACCTGACTCTCGGGGAGGAAACCGTAAGGAAGGCGGGTTGACCGCGCCCATCATCATCTAAGGAGAACACCACATCATGGACTTCACACAAAATACAAAAGCCATCTTCAAACGCGAATTACGATCCTATTTCGAATCCCCCGTCGCCTACGTCTTCCTGGTTGTCTTTCTGATGATGACAGCCTTCCTGACGTTTGCCGTCGGACGGTTCTATGAAAACGGGCAGGCCGACCTGCGCGGATTCTTCTTCTGGCATCCCTGGGTGTTCCTGATCCTGGTCCCCGCCGCCGCCATGCGGTTGTGGGCCGAGGAACGCCGGGCGGGAACCATCGAACTGCTCCTGACCATGCCGGTGACGCTCACCCAGGCCATCCTGGGGAAATTCCTGGCGGCCTGGGCATTCCTGACCATCGCCCTGGCGCTGACCTTCCCGGTGTTCCTGACGACCCTCTACCTCGGGGAACCGGATATCGGCGTGGCACTGGCCGGCTATTTCGGCAGCGTCCTGCTGGCAGGAGCCTACCTCTCGGTCGGGGTCCTGACCTCGGCCATGACACGGAACCAGGTCATCAGCTTTGTCGTCTCCGTGGTGATCTGCCTGTTCCTCCTGCTGGCCGGGTGGCCGCCGGTCACCGACTTCCTGGTCCGTGTGGCGCAGGATCACGGCCATCTCGAATGGCTGGTCCAAGGAGTCGCGTCTTTTAGCTTCATGCCGCATTTCGACTCCATCCAGCGCGGGGTCATCGCCCTGCGCGACCTGGCCTACTACACCAGCCTCATCGTATTCATGCTGTTTGCCACGCACCTGGTCCTGGAAAACCGGAAGGCATCTTAACTCTGAATTTTGAAATCTAAGATCTGAAATCAATTCGCAGGAGAAACATATCATGGAAGGTAAAACATCCCGATTCTGGAAACTCAGCGGCGGCGCCCTCGGCCTGATCATGGTCCTGGCCATCCTGGTGGCCGCCAACATCATCCTCAGCCAGTTCCGGCTCCGAAAGGACCTGACCGCTGAAAAATTGTACACGTTGTCGGACGGGACCCGGCAGATCCTTCAGAAGAATGACTCGGACGTGACGCTGATGTTCTTCTTCAACAGCAGCGCCCCCGAGGTGCCCGCCCCCCTCAAGACGTTCGCCCAGCAGGTGGAGGATCTCCTGAAGGAATACGAAACGGCGGGTGGTGGACGGATCCATATCGAGAAATATGACCCGAAACCCGATTCCGACGCCGAGGATCTCGCACAGCGCTATGGCTTGGAAGGCCAGTTGCTTCCGCCCGCAGGACCGACCCTGTTCATCGGGCTGGTGGCCCGGTCCGGCGACCAGCAGGACATCATTCCCATGATTGACCCGCGCGCCGCGGAGTTGCTGGAATACTCGATCACCCGGATGATCCACCGCGTCACCACCACCAAAAAACCGGTCGTCGGCGTGATGAGCGCCCTGCCCGTGCTGGGAACCCCGGCCAACCCCTACATGCCCCCAAACCAGCGGCAAAAACCCCAGACGGCCTGGGCCGCCTTCAAGGACCTGAGCCAGGATTATTCGGTCCGCCCGATTCCGCCCACCTCCACGGATATTGACCCGGATGTGGACACCCTGATCGTGGTGCACCCGAAATCCCTGACGGACAAAACCCTCTTCGCCATTGACCAGTTTGTGCTGCGGGGCGGCCGCCTCCTGGCCTTTGTAGACCCCTTCTGTGTCGCGGACCAGCCGTCCTCCGAGATGGATCCCTACGGCGGCATGGGAGCCTCCCGATCCTCCACCCTGGGCAAACTCTTTGACGCCTGGGGCGTGAAGTATGAACCCGGCAAAGTCGTGGCCGATATCGGGTCCTCCACGCAACTTCGCGGACGGGACAACGCGATTGAGCAGAGTCCGCTTTACCTGAGTCTGCGAAAGGACAACCTGGCCAGGGGCGACGTCCTCACCGCGCCCGTGAATTCGATCATGATGGTCATGGCCGGAGCCTTCACCGGCGACGCCGCCCCCGGGCTCAAGGCGACCCCGCTGGTCGCCTCCTCGACGAAGAGTGTGCTCGCCGATGCCATGATGTTGCAGTACGACCCGAATTCCTACCGTCGCCAGCTTCGGAGCCCGTCGCGGAGCTATAATCTGGCTATCCGGCTTGAAGGACGGTTCAAGACCGCGTTCCCCAACGGCATGCCTGATGAGTCGGAGTCGGGCGCCACCAACACCGTCAAAGCCACCGCCACCGCCTCCCTGAAGGAAAGCAAGGAGGACGGACACGTCATCCTCGTGGCCGACGTGGACATACTCGTCAACGACTTCTGTGTCCAGGAGTTGAATCTGTTCGGCTATCGGGGATTCCAGCCGTTCAACGACAACATCAACCTCTTCGCCAATATGGTGGAACAGATGGCCGGTAGCGCCGACCTCATCGGCGTTCGGTGCCGCGGCACGTTCAACCGCCCCTTTACCCGCGTCCTGGCGCTCCAGGCGGAGGCCCAGTCACGCTGGATGGAGCAGGAACAGGGGCTTGAGGAAAAACTCCAGGAATCCCAGCGGCGGATCACTGAACTCCAGCAGAAAAAGGACGAGAAGCAGCGTTTCATCCTGAGCCCGGAACAAAGCCGTGAGTTGGAGCGCGTCCGTGCCGAGGTGCTCAACTACAAGCAGGAACTCAAGCAGGTCCGCCGTAATCTCCGCGAAGATATCGAGGCGCTGGGAATGCAGGTGAAAGCAATCAATATCATCCTCGTCCCCACACTTGTCGCGCTGGCGGGAATCATTTTCGCCCTGGTCCGGAAATCGGGGAAATAAGAATTCAATCCATCATCAACAGGAGTAGATCATGAAAGCCAAACAACTCATCATCCTCACGGGCGTAGCGGCGGCGCTGGGCGGCCTGGCCGTCTGGAGTTCCCGGAATGAAATGAAACAGACCACCGCCACCGGCATCGGGGAGAAGGTGCTTCCCCGTCTCAAGGACCAGGTGAATGATATCGCAAGCCTGTCCATCCAGTCCCCCTCATCCACCGTCACGGTCAGCCGGGTGGACGGGATCTGGCGGATTCCGGCAAAGTGGAACTATCCCGCCGATTTCGGAAAAATCCGCGGGGTCTTGAATAAGCTGGCCGATTGCAAAATCCTCCAGCCCATCCGGACCACCGCCGCCTCGCGGGCCGCGTTGCAGTTGCTCACCGCCTCCGACGCGGGAAGCACAAACCGGGACCAGTGTGCCACCCGAATTCAACTCCAGGGCCCTGACAACCGACCCCTCGCCGTCCTCCATCTCGGGAAGACACGGTCCCGCCCTGGCCGGGGGGAAGATATGGGCATGGGCGGATATCCGGACAGCCAGTATGTGATGCCCGAGGGAGGACAGGCCTGCCTTATCGGGGATATCCTCCAGGAATTCACGGAGCCGGGACAGAATTGGCTGGATATGGAGTTCATCACTCTGAACGATATCCTCGCCATCCAGATCACCGGTGGAACGAATGGAAACGTCCGATTGGAGCGGGCCAATCCCACCGATGAGTTCAAACTCACGGGGCCGATTCCCGACGGGAAAACTGCGGAGTCCACTAAAATAAGCCAGGCCGGATCCATATTGAACTATCTGCGGTTTGACGACGTCGCAGACCCCAAACTGTCCCCCGCCACGACCGGCTTGGACAAACCCGTGTCCTACCAAGCCCGGAACCAGAAAGGCGAAATCGTAACCTTCCGGATCGGGGCATGCCCCGCCTCCGACGAGACGAAACGTTATGCCTCCGTGTCCGTCTCATTCGAGGCCCCGGCCTTACCACCGGTTACGGGAACCAACCAGGAAGCCGTCGTCAAGGCTCGGGCCGAGCAAAATGCCCAGACTGCCGCAACAGTCAAAACCCTGAACGAAAAATTCTCTCCCTGGATCTACCTGATCAACAAGGCTAATGCCGACACCATGGCATCCGGACTGAATGAGTTGATCAAAAACAAAGGAACCTCACCATGAGCACTGACATCTCACAGACCGCCAATATCATCAACGAACAGAAAGCCATCATTGACGCCGTCCGGCAGGAGGTCAACAAAGTCCTCGTCGGTCAGGAACGCCTTCTCGACCGGATGCTGATCGCCCTGATCGCGAACGGACACATCCTGCTCGAGGGGGTCCCCGGCCTGGCCAAGACCACCGCGGTCAAGACCATGGCCCAGGCGCTAGGACTGAAGTTCCAGCGCATCAGCTTCACGCCCGACCTGCTTCCGGCGGATGTGATCGGGACCATGATCTACAATCCCCGGGAGGGCACCTTCGCCCCGCGCCTTGGCCCGATATTCACCAACCTCCTGCTGGCGGATGAGATCAACCGGGCGCCGGCAAAGGTCCAGTCCGCCCTGCTGGAAGCCATGCAGGAACACCAGGTCACCATCGGCGACAAGACCTATCCCCTGCCCGAGCCGTTCATGGTCATGGCCACCCAGAACCCCCTGGAGCAGGAAGGCACCTACCCCCTTCCCGAAGCCCAGATTGACCGCTTCATGTTGAAATGCCGCGTGGATTATCCGTCCAAGGACGACGAACGCCGCATCATGAACCGGTTCAGCCGCAAAACAGACATCACCCTCAACCCCGTGATGTCGGGCGCGCAGGTTCTGGAGATGCGGCGGATTCTCGACCAGGTCTATTGCGACGAGAAAGTCGGCGACTACATCCTCGATATCGTCTTCGCCACCCGGAAACCGGCCGACTACAAGCTCGATATCGCCCATCACATCCAGTACGGCGGCTCCCCCCGTGCCAGCCTGTTCATGAACATCGCCGCCCGGGCGAACGCCCTGCTGCATGGCCGCGCCTACGCGACCCCGCAGGACATCAAGGAAATCGCCTACGACGTCCTCCGCCATCGCCTGATCCTGACCTATGAAGCCGAGGCCGAAAACCTGAAGAGCGAGGATATCATCGCCAAGATCCTGAACGAGATCCCGGTACCATAAGAACAAACCAATTGCTGTTAAGTTGTCGGGTTGCTGAGTTGTTCGGGAAAAGGCCATCAGGCACCCCCTAACAACCTGACAACTGAGCAACTTAACAACTCATCATCAACATGCCCCTAAACGTCAAAGAACTGATGAAGCAGGTCGGAAAGATCCGCGTGGTCACCAACCGCCTCGTGGATGAACACCTCTCCGGGGAGTATCATTCCGTCTTCAAGGGGCATGGGATTGAATTCGATGAAGTCCGTGAATATGTGCCCGGCGACGATATCCGCTCCATTGACTGGAATGTCACCGCCCGGATGGGCGTCCCCTTTGTCAAACGGTTCTGCGAGGAACGCGAACTGACCATCCTGTTCCTGGTGGATGTCTCGGGTTCGCAATCCTTCGGGTCGGGCGAACGCGCCAAGGCGGAACTCGCGGCCGAGATCACCTGCCTGCTCGCCCTCTCCGCCATCAAGAACCAGGACAAGATCGGGCTCATCCTGTTCAGCGATCGGATCGAGAAATCCATTCCACCCCGCAAGGGACGTACCGCCGCCATGCGACTTGTCCGCGAGGTGCTTGCCGCCGAGGAGACACGGAGGGGCACCGATCTCGCCGGCGCCCTCCGCTTTCTCAACCAGGTGCAAAAACGCCGCGCCGTCGTGTTTATCATTTCAGACTTCATGGACACCGGATTCGAGCGCGAACTGCGGGTGACCTCGCGGCGGCATGACGTCATCTGTTGCACGCTCTCAGACCCCCGTGAGTGGGAAATACCGGACGTCGGCGTGATCGAAATCCAGGATCCCGAAAGCGGCGACATTGACTATCTGGACACCTCGTCCACCGCGCTCCGGGACGCCTTCCGGGACAATGCCAGGATGGAATCGGAGACTCTCAATAAAGTGTTTCGTAAACACAAGATAGACGCCCTTCACCTTTCGACCGCGCGTCCCTTCATCGAGGATGTCCATAAACTGTTCCATCAACGCCAGGTTCGCGCCGTACGGGGATCATGATGCAGCCGACCGTAAAAATTCAGGGATTGCTCGCGTGCCTGGCCGCACTGGCGCTGGCGGGTCATGCCGAAGGTCCCGCCGCCCCGGACAAACCCCGCGTGGAGGAAACCTCCCAGGGCCCCGTCTCGGTGCGGTTCACCTTCGATCCGCCTGTGGTCCGGCTCGACCGGGATATTCTCCTGAACATCCGGATCACCTCGCCCTCCAACCTGGTCGTCAAGCTCCCTCCTCTTGAAACCCGCGTGAAGGGCTTCGTGGTGGCGGGTGGTTATGACGGGCATCCCTCCGTGAAAGACGGGAAAACCATCCGCGAACGAAATATCCAACTAACACCCCAGATCTCGACCGAATATCGCATCGCCCCCATGGCCGTCACCTGGAAACAACCCGGAACGGGTCTGGAAAGATGGTTCCCCACCAAGCCGGTTGTGTTGGCTTCCGAGTCCCTCGTGAAAGGCGATCCCGGCAAGGATATCGCCGGCCCTTGCGGTCCCGTCTGGATCTATCCCGGGCTGAAGGGGTTCATCGGCTACACCCTGGCGGCGCTCGGCCTGGCGGCCCTTGGCTATGGCGCCTGGCGCCTGTTCCGGAAAGTGCGGCGCGCGGTTCAACTCCGCCGGATGTCGCCCCGCGAACGGGCGTTGTTCGAACTGGCCGAACTGATGGCACGCGACCTGGTGGGACACGACCGCGTGAAGGAGTTCTACTTCGAGCTGACGATGATCGTCCGCCTCTACATTGAGCGGGCCCACGCAATCCGGGCGCCCGAACAAACCACCGAGGAATTCCTTCTGATCGTCACCCGCGACCCCCGCTTCCCGCATGATGTGGCCCGGCGTCTCCGCAAGTTCATGCAAGCCGCGGACTTGGTCAAATACGCCGGACTCCATCCCTCCCGCGACTCCGTTGACACCGCCATCTCAACCGCCAAAACCTATATCGAAACCGACGAATCTGAAATCTCACATCCCAAATCTGATATCTCAAATCTCAAATCTCAACGTTGAAAACCCATGTCATTCGGCGCTTCCATCTTTCTACTCCTCTTCCTCCCCCTCGCGGGGGCGGCATGGTTTGTCTACCGCCGTCGGATCCAACAGGCGCTTCTCTTCGCGCCATTCCACCGCCTTCCCGGAAACCGGGCCACCTGGCGGACCCGGATCCGGCCCGTCGCACCCCTTTTGTATCTTCTGGGCGCGGCCCTGCTCATCCTCGCCCTGGCGCGCCCTCAGACGATCTTCTCGAGAACTATCAGAAAATCAGACGCCATCGCCGTCCAGATGGTCGTGGACTGCTCCGGCTCCATGCAGGCGCTTGACTTCTCCACCCGCGACAAGCAGCGCACCCGCCTCGACGTGGTCAAGGAGACGTTCGGCGAATTCGTAAAACAGCGCCCGGGCGACCTGATCGGACTGATCACTTTCGGAGGCTATGCGTCCAGCCGCGCCCCACTGACCCTGGATCATGACGCCCTGCTCCACAGCCTGAAAGGCGTGGAAACAGCCCGGGAACAATTCGGCAAGGATGGCCAGCTCTTGAACCAGGAGGAAATGCTCACCGCCATCGGCGACGCCCTCGCCACCGGATGCACCCGCCTGCAAGACTCGGACGTCAAATCCCGGGTCATGGTGCTCCTGTCCGACGGCGAATCGAATACCGGGATCATCAAGCCCGAGGATGCCGCCAAGGCCGCCAAGACCATGGGGATCAAGGTCTATACCATTGGAATCGGCACCACCGGCCGCGCCCCCTTCCTCGCCCGTGACATGTTCGGCCGCCCGACCATCGGCTATGCGGAAGTGCGCCTCGACGAGGAACTCCTCAAAAGCCTGGCTTCCACAACGGACGGGAAATACTTCAACGTCACCGATGCCAAGGGTCTCGCCCAGACCATGGAGGCTATCAGCAAACTTGAAAAGACCACCATCAACACGGAACTCTACAACAAATACGACGAGCATTTTCTCCTATTCCTGATCCCCGGCATCCTTCTTTTGTCACTCGGCGCCGCGATGAACACCTGGCTTGGGAAAAACATCCTTTGAAATCTTAACTCTGAAATCTCATATCCATGACGCTCCAATTCCAATATCCGTGGGTCTTATTCCTCCTCTGGGTGATTCCCGTCATCGGTGTCGCCTGGCACATTCTGGCGGGCAGGCAAACCGGCGCCCGCACCTTCGTATCGCCCCAGATGGCCGCCCGGCTCGCCCCCGCCCCCTCACCGGCTCGCCGACTCTGGCAGTTATCGCTGCTGATGACCGGTCTCCTTCTGGCCCTGATCGCCGCCGCCCGTCCCCAGTGGGGAATGCGAAATGACACGGTCTATCAACGCGGCCGCGACCTGATGGTGGTCCTCGATGTCTCCCGCTCCATGCTGTCGAGGGATGTCCATCCAAGCCGGTTGGGCCGCGCCAAAGTTGATCTGCAGGATCTCATCAAGCAGCTCCGGGGCGACCGGGTCGGCCTGCTCGCCTTCCGCGGCAAGCCCCTGCTGCTCTGCCCGCTAACCACCGACTATGGGTTTCTGTCACAAGCGCTGGATGGCGCCGATGTGGACTCCGCCCCTCCCGGGGAGACCGATATTGGTGACGCCATCCTGGAGGCACTCCAGAATTTCCAGGGCGATGAAGGTTCCCACAAGGCCATCGTCCTGGTGTCGGACGGCGAAGATCTCGCCGGAAAAGTCGCCGAGGCCACGGCCAAGGCGAAGGAACAGGGCGTGGCCATTTTCACCGTGGGTTTCGGCAGCACCGAAGGCGCGCCGGTCCCCTCCGCCGCCAACAAACGCGAGACCATGAGCTTCCAGGGACAACCTGTGGTATCCAAGCTGAATCACGAAGTTCTCCGCACTCTCGCCGAGCAGACCGGCGGCGCCTATGTTCCGGTCGGTCTCGCCAACGTGAAACTCGGCGATCTCTACCGCAACCACCTGAGCCGCATCTCCGCGCGCGACTTGGAAGAGTCGGTCCAGCGCCGCCATATCGAACGCTATCAATGGTTTCTCTTCCCTGCGCTTCTGTGTTTCCTCGCCATCGCCTTCTTGAGCCGCGGACAGATCGCGGTGAGAAGACGGCAGACAACAGACTTCAGACCTCAGACATCAGACCCCAGACCTCAGACCTCAGACAACAGACATCAGACCAGCAGAAAGCCAGAAAGATCCCTCGTCACTCGCCCCTCTTCCCGAAGTCTATTGTCTGGGGTCTGGAGTCTGTTGTCTGTTGTCTGGTGTCTGGGGTCTGGGGTCTGGGGTCTGCCCGCGTGGGGTCAGCCCGCTTCCGCCGCTGTCACCAACGCCCCGGTGGATCGCGACTTGAGGGCGCGGGTTGTCCCGCCCGGCCGGGAGGGGGCGCGGCTGGCTCAAAAGCTCTACCTCCTTGGGAAATATGACGAGGCCGCCGAAACCTATCAAGCCGCATCCGGCACCGCGGCCAGCGCCAATCGGGACGATTACCTGTTCAATGCCGGATGTGCCTTCATGAAGGCCGGGAAAATGGAGGATGCGGCGGACGCCTTCCGCAGCCTTACCGACGTGGAAGGCAACCTGGGTTCATCCGCCGCCTACAACCTTGGATGCGCCCTGTTCAGCGCCGGTTCGGCGCCCTTGATAAAAGACGCCGCCACCCCGCCCGATCCCGAAGCGGCGGAACACCAGGTGCAATCCCTGAAACAGGCGGGCACCGCATTCCAGAAGGCGTTGCGCCAAAAACCGGATGATGCCGGCAGCCGGAAAAATCTCGCCGTGGTTTCAGGAATCACCGGCGAGGTCGAGGAGCAGGCAAAAATCATCCGGCTCATGGCGGAACATGGCCAGGCACAACCCGGTGCGCTCGCGGACATGATGCTCCTGCAACAACGCAAACTCATCCGCGATATTCCCATCGCCTTCACCAACACCACGCCCTCCCTCATTGAAGGACTGGAATCCCTTGCCATGGACGAAGACACGACCGCGGACCTCATGATCCCGCTCAAGGGGAAATTACTGCAAGCCATGTCACAATCCCAGTCTTCCGGCAACAACACAAACGCCCAGCAGCAGATGGCCATGGTGAACGCCTTCGCGGAGGCGGTCCGCGATGAAATGTTTGGCGCCGCCACCGCGCTGCGCAATCTGGACCGCTCCGCTTATCCCACCGCCGTCAAGGCCGAGTCCTCGGTGTATACACTCTGGAAAGGCATCGCCGGTTATCAGCAACTTCTGCGGGAAGATATTGAACGCCAGACGAACGCCATCACCCTGACCGCGCCAAATCTGAAGTCGCCCACCGATGAACTGCGCAAGGCGGTCGGCATCCAACAGGCCGAAGCGCTCAGCCTGACCGGCCTGTTCAAGGAACGCTTCGAACAGACCGTCCCGGCGGAAGGAATCAGCCGCCCCGTCCAGCAGACCTCCACAAACCAGCCGGCGGGAACCAATGCCATGGAACAGGTTCTGTCAGCGGCCGACCGCGCCAAAATCGTGACGTTGTCCGGGCAGGCCATCACCGCTCAGACCGCGGCCGACAAGGCCGCCACGACCGATCTCACCGTCTCGCTCCCGCATCAGCGCCAGGCTTACGCCTTGCTCAAGGAAATCGAGAAACTTCTTCCCAAGGAAAAGCAGTCTCAAAACAACCAGCAACAACAGCAGCAAAATCAGAACCAGGATCAAAAGAAGAACCAGCCGGAGCAGCAGCCAAAGGAGCCGCCAAAACCCCAGAAGCAACCCGAGAAACAGGAACCCAGGAAAGGTGAGATGTCGCGGGAGGATTTGAAGCGGTTGCTCGACAAAGTCAAGCAAAGGGAACAGGAGCACGAGCAGGAAAAACGTGACCGTGATGCGGCCATTCCGATGTCTCCTGCTGAAAGAGACTGGTAAAGGGAATGCATCTTGACCATTGACCATTCAACATGGAACCGAACGAGGCGCACATTCCTCTCTCAGTTCACTGCCCACTGCCCACTGCCCACTGTCCTCTGTCTTCTTTTCTTTATTCTTGCCCCCCTCTCCGCCTTCGCCGCCGCCCCCTCCCTCGAGGTCAACGTCAGCCGCGACCAGATCTACCTGGGCGAATCGGTGCTCATTGAAGTCAAGGTCGGGGGAGCCGACAACCCTCCCCCCCCGGACATCTCGGCCCTTCAAAACGGTAAACCTGAACTGTTGGGAAGCCAGTCCTCGAGCCACTACAGCATCACCATCATCAACGGCCAGATGCGCAGGGAGGGATTCAGTGGCCGCACGTTCACCTATAAACTTACCCCGGTAACCGAGGGCAGGGTCGTCACCGGCCCGATCACGGCGACCGTCGCCGGGGAGACCTTGAGCGCCACCGGCCCCACGGTCACCGTC